>Ga0114931_10012326_pt1 | contig 10019 bp, 7 predicted proteins | sample 2SBtaG_FD_89579 | JGI IMG/M metagenome (GOLD analysis project Ga0114931, IMG submission 89579) | Deep subsurface microbial communities from Kolumbo volcano to uncover new lineages of life (NeLLi) - 2SBTROV14_V59a metaG | ecosystem: Environmental > Aquatic > Marine > Volcanic | place: Kolumbo... | reverse complement strand
CCGATCTGCGAGCACCAACAGATCGCCCTGCTCGGGGCGGAACCTACGGTGCCTGTGCCACGGCGGTGCATCAGGCACAACAATCGGGGCTTGCCGTCGCACATGCTCACCTACGCTATATCAACCCGTTCCCCTCGAACTTGGGAGACGTGTTGAACCGTTACAAGCATGTCCTGATTCCAGAATTGAATATGGGTCAGTTGCGGATGTTGATTCGGGCACAGTTTCTTGTCGATGCCCAAGGATTGAATAAAGTCCAAGGTCGCCCGTTCCATGTCGACGAAATCCGTAAGACGATTGAAAAGCTATTGAACAAGTAATCTCAGCCTGAATCGTGCACAGATCGAGACAACACGACAGCGAGCCGTAAACCCATGAGCACACATACAGAACTCAACGTACTCAAACCCGGAGACTACGCCAGCGATCAGGACGTTCGGTGGTGCCCCGGCTGTGGCGATTACTCCATCTTGGCCCAGATGAAGAAGGTGTTGGCGAAGATGGAGGCCCCGCTCGAGAAGACGGTCTTCGTCTCTGGAATCGGATGTTCGAGTCGCTTTCCCTATTACGTAAACACCTACGGCATGCACTCGATTCACGGTCGCGCCCCGGCCGTGGCCACCGGACTGAAAGTCTGTCGCCCCGAACTCGACGTGTGGGTCATTACCGGAGATGGCGACGCGCTGAGCATCGGCGGCAACCACCTCATGCACGTGTTGCGACGCAACCTCGATATCAACATCGTGTTGTTCAACAACCGTATCTACGGGCTTACCAAGGGGCAATACTCCCCCACTTCGCCGTTGGGCAAAGTGACCAAGACCTCGCCAATGGGTTCGCCCGACAACCCCTTGCGACCGCTATCGATTGCCTTGGGATGCGAGGCGACTTTCGTGGCTCGCAGCATCGATACCTACACCAAGCATCTTGTTTCCGTCTTGGAACGGGCCGCCAAGCACCACGGGACCTCGTTTGTCGAGGTCTACCAGAACTGCAACATCTTCAACGACGGTGCCTACCGTTATGCCACCGACAAGGCCACCAAGCACGACACGGTGCTCGACCTGCAACACGGTAAGCCGTTGGTGTTCGGCAAAGATGGTCAGAAGGGAATTCGCCTCCATGGAATGGACCCCGAGATCGTCGAACTTGGCAAGGGGATTACCGAAGACGACCTTTTATTCCACGATGAAAAGGCCGCCGAACCATCGTTGGCCTATCTGTTAAGCCGCATGCGACAGCCCGAATTCCCCGAACCAATCGGCGTGTTCCGTGACATCGACGCCCCGGTCTTCAACGATCGCATCAACGATCAGATTGAGTTGGACCGCACGAAACGCGGCGTCGGCGACTTGCAATCGCTGTTCAACTCCGGAGAGACGTGGACGGTGGAATGAGACCGCGCGGAGTGCCACAAGCTGGCGTCTCGTTGCCGAATCGGCTCTTGTTCAAATCGCCGTTGGCGATGGCGGTTCTCGTCGCCACTTCATTCCGACGAAGGGTTCCCCATTGGCACGACTAACCTCAGCCGTCCGGGTTGGATCTCCCATGTGCGTGGCGTACGAGTGAGAAGGTCGCCGTCGAAGCACATCTCCAAGGGACGATCGGGTTGGATCTCCACGCGGCGACAGGTACGGTAGAGCGACTTGGGATGCTCGATGTGCTTTCCTTTCCGCAGCGCCGTGAGATTGCTGATGATCTCCATTTTCGACACGTTGCCCACGGCGTATACGTGAAACTGTCCGTCGTCGATCTTCGCATCCGGGGCGACCGGCATCCCATCGCCAAAGAACGGCGCGCTGCACACAGCCAACAGTTGCAGTCGCTCGAATTCATACGGCTCATTGTCCAGAGTCACCCGAGCCTGAAACGGTCGATACCACAGCATGGCTCGCAGCGCCCCGACGTCGTACGCCCGTTTCGAACTGACGCGCCGCAGCCAGCCGGGGATGTAGTGGACACAAGCCGCATCGAGCCCCACGCCGGCTTCGGTGATGAAGTATTGCGATGATCCGTCGTCAAACGTCACCCGTCCCAAATCGACCGGCATGGTGGTTTGTGAATCCAGTAGTTGCTGCAAAGGGGCCGGATAACCTGGAGCCGCCTTCACAAAGTCGCATGCGGTTCCCGCCGGATAGGGAGCCACGGGCACATTGGCAGCCAACGCGCCGTTGACCACATCCATCAACATCCCGTCTCCGCCCACGGCAATCACCTTGTCGAAGTTCGCCGCATGCTCTCGACAATAATCGCCCGCGTGTCCCGCGTACTGTGTTTCAACCACTTCGACCGCTTGGTCGTCAACCACCGAGCGGATCACCTCCATCGCCCCGGATCGCCGCAGGCTCACACCCCGCGGGTTAAGCACAATCAACGTTCGTCCCTGGGTGTCATGGCTCACGCGGTGGGTCCTAGCTAGGTTATCCCGACTTATAAAGAGTACGGCTCATCCTAATCTGTCGCGAAAGGCCGTCTCATTTTTCCATGATGCGAATTACGGAGACCATCAAATGCGTGAGGTTGGAATAGGCTTACACTATTCTAACCGTTGCGGCAGCGGCAATGAATGTTTCGGCTGGGAAGGCGCCAAATCGCAATCTCCTCTGTGCCAACACTCCCGGCAACCGGTAGTTATAATCACCTCCGGCAGACCGCGGCGTTGTACGGCTGGTTCGGGCAATCGTCGGGAACCATGTCGATCTCTGCCAGTGAGACGCGCCGTACCAACATAAACGAACATGAACCAAGAACTCATGGAGTGTGATTCATGCGTTTGATGTGCTCACATGCCCTCAACCTGATCGTCGCCCTTGCATGGTGGAACGGATGCAGCGCCGCTGAGCCTTCGGTCATTCGCCATGTCAAAGTCTTTGGACAAGAGGGTAAGTTCGCCGGTTGGCCGGCAAATCATGGTATGTGGATGTGGGGGAACGAGATTCTGGTCGGCTTCAGCATCGGGGAGCACAAGAATTTGGGCGAAGATCGCCATAATATCGATCGCGAAAAGCCGGAGTATCATGTGCTTGCTCGAAGTCTGGATGGCGGCGAGACATGGTCGATGGAATATCCCGGCGACCAAGGGATGCTCATCAACTACGGAGGAATGCGCCACGGAACGACGGACCCCAAGCAAGTCGAATCGGCGCCGGTGCCCATCCGTAAGGCAATCGATTTCACGCATCCCGACTTTTGCATGACGATGCGATTCACGGACATCAACGGCGGGCAGTCGCGATTGTACTATTCCTATGATCGGGGCCATCACTGGAAGGGGCCGTTTCAATTGCCGTCGTTCGATCAATCGAGCGTCATGGCGCGTACTGACTACCTTGTCAACGGTCCACGCGACTGCCATGTCTTCCTCACGGCTTCAAAAGCAAAGCCAAAGGAAGGCCGTGTGTTTTGCGGTCGCACGACCGATGGCGGCGTGAGCTGGAAATTCCTCGCATTCGTCGGACCGGAACCGCCGGGCTTTTACATCATGCCTTCGACCGTGCGACTCTCTCCAGAGCGTTTGGTTATGACCACGCGACGTCGCGAAGGCCCGGGCGAACCGCATCATCGCTGGATCGACACGTGGCAGTCACGCGACAACGGCGCACATTGGCGGTTCCTGAACGATGCGGTCGCCGACGTGGGCGAAGGCAACCCGCCTTCGATGATCCAGCTATCCGACCGGCGGCTGTGCCTGACTTATGGCCTGCGCAAGGCCCCCTTCGAGGTGCATGCCAAATTCAGCAGCGACGATGGTCGCACATGGAGCGAGCCTTTCGTCTTGCAGACCGGCGCCGGAGGCCGCGATTTAGGGTACCCTAGAACCTTGCAACGGCCTGATGGAACGATCGTCACCGTGTACTACTTCTATCCAAGCGACAGTCCCTATCGGCGCATCATCGCCACGATTTGGGATCCCGGCAGCGCATAATGATTTGTCGAAATAATTCTCACGAGTATCTGGCCTGCTCATTGAAAACAGAGCCTATGCCCCGTCCCTTCCCTCCCCCACTTCAGGAATCGCAACCCATGACCGCTCCTCGCAATACACCTAACGTTCAATCGCGTTGCCCTGTTCTTCGCGCCGCGTGGGTGGCAATGCTTGTCGCCATGCTCGCGCCATGGGGGGCTTCGTCAATCGCGTGGTCGGCAGACGAAGTGCGGGCGATTGACATCGGTTCGCGGCGTGAGTTGCTCATCGACAACTTTCTCGTTCAGCGTCTCCAAGGCGCTGAGCTTCGATTGCATCACCCGATTCCCCAGGGCTTGGCGCTGGTCCATGACGCCAAGTGGGAAGGCACGGGCAGCGGCTACCACAGCGTGTTCCGCGATGGCGATCTTTATCGCATGTATTACAAGGCGTGGCATCTCGACGCTCAGCAAGGCAAGCTGAACACAGGTTCCCATCCACTGTTTTGTTGCTATGCCGAAAGCGACGACGGTGTGACGTGGCGAAAACCCAATCTCGGATTGGTTGAATTCAACGGTTCGAAGGAAAACAACATTGTCATCGCCAGCGGAGAGATGACTGGCCCCGGCGGTGGTCTGCTCAGCGTGGACGCCGGCCATCCAGCGATCTTCAAGGACGACAACCCCATGGTGGCGGACGACGCACGCTATAAGGCCATCCTTCGCGCGTCCTCTCCCAATGGTCTGGTTCCGTTGAAATCGCCTGATGGGCTCCATTGGTCGCCCATGAGCGATGAACCGATTCTCCACGGTCTCGGTGCGTTCGATTCCCAAAACCTCGCCTTCTGGGATCCGACGATCGGAAAATATCGAGCGTATTGGCGTTTCTTCACGTCTGGAAAAACTGGCGATAAAGTGTGGCAACCCGCGGGCTATCGGGCCATTCGCACGGCGACCTCCGACGACATGCTTCATTGGAGCAAGCCGGTCGATCTGACCTATGCCGACTCTCCGCCGGAACAGCTTTATACGAACCAAATCAAGCCTTATCCCCGGGCACCCCATCTGTTGATTGGATTTCCTACCCGATATCTCGATCGCGGTTGGTCCGTCTCAATGGAGGCATTGCCAGAGTTGGAGCATCGCAAGTTGCGTGCCTCTTCGACCCAACGCTATGGCACGGCGATTACCGAAGGGCTGTTGATGTCCAGTCGCGACGGCACGCATTTCAATCGCTGGAACGAAGCCTTCTTGCCGCCAGGTCCAGAGCGTCCTGGCACGTGGAACTATGGGCAACAATACATCGCGTGGCACGCGGTCGAGACGAAATCACCGCTGCCGGGCGCACCCAACGAGCTATCGTTGTACGCCGGTGAAAGCTATTGGACGGGCAGCGGAAGCGCGCTGCGGCGTTACACGCTTCGTCTCGACGGGTTCGTTTCGGTTCGCGCCCCGATGCGTGGTGGTGAACTTCTCACCAAGCTGATTTCGTTCAAAGGTGACACGTTACACTTCAACTTCTCCACATCGGCCGCCGGAGGAATTCGAGTCGAATTGCAAGACTCCGGCGGAACCCCGATCGCTGGATACACGTTGGATGATTGCCCGGTCCTCTTCGGCGACACAATCGATCGCGTCGTCACTTGGAAGAAAGGAGACCGTCTTGCCCATCTCAACGGTCAGCCGGTCCGTCTGCGGATTGAACTAAAGGATGCCGATTTGTACGCGCTTCAGTTCACCGACGAGTGAGATGCGACCAACCTTGGAAACGTTCCAACCGTGGAGTCCAGCGGTGAGTCGGATGGCGATCATTTTACCTGTCTAGAAGTCTACGCTCGACGGCCCCCTTTTTCCGCGTACCCTTGGCAGCGAACAACCGGTTGGGGCGGGTACTTGGGATAACGTCGGTCTTCGAGCGACCGGCGGCAGAGCAGGAAGCGAGATCCTTTGCCGGATACGACCTGTTTCATGTGCGTACACGTCTCGCAGAGACTATCCCGCATGTCTTCCCCTACTCCGCTTCCGCCCACGCATCGACTTGTCCACGTCCATCGATCTCGACGTGGATCACGTTCGCGCGACAACAGACCGGACAATCTTCGACATACTGTTGATGCAACCCCTGTGACACATCAAGTGGCGTGACAATCTCCTCACCACAGGCATCGCACAAATAGGAAATCTCGTCCTGCATGGATCGACACTCATCGATCATCGAAAGGGGGGAAGGGCCAAGCCGGCTACGCATTCTAATCGGACGTCTTGTTTTCGGGCGCACGCTTCTGTTCCAACATCCACTCAAAAAACTCCGGGTTGTTGTAGGTCTCGGTCCAAGCATCGTGGCCCGCTTCGGGGTAAATCGTGAACTTCACATTGCCCTTTCGCCGCTTGAGGGCGTCGACCATCACTTGCGAACGCTCCAGCGGAACGATCGGGTCCTTGGCCCCGTGAAAAACCCAAAACGGCACCTTGCGATAGAGTGATGTCAAGATTGGTTCGCCGCCGCCGCAAATTGGGGCCACGGCCGCGAACCGCTTGGGGGCGTAGGCCGCTAGACTCCAAGAGCCGAAGCCTCCCATGCTCAACCCGGTGAGATAGACGCGGTCTTCGTCGACCTTGTACCGCTGGACAATATCATCCAACAGGGTCTTCAATTCGAAGGGCTCCCACCAGCGATTCTTGGGACATTGCGGCGAAACGACGATGAACGGAAAGTGTTTCCCCTCGGCAATCAGCTTGGGCGGACCGTGTTTCTTCACCAGATCGAGATTGTCACCACGTTCGCCGGCACCGTGCAAAAAGAGCACCAGCGGCCACGCATCTTGTTGGTCGTATCCTTCCGGCAAGTAGAGTAAATAGTTCATCTGGACCGACACTTGTTTATCTAGCGTGGCGGTCTGTTGCGTGCCCGCCGCGTCGTCACAAAAAGCTGGAATCGCGACGAAAAAGCTGGCGATGATCGCGGACATGGAAATCAGACTGTGCTTCATCAAGGGACCTCATCTTTCGTTACAACGGTGCCATGCTTCACGCTTTCAATTCTAGCCAGCGGTGCCCTCAGTCGGGCCACGTCGGAATTGGCTCGTATCGGACTCTCCTGGTTCCCCACGATGGTATACATGTCGAGAGCCTGTGAAAACAAACCCGTGCTTTCGAGCAGGATTCTCATTCCACCTTGGGCGCCGGCGTGATTGGGATCTCGATCGAGCACGCTACGAAAGTGTGCTTCGGCCCGATGGTATTCCCCCCGCCGAAGCCGCAACCAGCCGAGGCACACATGGGCCCCCATGTGATTGGCATCTTGGGCCAACGTTTTTTCAAAGGCAACCATGGCCAAATCGAGCTGCCGCCGGTCCAGCGCGATCAATCCCCGTAGAAAGCGTGCTTCGGCCAGCTTGGGATCGCGATCCAATACCAAGCCTAGGAACTTCTCTGCCGCCGTAACATAGCCGTGGAGCCAATACCCTTTGGCATGCGCAAGTAAATCGCCCAATTCGTCGCTGGACGGTGGCACGATGGGATCGAGCTTTTGGTGCAGTTTCTCCAGTCGCATGGCCTGATAGGCGGCGGCGAGAGGATCATCTTTCTGGCGACAGGGAGGCAACCGCTCGAGTGCCGCCGAATACTTGCCCAATCGCAACTCAAGTCGCGCCAAGAGATTCTCCCGAGAAGCAACGTCCGCGGGGGTCGCATCAAACGATTCGACTTCGTCGAATGCCTTTTTCAAACGGTTGGTGGCCAGATCGTAATGCGTTCGATAGAGCGTGCGTGAAAGTGGCGGCGCGGTGGGCCACATGCGTTCCAAGTACCATCGCTCCAAGGCGTCGTCGCTGAAACGCGCGTCGGCGAACGTTCGGCGATACACGATCAGCGGCGAAGATTGGTGATCGTTGTAGATAAGTTCATCGTCGTTTTGGGGCCGCTCCAAGCGGAAACGCGCCGATACATGCGTGAATGTGTTGCCAACCCATACGAAAACGGCCGAGCGTGGACGTTGTACCGGCGCTGCAATCGTTACGTCCTTGAAGCGATCGACAAAGTCGGTGAAATCGTTGATGGCAAAGCCATGAAGCGGACGCTCGACGTAGCCCAATCGTGGAAAACAAAGGTAGTGCAACAGCGGCGTGGGGGCGAAGACGTCGTCGTGCTGACATTGCCGCTCGATTTTGCGACAGGCACGGATGTTCGAAGTGTGATCGGCTACGTATTCCCAACTTCGTTCGAGAAATGCTCCACTGCGGGCGACCAGCGCGGGGTCGACCCCGTACTCTTTCGCGAACATCGATTCGATCGGCGGATAGAAACGACCATGAGAGTTGGCCACGTTCAACAGCGTGATGACTGCCAGCAAGATTACGCTCAATCGACGAAGCCAACGACTCTCGAACAGGACACTGCCGGTGCCAATGTAAAGAAACGGAAGGAGCAACATCAAGTACCGGGGTAGGAAAATGATTCGCGAGATCGCAAGGAGCACGGCGACAACAAGAATTGTCGACCAAATCATCCGGGGTTGTTGTTGCAGAGCGATTCTTGCAAGGTGCATGGGACGTTGGATTCCGCGACCGAAGTCACCGGCTTGTTGTTTCGCCAGGGCGATCAACATTCCAAGCAAGACGACACCAGCGGCAAAGCCAAGCAGCAGCAGATCGGGACATAAATACTTGGCCATTAGAAGATTGGGGGCCCCCGACCGGTTATGGGGCATCATCTGATATTCGATATGACCTCCGGCGACTACTAAGGCAGCTTGAAACAACAGCGCGAGCATGTTGACCCCTAGTCCCCACGCATAGCGGCGTCTCGTATGCGGATCGTTGGCGTGGCTACCTACGAGAAGATGGGCAAGGAGATAAGCGACGGTTGTCGCGGTCACCAACAGCCCCGTGGCTTTCATCAGGAACGCCATGACGCCGGAGATCGCGGCACAGCCAAACCGTTCTTTCATCACGCACCACATGGCAAGTAGTGCGAACAGTGTCATGGGGACTTCCATGCCGAGCATATCGACTTGCACGCCGAAAAGTGGTGTGGTTAAGAGTGCCGCACAGGCCATTCCTGCCGCGATCGATCCACCATGCGGCAACAACAAAGCAAAGGTCACCAAGAGGATGGCACCGGTGCAGGCGAATGTCAGCAAATGAAAAGCGATCTGCGAGAACGGTGGCGGCGCGATCTTCATCAGCACGGCGACGACCGTTGGTAAGAGACTCGTTCGGTAGCAGTCGGCCCCCCCCTCCCAATGACGCTTTTCCTCGTACCACAGTCGATGGTAATCGAAGTCTGTTTCCGCCAGATAGTTCGCTTCGGTCCACAACCCCTGTCCGAAGTCCCAATAGGGAGGTGAGGCGATCATCTCGAATCGCCACACGGTCAGCCCAACGGTGATCGCCAGCCACGCGAGAACCCAACGCCACCGCGATGACACACCAAGAGCTCGTTCGTTCCCGAAAGGGATTGAAGATCTCCATGTATTGGGATGCGTTGGTGCGTTATCGTTGCTCATGTTAGTCGGTACGATGCGTGAACTCTCTTTGAAGTTGCGGCCATGCCGGATCAGCGGCGCGACAGATTGTTTTCGACCCGTTCGAGGTCACTTCGGACATCAGCATTCTCGGGCTCGATTGTCAAGGCTTGCTCGAATGCCGATTTTGCCGAAGCGTATTGGGCCAATCGCGCGAGAACGAGCCCCAATGCGTGGTGCGCCGCTGCATCGCCGGGCCTTTCTTGAACACTCGCTTCCGCCAATTTCAAAGCCGTCCGTAAGTCGTTTTCGGCAAGGGCAATTTGTGCCAATCGCTTCACCGCGGGTGCGTAGTCGGGCTGAACTCGCAAGACGCTTTGAAACAACTCCGCTGCCCTGCTCAACCGCGACTGTCCCTGGCGAATCATACCCAGGCAAAACATGGCGTCCGTGTGATTGGCATCGAGTCGGATTGCCTCTAGCAGCGGCCCCACGGCATCCAGTGGTCGGCCGTCATAGAGCATCCGCAAGCCTTGTTCGTACGGTCTCCGGCTAGCCACCGCGACCGACAGCGACATCGGTGGCAAGACGAATTGGGGATCGGGGCCATATCGGGCCATAACGATAGGGTCGTAATCCGCCCCGCGCAGTT
>Ga0114931_10012325_pt1 | contig 10019 bp, 6 predicted proteins | sample 2SBtaG_FD_89579 | JGI IMG/M metagenome (GOLD analysis project Ga0114931, IMG submission 89579) | Deep subsurface microbial communities from Kolumbo volcano to uncover new lineages of life (NeLLi) - 2SBTROV14_V59a metaG | ecosystem: Environmental > Aquatic > Marine > Volcanic | place: Kolumbo... | reverse complement strand
TTTTTGTATCTGGAGCACCAGAACCCGGCTATCGGGCCTGAAATGGACATTGCCCTCGAAATAGTCACCCCGGCAGCTTCCCACCGAGGCATCCTGTAGATCAAGCTGCCGGGATGGCCTCCCCAGAATCCTATAGTCTGGGAATGATGCCTGCCGCGACTTGCTGAATGCGATCCAGCGAGCTTGCGAGCGTCTCGGGCTTGCCGTCGTAGAACTGGATGTAGTCGCTCCCAGCTGAACCTGTCTCCAGCCCGATGGCCTGGCAGACGACGAAGGCGACGGCTTCAGCCTCGGTTTCTCGCACGGTTTTGCTGGCGGGTCTCTGGTCGCCACGATGCAGCAGCTCGTGTGCGAGTTCATGGACAATGACCGAGAACTCGTTGTGGGATGCCCGGAAGATCGCCACGATGCAATCGGTATCGGAATCCCATCGCGTGCAGTCGGCGTCGAAGTTCCAGCTCCGGCTTGGTGTCGAAAGCACGGATGGCCGCCATATTGCGGCTTCGCTGTTCAGGTGTGTGCACATCCACGGCTGTCCTCCGAAGAGTCAATCCTGTTTCAGTGCGACGCGCGACAGCTCATCGATCCGGTCCATTGCGTCGTTGATTGCCTCGATATGAAAGCCAACCTCAGCCCGGTCCATTGTACCCAGCAGCTGGTAACTTTTGAACTCGAAGTTTGGAAAGCCCTCTGAGGAGGAGATTACACATCGGCATGTCGATGCTGTTTCGAGGACACTCTCAACAAACCCCTTTGGCCACGATCGTGCTCGTGGCCGCTTGCCGGCTGGCATTGTTGCCCACCAGCAGATTTCCCCTTCGGAGACCAAGTGTGCCTTGATCAGGTGGTCGCCAACTGTGAGCTGCATCTGATCGGAGTCACCGACATATGACAGTCTCCAGCCCTTCGCTTTGCACACCGTTTCCGTGGCGTAGTATGCCTCCATGAACTCCGGACATGGGCGTACCACATGTGACATCACCTCGCGATCGCCTTCCAAGAGAAGCGTTGCTCGCCCAAACCCTGTCTGGTCGCTTCGTTGCTCGATCGTGAAGTTCAACGGATAGTGACTCGATCCTGTCACAGATCTGCTTCCAATGGAGTAAATCTCTGATCGCGTCTTTACCGTGCCGGTCAAGGCACCGAATCCCTCGTACCACGCCGCGATCAGACGCGACAGTTGACCGACGTTTGGACCGACAGATTCTCCGCGTGCGGCAATCTGATTATCAACCTCGCGTACCGTGAGTGGTGTCGTTCGCAGCACGAGTTGAAGCGCCCGCAGCAGGACATCACCTTCATCCAGCAGAGTATCCTTTCCGGCATTTCGGAGATTCTTCAGAACCTCGCCAATGTAATCAGCCCACCCTTGGACACGGTCCGCTTCGATGACCTGGGCAAGACGGGCTCTCATGGCTTCCAGAAGTTCGATCGGATCGAACCCCCCATACCACGCAGGCTCACTGAGAATCTCGAAGCAGAGATCCAACGCCGGGGTTTCTATAGTTACGGCGTCGTGGACCAGGTCCACAATCAGTCCCCGGTCGGGCAAGCTGACAGTCATCAGAGTCTTCATGGCGCTCGGACGCATTTCGCCCGCGGCCAACATGGTGGCGAACACGCCAGCAACACGGTCTGCTTCTGTAGGCGGCGCCATCTTCGACGGGGAGCCAGGCTTGTCTCCTGTGTCTGCCTCCGCAAATTCCAGATGCGCGATGGCCTCCGGCGAGGGGAGCTCACCCGGAAGGCCTTCAAAGGTGGCGGAACGTGCAACCCAATCGGTGCCGACCTGTTCGGTCGGAAACGCCATCGCATCAATAAGTGATGCGGGTACACGCTCGGTCAGATAGTCGCCATCGACAATCACGCCTCGCATGTGAACCAGGCAGGCTCGCCGTACATCCTGAACTGGGATCGGGCGATCTAATTTGTTCACGTCAATCCATCGCCAGCCCTTCTCTGGCGGATTGACTTCTGGAGCGAACGATCGCAGTTCACCTGCACATGGCACGACTCCGGTAGCGAGACACATGCGCACGTCCATGGCATTCATGACAATCCAGCGTGATGATCTCCCCCTGCTTGGAAATAGAGTGTCAGGTGCTGTCATAGTTTCAGTTCCTCGAGGACATCACCGGCGATTTCGCGGATCATCGCGATGAGTCGGGTCTCTGCCACTGACTTGTCAGAATGATCGTATTGGAGTTCCAGGATCTCGCGGGCGCGGGAAAACATCACATAGAGCCGCATCTTCTCACCCTCGGTTGAATCGCCTCCCAGATCGAAGGCTTCAAGATGTGGCACAAACACTGCGTCCGCTTCCACGCCCTTCATGCTGCACCAGTGCAAGAGCGTGATTGACCCGTCATGTCCCGTCTCCAGCTCGCCAGCAACATGATTCTTATCGCCCGACAGAAACGCCTTGACGCTGCGTCCTGAGAGTCTGGCCTCAATCTTGTTGCGCATTGACTTAACGAGTCGCTTTGTCGGGCACACGACAAGAACGGAATGTGTTGGGTTATTCGACGCATGCCGACTGATCGCATCGGCCATACCATTCGTCCCCTTGGCATATCCAATCATCCGAGGCTTCTGGCCTCGATGTGACTCGGGCAGCTCCGCGGTGCCTGACTCGAGCCCGATGTAGAATCTCCCCGCCAGCGTGGCGATCTCGAGCGTGTTCCGGTAGTTGTGACACAGCAGGTACTCGTGAGGCACTCCGGCTAGGATGATCGCGTTTCGAATGTCATCGATCGATGAATTGTGACTCTCCTCCAGACGTTGATTCTCGTCCGCAACAATACAGAACGATGACTGCCCGTTACCGATGCCGGCCAGAAGTCCGAGCGCCTTGTAGAAACTGACTGGGAGATCCTGCGCCTCGTCGATTACAAGTCTTCCAAGCGAAACCTTCCGTCGCACGAACTCGGCCTGAATTGCCGGCCAGTCAAACTTGTATGGTTCCGTTTGAGGTGCATATCCGCCGCACTTGTGTTGGCGCCACAGCCTCGCAACCCACTTGTGATACGTCTTTACGTCCACGGATTCCTGAAACACCGCCGAGTCCCACTGCGACGTGTAGTGTTCGAGTACCTGGTTGTACATGATTAGGTTGATCGTCTGCTTTCGCGCTCGGGCAAGCCCTTCGGCACGCTGCATAGCGATTACTGTCTTACCGGTTCCGGGCGGGCCTACAACAAGGATGTTGTCGTCGTAGTCTGACTCCTCGAGAATCGCCTTCTGCTCATCAGACAATTGCGTGTAGGTGGGCATGTGGATCGACATCAGACCACCTCCAGCTCTGCAAGGGCTTCCGTGAAGAGCCCTGTCATGCCCCAGAGCCCCCAATCAGGAAGCGTCGATCAAGAAGCGCATTAGCACACTCACATGATGTCTCAGACACAAGCAGGCAGGCATGACAAGCCGCGCGATTGAGTCCCGCCATCCCCTGATTCTCGCCCTCCGAACACAACGGATCACCCGAACACCAGGCAGCCGCCGTCAGCGCTCGTGCAAACACCGCGGGGAGGCGATCTGCTCGTCCTTGCCGTACCAAGCCTCCCATGGTCCCCTCTGAGTCGCCGTCTGCTGTGTAGATGAGTACACCCGCCATATCGTCGTCGATGTACATCCGCTCGCGCAGAGAACTCGACGCATACCCACTCTCGAAACATAGTTGCCTCATAAGAAGATGCGAAAGACCGTGGATCGCGATGAGACGAGCTGACACTTTCGGAAGGAATCCGAGGTCTTCATCGACGATCCGTTTCTGCAGGGCCTTTAGGCGGATCTGCTCAATGGACGGAAGGTCAGACTCCCAATGTGCGACTGCGCCGGGCCTGAAGTTGAGGAAGATCCCTTCACCGAACACTTCGCATGCGGGCAGCCAGTCGGTGGCAAGGCTCAGGCTTGCGCCCACCATCTGGTCCTCGCCGGATGGACTGACTCGATGAAATCCCCGCAGCGTTCGTACTTCTCGAAGACGATCAATGAGACTTACTGACTCCAGCAGCCCCACGAGCGCCGGGCTGAAGCAACTCTGATCAACCACATAACTTGTGCCGGAGAATTGACTGCTCGCAATCCCATCGGGCCGCGCAAACGCTTCGAACTCCTCAGCCTTCATTTCTCGTATCTGATCGCCAAGCGGGCGATCTGACTCTGCGTCACCCGAATCACAGGTGTCATCTAGGAGCCGCACAAGGTGGTCCGGTTCAACGCCTACCGTTTGGCTGAGACGAACGATCTGCTTATGCATCACGCTCAAGACATCGATACCGTTACTCTTCAGGCTGTCCCACATTTCCTTGTATGTTCCGAAGTCTTGGCGGTCTCTGATGGTGGCGTCCAGAGTCTCGCCGGGATCGTCGCCAAAGCCCGCAGGGATGTCGAGCGCTGACACGACGCTCGGGAAATAGACATTGGAGTCACCTCGCTGAACAACGATGGGCTCGCAGTCGCACACCGTTCCTCCATCACGTCGCTGCCATGGCTGCCTGCCGCCCGAATACGCAGTCGTGGTTCGGCATTGCCATCCACTACGGTTGCGAAGATCGCCAAGGTTGCGTACAGCATTGCAATCAAGACACTTGACCTGCAGTGAGTTCAGGCCGGAACCAACTCCCGTCCTGGAGAGAAACTGCAACTGCTCAGGATTGTGGCATTGAGCGCGGCTACCCGGTGCACTGTGAACCCACCAGAGCCAATCTACATCATCGAGATGCCCGTTCTTACAAATCTGGACGAAGCGCATCGGGACAAGCGATGGATGTCCCTTGCACCGCTCGCAGCACGGAGGTTCACCGAGTTCGAGTGAAGATTCCTTGAACATACTCCATCTGACCATATGGCGGCATTTTTGGCAGAACAGCCACTGAGGAAATCGGTGGAGAGCGACCGACCATGAATCACCCGAAAAACTGTTCGGATTTGTCGCTGGCTGCAACAGCCTAGCGACTCCCAGTCGTCGCGAGAGTCGCAACAAGTCACAAGGCGCCATTCCGTCGCGTCGCCACCTGTCAATCGACGCCACAACGAATGATTCACCACCGATGTCGGCGATTGCGCCTGGCCCATGAACTCCGATCAGTTGGCCCTTACGCAGACCTCTGCTCATGACTTGTGCCCCGTACTAAGAACGAATGCGACTGCGTCTCCGTCGACATTGCGCATGGAGTTGAGCGTGGGCCGTGCCGGCGGCCTGTCTTCTCCGGAATAAAACCGCATGATCCCTGCGAAATGCTTCTGCGACTTGTAGTGCAGGCAGCGATGCGCTTCGGCAGCGCTGCTCCACCACTCAATAAGTTCATCGAAATGCCGGTCGAATCCTGTCCGATCAGATACATCGATCGCTTGATGCATACGCGATCGCAGTTTCTCAAACAGAGCCTTCTGGCTGCTGTCATTACTGGCAAACCGCACTGCATCCTCGTTCTTCACCAGCGCTGCGAGGCGAAGTACTGTGATAATGGATGCATGTAGTGCCCGGTCAAGCGCAGGTGGCGACTGAGGCGTAACACTCGTGGGCTCAACCCATCGGTACATCGACTCGTGAAACCGGGCAAAGTTCTCGTAATGCGAACGATCACGTGGTTTCGTTGGCGAAAAGTTTACAACGACCACGCCTCCGACCTTTCGTCCGCGACCGACTCGGGAACTGGCCTGAATGTACTCGGATGACATCTTCGGCTGCCCAAGAATCACCATCGCATTCAAACGCTCGATGTCCACGCCAACTGAGATCATGTTCGTACATGCGAGCACGTCCACGGCTTCACCCGTATCGCGTGCGAGCTTGAGCGCAGACAACACCTGTGGAACCTGATAGCTCTTGAGGTTGCCCGAGAGTTCAACGACGCTCTCGCAGGTCCGACGGTCCTTTCGCCTGTCGTCTGTGCAAATCAACTGAATACGAGAGGGAATATCGTCGCGGGATAGCGTCATCGTCTTGCCGAGTTCGCGTCGAGAGTTGTGGTAGGCGACTAGTGTCCAGTAGTCGTCCTCATCAGTTACACACTGGCCTGCATCAACCATCGCAGCCATGATGTACACCGTGTTGGTCACAGGAGTGTGGCCCTGACCCATGATCCCGATGTAACGACGGGACACGGAGTCTGCTCTGTCGATCATCATATAGTACGAGTCATCGGCATCTGGGCCTGATGCCGGGAAGAGCCGTACATCGCGACCGTACAACCGTCGCGCCTGATCAGTTGCTCCTCGGATCGTGGCTGTCGCGGCGACATACTTCGGCGGATCGCCTCCATGTTGAATGAGCACATCGATGGCTGCCCCGTAGATCGCTGCTATCGTCCCGAGGGGACCGGAGATCAGGTGCAGTTCGTCCTGGATTACAAGGTCAGGCGGACGGACATTCTGGTTCAGGCCGAAGAACGCACGCGATCTCGATTCCCAAGGGAGTCGAGCGAATTTGTCGATCGTGGCGAGGAGAATCGTTGGCGGACTGGCGTAGAGGCACTCATCCACCACCTGAATCGGCAGGCGATCATGAAACTCACAGTTGGCTTCCGGACACCTGAAGGCGAATGCTGTCGCACTGCAATGAATGCCGTATCTGGAACGGTCGTCTTCTTGGTGGGGCGGAATGATCGAGCACCCGCACCAGGGGCATTCGACAAGCATGAAGCGGTTGACAGGCCGCGTCTCCTCCAGCATCTGTTCGTAGTACTCAAATGCCTGCTTGCAGGTGTTCGGTGATGAATGTTCGCCGCCTCCGATCCACAGGCCGATGTCGATCACATCCTTACCGGGAATGTCGCCACGACGCCGCTGGCGTTCCAGAGCGCAGATGACTGTTGCCGTCCGTTCAAACTGCTGGCTCGTGAGCAATCGAAGGGTGTAACGGCTCAACACGCATGTTCCTTCGCCTCTCACCCCGAAATGCAGCCTTCGGTAAATGATCGTAAAGGCAGCAAGAAGCAGGTATGCCTCCGTCTTGCCACCACAAGTAGGAAACCAGATCAGGTCGAGCACATCGCGACCGTCGCCGTCAGCCGGTGGCAGGACGCCTGGAATAGCCAGAAGTTGGAATGCAAGCTGAAACGGACGCCATCTTGCCTCAATTCGATCAAATGGCCGACCTTCGCGATGTGCCGTCTGTTCCATTTGATCCAACATGGCAGCATTTGCCAGCCGAAACGCCGTCAGTCGATGGCTGTCGGATCCATCGCAGAGGATTGCAATGCCATGTTTCAGTCGATGGCTCTGGTGATCAAGTTTCTCCAGTACCTCCGCGAATGCCGCCTGATAAGTGTCATTGACTTCCAGACTTCGCTGAGACTCAATCCATGACACATGGTCTGCAACAAACGGCTCGAGGAGCGAGCGCAGATCGTCACCGCTCTCAACATTAGCCAACTCTTGGATTCCAAGAACCCGATGGTCGAACTCAGCGTCCTTCCGTACTCCAGCTGAGAATGGATGAATATCCGAGAATGGGAGGAAGTCGATTGAGATGCGCATGGGCGACATGCCGCCGGGCGGGGCATCCCACGCCACTGATGTCGAGTGTCCGCTCGCCCATGCACAATGGTTACGATATCGCAGTCGGAGCACGCTCTCTTCGGTATCGAATGCTATGTCAGGTGTCGGAGGTTCGCGAAACACTCCGTTGGTACAAGACGCTTCCAGACGGACTTGGTACAGGCAATCTTCGGGCCGAGCACGGTCGCTCGGCAACATCTCCGCAGTATTGATAATCGATACGGTGACTACACGCAGCCCGCTGAGACGACGCCATCGAACACGCAGTTCGGCACGGCCATCGAAGATCGCATGCGTCGTATCGCCCATACTGTCGTCCGACAGGCACACACTCCCGTTACCGACTGGTTCGCGAAGGAACCCCTTGGGCCCATCCCCGTCACCCGGCTCCCTCGACGGAGGATCGGAGTCCGGGTGATACACTGCTGCACTGGTCTTCACCTCCACAACGGCATCTTCAGACACTGCGAATGTGAGGCCGGCTGATGCTGGCGCTCGCTGAAGCATCGCGGCGAGTGGGGAATCATCCGGCTCATCTGCATCTGCGACGACCGATCCGATTTCCTCTTCGAGCTCCGACGGCACTGGCACTGCTTCATCACGAACACGGGGATACAGAATGCCTGTCACATATCGTTTGTGCGGTGGGTCGTTCGCCGGCAGCCATTCCGTGTCGCCACTGAACGGGCCGAAGAGCTGACTCCGAAGGTAGGCGGTGTATTCATCCTGGGCGGTGGTCACTGTACTGGTCATCTGGTGCCCCCAAACTCAATCTCGATCTTCCGGCGGGCATTCTCGGTGCGTGCCTCTTTCCACTCTTGCTCAATCGATGCAGGAACAGCCACCCAGAGCTCGATCCGAGCCCGCGTCAGTCCGGTGTAGAGTTCTGATGTCATGCGGTCCAGTACACCGACCTCGGCCGGAATCCCCACCAAGGCGACGAATTCGGCTTCGAGCCCCTTAAAGTCTCGGACGGACTCGACCCGCACCCGGTCATCGACGGCGTCCCGGGTGCGATCCAGAGCACGGGGGTCACAGACGAGTACGGCCATTCGATCGAACCCGACCTCTTGTTCGCGATGCCAGCTCTGTAGGCGCGCTTTGAGGCGAGCTGTCTCATCACCGGGTGTCACGAACTCGAACTCGGGCACATGCCCTCCACCGTGCAGTCGCGCCTCCCCAATGTCTGCGCCCGTGGTGTACTGCGTGAACTCCACGATCTGTCGCGTGTTCCGGCAATTCACGCGCAATCGCTGCAATGTCACTCCACGCTCCTGTAGCAGTTCGACCACTGCAGGATCAGTGTCATCGTGAAAGCCTGCCTGATGCTGGTCGTCCATGAACCATCGCCACCGCCCGTTCGCAATACCACCCTTGAGCAGTGCATCGAAGCACTCGATGAACTGCATCGAGAGCAGGTCCTGCCCTTCGTCGACGACAAGCACATCAAACTCATCCGTGGTCACGGGAGACGATGCGAGTTGCTCTGCTGAATGCACCGCTACATCTGGAATGTCAAGGCGTTTGGCAATCCACTCTACGAGCGGTCGGCTGCGGGCCACTACCAGCACACTCCGGCGTTGCGCGGATTCCCGTTTGGCGACCTCCACCGCTAGGAATGTCTTTCCAGTCCCAGCGCCCCCGCGGCAGAGGATCTGATCGTTCTCATCGATATTGTCGAGGCACGCGAACTGCTCCTCGGTGAACTGCATGATCTGTTGATCAAGCAACTCCGCCTGTCGGCCGAGCGGAACGGCGGCATCAAAGTTCGGTCGAAGCCGCTTGATCAACTTAGACCTCGCTCGCGAGTCAATCGGTCGGTGCCTCTGCAGACGGTTGATCCAGTACTCCTCCAGCGCGCCAAGCCATTGTGCAAACGCCTCTGGAGTTGGACAGTCAGAGTAAATGGCTTGCATCTCACGAGGGTGCTCCGAAGTCGAGGGCAGTTCTGTGCTGTTCGGCATAACTACTGCCCAACCGAATGAAGCTCCCTGAGTTTTAATATTGTTTGTCAATTCGTAGATCGCGGTCCGGACTTGGTCGAAGGGACTCTCCTTGAGAGGCTTCTCGTTCGTGTACCAACGACCTTCATGGCGACTGATTCTGCCTCCCTTCACCTCGAGAGCAAGGAGGCCAAAGGATGTAATGCATACGAAGTCAATCTCGGTCCATGGCTTCCAAGCATGGGAAGCGATGTTAAGCGAATGGAGCGCGTAGCCGTCCAATGTGGAATAACCCAGCAAATCGAACACATGTCTTTCGGCGCGACTTGGGAAGCGATAGACATATGCGGGAATCATCTTCATACTAACATTACTCCACCACTGCCGCAGTCAGCGCGAAACCATCGAGCCACTTCTCTATCGTATCCGAAATCGCCAGTGTCTCCCCACCTTCTGCCCCGGCACTCGGCCCTCTTGGGCGAGCTTGTAAAGCGACGACTTCGAGGCCTGCAGGTAGGCTACAAGCTCGTCGATGGTCATCACCTCCGGCATCGGAGATGGCGGGTTGCCCTG
>Ga0114931_10012324_pt1 | contig 10020 bp, 11 predicted proteins | sample 2SBtaG_FD_89579 | JGI IMG/M metagenome (GOLD analysis project Ga0114931, IMG submission 89579) | Deep subsurface microbial communities from Kolumbo volcano to uncover new lineages of life (NeLLi) - 2SBTROV14_V59a metaG | ecosystem: Environmental > Aquatic > Marine > Volcanic | place: Kolumbo... | reverse complement strand
CAGTAGCTGCTGCAAGCATTGTTTTTCCAGTTCCAGGTGAGCCATACAGTAGCATTCCTTTTGGCCATCCTAGAGGAAACAAATCAGGTCTTTTTGTAGGATAAACAATTGATTCACGTAATGCGCTTTTAGCGTCATCCAATCCAATTACTTGGTCCCAAGTAACATCTGGTTTTTCTTTCATTACCAAATCTTCAAAATCATTTTCATTTTCTTGTCTTTGTACAGATTTCTTTTGTTCTTCATCAGAAGCTTTTGGATCAACTGCAGGTTCTACACCATGAGCCTGTTGAAGAGCATTAATCCTATTATGATAAGAGTTACATCTTTCTTTGTAAATAGGATTTAGTTTACTGGTAGGGTATAGCTGTAATAATTTCACTAGTGCGTCTATGGCCTGTTGATAATGAGTAATTGCCATTCCGCGGGCACCTTGAGAATCAAATTTTATAGCTTCTGAAGCATATTTGCTTGCAGTGTTTTCTAATTCTTGTGGGGCTAAACTCATCTAAATTACCTTCGCAGTATGTCCTTGAGAATTTTGTTGGTATTCTACGGTGTTAATCTCTGTCACAAAATTGGTTAAATTAATTGGACTTGTCTCATCTTCATTATAGTCGGGTCCGTCATGATATTTTTTCTTAAAATCAGATTTTTCTGAAATATTGGCATGCATGTCTTTTACTTTGTTAATAGAATCTTCAGCAGAAATTATCAATTCAGATATTTCATCATCTAGGTCTTCAAGAGAACTTGCAGTATCAGTGATAATAGAAGCAAAATTCTTTAAAATTGAGCTCATTTCTTTTTTATCAGCATATTTGCAGATCATAAAATCAGCAATTCTAACAATTTTATCCAAATCTTGTAATTCATCCATTGTAAGTTTATCAATTTTTGAGGAATCAGAAGGTTTGACATCAGATAGTTTTTTGTCAATTTTTGACGAAATTGTCTTTATTCTTTGAATATCCTTTGAAAAATTTCGATGTGAAAGTATTGTCAAGTATTGCATAATTTAAAAAAATCAACATTAGGATACTGCTTACTTATTTTAGAGTCTACCATCAATTTTACTTCATCTTGAAATTTTGAAGATTCATCATTGGACAGGCAGAAATCAAATCTTGCCTTGGTCAATGTTGCAGAGTCCAATACAATACTGCCCAAATGAACAGATAGTTCAGATAATTTACGGCTGCAATTGGGAGCGATATCAAAAAGTTTTGCACTAATTGCTCTCATCACAGGAATAGAAGAAGGTAAGGTTTCAGGAATATAGTGAATTCCAGAAATGTCGGTTATTCGTTTTCTAATTTGTATGAGTATTTCTAAAGAATAATTAAGAGTTATCTCAAGTTCCAAGGATTTAACATGAGTTTTATCAGATTCATCAAAATAGACTCCCAACTCCTTATTTGAAATTTTCAAATCAGATATTTTTTCATCCAAAATATCAATTATTTCAGACAAAAGATTTATCGAGTATTCCAATCTAGGAACGAGTGTTACAGTGTTAGATATGGTATCATACCCTGCATCAATGCCACATTTTGCCAACATGTCAATTTTTTTATTTAGATTTTGTATATGAGGATGATGTCACGGAGATTTTAGTAACCATAGTGACATATAGCAACAGATACAATTTTGATTTTTTTTGAGTATTTGTGTTAAGGAATTTAGCTCTCAATTTTACCTAATAACAAATCAAAGAAAAGCATGATAAATGACCACGTATTAACAGTAAGTTTAGAAGAGTTTGTATTAAGCAAATATGAGGCTCAAGCATATGTTTCCCTTATTGTAAAGGGCACAATTTCAGCTAGTGATTTAGCATATTATTCAGAAATTCCACGAACAAAAATCTATCCAACTTTGTTAAAACTTGATAATAAAAAATTGGCCATAATTTCAAAGAGTAAACCCATAAGGTGTACAGCAATTGCACCAGAAGATGCATTTGATGGGATTATCCACGAACAGATTAACAAAGTTAACGCAATGAATTCATTGGTATCCAGTTTAAAAAAAGCAAGTGAAGAAAGTAGAAAATCAAGAGGTTCTGAAGAAAAGAGATATTTCCACATTGGTGCAAACAATGTGCTATCGCAATTACAAACAATGATTGAAGGTACTAAATCATCAATCAAAATTATGACTGATCAATGTGGTTTTGGATTATTAGCTGAATGTAAAGATCAGTTAATCTCAGTTGCACGTAGAAATCTAGACGTAAAAATTCTTGTTCCTTCCACCCAAATTTGTTCAGAAGCATATAGAAAAATTCCAGACGGCATAGACATTAGAACATCAGAGATTACTCAAAATTGTTTTATTTTTGATGAAACAGAACTCCTTTTGATTAACAACGATAATGGGAAGGGAGCAATTTTTTCATCGACAGACATTCTAGGAATTAATCAAGAAAAAGTATTTTCAAACATATGGAAAAATGCTTTAAAAACTAAAGCATTAGCAGACATGACAAAAGCAGAAGCCCAAGAGATTTACAAAATTATAAAAACTATAAACGAAACAGGCTTGACACACATTCTAAATTCATCAATTACATCAAAAAAACCAGATTTAGATATGTTCAAACTTTTAGAGAAAAATGGAATTTTGTTAAAAACTAAATCTTTGGACGACATAATTGAGATCATGGACATAATATTACAAATCACATGCGCAGGACATGTAAATTTTGAAGCCAACACCAAAAATATCACAATAGATTCAAAGATAAACAGTGGGCATTCTCTACCCTGGGTATCAATTCTAGAAGGATGTTTACAAAAACAAGGCTACAAGACTAGAACAATTTATCAAAACAACAACACCAAGGGTGAAAAAGTTCACTTGAAAATAATCAAAAACTAGATAGTTTTAGAAAATATGTATCTAGGACTAGGCATAAAAAAAGTTGTAATTTTATAACAAACATGATTTAATGTATTATTATGTTCATACAAAATTATGGGATTAAGTGTTCTTGTAGTAGATGATTCAAAGTTTATGAGGCAAGATATCAAAAATACATTTTCTTATTTGAAAATCCATTCAGTAATTGAGGCAAAAAATGGAATGGAGGCAATCAGAGCATTTAGAAAATACCGACCACCTTTAATTACTATTGATTATGAAATGCCAGGATTAAATGGAATTGAAACCGCTGCAAAGATTCGAGAGATAGACAAGAATGTAAAAATGATTATTGTTACATCAATCAAATCAAACATGATAGCAATAAAGAGCGGAAAAATTCCCAATTTGGGATACATTACAAAACCAATAGATCCCCTAATGATTAAAAAAGAACTTTCAAAAATTCAAAATTAAGAATTTAAATCAGACATATTTTTCCAACTATGCGTTGATTGAAGAAAAATTAAAGACGTTAGGAATCAGTTTGCCCAATCCACCAACACCTGCAGGCTCATACATACCAGCAATAAAAACTGGAAATTTGTTATTTATTTCAGGACAAATACCAATGGAAAATGGAAAAGTAATCTACACAGGCAAAGTCTCAGATAACAATTTAGAGACTGCCCAAAAATCTGCAAGAATGTGTGCAATTAACATTTTAGCTCAGATTAAAAGAGAAATAGGTAGTTTGGACAAAGTAACTCAAATAGTGAAATTATCAGGATTTGTAAATTCTGAACCTGAGTTTTCACAACATCCCAAAGTAATCAATCCAGCATCAGATCTATTTTTTGAAATATTTGGGGAAAAAGGAAAACATTCCAGAATTGCGTTAGGAGCGGTGTGTTTACCTTTAAACTCTATGACAGAAATTGATGCGATTGTTGAATTTTCACAATAACGAATTTGGAAATTTTCTTAAATAGATTTTTTGATTATTTTATCTATGGTTCAGATATGTAGAGGATTATGTGAACGTCTAAAATCAACATCGTTTACAAATAATCTCAGATATAAAATAGGTCAAAAATGGTGCTCGTTGTGTGCACTGTTTTTCTTAACAGAGGAGCATTCATGTCCTTGTTGTAAAACCAGACTAAGATCTAAATCTAGGAGTAAAAAAGATGACTTGCCCAGAATGTAGTCATAAAAAAGGAGAATGTAGGTGTCTTTGTTGTTGTTCAGTTTCACAAATAGGGTGTGTTTATTGTATTCTTCCAGTTTTAGGGTATAGACAAATAAAGAAATTATTACGCAAAAGAAAAGACATGAAATAAATGGTTTAGAAAATACCTCAAAATATGTTTAATTTAGAAGACATAAAATCTCAGAAATACATATCACTTGAAACTTATCGAAAAAACAATCAGCCCATTCAAACTCCAGTTTGGTTTGTGATTAAAGATGATTTGGCGTATGTTGTAACTAGAAGTCAAACAGGTAAAGTTAAACGTCTAAAAAATAATCTTCAAGTAAAATTTGCGTTATGTACAATTAAAGGAAAAATAACAGGAGAATGGATTTCAGGTATTGCAAAAATTTTAGATAAAGAACAAACCAAAGAAGCAGTAAAGTGGAGAGACAAAAAGTATGGAGTTTTTGCAAAAATTGCAAAATTTATGAGTAAAAACAAGGGAGAATTTTTTGCATTTTCAATTAAGGTAAATTAAGCAATTTTTTGTAATTTCTGTGCTCGTTTTAGTTTGTAAGCTGTAAGTCCTGCAAATCCAAAGATAATTATTAATCCCAAATAGGATAAGAACTGGCTATATTCTATCAGGACAGCTGAAACTCCAGTTCCAACAATACTTGGAAGCAAAGACAGTGCATAGAGCCACCAACCACAACAGCCTAAAGGCACCAGAGAGAAAAATGAAAAAAACGAAGTGGCAGTTGTGCTAGCAGTATTTCCTCCAAATGCTTTTTTCCTGATGTTTAGTTTGCATCCTAAAAGTTTGCTTTTTTCAGAAAGAAACAATTGCAATCCAATTCCAATTCCCATTCCAATTATAACTATAGCATTTAGTTGAAGTGCGGCACTGATTGCAGCAAGGGGTTCTAATGCAGGAGTTGTAATTACAACTACAGCGAGATACACAATTACAGTAAGGATTCCAACAAGTGTTGCCTTTTGAATTGGTTTCATTATTTGTCACCATAAACTAGAGTTTCTGGATGAAACGCAACCCATTCAAACCAAAATCCAGGCTCGATTGGCATCCTATTCAATTGTTTTCCTAGATAATCACCTGAAACAGACAATCCATCATAGTTCCATTCAGAGTTTGTTTGAGAATCAAGAATTTTTCCATCAACAAACTCAAAGTCTAAAACTATACCATCAAGAGCTCTATTAAATGCACGAGAGTTTTCAGAATACAATGAAATCAACATTACTGGTACATCTCCAACAGAATCATTGATAATAATATTTGATTCAATATCATTTTGTTTGAATGCCTTGTATGTATCATCTTGAGAAACACCAATAATGATTTCCTTTGGATGCATTCTGTCATCACTGTGTTCTACTGGAAACATTATTCTAGGTTCAGTGTAATAATTTCCATAAGGATCGGTTTCATATGAACGAATATATCCTGTATCAGTAGTCAACACCAAAGTATCAGGATGAAGTTTTTTCCAATCACCCCAAGTTATGACATCAAATGGAATTAAATTAAGTTGATATCCAGTTAACTCACCTTTAACTGCCATTCCAAGTGCTTGAGACCAATAAGATTCAGTATATCTATCATACATTAACAAGTTAGAATTGTATAGTTTTCCAGAAGTGCCAAACTCTACTTCTTGTCCATCAATTTTTCTCTCAAAGACTTGATTGGTATAACACAATGGACAATAAGTTACAGATACAGGAGTGCCTCCAACTTTGTCATTTACAATTTCATGCCAAACTAAAATGAATAGGGGATATGCCTTGGCTTCACCATTAATCTCCAATCCAATAACAGTATCAGAATCAGACATAAAAAAAGAGCCCGAAATGTTCGTAAATACAGGATTGTCAATTGAAGGAATTCCATCTTTTGGAGGACCTCCACCTTTGATTTTTTCAAGTGGAATGTTATGTTTTATACCATCAGTTTCCATCACGACTAGATCAGATGAATTCACTGAAAGTGTAGATGAATTAGGAATGATAATGTGATCAGTATTATCATTTTCAAACAAAACAGTAAAAACTGCAAGTACAGCTCCAATTACAATAAATGGTGCAAGTATCTTTAGATTCAATTTAATTATTTATCTATGTAAAATATTAAAAAATTGTTCCAACTTGAATTTGTATTTGGACAAATGCTTTTAATGAATTTCAAAAGCATGAATTCATAGGAGGAATACTAGTTGTAGGAGTATTGACTAGAATTACAGGTTCAGTATTTGCAATAATTTTACTTGGAGCAATATTTCACATTAGATGGGAAAAGGTGTTTTTTGTTTCTCAAGGTGGATGGGAATGGGACTTGGTAATGTTAGCTGCGGTCTTATCAATAATTGTTGTAGGGCCTAGACAAATATTAATTTCACACATAGCAAAAAAGATTCCTAGGTCGTTACAGTAATTATTTTATTTTTTTATTTAATTCTGTGATGAATTTTTTAATTTTTGGTTTTGGAACAACTGCACCACATGCTTTGTCATGTCCTCCTCCAGAACCCCCAAGACTAGTTGCCAATATATTGACAATCTTTCCAAGATGCACTTTACAATCTTTAGAACCACGAACTGATACGGCATAAATTCCATGATCAATTCTTTCTTTGTATGCAACACCTACATCTTTTCCAGACAATCCCATTACAAAATTAACTGCACCGCTAGCTCCAGAATCTAGAATTTCCATGTAGCCTAGATTTTTCATGGTTTTCATTCCTTCCTTCACTTTGGCAATCATTTGAGAGAGTTTTTCAACTTGAATCTGTGCAAACTCAAAAGTATTAGGGATTGCATGAGGGAATTTTGAATCTGCCAATTCCTCCACTAAATAAAGTAGATAATCAGGCTCTTTTTGATGGCCAACGATATTATACGTAAGCACAGTCGCACTAATCAAGGCAAATTGTCTGTCATAAATTTGCAGTAATTTGGCACCAATGGGTCTGGTTTCCATATAATCTGTAATTGCAGCACATGCAGCAACAAATGATGCATGATCATTTAGTTTTGATTTGAATGCATTGTAAGCTAAGACTGCAGTACATTCATTGACATCATGAATTATTTTTACTTTGATTTTTTTTAATTCTTTTACAACATTAGGATCAATGTCATGATGATCAATGTAAGTTATTGAAACTCTGTTTTTCCTTAGAGTTTTCATAAGGTCAACAAACTCATCTTGAGTTTTTTTACTTAGACCTAAATCGCAGATAAATAATGATTTTAATTTTTCATCCAAAACAACTTGATTAAGTGCCTCCATTTGGCCAGGATAATCAACCAGTATCGCATCCCCGCCAAATGCTTGTCTAATTAGGGCAGCCGAGCTAATTCCATCACAATCTTCTTTGTGAGAAATGCAGATTACTTTGGTTCGTTTTGGTTTGGTAGTTTTGTCAGTTTTTTTTGTGATTTTTTTAGGTGTTGATTTCTTTACGGTCTTTTTAGTAGTTTTTTTTGTTGCCGTTTTCTTTATGGTTTTTATAGATTTTTTAACCTTAGATACTGCCAAATCAAATTGAAAAATTTCTATCCCTCATTTAAATGAAGAATGACAAATCAAGATTTTTCAAAGGATTTTTTGATGCTTGTATGAATAAGGGAATTAGAATCCAAATACACATCATAAAATGATAATCCCTCCAACTGAGTTTGAGTGTCTATTTCTTGTATTTCTTGGAGTTTTTCTTGAGATGAATTGAGTATCAAATCGTCTAATTTTTGCAGTTGTTTTCTATCAAGTGGAGTCAATTAATTTTTGATTAAAAATTTTCATTTATGACCAAAAGTTGCCATTTTAGACTAATTGCTAAACTTTAGACACATTGTTTGAGCTAAAATATAATAGAAGAATTACTGTAGGCACAGTATGGAAACTAAAAACATCGGTTTGCGAGGAATTGAGGTTGCTGATACTAAAATCTCCAATATTGATGGGGAAAAAGGCAAGCTGATATACCGTGGTTTTGATATTTTAGACCTAACAAAAAATTCTACATTTGAAGAGACCGCATATTTACTACTTTATGATAAGTTACCTACCAAAAATCAACTTGATGAATTTAATGAAAAATTAATTGAAGCAAGATACATTCCAAAACAAATGCAAAAAAATATGGGAAATTGGAGAAAAGATGCAGACCCTATGGATATGCTTCAAGCATTTGTATCCGCACTTGCAGGATATTATGATGAAGAGTTTTCAAACAAGGATGCAAGTTATGATAAGGCAATAAACCTCATAGCAAAAGTTCCCACTATTGTTGCAAGTTGGCAAAGGATAAGAAATGGATTAGAAATTGTTGATCCTGATTCATCATTAAGTCATGCCGCAAATTTTCTATATATGATGACTGGAGAAAAACCAGATCCAGAAGTAGAGAAAATTTTTGACGTATGTTTGATTTTACATGCAGATCATACTTTCAATGCATCAACATTTACAGCAAGACAAGTTGCGTCAACTAGAGCACACATGTATTCTGCAGCAAGTGCGGCAATTGGTGCATTAAGCGGAGAATTACATGGAGGAGCAAATACAGAAGTCATGAAAATGCTACTAGAGATTTCTGAAATTGATAAAGTAGAACCATGGATAAAAGAAAAAATGAGCAAGGGGGAAAGAATAATGGGCATGGGTCATGCAGTGTATAAAACATATGATCCTAGAGCCCAAGTTCTCAAAGAATTATCAAGAAAACTTGCAGAAAAAACCAAAGAAGTGTGGTTTGATATGACAGAGAAAGTCGAAACAGTAACCATTTCTGAGATGAAATCACAGAAAGGCAGAGATATTTACCCAAATGTTGATTTGTATAGTGCATCAATTTACTATATGCTAAAAATTCCAGTAGACCTTAACACCCCAATTTTTGCAATTTCAAGAGTTGCAGGATGGGCAGCTCACATCATAGAAGAAAAATTTGCAGAAGCTGCACCAAAACCAGCACTATACAGACCAAAAGCAGTGTATGTTGGAAAATATTGTGGACCTCAAGGTTGTGAGTATAAAACACTAGACTTGAGAAAATAATTTTTAGTTTCTTGTACTAAGCCATTCTTTGGCTTTAGAGTTTACGTCATGTTTGTACAAAACTTCGAAAACCATATCATAAAATGTGATACCTTTTTTCTGAGCCTGATCATCTAGCCATTTTATGCCATCTGCTAATTCTGGATCATATTCAGAGAATTCAACTAACTCATCTACCATTTTTGAAAAGAATGCGTGAGATTCTAGCATATGTACATCTTTGAATCTATGATCATAAGTGACGGATTCAAAATATATAGACAAAAGAGTCACTTTATTTTTCAAATTTTCTGTATATTCCTATAAGTCTGATGTCTGTTTAAAAATTACAGTCAGTAGAATATATCATAAACAATTAAAAATAAAATATGCGTAAATATATTGTTAGAAAAAATTTTGATGAAAAAAATGTAGATTCACTAAATGTTCCAGAAAGATCAGTTTTCTTTGAAAAAAACAAAACAAAAAAGAATAGAACAGAACAAGAAACTTCAAGAAATAATGAAGGAATAAAAATGGATTCGGACAATTTACATATATCTAATTTTAAATACAACAATTCAGAGAAAAATGATGAAATATTAAATTCAAAAGCAAAAAAAATATTTCAAGAGTCATTAATTGCAATGAATGTATCAGATAAAAAAAGAATGAATTTGATATACTCACAATTAGAGTCTGAAAAAAAGATTTCTGAAGAACTAAACAAGAAATTACATAGAAATTTATCAAAAATTGCAAGTGCCGAAATTGAATTGATGAGAAAAAAGAATAATTTAGAAGATGAATTGAGTAAAAAAACAAAACAGCTTGTTAATGCCGAAAGATTTGCAGCAATAGGAGAATTATCAGGAAGGCTTGCCCACGAATT
>Ga0114931_10012323_pt1 | contig 10022 bp, 7 predicted proteins | sample 2SBtaG_FD_89579 | JGI IMG/M metagenome (GOLD analysis project Ga0114931, IMG submission 89579) | Deep subsurface microbial communities from Kolumbo volcano to uncover new lineages of life (NeLLi) - 2SBTROV14_V59a metaG | ecosystem: Environmental > Aquatic > Marine > Volcanic | place: Kolumbo... | reverse complement strand
CTCCAGGCTTCTCCTCCGGAACTCTGCACCCCCTGCCACGAGGACGTCGTCGCCGGGGAGGGCTCGGCATCGAATCACCTTGCCGTCGACGGCGTGACGTGCGTTTCTTGCCACGACACCCACGCTTCGGATTCCCCGGGGCTGATGCGGGGCACCGAGGAGGAGACCTGCGCCGGGTGCCACCCCCGGCTCCAGGCTCTCGGGAAGGACGCCGCCCGTCACCGGCCCTTCGCTGAAGGGACGTGCGATGCTTGCCACGCGCCCCATGCCTCGCCCCAACCCGGCTTGCTCCTCGCACCCGAGGACTCGCTCTGCGCCCGCTGCCACGGTCCGGTGTCGGATTTGCCGGAACCCCACGCTAGACCAGAGGTAGCGGGCGCTTCTTGTTCATCCTGCCACGATCCTCACGGAACCGCCAAGACAGGAGGCCGTTTCATCCACGAGCCCTACGCCGCGGGGGACTGCGATGCCTGCCACGAGGATGTCCTGGGAGATCCGGAGGCGTTGACCGACACCCGGGAGGCCCTCTGCCTCGATTGTCACGACGACGTGGCCGAGGTCGCGTCCGCCGCCGGGGGGCATTCTCCGGCCGCCGAGGGGGATTGCCTCTTCTGCCATGCGCCCCATCGCGCCGACCGCCCGTATTTGGTTCGAGGCCGCGCCGACGACCTCTGCTTTGTCTGTCACGACGATCCCCGGGAGGACGAGGGGATCGTTTCCACCCACGCTCCCTTCGCCGCCCTGGCCTGCGATCTCTGCCACGCGCCCCACGGGGGAGGTGACGGCCTGCTCAAGCAACCGGCCGACTCCCTCTGCGCGAGCTGCCACCAGGACGTGGTCGATGCCGCGCGGAACGCGACGGTTCCCCATCCCGCCATGGAGGGGGACTGCCTGGATTGCCACGCGCCGCACGTCAGTCGGCAACCGTCGCTCCTGAAAGACGAAGCGTCGGTGGTCTGCGCCTCGTGCCACGAGGACGTTGGGGACGAGGCAACCCAGCCCCGCCTTCACCTCCCCTTCGCCGGGGGAGAGTGCCTGACCTGCCACCAGGCCCACGGCGGCGATCAACCGGCCCTCCTCGCCCGCGGCGGGGAGCCCGGGCTGTGCTTCTCCTGCCATCGGAAGCAAGCGGAATCCGCCCGCCTGGAGCATCGCCATGTTCCCTTCGGGGACGGGGAGTGCACGACCTGCCACCGCGCCCACAGCGGGACCGAGGCGGCGCTTCTGGCAAAACCGGAGGCACGTCTCTGCGCCGACTGCCACGACGACGTGACCGAAGGCGCCGACGCCGCCATGCTCCACGAACCCCTCGCCCGGGGGCGCTGCACCGGGTGCCACGACCCCCATGCTTCCGCGACCAACCCGGAGTTGCTCCGTGCGACCGGCGCCGATCTCTGTTTCACCTGCCACGCGGACCTTCGGGACGCCTTTGCCGACGGCACGGTTCACCAGCCGGTCGCCGACGGGAACTGCAGCGTGTGTCACGATCCCCACGTGGCACGGAACGATGACGGGACGGTTCGCCTCCGGGCGGCCTGTTCCTCATGCCATCCCGTCACCGACCGCGATTTCCGCAAGGCCCACGAGTTCTTCCCGGTGGACGACGGCAACTGTCTCTCCTGCCACGATCCCCATCGGTCCGAGGAACCGGGACTGCTCCAGGCCGACGTACATCCACCCTTCGGTCCGAACTCCTGTTCCACCTGCCATGAAGCGCCCGCTCCCGGGGACAAGGCCCGCCTCGTCGAGGAGGAGCCCGAGCTGTGCGGCGACTGTCACGATCTGCCCGTCGCGGAGGGGGATGGGGAACTCCACGCGCCGGTGGAGGCGGGAGAGTGCACCGCCTGCCACGATCCCCACGCCGCCCGGACCGATTTCCTGCTGCGTGCGAAGGGGGAAGCCCTGTGCGGTCGCTGCCATGAAGACCTGGTGGCGGCCATCCGCGCCGCGGATCCGGACCGGGTCCACGGCCCGATCCGCTCCGGGGACTGTCTGGTCTGCCATGACGGTCACGGCGGGGCGACGCCGGCGCTCCTCAACCGGCCCGCCGCGGCCCTCTGCGGCGACTGCCACGGAGATGTCGTGGCCCGGGCCGAGGGAGCGGGAGGTCACCAACCGGCCCGGGATTGCGCCACATGTCACGACCCTCATGTGGGCAAGGCGCGCGGTCTTCTCAAGAAGTCGGTGGGGGAGCTCTGCGCCTCCTGCCACGACGGCTCGAGCAAGACGTTTGTCGCCGCGCACTCCGGGTATCCGGCCATGGGCGGGCGGTGTACCACCTGTCACGACCCTCACGGGTCCGACCAGGCCAAGCTGCTGCTTCCGGTCGCCCACAAACCCTACGCCGACCGGAATTGCGAGGCCTGTCACGAGAGCGGAGGCGGCCTGAAACGTCGTGGGGCGGGGCTCTGCGTGAGCTGTCACGGGGATCACGCGGGGGACGGCGATAAGCCGGTGCCTCACCCCCCGACCACTACCGGGGCGGCGTGCCTGAACTGCCATTCTCCCCATGTGGGCCGAGCCGAAGGGCTGTTGGTGCGGGACGACACGGCCTCCACCTGCTGGTCCTGTCATGACCGGGCCCCCTTCGAGGGCAAGGTGAAGCACCCCGACATGACCGATTGCACGACCTGCCACGAGCCCCATGGGAGCGGGACGCCGGGGCTCCTGGTCGAGCCCCAGGAAACCCTCTGCGCGACCTGTCACGATCCGGCCGAGATTCACTCCCATCCCTTCGGGCCCCCGGCCCGCGACCCGCGAACCGGGAAGCCCATGGCCTGCACGTCATGTCACGATCCTCACAGCGGGTCGAGGGAACAACTGCTGACCGGGGACAAGAAACGGGGCCTCTGCATCCAGTGCCACGTCGGAGGGAATATGGAGATTCGCGAGCGCCGTTGAGTCGTCTACGGTCGCCTTGGGTCCGCTCAATCGACGACGGGGTAGGGGCTTCTCGGAGGGGTGCGGATCCCGGCTTGAGTCCCCGGTCCGGCCGTGGCATGCTCCCCCGAAAGGAGGTTTCCATGAAACGATTTGCTGCTCCGATCCTTCTCTCGGCGGTTCCCCTTCTGATGCTCGGGTGCCCCGGTTCACCCCCCAGGGACACCCAGGCGACGTCCAAGGTGGTGGAGACCCACGATGCCGTCCCCGCGGCAGCGGACGCCCATTTGGCAAAGATGGAAGTGGCCTGCGCCCACTGCGTCTATCATCTGGACGGCGTCGATGCCTGCGCTCCGGCCACCATGGTGGACGGCAAGCCGATGCTCCTGACCGGCGTGGATCTCGAAGACCCTTCGCTTTGCGTCGGGCCCAAGGAGGCCATGGTGGCGGGGGAGGTGAAGGACGGAGAGTTCGTCGCCAACAAGATCGAACTTGAATAGTCCAGGCCTTGAGCCGGTCTGATCGAACCGCTCTCCGGATCCTTCTCGCCTTCGCGGCGGCGTTTCTCGTCGTTCAGGGGGTGCGCGGGATCTGGGAGCGGGACGAGGGCCGCTACACCGACGTCGCGGTGGAAATGCTCCGGACGGGGGACTATGTCCATCCCCGCCTAAACCTGGAGCAGCCCCACTTCTCCAAGCCGCCGGTCACCTACTGGGCTCTGGCAGCCGCGATGCGCACCCTGGGGCGAAACGAGTGGGCGGCGCGGCTGCCGAATACGTTGGCGTTCCTGGGGACCCTCTTCCTGATCGGCCGTCTGGCGGGCTGGTTGGCTCCCGGACGCCGCCTTGCCGCGACCCTGATCTACGGCACCTCGCTCTTGCCGCTTCTCGGGGCGAACTACATCACCACTGATACCCTGCTGACGTTTTGGGAGACCCTCGGAGTCTATGGTCTCGTCCGCGGCATCCTGGGTGCGGACCGGCGAGGGTTGTTCCGGCTGCTCGGGTGGGCCGCTTTCGGTCTGGCGTTTCTGACCAAGGGTCCGCCGGGGCTGCTTCCCCTGGCCGCGATCCTCCTCGCCTCGGCCCTCTCGCCGGGTCTTCGCTTTCGGTCGGTACCGACCTTTCCTGGAATCCTGGTCTTTCTCGCGGTGGCGTCCTCCTGGTTTGTTGCCGTGATCCTCGGAGATCGGGCCCTCTTCACGTATTTCTACCGGGAGGAAGTCCTCGGCCGGATTCTCAGCGGACGCCACCACCGGAACAGCGAATGGTACGCCGCTCTCTACGTCTACGGTCCCGTCTTCCTGGCCGGCTCACTTCCCTGGACCGGGATTTGTTTTCCGCGGGCCCGCCTGAAACGCGTCCTCAGCGGTCGATTCTGGAAAGCGCTGGCCACCGGCGATCCCCGGCGGTTTCTCCTCGCGACCTGGCTGGTGCTGCCGACGCTCGTCTTTCTCCTCTCGAAGTCCCGGCTTCCCCTCTACGTACTTCCCCAGTTCGTCCCTTTGGCGATGATCGCCGCCAGGGGGTTGCCGGAGGGGTTCCGGCCGGGCCCGGTCCGGCGCCGGGTCCTGGTGCTCTGGGGGGTACTGATCCTGGGTACGTTCACGGCGGCGGGGTTCTTGCACCTTCCCATGGACGATCGCGCCTTCTCGCGGTCGGTGACCGCCGCCCACCCCGGGCCTATCGACCAGATCGTCTTCGTGGGGGCCCGTCCCCGCTACGGATTAAACTTCTATCTCGACACCGAAGTCGAGTTTGCTCGGGAGCATGAGCTGAGGCCCGGCCGGGACGCGGAGGATGGAGACCTCGCCGAGGAACTTCGGGAAGAGAGGCCGGGGACCCGCCTCTGGTTCGTACGTTCCCGCTGGGAGGCGCCGCTCCGGGCCTGGTTCGGCCGCCGGGGCTTCGAGGCGGAACGCCTGGGCGGGCACGGAAAGTTTGCCTTCTACCGGTTTCGCCGAACCGGCATCGAAACCCTTGCCCCCAAGGACCCCACGGTTCAAGATTAGCGCGGGAGAACACCATGCCGACATCGACGACCAAGGCTCCGGAAGACATTTTAGACCATGCCCGCGAGATTCTCGCCGGCGCCGCCGACCCCTCGGGAGCCGGCGCCGCGGCCGACTCTCTGGAGCGATGGCGCTACCAGATCCTGAACGACCGTCTGGCTGCCCGGTCCCCCCGTGCCGGGACCTTCACCGAGGACGATCGCCGCCTTCTCGGCTCCATGGACGTCGCCGCCCGGGCGTTGCGGGGCCTGCCGGCCCTGGAGCCCCGCTGGCCCCGGGCGATCCTGGATCCCGCCACCGCAACCAAAGAACCGTCGGCGCGTCTCCGCGAGGCTCTCGCCTTGGACCCGGACGAGCTTGCCCGCCGCGCGACCCGGACGACTCTGGAACACTTCGGCCGACGCACGGTGCTCTACGCCCCGCTCTACCTGGCCAGTCAATGCGCCAACCGGTGCTCCTATTGCGGATTCCGCCTGGACCTGGACATCGAGCGCCGCCGGCTGACCCGATCCGAGGTCATCGGCCAGGCGTCGATCCTGAAGGAGCGGGGATTCCGAAACGTCCTCCTGGTGGCGGGCGACTTCCCGCGGTTGACCACGCTCGACTACTTCCTCGAGTGCACGCATGCGGTGGGGGAACTGGACATGGCGGTGTCCCTGGAGATTGCGGCCCAGGGAAGCGACGCTTACCTTCGTCTGGCCGGCACCGGAGCGGAGGGGGTGACCCTCTACATGGAAACCTACGACGAAGAACTCTACGGTCGCTATCACCTGGCGGGGCCGAAAACCTCTTTCGACTGGCGCCTGGAGGCCCTGGAGCGGGCGGCCGAGGCGGGGACGCGGCGCCTCGGTCTGGGGGTGTTGCTGGGGTTGGCCGAACCCGAAAGGGACCTGGAGCGGCTGGTTCGTCACGGCGCCTATCTCCAAGAACGCTTTCCCGAGTGCCGCCTCGCCTTCAGTCTTCCCCGCATTCACGAGGCACCCTCGGATTTTCAAATCCCCTGCTCCGTCGACGACGAGACCCTCGTACGCTTCTATGCCGCGTTGCGCCTCGCCTTCCCCGATGCGGAGCTGGTGCTCTCCACTCGGGAGCCCGAGGGGCTTCGCGCACGGTTGGCGACGCTCTGCATCACGCAGATGAGCGCCGGCAGCTCCACCACTCCCGGAGGGTACGGGGAGGGCGATCCCCACTCCGGCGAGCAGTTCCCGGTCACCGACCGGCGCTCCCCCGCGGAAGTGGAGACCTGGCTGCGCGGGCTCGGCCGGGAACCTCTGTGGGCCTTCCCGAAGGGTGACACGCGCTAGGTCGCGCCCCGCCTTCGGGAGGGGCGGCGGCCCACCCCATCGGGCGTTTTGCCCCATTTTTTCTCCGAGTCGTGCAAATCGCAACGTCCCAAGGGCCTGCCGAATCCGTCGTTCGCCGTGAATCCGTGGAAACCTCAAGTTTTTCCGCTTCAACCCGATACTCTCGGCAGCGAGGAAGTGCACATTCGATCCGCAAAAAGCAGGGACTGGATATGTTTGCGATTATCGGCATCGTGGTGGTCATCGGGTCGGTCCTGGGAGGGTTCACCATCGCCGGGGGTCAGGTCCCGGCCCTGTTTCATGTTTCGGAGATCATAGTGATCGGCGGCACCGCCCTCGGCACGGTGATCATCTCCACTCCCGCGCCTACCCTCAAGGCGGTGATCCGCGACGTCCTCGCGCTGATGAAACCTTCCCCGTTCAGCCGCGACTTCTACCTGGATTCCCTGAAGCTGCTCTTCGAGCTCTTCCAGACCGCCCAGCGGGACGGTCTGGTCGCCATCGAGTCCCACATCGAGGGGCCCCAGGAGAGCAAGCTCTTTCAGCAGTATCCGAAGATCCTCCACCAGCACCACGCGATTGACTTTCTTTGCGATTCCCTGCGCTTGGTCCTCATGGGAACCGTCTCCGCTCACGATCTGGACATGATGATGGAAAGCGACATCGAGGTGCACCATGAACAAGAGGAGCAGTCGGTGAAGGTCCTGCAGCGTGTCGCCGACGGGCTCCCCGGCATCGGGATCGTGGCGGCGGTGCTCGGGATCGTCGTGACCATGGGCGCCATCGCCGGTCCCATCGAGGAGATCGGCGAGCACGTGGCGGCGGCGTTGACCGGGACGTTTCTCGGGGTGCTCCTCGCCTACGGTTTCGCGGGGCCGATCGGCAATTCCATGGAAAACGCCAAAGGGATCGAGTCACGCTACTACTACTTCCTGAAGGCGAGCGTGGTCGCCCTGGCCAAGGGATCGTCCCCGATCATCGCGGTCGAGTTTGCGCGCCGCTCGATCTTCTCGGAAGTGCGCCCTTCCTTCAACGAGATGGAAGAGGCCTGCAAGAGTCTCAAGGCGAAAAAGGCCGGCGGGAACGCGGCCAAGGCCGCCTGATCCGGACGGGCTAGGACGGCACGATGGCCAAGAAGAAAGAAATCCAGCCGATCATCATCATCAAGAAGAAGGGCGGCCACGGGGGGCACCACGGAGGCGCCTGGAAGGTGGCCTTCGCGGACTTCATGACCGCTCTCTTCGCCTTGTTCCTGGTGCTGTGGCTGGTGAACCAGAGTTCCGACGTCAAGTCGGCCATCGCGGGGTATTTCCAGGATCCCCTGGGACGGGCGGACGAGTTCGGCAGTTCCATCATGCCCGGGGATGGCGCCCAGTCTCAGATGGTGCGGCGTCCCATGGTGAGCGACGACATCCTGGCCCTGAGCATCGACCGTCTGGAACGGGCGGCGAAGAACATCTCCAAGGAGTTCGAGGGCAAGGACGGCGTCAAGGATCTGCTGGATCACATCGAGATTACCCAGACCGACGAGGGGCTCCAGATCGAGCTTTTGGAGAACGAGAACGGCTTCTTCTTCCAGAAGGGGATGCCGGTGCCGAGCGAGGAGGGCAGCCGGATCCTGGCCCGTCTCGCTCCCGAGATCGGGGCGATCCACCTTCCGGTTCGCATCGAGGGACACACCGACGCCTACGGGTTCAAGAGCCTCCGGGGCTACACGAATTGGGAGCTGAGCGCCGATCGGGCCAATGCGACCCGGCGCATCCTCACCGCCAACGGAGTGGAACCGGACCAGATCGTCGGTGTGCGGGCGCTGGCCGCCACCCGGCCGAAGGTTCCCGACGATCCCTATTCCCCGAAGAACCGCCGGATCACCATCACCTTGCTGACCAACCTGAACCCGCCCGGGGACTCCGCGGACTAGAGGCCGGAGGCAAGAGCCGCGGTCAGGCTAGATCGCGATCTGCAGGATCTCCTGGATCATCTGGTCGGCGACGGTGATCAGCCGGGCGGCGGCCTGATAGGCCTCCTGCTGGCCGATCATGTTGACCATTTCCTCGTCCACCGAGACCCCGCCCACGCTCGAGCGCCACGTCTCGGCGTGGCTCACGAGGGTCTGGGAAGCGGCCTCGTTCTGGGTCGAGTCCAGGACTGAATTGCCGACCGACGCGGCGAAGGCGGCGTAGTGGTCGTTGAAGGTCTGGCCGTCTAGGGAGTCGATCCCCTTCTGACCGAGGGCGGCCAGGTCCAGAGCCACCGAGTTGTCCCCGGACTGGGCGCTGGCCCCGGCGGCGATGGCCGAGGCGGAAGATTCCACCGCGTCGGAGAGGGCGATGGTCCCGGCGGTGAGCCCGTCGGCGTTGAAGAAGTCCACGCCGGTCTCTCCGGTGGCCGAGGTGCCGGACCGATGGAGCGTGTTGATTTCGGTCACCACCGCCTGGGCCAGGGTGTCCAGGCGATTCAGGAACCCGGGAGTTCCACCGCGGTCAGTTCGGTCAGTCCCTTGAGGCTCCCCGAGGTCAGGTTGAGGACCTCCTTCCCCGCGGCCGGGCCGATGCCGAAGCCGCCGCCGGTGATCGGCTTGACCTCGACGGCGAAGCTCGCTCCCCCGGAGACCAGGGTCATGCCGTCGGTGGCGACGGTCAGGGTGCCGTTGTCCGCCTCGCTCACCTCTACCGACAGGTAACCGGAGAGGGAGTCCAGGAGTTGGTCCCGCTGGTCGAGGAGTTCCGGGCTGGGTCCGCCGGAGCGAGCGGAGACAAGGATCCGTTCGTTCAAGGTGGCGATCTTCGAGGAGATGTCGTTGACGTCGTTCACGTCCGACTTCATCTTCTTTACCGATGCGTCCATCGTATCGTTGATGGAATCGCTGAGGTGATTGAGCTGATAGGTGAAGCGCTCCGCCGCGCGACGCACCTGCTCCCGCGTCGCCGCGGAGGAGGGGTCGTTGGCGAGATCCCCGAAGGCGGAGAACATGGCGTCGAGGGCCGAGGCGACCCCGGTGTCCGAGGGTTCGTTGACCGCCGCCTCCACCTGTTGCAGGAAACGTTTCATGGTCGACGAGGTGCCGAGGAATCCCGATTCGCGACGGTAGCCGGCATCGAGAAACGGGTCGCGGATCCGTTCGATGCCCACGCTCGAGACGCCGGTTCCGAAGGTGAAGCCGCTCGCCGCTCCCGGCGCCCCCAAGACCAGGCGCTGGCGCGTGTACCCCGGGGTTTGGGCGTTCGCGATGTTGTTGGCGGTGATGTTCATGGCCCGCTGGTGGGCCATCAGCGCCGACCGGGCGATGGCGAAGATATTCGAGAGGGCCATATCAGGCCACCTTGTTGACGAGAACCGCGCCGCGATCGGCCCGGTTCGGCTGGGTCGAGATCTCCCGATAGATGGGAGAGTCCTCGCCCAGGTTCGAGAAGATGGTTTGGAAGAAGGCTTCCCCCGTTGCCAGCGCCCGCTGAAGGACGCGATGGTTGATGGCGAGTTGATGCCCGACTTCTCGGGCCGCGGCGGAGAGTTCTTCCCGCGCCCGCGCCAGAGCGGTGCTGAGCCGCGCCCCGAGCCGGGTCTCGATCTCGGCCAGGGGCATCTCCGGATCGGCCCCCAGGCGAGAGAGGATTTCCTCCCGGCGCGTGCGGGCACGGTTCAACTCGTGGATGGTCCGGGTGATCCGCTCGGTTTCGGCCAGGACCGCCTCGGGGTTGCTGGAAGCCACCGCCGCGCGTTGCTGTTCCAGGGCGCCGTTCAGCTCGCGGCAGAGCGTCGACTCGCGTGCCAGGGCGAGGGCGAGTTCCGTCTGTCGCTCCGCGCTCCCGTCCGCGGCGGCGGGGGCG
>Ga0114931_10012322_pt1 | contig 10022 bp, 11 predicted proteins | sample 2SBtaG_FD_89579 | JGI IMG/M metagenome (GOLD analysis project Ga0114931, IMG submission 89579) | Deep subsurface microbial communities from Kolumbo volcano to uncover new lineages of life (NeLLi) - 2SBTROV14_V59a metaG | ecosystem: Environmental > Aquatic > Marine > Volcanic | place: Kolumbo... | reverse complement strand
GGTCAGCCCGCCCTCGGTGAACGACCGCTCACCGATGGCGCCGATTTGCGAGGCGAGCTGGTCGGGTCCGCCGCTGCCGTCGCCTGGTCCCGGGGCGTCACGGCCGTAGATGCGGGTCGGCACCGCTATCGAGCTGCGCCTGCGCCGAACGCTGGCGCTGGGCGGATCGGTACTGACCCGCATCTACGGCCGTGACGCCCCGGGACCAGGCGACGTCAGCGGCGGACCCGACGAGCTCGCCTCGCAAATCGGCGCCATCGGTGAGCGGTCGTTCACCGAGGGCGGGCTGACCGCGCGCTTCGAGCCGGCGCAGAAGTCGTTCAGCGCCACCGCCGAGCTGTACGGGCGGCTGTACAACCTGCGCTCGCCGTACATCGACCCGGCCGACCGGACCGAGCTGCGCAGCGGCGGCCGCTTCACCGTGACCGGCCAGGTCAACGACTACCTGCGGATGAAGCTCGAGTACGACACCGCGTTCGCGCCGACGCACCTGGCGCCCGAGATCCGCGGCATGAACAGCCTGCGCGTGCTGGCGGAGGGAACGTTCTGATGAACGCCCGGTCGCGGGTGGCGCTGGCCGGCGCGGCGCTGGTGCTGGCGCTGGCGTGGGCGGCGCGCGCGCAGCCGGGCGGCGGCCCGAGCAAAGCCGACGAGCCGGCCCCCGTCGGCTTCGATCACATCGCCCACGAGGGCAAGGTCGCGGTCGCCGGCGCGGCGGCGATTCCGTGCGCGCACTGCCACCAGCTGAAGAAGGACGGCAGCCTGCGCGGCGCCCCCGATCACGCCGCCTGCTTCGGATCCTGTCACGGCGGCAACCCGCCGCGACGCCGCCGGCGCGCGCCCTACCCGGCCGCGACCGAGCGGCGAAGGGTCTGCCAGGCCTGCCACACCCCCGGCGCGCTCGACCGCGCCGCCGCCGGCTCGGCACAGGGGCTGCGGGTCTTTTACCCGCCGTACGGCATCGAACCCGACTTCAGCATCACCTTCGCCCACGATCGTCACGCCTCGCCGTCGGACCGGGCGCGCGGCTGCCGCACCTGCCACGCGGTGCCGGCGGATCGGGGCAAACCGGCGCCGCGGCCGCCGCCGATCCACAGCCGCTGCGCCGGCTGCCACAAAGGCGTCGGAGCCGCCGCGCCGATGGGTGCGTGCAAGACCTGCCACCTGCCCGCGTTCGGCCCGGCGACCAGCCCGCACCGCATCGCCAGTCCGTTCGCGGTGCGCGCGACCTTCTCGCATCTCGCCCACCTGGCCCGTCCTGGCGGCCAGCGCTGCCGCACCTGCCACGCCGCGGTGCGCGAGGCCAGCAGCGACGAGATACCGGTGCCCGACACCGCCGCCTGCGCCACCTGCCACGACGGCAAGACCGCGTTCTCCACCACCGGCGAGACGTGCCGCCGCTGCCACACCGCGCCGACCGAGCGCGTGCACCGGCCGGCACCGTCGCACACTCCCTTCTCTCACACCGCCCACCGCGCGCGCGGGCTCGCGCTGCCGTGCGCCACCTGCCACCGGCTCACCGCCGACGGCGCCCTCGCCGAGCCGCGCCACGCCCCCTGCTCCGACTCCGGCTGTCACCGGGAGCAGTTCGCCACCGCGTCGCCGTCGATCTGCGGCACCTGCCACACCGGGTGGGAGCCGTGGCGCCCGCTGCACGTCGACCGCCACGCCGTCGGCACCACCGAGTTCGGCGCCCGCTTCGACCACCGCGCCCACAGCGACACCACCACGACCTGTGAGCGCTGCCACCGCGCCAGCCCCGACACCGCCGGCGCCCTGCCCGTGCTCGAAGGCCACGCCGCTTGCACCGGCCGCGCCTGCCACGATCGCTCCGGCGCCGCCCAGCCGCCGCTGTCCCGCTGCGACGGCTGCCACCAGCTCGGTCTCGAACGCGCGCGCGCCGCGGCCCGCGGCCGCGCCCCCTGGTCCGTGCGCGCCCGCTTCGACCACCGCGCGCACCGCGCCGATCCGTCCGGCGCCGCCGTCGCCTGCGATCGCTGCCACACCCGCGCCGCCCAATCCACCGACGTCGCCACCATGCCGACCCCGGCCAAGCCGACCTGCGCCCCGTGCCACGACGGAAAAACCGCCTTCAAGCTCACCGGCCACGCCTGCAGCCGCTGCCACGGCGGGGACACGCACGCCCCCTCCAACCCCGGCGGGGACACGCACGCCCCCTCCAACCCCTGAGAATCAATCAGGATCTCAGCACGAACGTCCAATCCTTCAAACGACCGAAATCACTCGCGGCAAGGATGCACGGCGGGGACACGCACGCCCCCTCCAACCCCTGAGAATCAATCAGGATCTCAGCACGAACGTCCAATCCTTCAAACGACCGAAATCACTCGCGGCAAGGATTGGACGTTTGTGCTGAGAAGCGCTTTGATCTCCGAGGGTTGCGACCCCGGTGCGTGTCCCCTATAAGGGGGCGATGCGCGGTTTGGTTGGGCTCGTGCTCGTCGGGGTGCTCGTTTCTGCAGGCGAGGCTCGGGCGGGGATCGTGAACGTGCAGTCGGCACTGTCGACCAGCGCGGACGAGGGGGTGTCGGGCTCGGTGACCGGCACCGCGGACTGGCGCACCGGGAACACCAATCTGTTGGTCCTGGGTGCGGCGGCCGTGGTGCGCTATCGCCGTGGCGATCATCTGTGGCTGGGGATCGCCAAGGGGGATCTCGGCAAGAGCAACGGGGCGCGGATCATCGCCAAGACGTTTGCCCACCTGCGCTACCGCTATCGCTTCGATCGGCTGGTGTTGGGCGAGGTGTTCGCGCAGCACGAGCTGGACCAGTTTCGCCGGTTGGCCACCCGGGCGCTGGTCGGTGCGGGGCCGATGTTCGATCTGGTCGATCGCAAGAACCTGTCGGTGGGATTGGGCGTGGCCTACATGCTGGAGTACGAGAAGCTGCGCAACGACGGCGCCATCGACGCCGGACAATCGGACGTGCAGCACCGGCTGTCGAGCTACGTCACCGCGCACTACCAGCTCGACGATCACCTGGAGCTGGTGGAGACGGCTTACGCGCAGCCGCGGCTGACCGACGCCGCCGATTACCGGCTGTTGTCGGACTCGCAGCTGGTGGTCAAGGTGAACTCCAAGATCTCGCTGTCCACCACCTTCTCGGTGGCGTTCGACAACCGGCCACCGGCGACGATCAAGAAGACCGACACCGCGCTCAAGAGTGCCGTCTCGGTCAGCTTCTGATCAGAACGGCCACAGCGCCCAGGTGAAGTAGAGGCCGGCGAAGCCGACCGCGGTCAGCGCCCATGCGCCGGCGAGGCGGTCGACGCTGGCGGAAAGCTCGCGGCCGACCAGGCGCGCGGCGACGCTGACGATGCCGGCGCCGACGAGCGCACCGCCGAGGCCCCACAGCACCATGCCCAGATAGCTCATCTCCAGCGGCGCCGGCGACGAGGTCATGCGCCAGGCGTGATCGAGCGGCGAATAGGCCAGCCGCGGCCACTTGCCGAAGTCGCACAAAACGTACGCCAAGCAGTAGCCGACGATGCCGCCACACGCGGCCAGGAAACGCTGTTGCCAGCGAGGCACCGGGGCCAGTCTACCCGAACCGTGCGTGCTATAGTGCGCGGCCTCATGGCAGACAGGGTCGTCATCATCGGCAGTGGTCCCGCCGCCCACACCGCCGCCGTTTACACCGCTCGCGCCGAGCTGAAACCGGTGCTGTTCGAGGGCTTCATGGCCGGGGGCATCGCCGCCGGCGGACAGCTCACCACCACCACCGACGTCGAGAACTTCCCCGGTTTCCCCGAAGGCATCGGCGGCCCCGAGCTGTGCGATCGGTTCCGCGCGCAGTCCGAGCGCTTCGGCACCCGCATCCACACCGAGACGGTCAACAAGGTCGACCTGTCCAAGCGCCCGTTCCACTACGTCACCGACGAGCGCGAGGGCGAAGCCGACAGCCTGATCATCGCCACCGGCGCCACCGCCAAGCGCCTCGACATCCCCGGCGCCAACGAGGGCGAGCTGTGGCAGCGCGGCATCTCCGCCTGCGCGGTCTGCGACGGCGCCCTGCCCGCGTTCCGCAACGTGCCGCTGATGGTCATCGGCGGCGGCGACTCGGCCATGGAAGAGGCGACCTACTTGACCAAGTACGGCTCCAAGGTCTACCTGGTCCACCGCCGCGACGAGCTCCGCGCGTCCAAGATCATGCAGGAGCGCGTGCTGGAGAACCCGAAGATCGAGGTCCTCTGGTCGTCCCAGGCAACGGCCGCGCTGGGTGACGACGGCCTGACGGCGGTGCGCATCAAGGATCTGAAGAGCGGCGACGAGCGCGATCTCGAGGTTAACGGCCTGTTCTTCGCCATCGGCCACGTGCCCAATACCAGCTTCCTCGACGGGCAGCTCGAAACCGACGAGCAGGGCTACCTGGTGACCAAGCCCGACTCGACCGCCACCTCGGTGGACGGGGTTTTTGCAGCTGGCGACGTCCAGGACAAGAAGTGGCGCCAGGCGATCACCGCCGCCGGCACCAGCTGTATGGCCGCTCTGCAAGCCGAGCACTTTCTCGCCGGACACTGATTTCAGCCACTTAGACAACCAACGCTCATTCAATGAGCCGGTTCCGGCCGGGCCCGCCACATCGTAGGGTGAAGATGATGGCCGGCGGAGCACGCGTACGCCTCGAGGTCGTGGCGGACACCGACGAATCGGTGCCCAGCCTCGAGACCGGCGATCTGTTCCGCCGCTACGCCCCGTACGTGGCCAAGATCGGCTACCGCCTGCTCGGCTCGGGCGACGACATCGACGACCTGGTGCAGGACGTCTTCCTCGCCGCCCACCGTGGGCTGCGCAGCTTGCGCCAGCCGGAAGCGGTCAAGGGCTGGCTGGCCACCGTCGCTGTGCGCGTGGCGCGCCGCCGCCTGCGCCGCCGGCGGATGCTGACCGTGGTCGGCCTGGGCGGCCCCAACGATCATCAGCACGAGGTCGTCGATCCCGCGGCGACCCCCGAGCAACGCGCTCTGGTCTCGCAGGTCTACGCCATCCTCGACCGCCTGCCGATCAACCATCGGATCGCGTGGACGCTGCGCCACGTCCAGGGCGAGACCCTCGAGCGAGTGGCCGAGCTGTCGGGGTGCAGCCTGGCCACCGCCAAGCGACGGATCCGGGCCGCGGCCCTGGCAATCGAAGAGGAGGTGCCGAATGAATGACCTGTCGGCACGCTTGCAGGAAGCGCTCGGGCGCATCGAGCCCTCGTGGGACGACGCGCGCAACGAGCGCGCCTGGAAGGGGCTGCGCAAGAAGCGCCGCCGCCGCGCGGCGATGCGCGCCACCGCCGCGGCCGTGGCCATCGCTGCCGTCGCCGGAGGCGCCTGGGCGTGGAGCCGCGCGAGCGGTCACCACGAAGAGATCGCCCGCTCGACCACGGTGCAGCCGGCGCCCGAGCAGCCGCGGCTGGCGCCGGAGAACCCGGACGACATCGTCATCCACGACGGCTTCGTCGTCGCCCCCGAGGCCACGGCCAAGGTCGCCGTCGACCGCTCGCACGCCGGCGCCGTCCGCGTCGACGTCGTCGCCGGCAAGAGCCGCTTCCACGTCCGCGCCCCCGCGGCCGGCAGCGGCGTCGAGGTGCACGCGGGCGAGCTCGCGGTCACCGTCTACTCGAGCGAGTTCTCGGTGGCGCGCTACGCCGAGGTGTCCGAGGTCTGGTCGCACTCCGGCACCATCGAGGTGTTGTGGCAGGGCAAGAAGGTGACCGTCGCCGAGGGCGAGCACCGCCGTTTCGATCCGGCCGCCGCACCTGTCGGCGACGACGAAGACGCGACAGACGACGACAACTCCGCCGAACAGCCGGCCGCGCCGGCGCCGGCGCACCAGCGGCGCCACCGCGCGCCCGACTGGCGGCCGCTCGCCCGCGAGGGCAAGTACGACGACGCGTATCACCTGCTGTCGCGCGGCCACCTGGGTGCCGGCACCGCCGATCTGATGCTGGCGGCCGACGTCTTCCGCCTCAGCGGCCACCCGGCGAACGCCGTGGCGCCGCTGCAAGAGGTGATCGATCGCCACGCCGACGATCCGCGCGCGCCGCTGGCCGCCTTCACGCTGGCCCGCGTGCTGCTCGACGACCTCGGTCGCCCGACCTCGGCCGCCCGCGCGTTCGCCCGCGCCCGCGCGCTCGATCCCGACGGCGCCCTGGCCGAGGACGCGCTGGCCCGCGAGGTCGAAGCGTGGGCCAAGGCCGGCCAGGCACAACGCGCGCGCAGTCGCGCCGAGCTGTACCTCGAGCGCCATCCCGATGGTCACCGTGCCAGAGCTGTGAGACAGTATGGCGGTTTGTGAGCACCGGTCGCCAGCTCGGCGTGGTGTCGCTCCTCGTCGTACTGGCAACGTCGAGCGTCGCCTGGGCCGATGACGGAGCATCGGGCGTGACGCTCGAGATCGAGCCGTGTGTCCGCGCCGATGCCGCGGCGGTGCGCAAATATTTCGAGCTCGAGCTGGGCAGCGAGCGCACCCGCGCCGCCGACGGCGCGCAGATCGAGGTCGCCTGCGCGGGCGAGCTGATCGAGCTGCGCGTCAACGACCCGCTCACCGGCAAGTCGCTCAGCCGGCGCATCGATCCGGGACCGCCGGCCGGCCGCAACCGGCTGATCGCCTTGGCCGTGCTCGAGCTGTTGGTCGCCAGCTGGAGCGAGCTGGAGACCACGCCGCGCCACGTGGTCCAGCCGGCCGGGCCCAGCCCCGATCCCGCCGCGGCCAGCTCGGCGCGCGCGCTGATCCGCCACCGCATTCCCCGCGACCGCGCCGACATGCAGATCGCGGCGGTCACCGGCGTGGCCGTGGGCGATCCCGCGGTCGGCGTCGGCGTGCGCGCGATCCGTTCGGGCAACACCTTCGGCGTCGGCGTCGACGTCGGCGTTCGCCGCCAGGTGCGCCAGGTCGACCTGGGCACGATCACCGAGACCGAGATCGGTGGCGCGGTGATGGGGCTGGCCTACTACCGCCACGGCGCCAGCTGGGTGCGCGGCGCCGCCGGCGCGCGCCTGGCCTACGCCAGCGCCGAGGGCAAAGCCGACAGCCCCGACGTGTTCGCCGGTGAGGTGAGCGGCGCCGCCGGCGGACCGCTGGTCGGGGCTGCCGCCGGTCTGCTGACCAAGGACGGCTTGACCGCCGGTGTCGCCGTCGAAACCGGCTACCACCTGTTGGCCGTGCGCGGCCGGATCGGCGGTGACGTTGGCGCCGGCGCTCACGGCGCGTGGGTCACCGCCGAGCTGGAGGTCGGATGGACCTTCTGACCCGCGTGCTGATGGTCGCCGCGCTGGTCGGCGCGTGCAATACCGACGGCGACGTGCTCGGCGCCCGCGGCAGCGACGGCGGCGCCGGCACCGCCGACGGCAGCAGCGGCGTCGACAGCGCCGACGGCTGCCCGCTCCAGCCCGACTGCCCGCAGCCGCCACCCGGTGAGATCACGCTGTGCGGCCGCGTGGTCGACCTCGAGACGTCGCAACCGATCACCGCCGACCCGCCCGACGTCCGCGTCTTCGATCCGACCACGCTGCGCAACGATCCGCTCAACGCGGGCGAGCTGGCCAAGGTCACCCCCGACGGCTGCGGCTACTTCACCACCACGGTCAGCGGCTCCAGCGAGGGGCTGCTGATCCACACCGGCTCGATCTCGATCTTCTCCAACGATCCGCGGCGGGTCATCAGCCTGGTGATGACCCAGCCGGGCAACACCTACCGGCAGAACGCCTGGGTGTTGCGCCACGCCGTCGACCAGAGCTGGAGCAACGACGCCAACCTCGGCGGCCCCAGCTTTGCCGAGTCCGGATCGATCCTGCCGATCTTCGTCGACCTCAACGGCTCGCCGGCCGGCCCGCTGCAGGGCGCGCCCGTCGCAGGCGTGTCCATGACCGCGGACGGCTCGCCGATCACCCAGGACGCGTTCTACTTCTCCGACGCCGACGCGCTGGGTCGCGCGACGGTCGCGCCCGCGCAGGCGCTGACCGGCGCCGACGGCAGCGGCCTGTGGCGCTCGCAGGGCGGCGTCTTCTCCATGCTCTCGGGAACGAAGAGCGGCTGCACCTTCCCCAAGGTACAGAGCTCGGTGATCCTGGGGACCGTGCAAGTGCAAGAGATCAACGGTACCTGCAACTGAAGTTCGCCGAGCGCGCCCGGGCCTGAGCCGGTTTCGGTCGCGGGCTGCACTGCGATCCTGTACCGAGAGAAACCCCACCGCCGCCGGGAGCTGGAGGCCTGAATGTCCCGCTCTCTCCTCGCCACCGCCCTCTTCGCGCTCGCCCTCACCCTGCCCGCCTGCTCGTCCGAGCTGCAGCCGGCCTCGAGCACCGCCGACAACATCACGGTGGTCGACACCGACGGCGACGGCACCCCCGACGCGGTCGACCTCGACGGCGACGGCAACCCCGACTTCGACTTCGGCAACTGGTCGGGCGGCTGCTTCCCGTTCGTCGACAGCGACGGCGACGGTGTCCCCGACGGCATCGACCTCGACTGCGACGGCACCGCCGACGTCGCCTGGTGCGCCCAGCCGCTGATCGACAACGACGGCGACGGCGTCCCCGACGCCATCGACTTCGACTGCGACGGCGCCGGCGACCTCGACCTGTCGCCGCCCACCTGCCTGCACCAGGACATCGACACCGATGGCGACGGCGTCCCCGACGGCATCGATCTCGACTGCGACGGCGTCATCGACGTCGGCCCGTCCACCCCGCCGCCCCCCACCTGCCTGCCCGCCCCGGTCGACAGCGACGGCGACGGCTGGATCGACGGCATCGACCTGGACTGCGACGGCGTGGCCGACATCACGCTCTGAGCTGCGGGCGACCGCGAAAAATTCGCGCAGTTGGAAGATCCATGAGCCGGTTTCGGCCACCAGGACCACTAGGGAACCACAACACCCCTAGCCTGGAGGCCGAAGCCGTGCGTCTTGCTGTTCACCATATCCGCACCCTGCTCGTCGTGACTGCCACGCTCGCCCTCGCCGGAGCTGCCGGCGCCTGCGGCGATAGCCCGCCCAGCGGCGGCGGCAACGGCGCCGACGGGTCCGTGTCGGGTGACGGCGGCAACAACAACGGCGGCGACGGCGGCAGCGGCAACGCCGATGCCGGCACCAACAACGGCGCGGACGCCGGCGGCAACAACGGCGGGGCCGACGCGTCCCCCGGCGGCGCCGGAGTCGTATGCGGCAGCACCACGTGCACTGGCACTGACGTCTGCTGCAGCACGTTCGGCGGTGGCGCGATGCAGACCTGCGTCGCCAGCGCCGCCGACTGCATGGGCGGCGTCGCGGCGGCCTGCGACGGCCCCGAGGATTGCGACACCGGCGAGGCCTGCTGCGGCAGCTACGCCAACGGCACCACCTGCGGAACGCCCGGCGGCATGAACCAGTGCCAGATCCGCCTGTGTCACACCGCTCCGGACTGCGACCAGGGCGAGATGTGCTGCAGCGGTTTCCAGGGCATCAACTACTGCGGCATGACCTGCGCCTTCTGACGCCCTAGGGAGGTGTGCTGGCAGTTCCGCCAAACGAAGCACAACCGTTTCCGACACTTGCGAACAATCGCCGATCCTGAGGAAACTAGGTCGGCCTGACTCTCGATAGAGAGTCAAGAAACCGCTGCGGACGCCCGCGCGGAGGACTGTGTTTGGAGGACGGCGTGCGCTTCGCTTGGCTCACACCGACAATCCTCGGATCTTGGCTTGCGCTAAGCTCCGGCCGCTCAAGAGACGTCCAGTACTACTGCGACGAAGGGACACCTTGCTTTCCCCGTTATCCAGATCGCCCTTTCTGTGACCTCACGGGCGAGTACCCCGCGTCCGACGGCGTGGGCAAGACCTGCATTCCCAATCCTGTCGACGCATCCGTCGAAGTCGATGCTGCCGAAGCCGATGCGACATCGACCGAGCCAGATGCAGGACCGCCAGCGAATGGTCCTAGCTGCGATGGTCTCGCCAAGACTTGCGGGCCGGGAGCAAACAGCGACTGTTGTGCAAGCACGATCGTTTCTGGAGGCACATATTATCGCAGCTACGACCTAGC
>Ga0114931_10012321_pt1 | contig 10022 bp, 6 predicted proteins | sample 2SBtaG_FD_89579 | JGI IMG/M metagenome (GOLD analysis project Ga0114931, IMG submission 89579) | Deep subsurface microbial communities from Kolumbo volcano to uncover new lineages of life (NeLLi) - 2SBTROV14_V59a metaG | ecosystem: Environmental > Aquatic > Marine > Volcanic | place: Kolumbo... | reverse complement strand
TCGTCCCAATATTTTCTGCCAACCAGTTAGCATATTCTCTCTCGTCGATTTCGGATGCGGCCAACGACAGGGTCATCGCAGTCGCTGCGACTTCGTCCGCATGCAGTTCGACTCCGTTTAGGTCAAGGAACATAAACGCAGTTATGAATCCAGTACGTTTGTTGCCGTCGACAAATGGGTGATTTTGGATGATGCCAGTGGCGTACGCTGCGGCGAGTTGCGCGACTTCAGTGCAATGATCGTAGTGATAAAAATGGGTGGGCCGGGCGAGCGCGGAGTCAATAAGTTCTTCGTCACGAATGCCATCCAAGCCACCGAATCGGGAGATCATCATGCTGTGGGCTGCGATTACGGCTGACTTGAAGAGCCAGACCGGTTCCTTCATTTAGCCAACTCGCGCAGTGTATTCCTGTACATATCCATGCCCTTGCGGGCACTCTCGATTTGTTTTTCAAAATTTGGGTCGTATGGCGTTACTTTGTAACCATCTGGCGCCTCGACAAGAAACAGTTCGTCGCCTTCGCGCACGCCCATATGTGCGAGCGCCTCTTTTGGCAAAATGACGCCTGCAGATGTACCGACTGCTCTGATTTTGAGTTTAACCACTGAGATCACCGATCAAAATAAACTTATAATATAAATTATAATGTTTTATTCTGGCCTGTCAACAGCAAATTGGCCGGAAGTCACTTGAACGGCCTGCTTCAGGCCATGGAGCGCCTTTGATTTTCCGTACTCGGCAACTATGCGCTTTCCCGCGTTAGTCGGATGAATCGGGTCGGCAGGATCAATCCCGGACACCTTTGTACTGATTATTGGATACACTCGTTGCGCCATTGTCCCGCAGCGACCGTTAATTTGTCAGTACCTATTATCTACCTGGATCCTGATAGCTCGCTGAATCTGCAAAAGCAGATTCGGCAGAAACTGGTGGACGGAATTCTGAATGGCGTGTTTCCGCCCAGCATGAAATTGCCATCCAGCCGCCGGCTTGCCGAGCAACTGGACGTGGCCCGCAACACTGTCGTCGCCGCCTACCAGCAACTGATTGCCGACGGTTACCTGGTCAGCAAGCAGCGTAGCGGAATATTCGTCAACGCCGACATGCTCGGGACTCGCGTCGGTCACAGTAAAAACAGATCGCCGGCCGCACAGGCCGAGTCAGCGGCATGGTCGAGACGGATGAGGGTGATGCCCGCCACGGTACGAGAGATTCACGATCATCCCAACTGGCGCCACTATCCGTTTCCGTTTATCGATGGCAAATTCGACTCGACGCTGTTCCCACTTGCCGAATGGCGGGAGGCGACCCGTCTGTCGCTCAGCGTTGCCGATGTCAATGCCTGGTCAACCGGCAGCGGGGACGCCGACGACCCGATGTTAATTGAGGAGATACGCACCAAGATTTTGACACGCCGTGGCATCCAGGCCGGACCCGACGAAATCCTGATTACGATGGGCTCGCAGAACAGCCTCTACCTGATCAGTCAGTTACTGGCCGATGCGTCGGCCATTATCGCCATTGAAGAACCTGGCAACTACGAATTCCGCGATCTACTGTACCAGCGTGGCGCCAAGCTGCTTTTGCAGCCGGTTGATAACGAAGGCATGGTTGTTGATGAACGTCTGCGGCGAATCGATGCGGTTTACGTGACGCCGAGCCACCAGATACCGACGGCTGCGTCGATGTCATTGCAGCGAAGGCAGGAATTGATAAACGCGGCGCTGGCTGAGGATTTCCTGATCATCGAAGATGATTATGAGTGTGAAACCAACTACATCAACCACCCGTTGCCGGCACTGCGCAGCATGGATGCCGATGGTCGCGTAATTTACGTCGCGAGCTTCTCGAAAGCACTGGCACCGGGTATTCGACTGGGATTTATCGTTGCCAATGCAGACTTCATCCGGCGCGCTCGCCAACTGCGACGAAGAATCCTCAACCACCCACCGTTGAACAACCAGCGTACCGCTGCATTTTTCCTGTCACTCGGTCATTACGATGCATTGATGTTGCGACTGGGCAGGATTTTCCGAAAGCGGCGTATCGACTTACGCGATGCGCTCAACAACATGCGCGGTATCCCGATGGAAATCTCGCCGGAGGTGGGTGGCACGACCTATTGGGTGCGCACGCCCAAGGACTTCGACGTCGGCAACCTGGCGAAAGAAGCGGAGAAGCATGGCATCCTGGTCGAGCCCGTCACTGAATATTATGCCGAGGCAGCGAATGCCGAAAATTGCTTTCGCATGGGTGTAACGAGCCTGGTTTTGGACAAGATCCGACCAGGCGTGGAGAAGCTGACAGAGTTAATTCGGACCCTGGTCAAGGGGCAGGTCGAGCAGCTGTCCACGTCGTCCGGCACGTGGTTGACAGGCGATGCATTGCTGGACGCAATGTCCGGTGCGACCGTGTTGTACAGAGAGGTGTACGGTGCGCCCTGTACGATCGAACATCACGCCGACGGGCGTATGTCAGGCATCCTCGGTTTCGCTAACGAGGATGCAGACCAGGGGCGATGGCGTGTCGACGGCGATCGCTTCTATCGAAAATGGAATCGATGGGTCTACGGCGAAGAAACTGCTTACTACGTCGTTATCGACGGTGACAAGATCAAGTATTTCAACAGCGACAAGCAGATTGTCGATTCGGGTTTCATCCGCAGGGCCGATGACAAACAGGCGCTCGCCTGACTCGAATTGCCTCATCTGGCTCTATAAATAGGCTAAATCTGGTTCTATACGTTACCACCCGTCGCCGCTAGTGTGCGCTGAAAAGGGGTGAGTGAATGACCACATTCGGGATTGCCGGGTTGCAGCTGGAGGCGGCCAACGGAGACAACGTCGAATCGATAATTGCCGAGATCGATTCGGTCATGCACCGTTATCCGTGGCTGGACATGGTGGTGCTGGCGGAGCTCAACGCTTTTGGCGGCGATATGGCAGCGGCGGTCGCCATGCCCGGGCCCGCCGAGGCCGTTTTTTGTGAAGCCGCGGCACACCACGGTATCTGGCTTGTCCCGGGATCGATGTTCGAATCGGCCGGCGGCAAGATCTACAACACGACGCCGGTCATCTCGCCTGAAGGCGAGGTCGTTTCCCGCTATCGCAAACAGTTTCCCTGGTTGCCCTACGAAAAAGGGGTGACACCGGGACAGGACTTCAGCGTTTTCGAGATACCGGGCATCGGGTGCTTCGGTCTCTCGATCTGCTATGACATGTGGTTCCCGGAGACGATCCGCACGATGGCCTGGATGGGAGCGGAGGTGATTCTCCATCCGAGCCTTACCAGCACCAATGACCGGGACGTCGAAACGGCGATGGTGCGCGCGCACGCGGCAATGAACCAGTGCTACTTTTTTGATGTGAATCTCGCGGGGCCACTGGGCGTCGGCGGTTCATGCATCGCGGGACCCGGCGGTGAAGTCATTTATCAGGCTGGAAAAGGACGGGAAATTATCCCATTGAAGCTGGATTTTGATTACTTGCACGAGGTGAGAAAAAATGGCTGGCAGAATCTTGGCCAGCCGCTGAAAAGTTTCCGGGATTGCGAAGTCCAGTTCCCGCCGTATACCGACGGTTATGCCTCGCAGCCATTAAAAGCGCTTGGACCGCTGCAGATGGCAGGCCGGCCGGACAAGGGAAGCGAGCAAAAATGAGGGCTCCGGTCATCACCAGCCGATCACGGCCGAATCACAGTTTGACAATCTGGACTGGTCGTCAGTGCCTAACTGGCACTATTCGATGGTTCCACTCTATTGTAGTTTGCACCGGACATCGTCCGAATTTGGGGAAATTTCATGGCTAAGAATCGCACCTTCCGTAAAAAATCCGTTGCTGTCGCTGTTACAGCGGCCTGCATGACGATGGCGGGTCCGCTGCAGGCGCAGGAATCCAGCAGTGGCGGGTTAGAGGAAATCATCGTCACGGCCACCCGCCGGGATACGAGCGTGCAGGACATTCCCTACAATATTTCGGCGCTGTCCGGTGACGCGATGGAAATGCAGAACATGGTTGACCAGTACGATGTTCTGCGAGCGATGCACGGAGTAACCGTCATTGATCGGGGCTACCGAAATGCCGGCACGGTCAACAGCATTGTCATCCGCGGCCTGAATGTGGACAACGGCGCCAACGGCGACATCATGTTGAACGCCGTCCCTACCGTCGCGACTTACTATGACAATACGCCCGTGTTCGCGAACTTTATTCTCAAGGATATTCAACGTGTGGAAGTATTGCGTGGACCACAGGGTACGCTGTATGGCTCGGGTTCACTCGGTGGGACGGTTCGCTATATCGGCAACCAGCCGGATCCGGAAGCGTTTGATGCCAAGGTGGCGCTTGATTATGGGCAGACCTCCGGTTCGGACGGTAACAACCTGGCTGCCGATATCATGGTCAATATCCCGCTGGGCGATAAAGCCGCCGTGCGCGCGAGCTACAGCCGCATCGATAACGATGGCGTCATCGACTACGTCAACGCTTACCAGCTCAACAACTTTGGTGAGCCACTGGTCGACGTTAACGGCAACTGTGTGGATCCCAGAACCGCCGCCGATACCGAGGTCCTGCTGAACAATGGCTGTTTTGAATCGGTCAAGGATGCCGATACTGTGAAAATCGATTATGCGAAGGTGGCGTTGCGCTTCGAACCGACCGAAGACCTCAGTCTGCAGCTGGGTTACCAGACGCAAAGTGACGATATCGGCGCAAGGCGTTCGACCACACTCGGCGACAACGGCCAGCCGACGAATTCGCCGTTGTACTTCTCCTACGGTAGCGACGATAGTGGGCAGGTCATCCTCGAGCCTTCAAGCAGAGACGTCGATCTTGCCAGCCTGGATGTCGAATGGGATGTGGGTTTTGCAACTTTCACATCGAGCACCTCCACCTACGACCATAAAGGTGCGGGCGATAGTGATAATGGCGGATTGTGGGCCAGTGGCGGTCGCGACTGGAATTTCCTGTTTTACGGTGGCGAATGGCCGCGCCCGATACAGCGGGCAGAACGCGGTTATCACGATGAGGCGTTCATCCAGGAAGTTCGGTTGGTCTCAAATGATTCAGACAGCAAATTCGACTGGTTGGCTGGCGTGTTTTACATGGATCAGGATACCTCCGTTTTCCAGCTCAGCCACAACCCGGGCATGAATTTGTTCAAGAACGCCTGTCGCAGCACCGGAGACCCTATTTGCACGACAGGCGGCATCTACGGTGGTTTCTGGCCGAGATTCTACGCCGGCGACCTGAGCGAGATCGACTTTGAATACGTACGCGATACTTCGTACAAGGAAACAGCGGTTTATGGTGAACTGACGTATAACTTTACCGACGCGTTTCGAATGACCGGTGGTTTCAGGTGGTTTGATAATAAAACAGTTAACGACACCATCCTGGGTTTCCCGTTGCCGCCGGGCTCAACGTCGCCCGCAGCGCCGCAATCGACAGACAACGACAACGATGTGCTGGTTAAAGTAAATGCTGCGTGGGACTTCAGTGACTCGGACATGCTGTATGCAACATTCTCTCAAGGCTATCGGCACGGTGGCGCGCAGGCGGTACCCAGCCTGGCTAACGGCGACCCGTTTGGTGAGCCGAATGCCGAAGCGATCCGTACGTTCCAGTCGGACTCTGTTGATAACTATGAGATTGGTGTGAAGGGCGGCCGGGAAAATTTCCGCTACACTGCGTCGCTGTTCCATGTTGATTGGGATAATCCACAACTCAACACGACTTCCGCCTTTTTCGGGCTTTTCATCGTGGCTAACGGTGACAAAGCGACGACGGACGGGGTTGAGCTTGAGTTGGAGGGTTACCTGGCAGACAGCTTCCACTACCGCGCGGGTTACACCTACGTAAAAGCGGAATTGGACAAGGATTTCATCAGCCCGCAGACGGGCGCTGTTGTTGCGCCAAAGGGCTCGACATTGCCGGGTGCGCCGAAGAATGTGCTGAGCCTGACCTTTGATAACACCTGGAATTTTAGTGGTGGTATGGGCCTGGTCGCGGGATTCAATGCCTATTTTCAGGATGATTCTGAAAACTTTATTAACCAGGACAGTCCCGTGAATGAAACCTACGGTTCCTTCTGGCTGGTCGGGGCGAACGCGACGCTGCACGGCGAACAATGGAGTGCCACGCTCTATGTCAAGAACATCGGCGATGAAGCGGCACCAACCGGCGGTTTCGCGGCGAGTAACTGGAGTTACGATACCAACATATTCGAGCACTGGTACGGTAACGGTAATCGCCAGTTTATCGTACAGCCGCGCACAGTAGGTCTCAGACTGAGTTACGATTTCTAATCGAATCGACTGTCAGCAGAGTAGTGGTTTTGGTCCTGACCAATAATGGATCCACCATGAACAAAGGCCAACCACAAAAGCATGATGTAGCAGCAGCTAAATCCCTGGAAAGTAGCGTCTGGGAGTTGTTAAGGAAAAATAACGTCAAGCAGGCAATTGCCGGCTGTGAGCAACTCAATCGTGAATATCCTGGTTTTGCTCCCGGCTGGCACACCGCCAGCCAGTTGGCGCTGAAACTCAACAACCCGGTGATGGCATTGGCTGCCATAGAGAAAGCGCTGTCGCTGGAGCCGGGTAATACGGCATGGCTGCTGCAGCAGGCGATGTGCTGCGCGAAGCTCGGGCGAGTTGATACGGTGAGTGAGCAGCTTCAGGTGTTGTCCACACACGAAATGAAAACGGCCTATCAGTGCTCTGCATTCGCGATGTTGTTGACCCAATTGGGAAAGCGCGAACAGGCAGTGCAGTATTACGAACAAGCCGCGACGCTGAAGCCTGATGAGGCCAGGCATTATTATAATATCGCCTGCCTGCAACGATCACTCGGCGACATGGATGCGGCAGAAAGCAATTTCGACAAGGCAGTTAGCCTGGATCCCGCCGATTTCGAGGCGTTGAAAATTCGTTCCGAATTGCGCAAGCAAACGCCAGCGCGCAATCACGTGGAATTCCTTGAACGCTTACTGAAAAAAGACATCGATGAAAAAAAGGGCCGGGTACATGTGTGCTACGCGCTGGCAAAGGAACTGGAAGACCTTGGCTACGCTGAACGATCATTCGCCTACCTGAAGATGGGTGCCGATACACGCCGCAAATTCATGCAATACGATGTGCAACGGGATCTCGACACCATCGCGTCAATTCGGGCGTCGTTCAACGCAGAATTTTTCGCAGGTGCCGCAGAGGGGGCCGACAATACGGAGGCAATCTTCATCCTGGGGATGCCACGAACGGGCACGACTCTGGCCGAACGTATCCTTGCCAGCCACACGGCCGTATTTGCCGCCGGTGAGCTGACTAACTTTGCCGCACAAATGATGCGAATGGTGAGAATACCGGGTGGCTCCGAAAAAAAGAGTCGCGACGAGTTGGTTGGCTTGAGTACGAAACTGGATTTCAGGAAACTCGGCGAGGCATACATTGACAGCACGCGGCCATTCACCGGTCATACAGCCCACTTCATTGACAAGCTGCCACTGAACTACCTGTATGTTGGTTTGATACACCTTGCGCTGCCCAATGCCAAGATTATTAACCTGCAGCGGCATCCGCTGGATACCTGCTACGCCATCTACAAACAGCTGTTTGTGGATGCGTATCCGTTTTCATACAGTCTTGATGAACTCGCCGCATACTATGTGGCTTACCACCGCTTGGTGGAGCACTGGAATAGCGTGCTGCCCGGCAGCATCCACACCATTCATTACGAAGAGCTGGTTGATGATGTCGAGAATGAATCGCGGCGACTACTCGATTTTTGTGGCTTGGAGTGGCAGCCTCAGTGTTTGAAGTTTTATGAGAACAAGGAAGCGTCAACCACCGCAAGCACCGCGCAAATTCGTCAACCCGTGTATAAAAGTTCGGTGGGCAAATGGCGCAATTACCGCGCACAGCTGCAACCGGTTGTCGACATATTGAACCAGGCCGGTATTCGGGTGCCTGGCTAGTACGCAGTCCACCGGGGAAGAGCAAAGGTTATGACTGAACAAACGACCATCCTGATCGGCGTCGGGATTTACGTCACAGTCATGCTGGTTGTCGGCCTGTACGCCGCCGGCAAATCCAGTTCCATGAGCGACTTTGCCGTGGGCGGGAGAGACATGTCTCTTACGGTCTGTTCGATATCTATCATCGCAACCTGGTTTGGCAGTGGCCCCATGATGGGCTCTGCGGCCGCCGCCTACGCCGGAAATACACTCGAGGTGCTCAGAGACCCCGTCGTTTCCGGTGTCTCGCTGCTCATCGCCGGCTTCTTTTTCGTGCGGACTTATCGTCGATCAGAGCGCATGACGCACGTCGAATTTCACGAGACACGGATAGGCAAATTCGCGGGCGTGATCTCCGCGTTTGTCAGCCTGATCGCCGGGGCGATCTGGCTGGGTGCGGTGTTGTTTGCCTTCGGCGTGGTGTTTGAAACACTGACGGACCAGCCAGCGGCGATCGGCATTATCAGTGGCACCCTGGTCATAGTCATTTACACGATGTTTGGTGGTCTGCAGGCCGTTGCCGCCACCGATGTCCTGCAGATGGTATTTATCATGCTGGGTGTTTTCATCCTGTTCGTGGTGGTGGTCGATGACGCGGGTGGCTGGGGCAACATCGCCGGTCAGTTGCCCGAATATGCCTACCGGTTTGAGCCGGAGGGCAATACCTTCAAGGACTGGTTTGCTTACTTCCAGGTCTGGTTTAGTTCCGGCTTCGTTGCGATTGGGGTCGTGTCGCTGGTGCAACGGGCGATGGCCGCCCGGAATGAGCAGGTGGCCCAGAATGCGTTTTATATCGCCGGCGTGGGATACCTGCTGTTCGGCATGATACCGGTGACGCTCGGCTATATTGCGACCATAACCATGCCAGGCGTCGAAAACCCCAACGCCATTATTCCATTGCTCGCGGTAGAGCACTTGCACCCGGTCCTGGTCGCGATTTTTGTTGGTGCAGTCATTTCCGCGATCATGAGTACGTCCGACAGCATCCTGCTGGGGAGCGGTACGGTGATCTCCGTCAACCTGTTACCACGCGTGGTGAAAAATCCCTCCGACCGTTTGCGGCTGGGAGTTGCGCGCTGGTCAGTACCGGCAGTTGCGCTGCTGGCACTTTACACGGCATTCAATACCAGCACGATTATCTCTGCGATCGCGGCGGCGATTTCGTTCAGTTTTGCTTCGCTGACGGCACCGTTTATCCTGTGCATCTGGTGGAAAAAGCTCAATAGCAGCGGTGGCTTCTCGGGTATCGGCGCCGGATTCGCAAGCTTTGCCGTTATCAAGATAGTTTGGCCGGAGGTTCCGGCCGATTTCGTCGGTTTTTGGGTGTCGCTTGTGGTGGCGGTCGTTGTATCGCTGCTTACCGGGAAAGCAGATCCGCCGAAGGTGCTGACAAAAGGTGACGGGCAAGTGATGGATCTCAGGGATCGGCTTGGCACGTTGCCGCTGCTGCGTCGCGTTGATTGAGCACGTTGGCCGGCACGTGGGCTCTTAAACCGCGTTGCAGTTGATGAGTGTACCGACGCAGACACGGGACAACTTCAGGCAATTTTTGAAGAAAATTATCCAGACCCGGTAAATTTGCGAGCAAGCAGCTTGCTGCCGATTCCGCTGCCGCTGTATTGACTGATACGGGCCAGTGAATAGTCTTCACCGCTGATAATTGAATGTGCCGCGAGCAATCCGCTGCTGACGGCCGGACCAATTCCTTCGCACAGGTCGCGGGTTGCAAGGCCAACGGAGTCGCCGACGATAAATGCATTGCGATCGCTCACGACCTCAACGCCGCCACGCAGGAAGTAGCTGTAGCCTGTGGGCTGATAGTCGTCGTTGCGGACCAGCTTGCGCCGGCGCAGCTTTTCGACAAACATCTGCCAGTAGTCCCGGATACGGCCACCCTTGCGCCTGAGTTGATCGGCCATGCCGCCCAGGCCGACATTGATATAGCCGTTCGCTTTCGGCACATACCACGCATACCCGGGCAAACCGTCATCGAAGAACCACAGGTAAC
>Ga0114931_10012320_pt1 | contig 10022 bp, 7 predicted proteins | sample 2SBtaG_FD_89579 | JGI IMG/M metagenome (GOLD analysis project Ga0114931, IMG submission 89579) | Deep subsurface microbial communities from Kolumbo volcano to uncover new lineages of life (NeLLi) - 2SBTROV14_V59a metaG | ecosystem: Environmental > Aquatic > Marine > Volcanic | place: Kolumbo... | reverse complement strand
TTGTTCAACGCAGTGGCGAACGGCAAATACCTGCAATGGAATCAGGGCGTGGGCGACAACGAAGGTACACTGGCGGTCATTCCTCGTCAGCCCGATGCTCGCTACACCGGCACGGTCAGTGACCTCGAAGAGGCCAAGCCGGGCAGTGTTACGGCGTTTGGAATTGACCCGACGCACGGCGTGATTCTATCCCTGGTAATCCAAACCCCGAATCTCATAGAGCGCATCAAGCAGGGCAAATTGGTGGGTTATGTGATCATCGTGCTGGGTATCCTGGGTATCCTGATAACCTTGTGGCGTGCTGTGGTACTCACGATTCGAGGTGGTGCGATCAAACGGCAGCTGGATACCCCGGTAGCCGATGACGGGAATGCGCTGGGTCGCGTGATGAAAGTGTACGAAAACAACCCGGATACCGACGTCGAGACATTGGAATTAAAACTCGACGAAGCGATTATTCGTGAAACCGCACCGCTCGAAAGCGGTCTAAGCTTTATCAAGATCCTGTATGTCGTGGCGCCGCTGCTGGGTCTGCTGGGTACGGTGACGGGTATGATCGAAACCTTCCAGCAAATCACCCTGTTTGGTACCGGCGACGCCAGCACCATGGCGGGCGGTATTTCGCAAGCGCTGGTGACCACGGTATTGGGTCTGGTGGTGGCCATCCCGCTGACGGTGTTCCACGGCGTTTTGTCCGCGCGAGCCGGTGGACTCATCCACATTCTCGAAGAACGCAGTGCGGGAATTATTGCAACCTTTGCCGAGAAGCAAGATGGTAGCACTGCATAACACAATAGAGTCGCTGTTGGATTTTATGGCGCTCGGCGGGGATGTCCTGTGGGCCATCCTCGTGGTGTTGCTGATCATGTGGACGTTTATCGTCGAGCGCTTGTGGTATTTTTCCATGGTGCATCCACTGCGCATGAAGGCGGCGATTGACGCCTGGAACGCCCGGGTCGATACCACGTCCTGGTATGCGCGGCGTATACGCGACATGATGATCGCGGAAGTGGAAGACGGTATCCGCCAGTCGCTGCCGGTGATTAAAACGATGATCGCGATTTGTCCGCTGCTGGGGCTGCTCGGCACGGTGATGGGTATGGAGAAAGTATTTGATATCATGGCCGTGACCGGGACCGGGAATGCCCGCGCCATGGCCTCCGGCGTATCGCAGGCTACGGTGCCGACGATGGCCGGTATGGTGGCCGCGCTGTCCGGTTTGTTCCTGATCACCCGTTTTGAGTCAAAAGCGGAACATGAAACCGAGCGCCTGGCCGACGCGATGGTGCACCACTAGGATCGTGGGTTTAATCAGAGCTTGTGCGCAGAATAGAATTTTTCGGCGCCGGACTGATGAAGTGAACCGCTGGCACGCGGTGGTAACCGCACCCAGTATTGTGTGGGTGGCGTTCGGTCATTAAATTAAACGAATTCAGGTAGAGGTCACGCGGAATGAAGCAACGACGCCGTCAGCAGGAAGAAGCAGAAATCAACATCACGCCGATGTTGGATATCGTATTCATCATGTTGATTTTCTTTATTGTAACGACGTCTTTCGTCAAGGAATCGGGGATTGACGTCAGCCGACCCACAGCGAAAACCGCGCAGAAGAAACCCAAGGGCAACATCATGATCGCGGTTAAGGAAAATGGCGATATCTGGATGGCCAAACGCCAGGTCGATTTGCGCGCAGTGCGTGCCAACGTGGAACGCATGCGAGCGGAAAACCCGGAAGGCAGTGTGGTGATCATCGCCGATCGAGGCTCCGAGACCGGAGTACTGGTCAACGTCATGGACCAAGTCAAACTGGCTGGAGTTGAAGCTATCTCAGTGGCCGCGATTAATCCCGGCGGGAATTAGAAAATGCAAGATCGCATACGTCTGGCGGGGTCGTTCGCGATAGCGGTCGTGGTGACTTTCATGTTGTTTTTTATCATGAATTACATGGTAACCAACAAGGGCGGCGGTTCAGACGACAAAACCAATTCCGTGTCGATCCAGTTTGGCGAGGTCAACCCGCAGGAAAAGGAAAACATCAAGAATCGGGTCAAGCCGAAAAAGCCGCCACCACCGAAAAAGCCGCCACCACCGCCCAAGCTGGCGGTAAGCAAGGTAATGAAAACCGTGGCGCCGATGCCGAATATGAATATGCCGAACCTGAATCTGCCGGTAACGGGGGCCGGGGCTTATCTAGGTGCACTCGGTCCGCAAGACCTGAGCAAGGATGGCGGCATCATCCCGTTGGTGCGAATTGAGCCTCAATATCCACGACGCGCTGCCATGGCGCGCATCGAGGGCTATGTGACGGTCCAGTTCATCATTACGGAAACCGGTACGGTGCGCGAACCGCAAGTCATCGATGCGAATCCGGCTCGCGTATTTAACAAGTCCGCACTGCGCGCCATCATGAAATGGAAATTCAAGCCAAAAGTAGTGGATGTCCAGCCCGTCGAGCAAAAAGCGACCCAGACTTTGGACTTCAAGCTCGAAGGATCGATTGAGTAGCGCGGATGGGATTGGTGAATGATTTGCGGCGGGATGTCGGGAATTTCCACTGCAACGAAAGGGTAGACTAGATGACCGGAACCTGGCGGATGAGCGTGTTCATCGGAGTGATAGCCTCCGCGCTGTTCCTGTCGGGAGCGCTCTTGCCGCCATTAGCGCACGCCCAGAGTGATGTAGTCGTGATCAAGCGCGTGCAACCCAAATATCCGCGCCGCGCGGCCATGGCACGCAAGGAAGGCTATGTGACCATGTCGTTTACCATCAGCACGGATGGCTCGGTGAAGGACATCAATGTCGTAAAGGCCAAGCCGAAACGCGTATTCGACCGCGCTGCGGTGCGCGCATTGAGCCAGTGGGTTTTTGAGCCGGTTATGGTTGATGGCGTGCCAACCGACAAGCAAGTCACGCTGACCATTGACTTCAAATTGTAATTTGCACTTTGCGCAGCCAAGGAGACGTGCGGGCAGTCCGTGTTTCCTCAACACCACCAACGAACAGACTTGATGTATATGAAAGACAAAATTCTGGCATCGGCAGAAACCTTCTTCCTGGCGCTGTTTCTGGTTGCACTGGGCAGCGCCCCGGTACTGGCGGCGTTCGACCTGGAACCCGCCAACGGGATTCACAAAAAACGCAAAGTAAGCATTGGCGCGCCACGCGAGGCGACCTACAAGCAGCTTGAAAAAGCCTACAAGGACATTGGTGACGGAAATTATGCCGAGGCCTTGGCGCGACTGTTTAAGCTGAAAGACCGGGTCGGTAGCAGAAGGTTTGAGAGCGCTCAGGTATCTCAGCTAATCGGGCATGTGTATTCCTCCACCGATAAATACCCCAAGGCCATTGCTGCCTATCAAGAAGCCATCGATGCCAATGTAATGCCGAATCGGGTGCATTTCGATATGCTTTTTACCAACGCCCAGCTCTACAACGCGCTGGAGCAGCCGGCCAAAGCCATGGAAATGCTGCGCGAGTGGTTTCGTTGGGAGCATGAACCAAAGGTTGAGGCGTACGTTCTCGGGGCGTCACTGTATCAACAGCAAAAACGCAATCGGGATGCGGTGACGGCGCTGAATAAGGCGATCGCCCTGCAAATTTCACTTGGCAAAGAGCCCAAGGAGAGCTGGTATCGAATGCTGGCCTTCCTGCATTACGAACTGGAAGATTTTCCGGCTGCCGCGAAGGATCTGCAGTGGTTGGTGCGCCACTATCCGGAAAAGGGCAGTTATTGGGTTCAGCTGTCGCAGATGTATGTGCAACTCAAGAAAGACAAGCTCGGCCTGGGTACGCTGGCCTTGGCCTATCGGCAAGGCTATTTGACCAAAGGGTCGGAATGGTCGCAGCTGGCCAACATGTATGCCTTTATGGAAGTGCCTTATGCATCTGCACGAATATTGCAGAAAGGCTTGACGAAAGGAATTATCAAGCCCAAGAAGTCCAAATGGGAGCAGCTCGCGAATACCTGGTATGCCGCCCATGAACTGGACTCGGCATTGATCGCCTACAAGAAAGCCGGTGAATACGCCAAAGACGGCAAGATCGACATGCAGCGCGCCTATATCTTGCTGGATCTGGAACGCTTTACCGATACGGTTTCTGCAGTGGAAAAGGCGATCAAGAAGGGTGGACTGAAAAAGCCGGGCGAAGCCTACCTGGTGCTGGGCATGGCATTGAGCGAATTGAAGAAATATTCGGCAGCCGCGGATGCCTTCCGCAAGTCCATGAAATTCAAGAAAACGAAGCGCTCAGCGAACCAATGGTTGAAACATTTGCGCCAGGAAGGGTACATCACCGCGTAAGTGCATGCCGTGTTTTGAAGCTCGGATCCGTAACTTCATGACGGCAGATCGCATCAGCGGCAATCGCCATGGTCTTCGTGTGCTTCGCGCACACCGACCAAGTCGATTCAATGCCGCTGCTTAAGTCATTGATCCGTCTAACGCGGCATGCACGCATTGCAGGGCTTGGTTTGCCTGCGGCAAACGCCGCCCTTCCATGCTCTAATGCTGCCACGCGCATGACGGCTATGCAATGCAGGCTGCATGCTCGCAAGCGCGCCAACCGCCTGCCTTTCTCCGCCTGCGCTATCCGAATCAAGCACTTGCACGCTGTTATCCATCCTGAAGTTACGGATCCAGGTTGAAACGATGCCCGGCCCAGGTTTGCCGGGCATTTTTTATGTTGCGATCAGACCATGCCTAACCGCGACACCAATATCATTGCGAGCTATCTGGATACACTGTGGGCGGAGAGCGGCGTGTCCGCCAATACTTTGCAGGCCTACCGGCGCGATCTTGAGGACTTTTCTAAATGGTCCGCGCAACACGGATGTGGCAGCGTTACACAAACCCGCCGGGGAGATATAGAGGCCTATCTCGCTACCTGCCTTACCCGGCGCTTGAGTGCGCGAACCGGGGCGCGCCGTCTATCGAGTTTGCGGGGGCTGTTCGCATGGTTGGTGCGTGAGGCTCGGCGCAAGGACAATCCGACGGAGATGATTCGCTTTCCTCGCTTGCCAAGCAATCTGCCTAGCGGACTTTCAGAAGCGCAAATAGAGGCCTTGTTGCAAGTGCCGAACACACACATCCCCATGGCGCTGCGCGACAAGGCGATGCTGGAATTGATGTATGCTACCGGACTGCGCGTATCCGAATTGGTCGCATTGAAGGATTACCAGATCCTGATGAGCCAGTCCTTCCTGCGCGTGGTTGGCAAAGGAAACAAGGAACGCCTCGTTCCTTTCGGGGAAGAGGCGGAAACCTGGTTGCGGGAATACCTGAAACGCGGACGCCCCGCGCTGCTCCGATACAGTACAGATGACGTGTTTCTGAGCCAGCGCGGGCACGCTATGACGCGCCAAAACTTTTGGGTCATGGTGAAAAAGTATGCGCGCCGGGCCGGGATTACCACGCCGATTTCTCCGCATAGCCTGCGCCACGCTTTCGCCACGCACCTGCTCAATCATGGCGCGGATTTGCGTGTTGTGCAGATGTTATTGGGACATTCTGATCTGTCGACCACGCAAATCTACACCCACGTCGCACGTGCGCGCCTGCAAGATTTGCACGCCCGTCACCACCCGCGTGGATGATTTGACCGGGGCACACCGCACCCGAGCGGCGCCGTTGAAGCATGAGCCGCCGCGACCGGCATATTTCAACCCGGCATGGGTCGCATGCTCGGCCGCCGCGTGGTAGCATTGCGCCGCAAAACATGCCCCTGCGGGTTGCGTTGACAAAGACTCCGTTGCGGAGCGCAAGCAGTGAAGAAAGCCATCCTATTCTTGATTTTTCTGGTGCCCGCCCCTGTCGCGAGCGGCGAATATGACGCCGCCCGCGCTGCCTTGCGAAAACTGGCTCCAGGACTGACGATCGACGACATCCGCCACAGTCCGGTTGCAGGAGTTCTGGAAGTGCTTTCCGGCGGCAACATCCTGTACATCACGGAAAACGGCGAGTATCTGTTCAACGGTGCGCTGGTAGACACGGCAAGCGGCAAGAACCTCACTGAAAAGCGCCGGTCCAGCGTACGCAAACAACGCCTGGCGGCGCTGCCGAAAAATGACTTTATTGTTTTTTTGGCCAGTAATGAAAAATATCGCGTAGACGTGTTTACCGATGTGGATTGTGCGTTTTGCCGAAAAATGCACAAACAGATTTCGGCCTACAACCAACTGGGGATCAGCGTGTATTACCTGGCGTTTCCGCGCAGTGGTTTGAATACCCCGTCCTATACCAAGGCAGTGGCGGTTTGGTGCAGTGAGAATCGTCGTGAGGCACTCACCGAGGCCAAGCTCGGACAGCCGCTTCCGGCACGCAACTGCGACAACCCCGTGGCGAGCGAATATCGTCTTGGCGTTTCCATGGGCATCCGCGGTACGCCGACCCTGATCGCGCCCGATGGAACCCTGTTGCCCGGCTATCTTCCACCGGTCCAATTGTTGCAACGCCTTGCAACCCTGAACTAATCATCGCGACGGCGGGCAGGGAAATGATGTGCATAAGCAAGGCAAGCATACGTGTGACACGGGTACGCTGGCCGTTGGCCGCAAAATCGAGAGCGCTTGCCAACGCCCTCCAGACCGCTCCTAGGACTGCCATTTACCCACAAGTCGCCCCTCAGCGAGTCGCCGGCCGGTCAGATGCAAGGCGCGCCCTCGCAAGGAAGGCTTGTTCCCTTTCAAGAGGGCGGAACAGCGCAGATGGCCGGCCAGCGGCTCGCCCGAAGGGAACCTGAGCAAATGGCCCAATGCTGCGTTGCGTCCCTTGAAAAGGGCCGGCCATTCCCTGCGGGCCGCGCCTTGCCTTGGGCCATTTGCTCAGGTTCCGAGGGGTGACTTGTGGGTAAATGGCAGTCCTAAAAAATGCGAGAATCTGGGATGGAGGTGCATGTATTCGAGCTTGGCCCGGCATTGTCAGCTTTCCGCTTGCAGCGGCTATGCACCGTGTGCAAGGCAAACAATATAACTGCCACCAGCCTTTATCTGGTGAATATGGCGAACGCGGTTGCGGCCACTGTGACGGCGGAACTGCAAGTGGTCCTCGCCGCAAAGTATCGCGGCGAGTTGGCGGCGCTATCTCGGCAATGGGCAGACAGCCAAGCAGCCCGTCTGCTGGTGGCGCCACGCCTGGGCAGTCTATCACCCTGGTCCTCCAAAGCCACCAGCATCCTGCACAATCTGCAGTTGAAAGACCTTGCCCGGGTGGAACACATCCGGGCCTTCGAGGCGCCCGACGTTGAAACCTGTGACCGCCTCAAGCAACATGCCGGCGTGTATGACCCGCTCACGCAAAGCTGTTTTGCAGACTTGGACGAAGTTGCGGCAGTTTTTCACCAGTCGGAGCCGCGGCCGGTTCGGAAAATCTGCCTGAAGACAGGCGGGCGCGAGCGGCTGCAAAGGGCCAACCAGGAGCTTGGCTTGGCGCTTTCCGATGTGGAAATCGAGTACCTGCTGGGTGCTTTTCACCACTTGCGCCGTGATCCAAGTGACGCGGAACTGATGATGTTTTCACAGGCCAATTCAGAACACTGTCGGCACAAAATTTTCAATGCGACCTGGAACATGGACGGCGAGGAGCAACCGCTCAGCCTGTTTGACATGATTCGCGAAACCCACCGCTGTCATCCCGCCGGCGTGGTGTCTGCCTACACGGACAATGCCGCCGTGCTCGACGGTCATACGGCCGAGCGTTTCTGGATCGATCCGGCCACGCGCCGTTATGTTACTGCCACTGAACCCACCGACACCCTGATCAAGGTGGAAACCCACAACCACCCGACCGCCATCTCCCCGTACGCGGGTGCCGCCACCGGATCCGGTGGCGAAATCCGTGATGAGTCAGCCACGGGTCGCGGCGGCAAGCCAAAAGCGGGACTGACCGGATTCGCGGTGTCCGATTTGCACATTCCGGAACTGCCTAGACCCTGGGAGTCGATTCGCGAACACCCCAAGCGGATCGCCACGCCCTTGCAAATCATGACGGAAGGGCCCATCGGCGCGGCAAGTTTTAATAATGAATTCGGACGGCCCGCCCTGGCGGGATTTTTTCGCTGTTTTGAATATGTGGATGGCCGCGGCACCCATTACGGATACCACAAACCCATCATGGTGGCCGGCGGCATGGGGGTCATCCGGCACCAGCAGGCGCTCAAGGCCAAGGCCCCGATTGGAGCTCAGGTGGTGGTGATCGGCGGACCGGCCTTGCTGATCGGTCTTGGCGGTGGTGCCGCGTCTTCGCTCGGTACCGGCGACAGCAGTGCTGAGTTGGACTTTGCCTCGGTGCAGCGCGACAACCCGGAAATGCAACGTCGCTGTCAGGAGTTGATCGACCGTTGTTGGGCGTTGGGCGGGAGGAGTCCCATCGCGTCGATACACGATGTCGGGGCCGGTGGCCTGTCCAATGCAATTCCCGAACTATTGCAGGATTCGGGTCGTGGCGGCGAGCTTGAGTTGCGCCACTTACAAATCGCCGAGCCAGGCATGTCGCCCATGGAAATCTGGTGCAACGAATCCCAGGAGCGCTATGTCCTGGCCGTGTATCCGTCGCGGATGCAGGAATTTCTCGCTCTGGCAGCCCGCGAACGCTGCCCGGTAGCGGTGTTGGGAAGCGCTTCGCGTACGCCGCGCTTGCGCGTCAACGACGCACAGTTTCAAAATCAGCCGATTGATCTGCCCATGGATGTGCTGTTCGGCAACGCACCTAAGCTGCAGCGTGTGGTGAAAAGCGTTGTCACCCCTGTAGAACCTGAATTACCCGCAAACATCGATTTATGCGTGGCCATGCACCAGGTGCTCGGGCATCCCAGCGTAGCCAGCAAACTGTTCTTGATTACCATCGGCGACCGCAGCGTCGGCGGGTTGACGCACCGCGATCAGTGTGTAGGCCCGTGGCAAGTGCCGGTCGCCGATTGCGCGATAACGCTGAATGACTTCAGTGGCTACTCGGGACAGGCCATGGCCTGCGGTGAGCGGAGCCCTGTCGCGGTCCTGGACGCACCGGCTTCAGGGCGGCTCGCAGTAGCCGAGGCGATCACCAATATTGCCGCGGCCCCGATTGCCTACCCGGGCGATATCAAGTTATCCGCCAACTGGATGGCTGCCAGCGGTGTGCCGGGCGAAGATGCGCGTCTGTTTGACACGGTGCAGGCCGTTTCTGAACTGTGCATTGCATTGGGCATTGCCATACCGGTGGGCAAGGATTCACTGTCCATGCAAACCACATGGTCCAGCGGAAAACAGCAGGCATGCGTGCATGCACCCGTGTCCGTGGTGATCTCGGCATTTGCTCCACTGATCGATGTGCGATCTTCGCTGGATCCAGTGCTGGCCCGGGAGTCCGGCACCGAGTTGATGCTACTCGATCTGGGCGATGGTCATGTTCCACTCGGGGGATCTATATTGGCGCAGTGCTACGGCTGCCTGGGCAACACGGTTGCGGATGTTCGCGACCCCGAGGCGTTATTGCGGCTCTTTCAGGCGGTGCAGGCGCTGCGCGCTGCAGGTCTAGTATTGGCCTACCACGATCGATCGGACGGCGGTTTGCTGGCAGCGGTATGCGAAATGGCTTTCGCCGGTCGATGCGGCGTCGAATTGCGGTTGGAACCCGCGGTCGAAGCCTTACCACAATTGTTCAGCGAGACGGTTGGCGCGGTAGTGCAGTACCGCATTGCGGACCGGGCTCGCGTAGCCAGCATCCTCGATAACTGCGGCTTGCCCGAGCAGGCCCGGCACCTAATCGGCAGGCCGAATGCGCAGCATGACCGTTTGCGTATCCTGCACGGCCAGGCCGTATTGGCAGATGTGTCCATGCAGTCCCTGTTGTGCAGTTGGCACGCCACCAGCCATGCCGTGCAGCGATTGCGAGACAATCCGCGCTGTGCGGACGCGGAACGCGATGCTGTGACTGCGTGGGACAGCGCCGGAATCACTGCGTCGCCACGTCGGGTGGCCGCACGCGGGGCCCCGGCCATCGCTACCGGCGCGCGACCGCGCGTGGCAATTTTTCGGGAGCAAGGGGTCA
>Ga0114931_10012319_pt1 | contig 10023 bp, 10 predicted proteins | sample 2SBtaG_FD_89579 | JGI IMG/M metagenome (GOLD analysis project Ga0114931, IMG submission 89579) | Deep subsurface microbial communities from Kolumbo volcano to uncover new lineages of life (NeLLi) - 2SBTROV14_V59a metaG | ecosystem: Environmental > Aquatic > Marine > Volcanic | place: Kolumbo... | reverse complement strand
GGCGTGAGCTGGGAGCGGCAAGCTTTACAACTCCTTGGAATAGATTAACTATTCCGCGTCGTTGCGCCTTGCCCTGCACCACCGCAAACGCACACTTTACCCTGTCCAACTGAGGATTCTAGGTTAAAGGGTGGGATTCCACATTAGAAGCGTTCCAGGCCGCCAGCGGCCACATATCTTCAAGAGGGCCGGGCGAGCGAGCTGCCGCTCGAGTCGATGCGCAAGGCCATGCCGCGGCTGAGACGGGAGCTACCGGATTTGGTGGCCGTGGAGTTCTTTTGAGGTCACGCCAACAACCAGGCCGGCATCAGTATCAATACTCTCGGCCTGTTTCCGTTCAGGCTGCAGAAGTGTGCGCGGCAGGTCCGGGTCCTGGTGGAGCGCTCGGAGCGGGTCTTCGTGGAGCCCCTACGCCAAGGACTTCCCCCTGGCGGGGTGATTGAACACCCCGTCAGGGGATGGGATATCGAGGGCCTGTTGCTCAGTCGATGAAGAACTGCTGGCTGAGCTTGGCGGTATAGAAGTGGGTCTCGCCCTCTGGCTTGACCTTGATCTCGAAGTTGAGGGTCTCCTGGTCGTTGATACGAAACTCCCCGATGTAGTAGATCGCATCTTGCTCCTGCACCCGGCGCATGGGGATACTGATCAGCTGACCACGGATGTTGGTCGCCCTGGCCAGGACGTTGGCATTCACGGCCTTGCCGGTGGTCCCGGGGACCTCCTTGATGACGCTGACGTTGAGCATGCCGCGGTATTTGCTGCGTTGGATGTGGTACTGCCGGGCAATGGCCGGATCCAGTGTGGCGCTGGGGATGGCGTTGTGATGAATGGTATAGCCGGGGATGTGGGTACTGTTCTCTGCCCAGGCGTTGCCCAGCAGCAGGCTGAGAGACAGCAGCAGGTAGCGACCGATGACGCGGTAATTCATGGGATCCTCCAGTAGTTTCCTGCCTTGGTGGCGGGTATTGCTTTACTTTCCCAGTTTAGCCGATCGATCCAGCGCAGTGAAGTGGGTGCAGGGCCCGGCTGGCCCAGCCTTCAAGAGACGTTCTGCTTCACCAGCTTGGGCTTGGGGCGGGAGACGCTGCTCAGGGGCTGACTGTTGTTGAGCCGGTTGGAGATGTTGCGCAGGGCGGTCAGTTGGCGGGCGAATTCGGTGTACTGTTCCTGCAGTTCGAGGATGCGGTATTGCAGGGTGCTGCGTGACTGGCCGATCTTTTGCAAGCTGGCGAGCCGTTTCTCCATCATCTCCTTGTGGTCGCGGATCTGCAACACCAGGGGCTCCAGGGTGGAGACCAGCCAGCTGTCGATATCCGTGGCGGCCCGATCGAAGATCTGCCGGGCGCGGCTGACCAGGGCGGAAAAGAAGCGTTTGACCACGTAGTTCTGTTCCATCATGGCGGTCACTGGGCTGTTGCGGAAGACCTCCGCCTCCTGGTGCAGGAGCTCCAGCTCGATACGGTATTTGACGATGGAGAACATCTTCGGCTGGACCACCGCGAAGCCATGCTCGTTCTGAAACTTGCGGTAGATGGAACGTACCAGCTTACGGGTCTGTTCGCTCTGGCTGACCACCTTCTGCATGGTGTGCCGGATGTCCTCGAACAGGCCTTTCATGACCGATTTCATGCCGCCGGTGGTCCAGCTGTTGGTCATTTCGCGGCGGCTGCGTTCGATGATCTTGTCGAGCTGCTTCAGGTTGAGGGTGGCCTGCAGCGCCTGTGCCTGTTTCTTCAGCTCGCGCCGGCTGAGTTGGAAACTCTCCACGTCTTTCAGATACTGGGACTGCTCGAGGCGGGTCTTCTCCATCAGCCCGGTGATGACCTCGTCGCTCTTGCCACTCAGCGCCTCCAGCTCTTCCAGCTGGCGCTTGGTGTTGTTGAGCTTGCCCGAAAGCACGCTGCGACTGTTGTCGAGCATCTGACCGACGTCCGAACCGACGGTGTCGAGGATGATCTGCTGCTTGATGTTGAGCACATCTCTGCCGAGATAGCTCTCCAGGTCGATCAGGCCGCTCTTGTCGAGCAGGGCCTGGTCGTTCTTGACCTTCGCCAGCAGACCCTTCTGGGCCGAGATGGGGAACACGGCATTCTGGCCTATGCCGAGCATCTGCGCGGTCGACGCCTGCTGATTCTGGATCGCCTCTTTGATGTCGCCACTGTCGCGCAGGTCGTCCCACAGGGTGTCGATCTTGTTGAGCACCACCATCAGCCCCCGCTGTCGGCCGCTCTGGAAGCCCTTGATGTGGTGCTGCCAGATCTCCATGTCGCTGCGGGTGACCCCGGTGTCGGCGCCGAGTACGAACAGCACCGCCTGGGCCGATGGCAGCATGTTGAGGGTCAGTTCCGGTTCGGTGCCCAGGGCGTTGAGGCCGGGGGTGTCGAGGATGGTCAGGCCCTGCTTGAGCAGGGGATGGGGGAAACTGATCAGGGCGTGGCGCCACTTGGGGATGTCGATTATCTCCGGTGGCGTCTTCTGATGGGGGTGCAGGTCGGGGCTGTAGAGCCCCAGCTGCCGGGCCTCTTCCAGGGGCACGCTCTTGGTCTGGATGACCTCGCTGAGGGCCGCTTCCATCTGCTCCACGGAACCGGTCTCCAACGGATAGTGGACCCACTGCTTGCCGTCGTCGCGCAGTTCGGTCAGGGTGATGTCCTGCAGCCGCGTCTCGATGGGCAGCAGACGTACGTAGGATTCCCGGCGCTCTCCATCGTAGAAGATCTCGGTGGGACACATGGTGGTGCGCCCAGCGTCCGATGGCAGCAGGCGGCGGCCATAGTCGGCGAAGAAGATGGCGTTGATTAGTTCGGTCTTGCCGCGTGAGAATTCGGCGACGAAGGCGATGGTCAGCTTGTCGCTGCGCAGGGTCTTCAGGGTCTGGCGGATATTCTGTTGCATGTCCGGGGTGGACATGCCGTTCTCTTCGAGCCAGGGCCCATACTCCTCGATGGTATGGATGACATCGGCCTTCCACTGGTCATAGGCTTGTAGTTGCTGTTGAAAGCGTATCTTGTCCATTCTTGATTCCTGAATATTTCCAGTACCCACAGTCTCTTACAATCAACCTTGATGTATGACTGCCTATCATAGGCGAGTCGGAGGGATTCCGCCAGGTCCCCTCCATGCCGTTCAGCCCATGCCCTCATCCAGCGCTATCGGCCGTTTGGTCGGCGACTTTAACCGAAGGGTCTTGCTGCGGGAGCCGGCGCCGCTGATCAGGCTGATATGTGAGCGGGGCAGACCGAACTGCTTGGCGAGAAATTTCAGCAGGTGGGCATTGGCCTTGCCCTCCACTGGGGGGGCGGTGATGGCGACCTTGAATTCCGCCTCCCCGTAGGGGCCGACCAGGGCATCCCGGGAGGACTTGGGCTGGACGCGCAGGTGCAGGATCAGGTCTTCGCCCTCCCACCGGAACCAGCTCATACAAGGGGGCTGCCGGTGAGCATGCGCAGGGGGGGCAGCAGCAGCATTTTCAACAGCACCAGGCCGATCATCACCAGCATGGGGGAGAGGTCGAGGCCCCCGAAGGGGGGCAGGAGGTTGCGGGCCGGGCGCATGACCGGTTCGGTCAGGCTGTAGATCAGGGCCGAGACCGGGTTGTAGGTCCCCGGGTTGACCCAGCTGAGGATCACCTGGATCAATACCCCGAACAGGTAGATGTTGATCAGCAGTTCCAACAGCTCCGGGATGGCCCAGAGCAGGGGGGCGAGGAGATTGATGCTGGCGCCACTGACCAGGACGATCAGCAGCAACTCGACATACTCCAGGCCCCAGGCTAGCACCAGGGAGGCGATATCGATACCACCGAAGCCGGGGATGAGACGGCGCAGGGGCTTCAGCGGTGGCGCCGTCACCTTCACCAGGAACTGGGAGATAGGATTGTAGAAGTCGGCCCGCACCAGTTGCAGCAGAAAGCGCAGCAGCACCGCCAGGATGTAGAGACCGAACAGGGTCTGGATCAGGAACACCGCCGGTTCGGTGAGGTAGTTGCTGCCCATGGCTCAGGTCTCGCTGTCGCTGTTCAGTTTCTTCTGCTTGGCCAGCAGGTTGGACAACTCCACGGAACGCTGCCGCGCCCCCTCCAGGGCGGCCATGAAGAGTTCCCGCAGCCGGCCCTGTTCGAGGATCGCCAGGGCCCGTTCCGTGGTGCCGCCGGGGGAGGTGACCCGTTTCCGCAGCACGGCTGGCGGGTTGTTGCTCTCGATGGCCATGCGGGCCGCCCCCAGGGCGGTCTGCAGGGTCAGCAGCCGGGCGGTCTCCTCATCCAGCCCCAGTTTGCAGGCGGCCTCTTCCATGGCCTCCATGACCAGGAAGAAGTAGGCGGGGCCGCTGCCGGAGAGGGCCGTGACGGTATCGATCAGGGATTCGTCGGCGACCCAACGGGTCAGACCAACGGCCCGCAAGATGCTTTCGGCCAGGTCTTTCTGCTCCGCGCTGACCCCCTTGCCCGCATGCAGGGCGGTGGCGCCCGCCTGGATCATTGCCGGGGTGTTGGGCATGGTGCGCACCAGGGCGACATCTTTTCCCAGCCAGTGGGCCAGCGCCCCCTCCTGCACCCCGGCGGCGATGGAGATCACCAATGGCTGGTTTTCCTGGATCGTCCTGGACAGATCCCGCGCCACCGACTCCAGCACCTGGGGCTTCACCGCCAGCACCACCACGTCGGCGGCGGCCACCGCCTGGTGGTTGTCGGTCTCGCTGCGGATACCATAACTCGCCGCCAGTCGCGCCAGCTTCTCGCTGTCCGGGTCACTGGCGGTGATCAACTGAGGGTCATAGCCGTCGGCGATGAGCCCGCTGATGAGGCTGGCGGTCATGTTGCCGCCGCCGATAAAGGTGATTCTGTTTGTTTTCATGGTGATATCTTGTGGTTAGTGGCGAGAGAGAACATGCCGGAGGCATCCAATCTTCCCCCTGATCCTTACCGATTATACTGCCGTGGACCGAAAATAGCGGTACCGATTCTCACCAGGGTGGCGCCTTCTGCGATGGCTGCCTCCAGGTCGTCGGACATGCCCATCGACAGCACCTTCAGCGGCAATGCCTCACTGCGCAGCCGGTCCCGCAGCTCCCGCAGCAGCCGGAACGGCTGCCTCTGGGCCGCCAGTCCGGTCGCCGGGGCGGGCAGGGTCATCAACCCCTGGATGCGCAGCCCTGGCAGGCCGGCATACTCCGGCAGCAGGGAGGGGAGTTCCTCGGGCCCATGCCCGCCCTTGCTCGCCTCGCCACTGGTATTGACCTGGATGCAGACATTCAGCGGCGGTAGGTCGGTAGGGCGCTGTGCGCTCAGTCGCCGGGCGTGCTTGAGGCTCGCCAGGCTGTGCACCCAGTCGAAATGCCGGGCGATGGCTTGGGTCTTGTTGCCCTGGATGTGGCCGATGAAGTGCCATTCGGGGGCCGGTCCCGGCAGGGCCTCGATCTTTGCCAGGGCCTCCTGCAGGTAGCTCTCGCCGAACCGCTGCTGCCCCAGGGCCATGGCCGCGACGATATCGCCGAGGGGGCGGGTCTTGCTCACCGCCAGCAGCTCGACGCTGCCGGCGGCCCGGCCATAGTCCGCTTCCGCCTGGGCGATACGCTGGCGTACCTGATGCAGGCGCTCGGCCAGGCCCTCATTTGTCTCGGGCATGGGTGGTAAATCCATCATACTGGAATTAACTTCTTCGCCGGGATTGGTATAGTAGCCGTCTAAGGTAGGTCCCTTACGGCTGTTTTGCAATCCGTCATGAATGCGGCGGGTTAATTTTTCTCTGCTGGGGCCGATAGGGCTTGCGGGCCCTGTTGACCAGCACTATTGGGGGAATGAATGGATATTGCCGAGCTCTTGGCTTTCAGTGTCAAACACAATGCATCTGACCTGCACCTCTCCGCCGGCCTGCCGCCGATGATCCGCGTGGATGGCGATATCCGCCGGATCAATGTGCCGGCGCTGGAGCACAAGGTGGTGCATGATCTGGTCTATGACATCATGAACGACAAGCAGCGCAAGGACTTCGAGGAGTTCCTGGAGACCGATTTCTCCTTCGAGATCCCCGGCCTGGCGAGATTTCGTGTCAATGCCTTCAACCAGGCGAGGGGCGCCGCCGCAGTGTTCCGCACCATCCCCTCCAAGGTCTTGACCCTGGAGGACCTGGGCTGCCCCCAGACCTTCCGGGACATCGTGGATGTGCCCAGGGGGCTGGTGCTGGTGACCGGGCCCACAGGTTCGGGCAAGTCCACCACCCTGGCGGCGATGATGGACTATAAGAATGACAACGACTATGCCCATATCCTCACCATCGAGGACCCGATCGAATTCGTACATACCAGCAAGAAGTGTCTGATCAACCAGCGCGAGGTGCACCGCGACACCCTGGGGTTCGCCGAGGCCCTGCGCTCCGCCCTGCGCGAGGACCCGGACATCATCCTGGTGGGTGAGTTGCGCGATCTGGAGACCATCCGTCTGGCAATGACCGCGGCGGAGACGGGCCATCTGGTGTTCGGCACCCTGCACACCAGTTCGGCGGCCAAGACCATCGACCGCATCATCGACGTCTTCCCTGCGGGGGAGAAATCGATGGTACGCTCCATGCTGTCCGAGTCGCTGCGGGCGGTCATCGCCCAGACCCTGTTGAAGCGGATCGGTGGCGGGCGGGTGGCCGCCTGGGAGATCATGGTCGGTACCCCGGCGATCCGCAATCTGATCCGTGAGGACAAGGTCGCGCAGATGTACTCGGCCATTCAGACCGGCCAGGCGGTAGGTATGGAGACCATGGACCAGGCCCTGAAAAACCTGGTGCAAAAGGGGGTGATCAGCCGTATGGATGCCCGCGCCAAGGCCCAGAATAAGGACCAGTTTTAGGAGACATAGCATGGAATTCAATTCACTGCTGACCATGATGGTGAAGAAGAAGGCCTCGGACCTGTTCATCACCGCGGGGCGCGAGCCCTCGTTGAAGGTGGACGGCCGCATTCACCCGGTGAACAAGACCAAGATCACGCCCCAGCAGGCCCGTCAACTCACCCTCGGCATCATGACCGAGGCCCAGCAGCGGGAGTTCGAGGAGACCAAGGAGTGCAATTTCGCCATCAGCGCCAAGGGCATCGGCCGTTTCCGGGTCAGCGCCTTCATCCAGCGGGATGCGGTGGGTATGGTGTTGCGTCGCATCGAGACCAAGATCCCCACCTTCGAGCAACTGCTGTTGCCGCCGAATCTGCAGGACCTGGCCATGACCAAGCGTGGCATCATCCTCTTCGTGGGCGCCACCGGAACGGGCAAGTCGACCTCCCTGGCGGCGATGATCGGCTATCGCAATATGCGCAGTTCCGGTCACATCATCAGCATCGAGGATCCCATCGAGTATATCCACGAACACCAGGGCTGCATCATCACCCAGCGCGAGGTGGGGCTGGATACCGAATCCTACGAGGTGGCGCTGAAAAATACCCTGCGCCAGGCGCCGGATGTGATCCTGATCGGTGAGATCCGCACCCGGGAGACCATGCGCCACGCCATCGCCTTCGCCGAGACCGGGCACCTCTGCTTCTCCACCCTGCACGCCAACAATGCCAACCAGGCCCTCGATCGCATCATCCACTTCTTTCCCGAGTACGAGCGGGAGCAGGTGTTGATGGACCTCTCCCTCAACCTGAAGGCGATCATCGCCCAGCAGCTGATCCCCCGGGCCAATGGACATGGGCGGCGCGCGGCGGTGGAGATCATGCTCAATACCCCACTGGCCGCCGAGCTGATCCGCAAGGGGGAGATCGCCAAGCTCAAGGAGTTGATGAAACGCTCCACCGAGCACGGCATGATCACCTTCGACCAGCACCTCTACAAGCTCTATGCGGAGGGCGAGATCAGCTATGAAGATGCACTGTTGTATGCGGACTCGACCAACGACGTGCGCCTGATGATCAAGCTGGGCGCCAGTCATGCCAGCGACGCCTTCGCCGACGGCCTGGACGGGGTCAGCCTGGTGGATGGGAAGTAAGGGCCCGCGAAGCCTAAACGCTCCGTGGTTTGCGGGCTCCAAGGGGGGTGGAGCCGATGGGCGGAGTCGAACCGCCGACCTACTGATTACGAATCAGTTGCTCTACCAACTGAGCTACATCGGCCAGGGCCGGCAATTATAGTCGTGCAGTCTATCCTGGGTCTACTGCCGGTTTCATTCCCGTCCAGCCAGCAGTTGGAAGGGATCAGGATCGACGATCGGTTCTCTGCGCAGGATGATATCCGCCATCAGCCGGGAGGAGGCGGGGCTCAGCACCACACCGTTGCGAAAGTGCCCGGCATTGACGAACAGTCCCTCGACCCCGGGAACGGCGCCGATATAAGGGATGCCCTGGGGGGAGCCGGGGCGCAGGCCGGCCCAATGGTGCTCAATCCGGGCCTCTTTCAGTATCGGAAAGTGCTCCAGGGCAAAGGCTCCTAGGGCATCCCGCGCCTCCTCGGTGGTGGTCTTGGCGAAGCCCCGGTGCTCCAGGGTGCTGCCGACCAGTACCCGTCCATCCCGGCGGGGGATGACATAGCGGTCCTGGTGCAGGACGATGTGGTGAATGGCCCCGGGTCGGCCCTTGAAGAGGATCATCTGCCCCATGACCGGCTCGATCCTGGGCGTCGGGGTGTAGTCCTTGAGCAGTTCCCCCGTCCAGGCGCCGGCACAGACGACGACCCGTCGGGCCCCAATCCGGCCGCCGACCGTTTCTACACCCGCTATGTGGCCGCTTTCCACCAGGAGAGAGGTGATCCGGGTCTGTTCGATGATCTCCACCCTGGACGCGATGACCTGCCGGACCGATTTGGCGAGGCGGGGATTGCGGATCTGTGCCACCTGGGGCATCCAGATGGCCTCCGCCACCCGGGCCTGCAGGCCCGGCTCGAGTTCCTGGGCCGATTGGCCATCGATCCGTTCGACGGGTTGGGGGGTTGTCGGCGCCCAGTGCAAGGCCCGCGGGCAATCACCCGGTTCAAGCGTGAGCAGACCGCTGCGGGTATATTCCGGATCGATTCCTCCCGCTGCGACCAACGACTCGGCAAGGGTGGGATAGTGGGCCTGGCTCCAGTTGGCCAGCGCGGTGACTGCATCGGCGTAGCGCCAGGGGTAGAGGGGGGAGACGATACCACCCCCGGCCCAGGAGGACTCACGGCCCGTCTCACCCCGCTCGAGCAGGGTGACCGCCATTCCGGCGGTCGCCAGTTCCCGGGCGGTCAACAGGCCGAGAAGGCCTCCGCCGACGATGAGACAGTCAGTCATGAAATTACCCGATCGATCGACAACTCCCGCCTATTGTCGGTGGTCGGATGGGACAGGTCCAGGAGAAAATCCCCCAGCTACCAGCAATCCTGCCAAGTGATGCCAGATGCCGCCCCGCTCACACCCTTCTGACCCGTGCTGGTCAGGGTCAGGGTGCCGCACTTGTCACCCGTCTGCGCGCCGGTCGGGGCGGCATTCAAGGTATAGCCGTTGGCGGTAAGCGTTGAGGAGGGAATACTCAGGTTGTAGTAGGCCGTATTCCCATCGATGGGACATTTGTCGGCGTAGATCCCACCCGTTCCAACCGTGGCCCCGACATAGCTGTTGTTGACAGTGAAATAGCGCTCCATGGCCCCGGCGAGACCGGTCAGGGCCCCCTCGCAGTCGGCACGCCGCGACTTTCTGACCTGCTCCTGGTAGGAAGGATAGGCGATGGCGGCCAGGATGCCGACGATGGCGACCACGATCATCAGTTCAACCAGGGTGAAGCCCGTAGTGTATTGCCCGTGTTGCACGTTACTCATCGATGCCCTCAGTCATTGAGTTGTCGCCATGATTGGCGTCCTGATGCCCTGCGGTCTGGCCTTTCGGTCGTTGTTTCAATATTCCCCGTAGACCCACTGTTATATTTATACTCTTTGCCTCCATCCTTGCTGGTGGTGATGCCTGGTGAGGTAATGATGCCCACCTTGGATTCCTCTCCTGAAATCGGCAGCTTGTCATTGGAATCGACGGCGCCGTCACCATTCGTGTCCCATGATACCTGTACATAGTCGCCATCATCAAAATTGCC
>Ga0114931_10012318_pt1 | contig 10023 bp, 8 predicted proteins | sample 2SBtaG_FD_89579 | JGI IMG/M metagenome (GOLD analysis project Ga0114931, IMG submission 89579) | Deep subsurface microbial communities from Kolumbo volcano to uncover new lineages of life (NeLLi) - 2SBTROV14_V59a metaG | ecosystem: Environmental > Aquatic > Marine > Volcanic | place: Kolumbo... | reverse complement strand
TACGATCCGGTGAAGGAAGAGGTTCCCCCCGAGGAGGTCTCCTACGAACAGCAGGAGGAGAAAAGGCTCGTGGCCACGCTTCATTATCAGGAGAAGCAAGAAGACTTGGAGAAACTGCTAGGCGAATTCGAATCTCAATTCAAACAATTGAACGTAGCGACGGCTCGCTATCAGAACTTCCGCCAAACGGTGGAAAACTATCTCAACAGACAACAAGAAAAGGTGCTGGAGTCCGGACTTGTTGCCGTCCGCAACCAGTTGCAGAACCTCACAGCCAAGAAGCAAGCCAAACCGCTACTGGTGCAAATGATTAAAGAGGATCGGACGGATCAAGTCATTCTGCTGCTCAACGGGATGTCGCCACGAAACCGCCGCGAGATTCTGAGGACCTTTGATTCGCCCGACGATATCGAAATGCTGTACCGGATCCAGCAAAAGATGTTAGCCGGCGACCCCGAGAAAACGTTTATCGACGACAAGCTCAAAGAACTCCAACAGTTGAAACAACAAGACAACCAATAACCCATCCAGGAGAAGCACGGATGCCTAATCCGGCTATCGACCACTTGACGCCCCTGGTGACGCCGCCGCGCGCAACGCCGGAAACCCCCGCCCCGGCCTCGTCGGCCTCGTCGGGCGCGGAGCCGTTCCAAGAGCATTTGCAGCGCGCCTCGGGAACGGTTGAACCGCGTCAGGAGCCTGGGCCCGACTCCTCGCCCGTTAAAGCCGAGGATCCCCAACCTGCTGTAGCAGAGGAACAGCAGCAACAGGGCGCTGACGTGTCACAGCAGGGTTCCAAAACCCATCCAACGGAAAGGGGCGAAAAGTCGACTCCCTCCACGGATGAAAAGCAATCCGAGAAAGACAGCCAGGACAACAGCGATCACGTCGACCTTTCCAAGGCCGCGGTTGCCGTGGCGGATGTCCTAGTCAACGAGAGCCGTGTTGCCAAGGCGGAGGATAGCAAAAAGGCGGCCGATTCCGTCGAAAAAGAAAAAAAGGTTGTGGAAACGACTGCTAAAAAAACAGACGTCGGCAAAGACGGACAGGCGAAGACAAGCCGCCCCATTGAAACGAGCCGCCTGGAGAACGCTGACGGGAACAACTCCGTACCCAGCCCCCAGCCGAGTAGTGTTCCCGACGACAACCAAGCGGCAAGTCGATCCCAGGCACAAGACACGGTCGTGGTTGAAAAAACCACCGGCGACGTCACTGTCACTGCCGGCAACGCTCTGGAAGTGGCCGACAAGCAGTCAGCGAACGTCGAAACTGGTGTACAAGCGAATCGCGAGAAGGGAGCTGCGGACAGGACGCCGCGCGAAGGAACCAAGGGCGCCGGCGGCATCGCCCGTTCCGCGCCGGACGAGGTTCCACCAGCCAATCAAGAACAAGCGACGCCAAAGGCCGAGGCCGTCCGGGTGCAATCCCTGCCCAAAGACTCCCTGTCCAAAGACAAAACCGAACGGAAGGATAAAGCAGATACGCGAAAGGCCGCCCCGCGGACAACAAAATCGCCGCAGCCGATCGTAGCGACTGAAAAGCAGACGCCCGATGGCGAACCATCCGTTGCGCCTGCCAGCAACGGCCCACACGTCAACACAAATTCAACGCCCGTCGAGAGCAATACGAATGCAGCTACCGCGGTTGCAAGCAACACGAGCAGCGAAGCCGCAACCGCTCTGAAGACGTCGATAGGCCGTTTGCGGCGTTCCGGCTCCACCGCATCTCGCGTCGAAGGCGAATCGACGCCCGCGATTGATCGGGCCCGATTCGTGCAACGCGTGGGTCATGCCCTGAGAACCGCTCAGCAAGGAGACGGCCGGTTGCAATTGCGACTGAGCCCGCCCGAGTTGGGGTCGCTGCGCATCGAGATCGCCGTGAAGCACGGCGTGGTAACGGCCCATCTGGAAACAGAAACTCCGGCCGCTCGCAAGGTGCTGCTGGACAATCTGCCCATGCTCCGCGATCGGTTGGCTCAACATGATGCTCGCATTGAAAAATTCGATGTCGACGTTCAGCGCGACGGTCAGCAAAACACGGGCAACCCTAGTGCCCAACATCGTCACTTCAGCCGTCCACCCACAAGCCCGCCTACGTCGCGTCGAACCAGCAACAACAAGCCAGAAATGATAACGCCGGCGGCAACAACGGACGCGGAACTAATCCCAGCCATTGATGCCGGACTCGACGTAAGAATTTAGTTTTTCGGTGCTACGCCTCCCGGCGTAGTCATCAGACTCGTTAAGGTTTTAGCAAAATGACGCAACTACCAAACATCAACAGCGGACAGGCCAACAACCAACCGATTGGTTCCCGCAGCGCATTGAATGACGTCAAGATAGACGATTTTCTGAAATTGATGATTACCGAGCTGCAAAATCAGGACCCGCTCAATCCGTTGCAGAACAACGAATTGCTCGCCCAGATCAACCAGATTCGACAAGTAGGCGCCACCGACCAACTCACGGAGACTTTGGGCTCCGTGTTGCTGGGGCAAAACATTTCCAGCGCTACGAACCTCCTGGGGAGTCAAATCGATGCCCTTTCCGACGACGGTCAGCGCGTCAACGGCATTGTTAATCAGGTTTCCATTGCAAACGGCGAGCCCAAGCTACATCTTGATCTAGCACCCAAGGCCGCGGTTTCGGATCAAAAAGGCGACATCAAGGCCGGCACCTACGATTACCGAGTTGTTTGGAACGACGAAGCCGGCAATCTGTTCAGCGTCGAGTTCAACCCGATCACCACGACCGGCGAAGCCGGCGTGGACCAATCCATTCTGCTGAGTAATCTGCCGACAACTTCAACCGCCAAGCGCGTTTACCGCACCGATCGTAGCGGTTCGGGCAACTTTCACCTGGTCGCCACGCTCGCCGACGGCGGCCAGGCGACCTACCTGGACACAGCCTCCGACGCCAACCTGTCTCAGGCGGTACTGACGGGAACACCGTCGCCCATTGACACGGAGAGGAAATTTACAGTTAGCCTGCGGAACGTAAGCGAAATACGTCCGTCAGGATGATTTCTCGCTCACTACGCGAGAAGAGAGGCTTTGTCTCGTGGAGCGCGAGGTCCACCAAGCACATGCACTTACACTTCACCACACCAACTTGAACGGGGAGAGCAAAAATGGGTCTACAATCCGCATTAACGACATCGTTAACAGGACTAACTGCTGCTGAAACGTCGATCGACGTGACCGGCAATAACGTGGCCAATGCGAACACGGTCGGTTTCAAGGAATCGAACGTCAACTTTGCCACGCAATTTCTGCAAACGCAAAGTATCGGTTCAGCGCCGACGACCACCACGGGTGGTACGAATCCGCGTCAGATCGGTTTGGGCGTTAAGGTAGCCGAGATTTCTCAGAAGTTCACTCAAGGAACCATCGAAATTAGCTCCAACCCGCTGGACATCGCCGTCCAGGGTGATGGTTTCTTTGTTGTCCAAGGATCCCAGGGAGAACAGCTCTACACGCGCAGCGGACAGTTCAAAACCAACTCGAACAACGAAATCGTTACCACCACCGGCCAACGGGTACTCGGCTTTGGAGTCGACAGCAATTTTGATATCCAGCCCACCGGACTGGTGCCGCTTCAGATTCCACTGGGTTCGGCCGCGGTGGCGCAAGCTACGAAAAATGTTTTCTTGGAGGGTTCGCTCGATCCCCAGAGCAACGTGGGCGATACGCCCGAAATTATCGAATCGGCGATCCTCAGCGACGGATTTCAGGCCATACCGCCAGACACGGCCACGTTGCAGTCGCTGATTCTGCCGACCGAATCGACGACGACCGCCGTCGGCGGTGGCGCCGGCAACATTGCCGCAGCCACCTACCGTTATCGAGTGAGTTTTGTTGATGCGGACGGCAATGAAGGGCCCGCCTCGAACCCAACGAGCGATCTGATTGTCGGCGCTTCCAATTCCTCGATCGATTTGAACAATATCCCTCAACCGGCCGGCGGAAGCGAGTTCACTCAAATCAAAATCTATCGCAATACGGTGGGTGTGGACAGTATTTACCGTGAGGTGGCCACCGTCGCGGCCGGCACCACAACCCTGAACGACACGACAGCCGACGGCTCGCTGGGGGCGGCACTGGTCGACGGCAGCATCGATAGCGGAAGTTTCAACTACTATATTACGTACTTCAACTCGGTGACGGGCGCGGAAAGTCGTCCCACCGCCCGATTTGGTCCAGTGACGGTCGACACGAATAGCAGCCCTCGCGTGAGGCTTGATTCTCTGCCCACGCCGGTTCCCGATCCGCTCAAAGGCGGCTTCGACGGGATCCACATCTATCGCAACCAAGCCAACAACGCCAACGAGTTCCGTCGCGTGGGAACCATCAATCCAGGAACGGGACCAGGGCAAATCGGAAGTTTCGCGGCCAACGACATCTCCTTCATCGACAGCTTGGACGACGCGACCCTCTCGACCAACCCGTTGATCAATCTGGAAGGACCGCCGATCACGACGACCCTGCCATTGATTGAGGTGTCCAAACGTGATGGGGCCGTTTATTCCAATCCCTTTCAAGTTGGTGAATTAACCTTTACCGGTTCCAAGGGCGGGCGCGACTTGGATCCGCGCACCTTTACGATCACCGCGACGACGACGGTGCAGGATCTCCTCACGTTCATGGATGAGTCGATGGGCGTGGTCGAGACGGCGTCGGAAAGCACATTCCCGACAGCCACCAATTTTGGCGGCAGCATCGCCAGCAGCCGCTTGCAATTTATCTCGAACATGGGCGAGCAAAACGCCTTGGGAGTCGGGCTTTCCGCCTTTCAGTTGGCTCCGACCGGAGGTTCTCAAACTTCCTTGGATTTAGGATTTTCCAGCATCCAAACCGCCAACGGAGAAGGCGCCACCGCGGACTTCGTCGTCTTCGACAGCTTGGGCATTCCGCTGAACGTTCGCGTCACGACGGTGATGGAACAAAAAACCGGAACGGGAGCCTCCTTCCGCTGGATCGCGACTTCCACTGATAATGAGCCGCTCAGCGGGGTGAGCACGGTCGTCGGCACGGGCGTGGTCAATACCGACGGCACTGGGAACATCATCTCGAACACCAACGACCAAGTGGCGGTCGAACGGCGAACCACGCCCTCGGCGTCCCCGCTGGTGTTCGCGCTCAACTTCGACGAAGTCTCGGGACTCAGCACCGGCGTCAACGAACTGAGCGCCAGTCAGCAAGACGGTTTCCCAGCGGGCACGCTTTCGAGCTTTATTGTCACCGACAATGGAAAGATTCAAGGCGTCTTTAGTAACGGCAGCACACGCGACCTGGGACAGATTCGGATGGCCCGATTCGCCAACAATTCGGGTCTGGAGCAAGTCGGAGACAATATGTTTGTCTCGGGCGTGAATTCCGGCCTGCCTATCCAGGGCGATCCGGGCGTGCAAGGGCTGGGCCAAATTCGCGCCGGCTCGGTCGAACTCTCCAACACCGATATCGGGCAAAACCTGATTGAGCTGATCCTCGCGTCGACCCAATACCGAGGCGGTGCCCGAGTGATCACCGCCGTGCAGCAACTCTTGGACGAGCTACTAGCCCTGCGGAGGTAGGATCGAGGTTTTTAGCGGTTAGCTATTAGCTTTAGCCTTGGAGAGATGGATCGCTAATACAGATTTTTCCGGCTGAATGTCGATGGCTGACCGCGGACGTCTCGATTGCAAGCTAGGCTTGAGGACCGACTGGTAGGGCTGGCACAGTGGTGCGGCCCAGACCATCGCGCCCCAATCCAAGGAACGCGACATGATCCAACTGACACGACTCGACGGCGAGGCCTTTATCCTCAACGCCGACTTGATCAAGTACGTTGAACACCGGCCCGATACGTTTATTACGTTGACTGGCAACGATCGAATCGTGGTGGCCGAGTCGCCCGAGGAAGTGCTTCAGCGGGCCCTGGAGTACCATCGCAGTAAACGACTGCTGCCGCTGGGATACACCGATTAATTTGCCACGATCGGCTACGTTTGCTGGTCGTGACGGTCGTAGCAGCTTTGCCGCGGCGCCGGTACTCGAACACAGACTTCCCGGATTGGCGATGCTATGGTTGATCAGGAACTCTTGGTTTAGCACCGAGTAGCGTACGCGCACGAATGGATTGCCGGAACTCCATCTTTTAGCACCAACCGATTGATCTCCGAGACCGATGGATATTGCTACAGTACTAGGCGTGGTAATCGCCACCGGGCTCATCATTACGTCAATCATTCTTGGCGGCGGCAGCTTCGCGGCGTTTTTCGACGCCCCGTCGGTGATGGTGGTTTTCGGCGGCGCGATCGCGGCGGCGATGATCTCTTTCCCGCTGAGGAATTTTCTCAGCGTCTTCAAGGTGACCATGAAGGTGTTTCTCTACAAGCTAGATCCGGTCCCCCAACTCATCGAGGAGATTGTCAGTCTTGCCGAAACGGCGCGACGCGACGGACTGCTGGCCTTGGAAAGTCGACTGGATGACATTCAAAATCCGTTCATCGTGTTGGGTATTCAAATGGCGGTCGACGGCACGCGGCCCGAGGTGATGGAAGACATCCTTCGCACGGAACTCGACGCGGTGGCTACCCGGCACAAAGATGGCAAGGCGTTGTTGGATTGCATGGGTCGATTCGCTCCCGCGTTCGGCATGATCGGTACGCTGATGGGTTTAGTCATCATGCTGGGCGATATGAGCGATCCCTCGAAAATCGGCGCCGGCATGGCCGTTGCGCTCTTGACCACGATGTACGGAGCGGTGGCCTCGAACGTGGTGTTCCTGCCGTTTGCCGAGAAACTGGGCTTTACCAATAAACAAGAACTGCTGGCGATGGAGATCATTGTGCGAGGCATCATGGCGATCCAATCCGGCGAAAACCCTCGTGTGATTGAACAAAAACTCAATACGTTTATTCCACCCAAATTAAGAGCTGGCAACGAACGAGCAGCATAGGGGAAGAGGTCGGAGGTCAGAGGTCGAAGGTTAGGGAAACAGTTCTCTGGCCTCTGACCCCCGATCTCTGATCCCCAACATCCATGGCTATTGAAGAAGAACCAGAACCTGGTATCCCCGAGTGGGTCGTCACGTTTGGCGATATGATGTCGCTATTGCTGACGTTCTTCATCATGCTGGTTTCGATGAGCGAGATGAAGGAGGACGAAAAATATCAGGCAATGGTGGAATCGTTCCGTGAGCAGTTCGGTCACGATATGTCCATGGAATCGATGGTGCCAGGCAACAGCCGAGCCCGCGGGGCACCTTTGCCGCATCCGATTTATGCGATGGGGCGGGCCAAGAAAAAGGATCTCAAACGCGGCGGACAAGAAGTAAAATCTGTGACGGGCGACAACGAACGGGTGCAAATCATCCGCCCAGGCGACGATTCCTCGATCGGCGGGGTCATCTACTTTGAAGAAGGCGCCGCTCAATTGAGCGAGAAAAACAAACGTAATCTTCAGCGCATCATCCACCAGATCGCCGGGAAACCGCAGAAGATCGAAATCCGCGGACACACGTCGCGTAAGCCGGTCGATCGGAACAGCGGTCTGCGCGACATCTGGGACCTGGCTTACGAACGATGCCGTAACACAATGAAGTTTCTGGTGGAACAGGGAATTGACCCCGCTCGCATTCGACTAGGCTCGGCCGGGGCGGGCGAACCCATCTACAGCGGCGTCGATCCGGATCAACTGAAACGAAATTCCCGCGTGCAGATCTTGATGTGGGACGAACGCGTGCGGGATTTGGACGCTAGAGATCAACCCAACAGCAACCAAAAAGGAATTCCATAAGCTAGACTTGTGGGGAGCCATGACAAAGATGCCGACTGAACCGGGCCTAAACTTTGCAACGGCCATGGTTGCCGGACTCCTAGGGACTCCATGCATTGAGGGTGTTGACGATGGCAGACGATGCTGAAAAAAAACCGGAGCAGGACGTTAGCTCAGCGAAACAACCCGGCTTGTTGACCCTGGTGAAGGGACTGGCCTTTATCTCGGTCATTGTGTTGCTGGAGGTGGCAGGCGCTTCGATGATTGTACCTAGCGCTAAGGAAACTACCGCAATCGCTGAAAAACTGGCTGCCGCGGAAGCCGCTGAGGACTTTGAAAAAAAGGACGCTTCCACGACCGAGAACGCGAAAGCCGAACAGCCAGTCTCGCAAGACATGCGAGAGGTTGCCTTGGGTTCGTACCACGTGTTGAGCTATGATCCGGATACTGGCAGCAGTTTGAACGTGGATTTCGAGGTCTACGGCACGGTGCTAGCAGATGAGGAATCGGATTTCTATCAGCTTTATGATGTCAATGAACGTCGTATTCGCGAACAAATCCTCATCACAGTGCGCGGGGCTGAGATTACTGATCTGACCGACGCCGGGTTGGGCTTGATCAAACGCAAGATTTTAGAGAGAGTCAACCGGGCTCTGGGCAAGCCGCTACTGCATGAAACAATTTTCAGCACGTTCTCGTTTATAGAGCGCTGAATTTATCGATACCAAGCTGAGCGTTGAGATTTTACTTCCTTGGCCGAGCAGATCAGCGGCATTGCTCGGCTCGAGGGCTCGCATAAGGAACGGATTCTGATGGCGGACGACTCGCAACAAGTTGGTCAGGATGAAATCGAGCAACTGCTCAGACAGGCTCAGGATGCGGGAGGAGCAACACCTGCCCCGGAAGCCGAGGCTGAAACTCCATCCCCCGAGGAAGCGTCCTCCCCAGTCGCCGATGCTAGCGTCGACCAGTCGGAGATAGAACGCTTGCTCGGTCAGGGCGCTGGCGGAACACAAGCTCCAGCGGCTTCTGCGGCAAGTTCTTCACCCGCCGGACTTGCGGCCACGCCGACAGCACAAGCAGCCGGCGACCCCGCCGTGTCGCAGAACGACGTTGAACTGCTGCTCAACAAAGCCGAGCAAGCACTGGCGTCGATCGACCAAACAAGCGATGCGCTCCCACCGGGGGTCCAGACCTTCGAGTTTCAGCATTTTTCCGGATCCGCTGCCAATTCCGAGTCCGCCACGCTGGAACTGATGCGCGACGTACAACTCGATATGACCATCGAGTTGGGCCGTACACACATGCACCTGGAAGACGTCTTGCAGCTCCGACAGGGGTCCGTGGTGCCGCTGAACAAGCAGGCAGGCGATCCGGCCGACATCTACGTGAACGGTCGGCTCGTGGCTCGGGGAGAAGTGCTCGTGTTAAACGACAATTTCTGCATCCGCGTGGCGGAGTTGGTGGTCGGCGACAGTGCCTGTGCCTAGGTGCTAGCAGGATCGACGACAGCGGTCGAGAGTTTTGTAGGCCGGAACAAGTCTGCGCAGTTCCGGCATTTCCTGATCCCGCGCAAAAAAGCCGGAACCACATCGCTTGAGGCTCCTTGTTCCGGCCTACGAGTTTTTCAACAGGGCCCCAGACCGAGCACAGGCTCGTGCCCATTTTCTGGGCTGGGCTGGCGTCGCCCAAGAATACGATGTACCCTGTTTATTCTGCGGAAAGAGATAGAAAACCATTGGTTGTAAGTCCCCGTAAGCTATAATTGCAGAGCATAGGCTGTTTCGATGGTTTTTCAGGACCGTGGCGAACCATCGACCGCAACAGGGCGTAGATGATAGCAATGCTGCATTTAATGACAAGAATCACGATTTTGGTGCTCGCCGTCGTGGCGGGGCTTCCTGGGCCTTGTCTCTGCGCAGACGCTTCCTGTGCAGTCTTGAAAGGTTCTGCCGCCAAGGCATGTCCACATTGTGTAGCAAGCAAGCCCCAATCGGACACCAATTCCTCTCAGCCTACTCCCTGTAAGTGCGGCTGCGGCAAGGTACTGGATGCGGTTTTGGCTCCAGTCACTCTGGCTACGGCCGACGAAACCGTTTCCCCCGTCTTTCTCCTAGCCGACTCTGCCGCGCAGACGGGTTCGACATCGGACCTGCCAACCATGATTCTCAGCGGCAGCGGGAAAACTTTTCCCGTCTCTCCGTGCGCGCTGCCGATTCTCCTCGGCCATCTTTTGTTCTGAATCGCGCTGGCTCCTATCTGCCACG
>Ga0114931_10012317_pt1 | contig 10023 bp, 8 predicted proteins | sample 2SBtaG_FD_89579 | JGI IMG/M metagenome (GOLD analysis project Ga0114931, IMG submission 89579) | Deep subsurface microbial communities from Kolumbo volcano to uncover new lineages of life (NeLLi) - 2SBTROV14_V59a metaG | ecosystem: Environmental > Aquatic > Marine > Volcanic | place: Kolumbo... | reverse complement strand
TGACATAAGGCAGACAGATACATGATCTGGAGCCATATAGACAGGGAAAAATGAGGCCCGGGAAAATCCCGCCGTTCCCATGCGGGATCACTTCCCCCTGGCGGATGATGGGAGGTGGCTAATAATCCGCACCATTCAAACTACCCACCACACTTTTGAGCCATGCGTTCAATGCCGCCTTCATTTGGGCCGCTCTTTCAGGCTCCCTTTTGATCAGATCAATTTTTTCCGCCCGATCATCGGCCAGGTTGTAGAGTTCCCATTTAATGGTCCCATTGCCCTTCTTTGGCGTGATACGGTGAAGCTTCCAGTCGCCATCAATCCAAGCTGCATGACCGGGGAATTTGTCGCTCGGATAAGGTGGATCGGGGAGCTCGCCGGCATGGAGGTTGATTTTTTCAGTGGGAGGCAGATCACCACCCGTCTGTTGGGCCTCATACAGCTCTTTCATCCACTCGGCCGAGCGGGCCACAATTCCCGGTTCGGTGTTATTCCAAAAACCAATCGGCTTGCTTCGCTGAAATGGTTTCCCCTCGATCAATGGCACCAGGCTGACGCCATCCAGTGGTGGTTGCTTTGGTATTGTCACTCCGGCGATTTCGAGCAGGGTCGGATAGATGTCCGAGGTCACGCATCGCAGCTCAGTAACACGGTGCTTTTTGATTTTTGCCGGCCATTCCAGAATGGCGGGCACCTGTAGTCCGCCATCGTAGACCAATCCCTTGTAGCCTCGGAGGCCTCCCACATTGCCGATGTTTTTCAGACCACCGTTGTCGCTGTTGTACCAAAGTAGGGTGTTATCGCGTATTCCCAACGTGGTGAGGGCGTCACGCAGTTTTCCAAAGGCGGCATCCATTCCGGAAATCTCGCCCAGAAACTGTTGTCTCTTTTTGGGCTGATCTTTGTAGAGGGCGGCGTATTCCTCCGCTGCCTTGTGAGGCTGATGGGGCGATCCAAACCAAACCACGGCAAAAATCGGAGCGTCCTCTTTCACCTTTTCTCCCAACCACGCCAAAGCGGCGTCCACTGCGATGAAACTGCTTTCCCCCTTCATCGGAACGGCTTTTCCGTTCACGCTCATGATGGCATCATTGTCATAGAAGTTCGGGGCACTTACCCAGTAATCGAATCCGTTTTTCCCCGGGTTCACCGGGCTTTGATTACGAACAGAGCCGAGATGCCACTTTCCGAAATGGGCCGTGGTGTATCCGGCGCTCTTCAATGCCTCGGGCAAAGTCGTTTCCTGCGGCCGCATGGGGTAACCCCATTTATAGACACCCATCCGATTCGGGTTCCGCCCAGTCATGACGCTGGCCCGGGTTGGAGAGCAAACGGGGGCGGCCGCATAAAAGTGATCGAATCGAAGACCTGTGGCGGCAGCTTCGTCAAAATTGGGCGTCTTCAAAACGGGATCTCCATAGTATGCCATGTCCCCCCAGCCCTGATCGTCCGCCATGACGAGGATGATGTTCGGTTTCACCCCGGCACAAAAAGAAAAACCACCTGGACAGACGACGGTCAGGATGATGGTGAGGAACACTCGCGAACCAATGGTTCTCCGAGGCCCCGGAAGCGAAGGGGGTTGCCCACGGGATATACGGGATAAATGGGGGCGCTCCCGCGTGTTGGCGATTCTCAGAAAAAAATGACTCAGAAGGCAATGGATTCTCATGATAAAAACAGACAGATTGCCCATTTCTACTCCGATGGTCGATCCCCATCAACCACAATTACTCCGATGCCCTTTGGGCCTGGTTGATTCGCTTCCCCAGCTTCTTCAACAGATCGGGATTGGCGTCGAGTTCTTCACAGAGAGCGGCAATTACCTCCAGCGTGGGGCGACTGATGGAATGCTCCATTCCCTCGACATCCTGGTAGATGGTGTCCTCGTCGATCTCAAAATGGCGCAGCAGCCGGGTCAGCAACTCGTGGCGTCGGTGGATGGCTTCACCAACCTGATGGCCTGTGTCGGTGAGAGTCAGACCCCGGTATTTTTCGTAGTTGATGTAACCGTTGCCGTCGAGGCGTTGAATCATATTCGTCACACTGGCCTGAGCGAGACCGAGATTTTCGGCGATATCCACCACCCTGGCATATCCTTTCTGCTCGATGAGAATGTAAATCTGCTCCAGATAATCCTCCACTGCACGCGTCGCGATGCGGATCGATTTCGAATGTAGCGAATCCGTGAAGTCCTCGTTGGATTTTGAGACAGCCATGAAATAAAAAGGAAATCCGATCATGCAAAAATGCATGACCGCCCAACCTAGAACAATATTTGACATTCCGCTAAAGTTTTTTCTTGCAAATTTATGTTAGCCAAGCCTAATTCAGGAAGAAGATGATCAATCCTCTTACTGCCTTGCTTATGGCATCGGGTTTGTTACTGGCGGGGTTCCTGCTGTTTCGACCTGGTAAGGGAGTTTTTTGGTATTGGCGGCGTGCCTTCCAAAATACCGGCCGGATTCTGATCGAGAATGCGCTGAAATATCTATACAACTGTGAATACCAGCAACACTCCTGCACCCTGCAGAGCCTTTCCGGAGGTCTGGCCATCGGTTCGGCCAAGGCGATTCGGCTCTTGAGCAAACTTGAAAAACTGGGCCTGGTCCTATTGCGGGGATCTTTCATTCAACTCACTAATGAGGGGAGATCGTATGCTCTGCGCATCATTCGGATTCACCGGGTTTGGGAGCGATACCTTGCGGACGAAACCGGCATACCCTCCCGGGAATGGCATTCGGAAGCCGAGCGACAGGAACATCGCATCAGCGCGGGAGAGGCCAACAGGCTTGCCGCCAAAATGGGAAACCCCCTCTATGATCCCCATGGTGATCCGATTCCCACCACTCTCGGGGAACTACCGCCATCGGAAGGCGTCGCTATGACTGAATTGAAAAAGGGACAGACCGCCGAGGTGATCCATATTGAAGACGAACCGGAGGCAATTTATGCCCAATTAGTCGCCCAGGGATTCGATTTGGGAATGCAGATCCATATTCTTGATGCGACTCCCGTGAGGATTCGTTTTTCCCTGAACGGCCAAGAACAATCCCTGGCGCCGGTATTCGCCAGCAATGTGACGGTGCTTCCGCTGAAAACGGAAAAACCGGAAGACGGACCGTTTCCCACGCTGTCAAACTTGGAGCCTGGAGAGGCAGGTCGGGTGATGGGGATTTCGAGATCCTGTCGGGGGCTGCAGCGGCGGAGACTGATGGATTTGGGAGTGATTCAGGGAACGGAAATCAAATCGGTTATGGACAGCGCAGCCGGTGACCCGACAGCCTACGAGATCCGGGGCGCCACCATTGCCCTGCGCAAGCATCAGGCGGATCTGATCTTTATTGAAAATGAAAGCTGAAATGGCAAAATCAACAAGCCCCTGCGACAGTTGTCCGGCGCATCATTCGGAGAATCTGATCCGCATGGGCATCCGAATGGATAATGTCGATTATGTGGTGGCTCTGGCGGGAAATCCCAACACCGGAAAAAGCACTGTTTTTAATGCCCTGACCGGTTTGCGCCAGCACACGGGAAATTGGCCCGGAAAGACGGTCACCCGGGCGGAGGGAGGTTTTCAGTATGGCGATCATCGCTTTAAAATTGTCGACTTACCGGGAACCTATTCGCTTCTGTCCACCAGTAGCGATGAGGAAGTGGCCCGAAACTTCATCTTGTTTGGCCGCCCCGATGTCACGGTCATTGTGGCGGACGCCAGCCGACTGGAACGCAATTTGAATTTGGCTTTGCAGGTTCTCGAAATTACCAACCGCGCGGTCCTTTGTCTCAACCTGATCGATGAAGCCCTGCGGCACGGGGTTTCTGTTGATGAACGGCTACTGGCCAAAGAACTGGGAATCCCCGTGGTATCAACCGCGGCCAGACAGGGTGAAGGAATTCCTGAATTGCTCAGGGTGATCAACGATGTGGCGATCGGAAAGGTGATTGGCAGGCCACGCCGCGCACCCCATGAATCACCGGACCTGAAAATTGCTCTGGACCAATTGACAGCTGAAATTGATTCCAAATTCTCCAACCTTCCCAATCCCCGGTGGGTGGCCTTGCGAGTATTGGAAGGTGACCAGAGAATTATCGAGGCCTTGAGGAGCGGCGAGCTGGAGAACCTGGATCATGCTGAAAAGGTGGAAAAATCCCTGTTGGCAACGTAGATGGAAGAAAATCCCGGCGCCGATTTCTTATGGAGACTGAAAATCAAACGGCAGTAGAAGAGACCCTCACCAAGGCCGACTCACTCAGGTGGAAAGCGGGAGATAATCTTCACGAATCATTGATGGAATCCATTTACACGGAAGCATCCCGCATTGCTGATCGTGTGGTTACTCGGGCAGGCGACCGAAGACGGTTCGATTGGGAGCGGACTTTGGACCATCTGCTGACCAGCCGCTGGGCGGGCTTTCCGCTCATGCTGATGATTCTCGCGGTGGTTTTCTGGCTGACGATTGCCGGGGCTAACGTCCCTTCCGCCATGCTGGCGTCCTTCCTTATTGACACCATCCATCCCTTATTAAAAGGAGTCGCCGCTGCGATTCACATGCCCTGGTGGCTGGACGGCCTGTTGATTGACGGAATGTATCTGGCAATGGCCTGGGTGGTCAGTGTGATGCTGCCGCCGATGGCGATTTTTTTCCCCCTGTTTACCCTGTTGGAAGATTTCGGCTATTTGCCGAGGGTTGCCTTTAACCTGGACAATCTCTTCCACAAAGCCGGTGCTCATGGCAAACAGGCTCTCTCGATGAGCATGGGCTATGGATGCAACGCCGCTGGAATCATTGCCACCCGCGTGATCGACAGTCCGAGAGAACGCCTGATCGCCATCATCACAAACAACTTCGCACTGTGCAACGGACGCTGGCCCACTCAGATTCTCATCGCCTCGCTTTTTATCGGCGCCATGGCCCCCCCCGCGCTGGCAGGACTGGTTTCCTCCACCGCGGTGGTGGGGATTACCCTGCTAGGAATCTTCCTGACTTTTGTGGTCTCATGGGGCCTTTCCCGGACAATTCTTCGGGGTGAACCTTCCACCTTCAGTCTGGAATTGCCCCCCTACCGCCCCCCCCGCTTTTTCAAAACTCTCTATACCTCGCTCATCGACCGGACGATTCTGGTTCTGTGGCGGGCGGTTGTTTTCGCGGTGCCCGCCGGGGCGGTCATCTGGCTTCTGGCAAATATAAAAACAGGCCACATCAGCCTTGCGGAACATCTGATCCACTGGATGAACCCCTTCGGTTTGTTCATCGGTTTGAACGGTGTGATTCTTTTGGCTTATATCATAGCCATCCCCGCAAATGAAATCGTGATTCCCACGATCTTGATGCTCACCGTCCTCAGCTCCAGGTTGTCCGGTCTTGGAGAGGGCTCCGGCGTCATGTTTGAACTCAGTGATAACGCCAAGTACATGAGCGTCTTCACCGCGGGAGGCTGGACACTGCTGACGGCGCTCAACCTGATGATATTCAGCCTGATACACAATCCCTGTTCAACGACAATCTACACGATCTACAAAGAGACCGGAAGCGTCAAGTGGACCGCCGTAGCTTCCCTGCTGCCTGTGGCGATGGGATTATTGATCTGTTTTTTCGTCGCCCAGTTTTGGCATTTATTTGCAGGGTGACAGACAGGGTCGGGTGGCCCACTCAACAGGGTTGGATCGAACACTTGCCGCTTGCCTGACCCGCTATAAACTGACAGGAGGATTTCCGCCCGTGCTTGGTGTCCGATTTCCATCTATTCCCATGCCACAGAAGACCCGCAAAGCCTCTGATGGAGGTGAGAAAAAACTCACTCCAATGATGCAGCAGTATCAGGCGATACGGCGACAGTTGCCCGACGATGTGCTGTTGTTGTTTCGACTGGGAGACTTTTATGAACTGTTTCTGGACGATTCCAAAATTGCCGCGCCCTTGTTGAATGTGGCACTGACCAAACGAAACGGGATGCCGATGTGCGGTGTGCCGCATCACGCCGCAGAGGGTTACATCGCCAAGTTGATCCAGGCCGGAAAAAGGGTGGCGATTGCCGAGCAGACCACCGAACCCAGCCCGGGGAAGATCGTGGAACGGGAAGTTTCCCAGATTATCAGTGCCGGAACCATCGATGATCTCAATCTGCTGGACTCGGCAAAATCGAATTTTCTGGCAGCCGTCTGCCAGTTCAAAGAGAAGATTGGTTTGGCTGTCGTGGAACACACCACGGGCGAGTTCCGGGTGACGGAATTCAGCGACCGCGACGCCTTACAGGATGAGCTGTCGCGGCTCTCACCCAGCGAGCTGCTTTTTTCAGATGAACAGGCGGAGCATTTTGATTTTCTCCGCAATGCCCAGGAATATGATGGCTACACGTTTCTGTTGGATCAGGCCGAATACACCTTGAAACAGCATTTCAAAGTGCAGTCGCTCGATGGATTCGGTTGCGCTGATCTGGGCCCCGCCATCGGTGCGGCCGGCGCCATTCTTCATTACCTGGAAACCCAGCTTCGTCGCAGCGTGGATCATATTCGGTCCCTTCAGGTTTACCGCACTGATTCATTCGTGTTGATTGACGAGGCCAGCCAGATGAATCTCGATCTGGTTACCAGTCGGTCCGGTGGAGTCAGGCAATCCCTTCTCGGGGCCATTGATCGCACTTCGACTCCCATGGGCGCCCGGAAACTGCGCCACTGGGTGCAGCACCCGATCCGCGATCTGGAAGTTCTCGTGGCTCGTCAGGAAGTGGTGGAAGCGCTCATCCGCGAAACTTTTTTGTTGAACCGATTACAGGATTCACTGGGAGAAATCCGTGATGTGGAGCGAACCCTGAGCCGACTCAGTCAGGGGTCGGGTAACGCTCGCGATTTGAAGGCGCTGGGAACTTCACTGAAAAAAGTTCCCGACATCTCTGCTGATATGGAGGCACTTGGTGGAGGTTCGCTGGCGCAGGGACTGGTCGATCGGCTGGGTGAGTTCACCACCTTGGTTGAGTTGCTCGAAAGAGCGATCCGCGACGAACCGGCGGCCAGTTTGAAAGAAGGTGGTATCTTTCGCGGTGGCTACAGTTCCCATATCGACGAGCTTCGCCAGGCAGCCAGCGAAGGGAAGCAGTGGATTGCCGAACTTCAGGCGGGGGAAAGAGAACGAACGGGAATTTCGTCGCTGAAAGTCAAATACAACGCTGTGTTTGGGTATTTTATCGAAATTACCAAAACGAATCTCGATAAAGTGCCACCTGAATACACCCGGAAACAGACCATGGCCAATGCCGAACGGTTTATCACTCCGGAGCTGAAGGAAGTGGAAAACAAGATACTCGGCGCCGATGATCGACTGCGCTCGCTGGAATACAGTGAATTTCTGAATCTTCGGGAAACGGTCCTCGAAGACCTGGAAGCCATTCAGCGAACCGCCTCCGCCCTCGCCGAAATCGATGTCCTGGTTGCTTTCTCGGAAACTGCCAGGCTCTATGATTACTGCCGTCCGTTTTTAAATGAATCGCTGAATCTGGTGATTCGGTCGGGGCGGCATCCTGTGTTGGACCAACATATTGGCGAGGAGAAGTTTGTTCCGAATGATAGCGATCTGAACTACGAGGAAAATCGATTCATGCTCATCACCGGACCGAATATGGCAGGTAAATCGACTTACATTCGCCAGGTGGCACTGATCACCCTGCTCGCTCAAATCGGAAGTTTCGTTCCGGCCGAAAGTGCGGAAATTGGATTGGTGGACCGCATATTCACCAGAGTCGGGGCCAGCGACGATCTGGCCCGCGGGCAATCCACCTTCATGGTTGAAATGACGGAGACGGCTCTCATCGCCAACAACGCAACCGACCGCAGCCTTGTCATTCTGGACGAGATCGGCCGGGGAACGGCAACCTATGACGGCCTGTCCATCGCCTGGAGTGTCGTTGAACACCTCCATGATCAAGTCGGATCCAGAACCTTGTTTGCCACGCACTATCATGAGCTGACTCAATTGGCGGAATCCCGTCGGGCAGTAAACAATTTCAACATAGCAGTTCGGGAGTGGAAAGATCAGATCATTTTTTTACGGAAAATTGTTCCCGGTTCAGCGGATCGCAGTTATGGAATCCAGGTAGCCCGTCTCGCCGGGTTGCCGGACTCTATTATTGAGCGAGCAAGAGAAATTCTTTCCGGTCTGGAGAGTGGCGATGCCGTTCCGGCGGGATCTTTAGAGGAGGCTCCGGCAAAATCAAAGCCCAAGGAGGAAAAGACGAAGAAAGCAAAAGGGGAGCAGGATCCAACTGACGAGTCGGACGAGCAAATGCTTCTATTTGGCTAGGAGTCTGTCGGGCTTGCCTTGATTGACTGCGGAAAACGAGGGGTTGGCCCAAATATTTCCTGAACTTTCCCGCTGCGACTTGTTGCGCCCCGTTCCGCCCGCGTTCCGCTCGATTTTTGTTTGGACAATATGTCCCCATTCAGACCTGCACAAAAATCCTCGCGGGTCTTGGCAGAACGGCGCTCGCGGCGTCTCGCGACGTAAAATTCACGAAATATCCGGGCTCGCCAGGCGGGGACTTCGTCCCCATTATCCTCTCATGCATCACCTGCGATTTATTTCTCTTTTCAGGAAAATTCTATCCTGCCCGACGGCGCCATTTTACGAGTTTCACGTCGCCCGAATGATTCGGGATTTACTGGAACCCCTCAAGCAGGTGACCGTCACAAGCGATGATTTTGGAAACATCATTGCCCACTACAAGAAGGGAGGAAGTCGAGCCAGGCTGGCCTTCGGTGCTCATATGGATCACCCGGGATGGGTGAGGTCGAATGGAAAAGAAGAGTTTCTCGGTGGCGTTCCCGAAGAAAGGCTTCAGTCGCATCCAGTGGATTGGTTCGGAAATTTTGGCATGTGGAAACTGCATCCCTTTCAGGTGAAGGACGGGTTGATTCACGCTCGTGTTTGCGACGACCTGATCGGTTGTGCAGCCATTGTCGCCATGTTTTATGAATTGGAAGAGTCGGGCGCCAATGTGAACTGCTACGGAATCTTCACCCGCGCGGAAGAAGTGGGGTTTGTCGGCGCGGTCCACCTTGCCAAAAACTGGCCCCTTCCGCATCAAGTGCGGTTTGTTTCGCTGGAAACAAGCGCATCCCGTGGGGGAGCGATCGTGGGGGAAGGTCCGGTCATCCGGGTGGGCGACCGGATGAGTATTTTTGACGATGCTGTCACCGCGGAACTGGTCGATGCAGCTCTCGCCGAAAAAATCCCTCATCAGCGCGCTCTGCTTGACGGAGGATCCTGTGAGGCTACAGCGATGAATTTGTATGGGATTCCGGCTGCCGGGATATCCGTCATTCTCAACAATTACCACAACTGCCCGCCAAAAAGGGGGATCAGGGAAGAATCCGTTTCCCTGGCGGATACCAAAAGTCTCTTGAAACTGATCACCGCGACTACTTTGCGGATGGTTTCCAGGAAGAATACGGACTCGTCAAAAGCCCGACTCAAGAGGCGCCTTGAGAAGCGGGTCAGGGACTATCGAAAATACGGTGACTGATACCAGCATCCGGAAAACACTGATAAAAAGGATGGGCTAAAAGGTGGGGGATCATCTCGAATATTTCCTGAACTTTCCTGCTGCGACTTGGTGCGCCCCATTGTGTCTGCGTTCCGCTCGATTTTTGTTTGGACAGGTTGTCCTCATACAGATCCGCACAAAAATCTTCACGCGCCTTGACGGAATGGCGCTCGCGGCGTCTCGCGACGGAAAGTGCATGAAATATCCGGGTCAGGAGACTGTGGAAAAACTCTGGAATGAAAAACTGCGAGTCATTTTATTTGCGGACGAGGCGCGATGAGGGAGGGTAGCCTGCCACCTGACCGAGTCGAAACGAAGTCCGTAAATAAAAGGGCCGCAGCCCGGAGGGGCGGCGCCGAAATGGCTTTGGGTGAAGCCGCTGATTCAAGGGCCAAAGTGTCATGGCTTTTTCGCTTCAGAGTTTTTCCACAGTCTCTTAGTCGGCAGCACCAGATTTCCGGAGCGTCTTCCGCATTCGAAGAT
>Ga0114931_10012316_pt1 | contig 10023 bp, 9 predicted proteins | sample 2SBtaG_FD_89579 | JGI IMG/M metagenome (GOLD analysis project Ga0114931, IMG submission 89579) | Deep subsurface microbial communities from Kolumbo volcano to uncover new lineages of life (NeLLi) - 2SBTROV14_V59a metaG | ecosystem: Environmental > Aquatic > Marine > Volcanic | place: Kolumbo... | reverse complement strand
TGTCCCGGCTCGGCGTTGAAAATCTTGGCAATAGCACGCTATTACCTGCGCTTTTCGCCTTGATCCGGAACATTTCATCTCGCCATCCATCCGGCCCAGAATTAATCAGAGGTTCCTTAATTTGTCAAAACCGTTGTGAGGGCAAGTGATTACGATTTTGTAATGTGTTCGTCATCTTTTTGATAGCTGAAGAACGGTAGTATTTCCTTAGTTTTTGGTGCAATGCGACGAGATGATGATTGACCGGCCTTTCTACTCGGGTAAGGTAGAAAGTTTGTTGGTATATATTCGCCCCCTCAATTTTTCCGATCCGTATGAGATATCGAAAATCTATAAGGCTGACGGTGATGGTATGAACACAAGATTGCGGAAAAACTTTGCGATCATCCTGAGTCTCATTATGACATTCGGTCATTTCGGTCCGGTTGTGGCGCAAGTCCACAAAGTGAGCGGGGCTGTCCAAGAGATGCCCATATCACAGGTACCGAGCCATGACAGAATGTCGATGGACCAACTGGCTTCGACGGATGCGTCTTCTGAAAAACTAAACTGTCGCTCCGGAAATCTTGTGATATGCGATCATTGCGTCACGGGATGTATCGGCGTCTTGTCCGAATATTCCGCTGTCGCACGTAACGAGATCTCAATGTTTGATACACCAATTCCGCCATATCCGCATACCCCCATCCTTGTTTTTTCTTTCATTAGGCCACCAGATACTTATCTTTAATGATTGCGCCTCCTGATTCGTCAGTTGACGCGCGTACTGGGAACACGCCAATTGCATAAAGAAGGCGCATGTCCAAAGGTTGCATGGCTCGCCTGAAGCCTTGGCAGCCGACGATATGCTCTAATGAAGGAAAGATGAAGCACATGAATCGGATTATTGCGGTAGCCGTTATTTTGCTGTCTGTGGCGACGGCAAAAGCGGCGCCAATACAGCCAAGCGCTGTTGAGGAGGCTACAAAAACAGGCGGTTCACAAAAGAATTCCGTTGTTGCAACGAACCCTGAGCCCCTTACGCTTGAAAACGCAATACGCACAGCCCTTTTGGGGAGTCCCGGCCTGCGGGCGATCCAAACTCGGGTCAAAGCGCTGGCACAGATTCCAGCACAGCAGGGTGCTCTGCCTGATCCAAACCTATCGCTACGGATATTGAACCTGCCGATCGATAGCTTTGCGGTCGGCCAAGAGGGGATGACGCAGCTACAATTGGGGTTGGCTCAAACTTTCCCGTTTCCCGGTAAGCTCGCACTATTGGCCGCTGTTGCCGAGGATCAGGCATCTATGGCCGGTTACGATGTCTCTGAATGGCAACTTCGACTTGTCCGCGACATTCGGAAACTTTGGTGGCGTTTGGCCTATCTTGATCGAGCCATCGATATCGTGACGGCGAATCAAGACCTATTACGTCAGTTCCTCAATGTGGCTCAGACCAAGTATCGTGTTGGCCGTGGCTTACAGCAGGATGTCCTGTTAGCTCAGCTTGAGTTGTCCCGTCTCATCGAGCGCAGCTTGGTCCTCCATAACGAACGGCGATCGGAAGAAGCGCGCCTAAATACGCTGATGGGAGTCAGTGTCGGCGACAAAATCAGACTACCTAAAATCATCGACGAATCCCTGCCGCCAGTAACGACGCTCGCGGAGCTAAGAAAAATAGCGCGAGAATCCCGCCCGATGCTGAGGGGCAATGATGCCGCGATTTCGATGGCTGAGGCAAAAGTCGAACTCGCACGGAAGGATTATTATCCAGATCTGGTCTTTTCTGCCGGTTATGGTATTAGATCAGGCAGCAATCCCGATGGATCAGGGCGGGCTGATCTACTTTCTCTGGGCGCCAGTATCAACCTGCCTATCTTTACGAGTGATCGCCAAGATCGTCAACTCGATCAGTATCAAAAAGAACTCCTGACGCAACGTTTTCAGAAGCAAGATATTCGGAATCGTATTGAAGAGGAGGTAACGGAAGCTTATCAGGATTATCAACTCTTTCGGGAACAGGTGCGTCTTTTTAACGAAGGGATTATCCCTCAGGCCGCTCAGACGGTAGCCTCTATGCGCTCCGGCTATGAAGTCAGCAAGGTTGATTTTCTCAATCTTATTCGTGCTCAGATCACCCTGTTTGACTATCAGATTCGCTATTGGCAGACGCAGAGCCAAGCTCATGAGGCACTAGCTCGTCTGATGGCTGCGATTGGCAAGGAGAGTTATTAATGAACGTACTTAAGATAATAATTGCATGCGCTGCCTTGGTAGCGGCTGCGGGAACCGGCTACTGGTGGGCAAATCAAAATGTCGTCGCGTCAGATGGAAGTCATACAGTCACGGCACAGAAGGCATCATCGAGAAAACCATTGTTCTACCGTAATCCAATGAACCCAACAATTACATCCCCTGTCCCGGCCAAGGATGACATGGGAATGGCATACATACCTGTCTATGCCGATCAGGGGCGATCGGATGAAGTGGTTGGTACGGTCGCCATCGATCCCGTCACCATACAGGATATTGGTGTGCGCACCCAACGTGCGATCAAACAGAACCTATCCCGGGAGGTTCATGCAGCCGGCAGGGTCGATTTTGATGAGGAACACTTGGCGTTGTTGCACCCCAAAACCGAAGGTTGGATCGAGCATCTTCGAGTAGATAAGACCGGTGAGCGCATCCGCCGGGACGATATCCTGCTTAGTATCTATTCTCCACAACTGGTTTCCAGTGAACAGGAATATTTGCTTGCCCTGAAAAATGCCGCTTTGCTGGAGAATAGTCCCTTTCCGGATATTAGCCTGGGGGCGAAGGACCTCGTTAAGGCGTCGAGGGAGAGATTGAAACTGCTTGATGTTCCGGAACATCAGATCCGCGAACTTGAGACAACCGGCAACGTGCACAAGACCCTTCATATTCATTCACCATTCGATGGCGTGGTGATCAAGGTGGGTGCGCGAGAGGGACAGTACGTGACGCCGCAGACTGAACTCTTCAATATCGCTGACCTGTCGACGGTATGGGTTTACGTTGATATCTTCGAACAGGATCTGCCCTGGATTAAAGTTGGCGACCAGGCATCTATCCGTGTATCTGCGGTCCCTGGCCGGATCTTCAAGGGCCATATCGCGTATATCTATCCCTACCTTGAGTCGCGTACCCGCACCGTCAAGGTCCGAATGATCTTTGATAACGCGGACGGCCGTCTAAAGCCGGAGATGTTTGCCGACGTCACGGTCAAAACCAATCGTCAGCTTGATGCCATCGTGGTTCCCGACGAGGCGATCGTGCGGTCCGGCAGCCGCGATCAGATATTTATCGCCCTCGGAAAGGGGCGCTTTGAGCCGCGTGACGTGACGCTTGGATTCAGCAGTGATGGTCTCACTCAGATACTTTCCGGTGTTGCGGAGGGCGATGTCGTTGTGACCTCGGCCCAATTTCTGATCGACTCTGAATCCAAACTTCGGGAGGCAACCGCCAAAATGGTGCGAGCTGATGAAGTGGAAGCAGCACCGAGATCTGTTCCTGGAAAAATGGAAGATCTGAACATGGACGACATGAACATGAGCGATATGGGTAATGTGGGTGAAAAACCATGATCGACTCTGTCATCGATGCCTCATTGCGCAACCGCTTCATCGTCATTATCGCAACCATGATATTGATTGCCGGAGGGGTATGGGCTCTGAAATCAACACCGCTCGATGCAATTCCCGATCTTTCTGATGTTCAGGTCATCGTCTTTACGGAGTTTCAAGGGCAGGGTCCTCAGGTTGTGGAAGACCAAGTGACGTATCCATTGACTACAGCCATGCTGGCCGTACCCAAGGCCGGGGTTGTGCGCGGATATTCCTTTTTTGGCCTTTCTTTCGTCTATATCATCTTTGAAGACGGCACCGATATGTACTGGGCGCGTTCCAGGGTGTTAGAAGCACTTAATTACGTGCGCGGACGACTGCCTACCGGGGTTAATCCGACGCTGGGGCCTGATGCGACCGGCGTTGGCTGGGTCTATGAATATGCCTTGGTTGATCGGACTGGTAAGCATGATCTGGCGCAACTACGTTCTATACAGGACTGGTATTTGCGCTATCCGTTACAAACAGTGTCGGGTGTATCAGAGGTGGCCTCGGTCGGCGGATTTATCAAACAGTATCAGGTGGTTGTCAATCCAGATGCGTTGTTAAGTTTCCACATTCCGCTAGCAAAGGTCAAAACGGCTATCCAGCGCTCCAACAATGATGTAGGAGGTCGGCTGATCGAGATGGGCGAGACCGAATACATGGTGCGGGGGATCGGTTATATCAAGTCAATCGAGGACCTCGAATCCATTCCTGTGTCCGTTGACGACCAAGGCGTCCCGATTCGTCTCAAAGATATCGCCAATGTCCAACTCGGGCCTGAACTCCGCCGTGGTTTGGCTGAACTCAACGGAGAAGGCGAGGTCGCTGGCGGTGTTGTTATTATGCGGTCCGGGGAAAACGCGCTCTCAACTATTGAGGGTGTTCGGGCCAAGCTAGAGACTCTCAAGTCGGGCCTGCCCGACGGAGTCGAGATCATCCCGGTTTATGATCGCGGGGACCTGATTGAGCGCGCGGTCAACAATCTCCAAGACAAGCTATTCGAAGAGTTTATCGTCGTCAGTCTGATTTGCATGGTGTTTCTGCTTCATGCGCGCTCGGCCCTTGTCGCGATTATCTCCTTACCGATCGGTATCCTGATGGCCTTTTTGGCCATGCGTTGGCAAGGCATCAATGCCAACATCATGTCGTTGGGCGGAATTGCTATTGCGATAGGAGCAATGGTCGATGGGGCAATCGTATTGATAGAAAATGCCCATAAACACCTCGAAAGAGCGGAACTCGGGAAGGTGGGTTCTGCACATCCCGAATTGACCTCCATAGAGCGTTGGTCCGCCATTCGAGGTGCCGCCCTCGAGGTCGGACCAGCCCTGTTTTTTTCGCTGCTGATCATTACGGTCTCTTTCTTGCCTGTCTTCACGCTTCAAGCCCAGGAGGGTAGGTTATTCTCTCCCTTAGCTTTTACCAAGACTTATGCGATGGCGGCAGCGGCCATCCTCGCTGTGACACTCGTGCCGGTTCTAATGGGCTGGTTCATTCGGGGGCGAATTCTCTCTGAAGCCCGCAACCCGATTAATCGAGTTCTGCATTGGCTTCATGCCCCGGTGCTACGTATCGCAATCCGCTTCCGTTGGATCACGATTTTTGTGGCCGTCACCGTGCTCGCGATTACGCTATACCCCGTACAACGGTTGGGTAGCGAGTTTATGCCGCCATTGGATGAAGGCGACATTCTCTATATGCCGACAGCCTTTCCTGGAATATCGATCACCAAGGCTAGGGAGCTATTGCAACAGACCGACCGTATCATTCGTCAGTTTCCGGAGGTCGAGTCGGTGTTTGGCAAGGTCGGCCGCGCGGAGACCGCGACAGATCCCGCACCCTTGTCGATGCTGGAGACTGTCATTCGTATCAAGCCCCGTGAGCAATGGCCGGATCCTAAACGGACGACTGATGACCTCATGGCAGCCTTCGATCGTGCGATTCATTTTCCGGGGCTCGCAAACAGTTGGTCGCCCCCCATCAAGACTCGCATTGACATGCTGTCCACCGGAATCAAAACACCAATCGGCATTAAGGTCAGTGGCCCCGATCTCAGTGTCTTACAGCAGGTTTCGATGGGCATTGAGTCGGTTATGAAGACACTTCCCGAGACGCGCTCCGCCTTCGGTGATCGAGCCGTTGGCGGGTATTTTCTCGATTTTGATATCGACCGTAAGGCGGCGGCTCGTTATGGACTAACTGTGGGTGATGTCCAAGACGTCATTCTTTTAGCGATTGGCGGAATGAACGTGACCTCAACGGTCGAGGGGTTGGAGCGCTACCCAGTCAATCTGCGTTATCCGCGTGATTTCCGGGACAGTCCGGAGCAATTACGGCGGGTGTTGATTCCGACACCGACTGGACTGCAGATACCAATATCCCAAGTCGCGGATCTCAGGCTACGTCGAGGAGCGCCCGTAATTAAAAGCGAGAATGCTCGTCCCAATGCCTGGATCTACGTCGATATCACGAGTTCGGATATCGGGGGCTTTGTCGATAAGGCCAAGAAGGCGGTTGCCAGTCAGGTCAAATTGCCCGCCGGTTATACCGTGACCTGGTCCGGTCAATTCGAATATATGGAGCGTGCCGCCGCCAGGCTTAGAGTCATCGTTCCAGCTACCCTGGTGGCGATATTCTTGCTGCTCTATTTCAATTTTAGAAATTTGCGTGGACCACTGGTTGTCATGTTATCGATCCCTTTTGCGCTCGTGGGCGGGATTTGGATGATCTACGGCTTTGGCTTCAATCTTTCGGTCGCCGTTGTAGTCGGCTTCATTGCGCTCGCTGGCGTCTCATCCGAGATCGGCGTGCTGGTCCTGACCTTTATAGATGAATCTCTGCGTCGTCTGCGTCGCGAACAGGCTGGAATTCAGAAGGTGGCAATAGAAGAGGTCGAATTGACGCGCGAGGCGATCATGGTGGCGGTCTATTCAGGGACGGCTGAGCGCGTCAGACCCATTGTGATGACGGCTGTCGCAATCATTGTTGGCCTTCTGCCCGTGATGTTCGGAAGCGGCACCGGCTCAGAAGTTATGCAGCGAATCGCTGCGCCGATGGTTGGGGGCATGTTGTCGACAACACTGTTGTCGCTTGTAGTCCTCCCAGTTGTCTACGGCGTTATTTTGCAGTGGCGGGAAGGGCGATGATATTCACTAATCTACAACCTAGAAAACCTGTTTGACTTCTTAGTAGGAGTATTTCCATGAAAAAAACGCATGTTCTTTCAAAACTTTCTTCGGCGCTAGCGGTTACAGCGATATTTTCCTGGGCCGATGTTCAGGCTGAACAAATGATGCAACACGACATGGGTAAACACCAAGATCGTCCGGCCATGAGCAACATGACGGATAAAATGTTCATGAGTAACAGCACTGTTGACGGCTACGACGTGAGTTTTCATGTCATGGTGTCCCCGGACGGACAGAACAAGGATGGGAGTCATCATTTTATGATCAAGGTGGCCAAGCATGGTGAAGCAATATCCTCCTTACGGGTCAACTCAAAGATCATCGGTCCCGATGGACAGTCACAATCTCATCCTATGATGTCTATGGGTGACTGGTTCATGGCCGCCTACGATATGAATGGCGAGGGCCGTTATCAACTTCTGGTCCTGTTCGAAACCCCGGATAAAAAGATACATAAGTCTGGGGTTTACTATCCAAACTAATCCGTCTTGGCTTTGGTAGAAAAAAAGGGGGCCTTAGGCCCCCTTTTCGATACACACGCAAAAAACGTGTGTCGCAATTAGGTCGTGACGACCTTAGAACGCTGCAAATGGATCTGGCAGGGCAGTATTGGTGTAAGCAGGCGTGTAGAAGCTGGCCGGATTTGCACTGACCTGCGAGTCAACGCCCGCGCTCTGCAGGGTCGTTTCATTCGCGAAGTCACGCAGGCCAAAGGCCATGGCGCCTGCCGAGGATCCAGTCGCACCGTTACCGATCAACTGACCGATCATCGTGCTGATGATGGAATCACCAGCGGACCAGGGTAGACTGGCGGTCGGATGGTTGGCATTACCTGCAGCCACTGTGAACTTTCCGTGACGTTCATTCAAAGTGAAGTTCTGCGTGATACTGGCGCCGCTGTCCGAGAGCGCTCCGCTGACGTCTACACGTACACCTTGATCCGCTGCCGCTTGGGCCAAGTCACCCATTGTTACGCCTTCATTGGTGAAGCTGTTGAACTTGAAGCTGCTCGTATAAGTGGAGTCTCCGGCATTGTTGGTCAGCGTCAGGTCAGCAAACTTGCCGTTATAACCATCCATTCCGACCATGTTCATGCCGTGCTTGAAATCAAACCCCGATGCAAATCCGTCGGCGGAGTCCGTGACGCTTTGTCCGAGTTTGATCATGACGTTTCCAGACATGATGCCCATCTGTCCCATGGGCATAAACGTGCCGGTATTGATTTCCGAACCGCCAGTAAAGGTTTCCGTACCCACGGTCTCCGTCAGCGACTGCTTGTCCGAAATGCCGCCCATGGTCGACCCCATTTCGATCCAGCTTTCATCGGAAAAACCGGTGGTGTCGTCCAGGATCGAGTGAATGTAGGTCTTGCCGCCGATCAAACACTCTTCCTGAGTGAACCCGCCCTCGTTGATGCCAGAGGCAGTACAAGCGGCCGTACCGGAGTTGATGGTGCCGTCGCCGTTAACCGTATAGTTATCGAACGCCGCCGGGGGCGCCGCCATGACGGCGATGGGCAGGATTGAGATCGTGAGTCCGGTTGAAATAGCCTTAATCGAATTGCGAATCTTCATGTGTATATCCCCTTTCTAGCTAATATAAATGAGAATGTATTTTTACGTTATTCTGGCATTTTACAGTCCCGCGTAACGCAAAAATGTATTTCCAATTTGCGCCGTGACGCGTGACGGGAGCTGAAAGTTATCCAAATGCTCAGAATCTGTCGGGAGATGTAATGCCCGATACTTGATGTTGCGTCAGGATGGGGAATGAATTGGAGGTTGATTAGGAACATCTAGAATGACAGCATCCGATACAGGAAGGATCGTTTCATGAAACACATGTTTCGGTTTAGATATATAGATGTGCATCGCCATCATGGCGAGATGACAGCAGTCACCGGAAGTGCAACTATCATCGTCTCCACAATGTTCTGGGTCCGTCCTATAGTCGGTAGAAGTATTCTCGACAGGATTGTAATGGTGATGACGATCTTGACTTAATTGGGCCGAATTAGGGCCAACATTCAAGTCAGCCCTAAGATGACGTTGGCTACTCAAATGGGTTGCCGGTGCTACATCGAAATTGGATAAATCACTAATATGTTCGGACGCGATCGCAAAAGGTTGCACGATCAACAAAAAAACCATCCATGTAAGCGTTAAGGTCCGTCTTCTAACAAATAAACTTAGATGCATATCATTAATCTAAAGTCACGTCATTAAGGGCACTTCGCCATTGTGACGAGGTGCCCATGTTAACACTTATAAAATATATAAGTCAATGATATTAAAAGTAAAACATATAGGTTGGTGTAACCTATACCTTGTTTTCCGACAGCTTTCTGTGTGCCAGAATTTGTTTGAAAAAGCGCTGTTTCTCTCTATGGGACTGGGTATCCACCAAAATATACTTGGCTTAGGGAAGCGGATCACTTGATCGTTTTTGAAACGGAAGGTCTAAATATTTTCGATCAATTCACGAATATTATTGCCGTCAGGAACTCCATCAGGAAGCTGCGACCATTGTAGCAGCGCCTGTTCCAGTTTTGTTTGGCCATCAAGCATCATCTCTAAGCGTTTACGGTTCTTTGGGGCGCGACCTTGAAGTATCTCTTTAGCTCTCGGGCAGGGAGACTGGCCACTATCAGAGAATTCAATGAGCAGCATGATATCTGCAAGCGTATAACCGAGGAGTTTGGCCTGTTTGACGAAACGCACGGTCTGAATATCCCTTCTTGAGAAGTACCGATAGGAATTATCCGGGTCCCTTCTCGGGTTCAGTAAACCGATTTGGGAGTAATGACGGATGGTCTCCGCCGTTACGCCAGATGCTTTCGCTATAGTCTTGACGGTTAGTTTATTGGCATGGCTCTCACAGCCGACTGGGTTGGTCATGGTGATTTCCTACGATAATATGGTCCAATCGGTGGATTGCTTTACAGCATATAGAATGCAAATAAAATTCCTAGAGAATTCGTAACATCCTGGCTTAATTGGGCACGTCAAAGGTATAAAAACTCACAATACTGAACTATATAGTTCAAGGAATACTATTTACGAATAGGGCAAATAATTGCCGGATAACCTCTTTTCGCTAACGCGTGGGGTACGTTCATTTTCTAAGTGCCTTCCATATCAGGGCGACGATGATGGCGAGAACTATAATGGCAAACAACAGAGAAACAGGATGGTGCATCCAACCGAGGTTCCCTGATGAATGCATCT
>Ga0114931_10012315_pt1 | contig 10024 bp, 9 predicted proteins | sample 2SBtaG_FD_89579 | JGI IMG/M metagenome (GOLD analysis project Ga0114931, IMG submission 89579) | Deep subsurface microbial communities from Kolumbo volcano to uncover new lineages of life (NeLLi) - 2SBTROV14_V59a metaG | ecosystem: Environmental > Aquatic > Marine > Volcanic | place: Kolumbo... | reverse complement strand
GGCGCGAAGGGCGGCCATCGGGTCGGCGCCTTTTGTGGTCCGACCGCCGCCGGCCCGGCGGCGGCGGACAAGCTGTTCCCGCCTGATTCCGGCATTGATCAGCACCCGGTTGACATAACTGCCCTGGCTTGACGCCATGGCGGCGTCGCAATTGCCTTGCCCGGTTGGTTGACTGTGACTGAAGAGTCGCATGGCATTTCCCCTTTATGCCAAGGGTAGGGGCGCAGGGTTACCATTTCGCTAAAATTTTAGGGGTCGGTAACAATTGTTTAGTCGGCGAACAATATGCCCGGCAGCCAGGTTGCCATCCGGGGGAATTCGGCGAGCGCCAGCAGGGCGACAAGCTGGATCGCGACGAAGGGCAGGGCGCCCCGGTAAATGGTCGATGTGGGAATGCTGTCGGGGGCGACGCCGCGCAGGTAAAAGAGGGCAAAGCCAAACGGCGGGGTCAGGAACGAGGTCTGCAAATTCATCGCCATCATCACCCCCAGCCACACCGGGCTGATATCCATCATCAGCAGGGCCGGGGCGACGATGGGGACGACAACAAAGACAATCTCGATAAAATCGAGAAAGAAGCCGAGCAGAAACATTACCGCCATGACGGCGAACAGGGCGGCCACCTTGCCGCCGGGCAGGGCGGTCAGGAAGTCGGTCACCGCCACGTCGCCGCCCAGCCCCCGGAAGACCAGCGAAAACAGTGCCGCCCCGATAAGGATGCCGAAGACCATAGTAGTTATCCGGGTGGTGGCTTCGATGACCGGGCGCAGAATTTTGCCCCGCCAGACCCGTCCCAGGGCAATGGCAATGCCGGCGGCGACCACCAGGGTGGCGATGGCGGCGATAATCTGCCCAAGGCGCTCAAGGATACTGGCGTCCGGGCGATTAAGCCGGATATCGACCATATTGGTCAGAACAATCAGGCCGATCAGGGCGCCGATGGCGGCATAAATGGGGGCCGGGCGGCGGCTGTCGAGGCGGTATCCGGCCAGCAGCAGGGCGCCAATGGCGCCGACCGAGGCGGCCTCGGTCGAGGTCGCGACGCCGGTCAGTATCGAGCCGAGGACGGCGATAATCAGCGCCAGCGGGGCGATCAGGGCATGAAACAGATCGGCCAGACCGGGGCGTGGCGAGGCGTCGTCGTCGGCCTTTGCCGGCAGCGGCGAGGATTCGGGGCGGAATAGGGCCATCGCCGCCTGATAAAGGATATAAAGGCCGACCAGCGCCAGGCCCGGCAACAGGGCGCCGGCGAACAGGTCGCCCACCGACATGGTGTCGGGGGAAAAATTCCCCTGGGCCAGTTGCGCCTGCTGATAGGCCGATGACAAAACGTCACCCAGCAGCACCAGGACAATCGACGGCGGGATGATCTGTCCCAGGGTGCCGGCGGCGGCGATCGAGCCACAGGCCAGCCGGGCGTCATAGCCCTGACGCAGCATGCTGGGCAGCGACAACAGGCCCATGGTCACCACGGTCGCTCCGACGATGCCGGTCGAGGCGGCCAGCAGGGCGCCGACCACCGATACCGAAATGCCCAGTCCGCCCCGTATGCTGCCGAACAGGCGGCCCATACTTTCCAGCAGCTCTTCGGCCACCCGGGACCGTTCCAGCATCACCCCCATGAAGATAAACAGCGGCACGGCGATCAGCAGCTGATTATTCATGGTGCCGAAAATGCGGTGGGGAAAGGCATTCAGGAATGCCGGGTCGAAAACATCGAGCGCCAGCCCGATGCCGGCGAACAGAAGCCCGCTGCCGGCCAGGGTGAAGGCCACCGGAAACCCGGCCAGCAATAGCAGGCAGGCGCCGCCAAACAGCAGAAAATGAAGATTATCGGCAATCCACGCCACGCGCCGTCCCGACCCTAAACTGTCGTCGGGGCCCTGTCGCCCCCGTCGTCGTATCCGGCAAGCCGGCGGGCGGCATGGATGGCCAGCGAAATTCCCTGCAGGCCGACCAGAATGGCGAAGGCCAGAATGGCGCTTTTGAGCAGGTAGACCGCCGGAATGCCGCTGGTTTCGGGCGAGCCTTCGTCAATCGCCCAGGACATGGCCACATAATCGAACGACAATGTCCAGATCAGCCCGCAGACCGGCAGCAAGAGGACCAGAGATCCGCCAAGATCAACCAGCGCCCGATAGCGAAGCGAGGCGTCGCGGTAAAAGATATCGACCCGCACATGACCGTCGTGCAGCAGGGTATAGCCGGCGGCCAGCATGAACAGTGCGCCATGGAAATAGAGCAGCGATTCCTGCAGAAAAATGGACCCGATGCCGAAAACATAGCGCAGGATGACGACCGTAAACTGGATCAGAACCAGGGCCAGGGCGAGCCACGAGACAGCCCGACCGATGACCTCGTTCAGGCTGTCGATGGCGCGCGCCACTGTCAGCAGAAAACCCACCGGCGCCGTTACAAAAAAAGGCGGCGGGCTTCGCCATAGGCTTTTTCCGCGACATCGTCCCAGGCAAGGGAATCGGCAAGGAAGGCGCGGTAGCTGTCATAGATTTTGCCGGTTGTGGCATCGGCGGCGGCGGTTTCCTTCAGGACCTGGGCGGAAAGGCGGGCAAGTTCGGTGACAATAGCGTCGGAAAAGCGGCGCAATTTAACCCCGTGCTTTTCGATCAGAACCTTCAGGGCGATGGCGTTACGGGCATTGAATTCGGCCCGCACCATATCGTTTTCGGCGGCCAGGGCGTCGCGGACAATCGCCTGCTGGGGCTTGCTCAGATCATTCCACAGGCCCAGGTTTATGCCACAGGCGACGCTGGTGCCGGGCTCGTGAAAACCCGGGTAATAATAATATTTGACGATCTTGTGAAAGCCGAAGGCCAGGTCGTTCCAGGGGCCCACCCATTCGGTGGCATCGATCGCCCCCGACTGAAGAGCGGGAAAAATCTCGCCCGCCGGCAGGGATACAGCGGCCGCGCCAAGTCTTCGCAGAACTTCGCCACCGAGCCCCGGCATCCGCATCCTGAGACCCTTGAAATCGTCGAGACTGGTGATTTCGTGGCGAAACCAGCCGCCCATCTGAACCCCGGTGTTGCCGGCCATGAAGGGCTTGATGCCAAAGGGCGCGGAAAGCCCGTCCCACAGTTCCTGCCCACCGCCAAAATAGACCCAGGCGGCCATTTCCGAGGCGGTCATGCCGAAGGGAACCGAAGAGAAAAAGTTATAAGCCCGGGATTTGCCCTGCCAGTAATAATCGCCGCCATGATACATATCGGCGGCGCCGCCGGCGACCGCATCGAAGGCGCTGAAGGCCGGCACCAGTTCACCGGCGGCGAAAACCCTGACCTGCAGGGTGCCGTCGCTGGCTTCGCTGATCCGCCGGGCAAGCCGTTCGGCGCCGGTGCCAAGGCCGGGAAAATTCTTCGGCCAGGTGGTGACCATTTTAAGCCGCCGTTTTCCCGCCGCAACCACCGGCGAAGCGCCTGCCGCGATGCCCACCGTGGCGCCGGAGGCCGCCGCTTTAAGAAATGTCCGCCGTTTCATGTCGCAAGATCCCCTGGATTCTTATCGTATTTGGCCGGGCCACCCTCTCCCCCTGCCCAGCCACCCCCAAGGTATCCTTATCGGGTGGCCCGGCGCCAATGAACTACAGGCGGCGCAGTATAATAGCGGTGCCGGCAAACGCAATGCGTGGCCGCTTAGCCCTTGCCGGTTTCAGGCCTCGGCCGCCAGCCTTCGGGACCCAGAAATTCGAGCGGTTGAAAGCGGTTTTTATAGGCCATCTTGCGGCAGTCCTCGATCCAGTAGCCAAGATAAACATAGGGCAGGGAGAGGCGGGCGGCGAGGCCGATCTGGCCGAGAACCATCAGCGTGCCGAGGCTGCGGGCCGCCAGGGCCGGGTCGAAAAAACTGTATATCAGCGACAGACCGTCACGCAGAAAATCGGCCAGACAGACGGCGACCAGACGGCCTTCGAAATCATTCTCTTCGGATGGCGGTAGGCGATACTGGGCGAGAAACGATTTGACCGGGCTGGCTTCGACCATATTGGCGTAATCGATCAGGTCCATATCGGCCATGCCGCCGTCGGCGTGGCGGGATTCCAGGTATTTGCGGATCAGCAGAAACTGTTCCTCGTCGACCATCGGTTCGGTGAAGGTTTCGCTCAGGGCGCGGTTGCGCGACAGCACCCGCTGCTGGGAACGGCTGGGAACGAAAGAGGCGACCGGTACGCGGACCGAAACACAGGCCTCGCAGGCCTCGCAGGCCGGGCGGTAGGCGACATTCTGGCTGCGTCGGAAGCCGGTCGCGGTCAGGGTGTCGTTAAGCCCCTGGGCGCCGGGGCCGAACAATTCGGTAAATATCTTGCGTTCCTGCTGCCCCGGGCGATAGGGGCAGGGGGCGGCCGCGGTCAGGGAAAATTTTGGCAACGACAGGGACTGGTCGGTCAATGTGGGCTCCGTACCCCGGTTTGAAAAAAATAGTCCGGTTTCTAGAAACCATAATACCATGGTGCGAAGAAACTGTATGCAAGCCAGATCAAAATGATCAGCGGCGTGCCGGCCCGCAGAAAATCGGAAAAGCGGTAATGACCCGGGCCCATCACCAGCAGGTTGGTCTGGTATCCCATCGGGGTGGCAAAGGAACAATTGGCGGCGAAAATAACCGCATGGACAAAAATGATCGGCTCGATCCCCAGCTCGACACCCAGATTATAGCCGATCGGGGTGAACAGTACCGCCGTCGCATTATTGCTTAACAGATTTGTCAGGACGGCGATCAGCAGGAAAAACGCCGACAGCAATATGGCGGGTGGCGCGCCCTCGAACAGGCCGATCAGGCCATGGGCCAGAAAAGCGGCGCCGCCGGTTGTCTGCAACATCGCCCCCATGGCCAGGGCAGCGGCGATCATCAGGACAATACGGCGGTCAACCGCCCGCCCGGCCTGACGGACATTGATACAGCCCATGGCGATGACCAGCGCCGCCCCGACCATGGTGGCGATGGCAATCGGCAGGATGCCGAACGCCGAAAAAAGCACCACCCCCAGAAACACCGATATGGCGCGTTTGGCGTGGTGGGTGGCGGGTAGTTCGGCGGCGGTCCATTCGACCAGCAGGACATCGGCGTTGCTGCGCAGGCCCAGAACGTCGGCCCGCTTGCCGATGACCAGCAGGACATCGCCGGCGGTCAGCCTGATCTCGTTCAACTGGGCCCGGATCATCCGCGAACGCCGCTGGATACCGAGGACGATGCAATTGGTCTGGTGACGAAAGGCGGCCTGCGACAGGGTGCGACCGTCAAGCCGCGAGGCCGGCGCGATCACCGCTTCGGCAAGAATGCGATCCCCCGCCGGTTTGGGCTGGGCATAGCCCCCTTCGGCGCTGGCCGCTTCTTCAAGAACCCCCTGAAGAAAGGTTTCGGAACGCGACAGCAATTCGGTGATCGACTGGCGGGTGGCGGTGACAATAATCGCATCGCCGGGCCGCAGGGTAATGTCATCGAATGGCGGTAAAAAGGCGTCTTCGTCGCGCTGAATAAGGCGCACCGTCATCTCAGGCAGGCCGGTGAACATGCCGGCGACCGATTTTTCCCCGGCCAGCCCGTTTTCCCCGGTCACTTCGATCTGGGCGATAAACTGCCGGCCGCCGGTGCCGACCAGCCGCCCGGCCAGCGAAGCCCGGTCCGGCAACAGGCGGGGGGCGACAAGAATAATATACAGAAAGCCGCTGCCGGCCAGCACCGCACCGACAACGGTGAAGTCAAAGAAGCCGATATCGTCACCGGATATGGCGCCAAGACTGGCCGAAACCAGAAGGTTGGTGCTGGAACCGATGAGGGTCAGCATGCCGCCCAGAATAGCGGCCATGCTAAGCGGCATCATCATCCCGCTGACCGACCAGCCCATCCGTTCCGCCAGGGCGCTGATGATCGGGATGAAGATCACCACCACCGGGGTATTGTTCAGAAAGGCGCTAACCGTCATCACAATCAGCAGGGCCAGAACGCTGACCAGGGCGGGGTATTTGTTGCCCACACTCACCAGGTGGCGGGCCGGCCCGTCAAGGGCGCCGGTTCTGACCAGTGCCTGGCCGATGATCAGCAGGGAGACGATGGCGGCCAGCGCCGGATCGGCGAAGCCTTCGAGCAGCCGGCGCGGATCGAGAAGGTTGGCGCCGTCCGGGGCAGCCACCGGAAACAGGTGAAAGACCAGCAGCGCCACGACAATAGTCGACAACGAAACCAGTTCCAGGGAGGCCCATTCGAAGGCATAGGCGGTAACCGCCAGCGCAATCAGGGCGAATGCCAGCCACATTTGCAGATGCATGCCCGGATCGACAGCGATCATGATGTCCCCCTGTAAATCATCACTCTCAAGAGCGGTAAATTACAGGCTGCGCCCTGTCAATGTCAGGGCGTCTAAAAGGAGGCGTCCGCGCGGTGCCTACTGGTTATAGCTGGGGGGCAGGACGGGGGCTTCGCGCATCAGCAGAATAGTGATACGGCGATTGGTCGGCAGATAGGGGTTGTCGGGCAGCAGCGGTTCCGTGTCGGCCTTGCCGGCAACCGAGAAGATACGATCCCGGGGGAAATTATGCGACAGCAATTCGCGGCGCGTGGTGTTGGCCCGGTCGGCGCTCAGTTCCCAGTTGGTATAGCCCGCCTTGCCGCGCAGCGGAATGCCATCGGTGTGGCCGGATATGGCAATGCGATTGGGCATTTCGTTGATGGTGGCGGCAATCTGGGTGAGTATCTTGCGTCCGTTTTCGTTCATTGTCGGGCTGCCCTTGCGCCACAGCGAGTGGCCTTCCTTGTCGACCACCTGAATGCGCATGCCGTCGGGAGTCTGGTCGATAACGATATTATCGCGCAGGTCCTTAAGGTCCGGATTGTTATCCACCGCGTCTTCGATTTCCTGCTGGGCTTCGAGAAACAGCGCTTCTTCCTGTTTGGCGATCATCTGTTCGGCGTAATCGGGCTTTGAGCGGTCGTTGTCGCTGCTGTCCTTGCTCTTGTCGCTGCTGTCGTCCGAGGTTTTCTTGATGACCGGCGGCGTATTGGGAACGCTGACCAGGACCGATCCGGATGACTTTGCCCCTTCCTCGACCACCGACTGGCCGCCGAGCACATTTTGCGAGCCGCTGGTGGTGGTGCTGGCGACTTCCGGCGAGAAATAATCGGCGATGCCCAGCCGCTGTTCCTCGGTGGTCGCCGAGAGCAGCCACAACAGCAGGAAAAAAGCCATCATGGCGGTGACAAAATCCGCATAGGCAAGCTTCCAGGCGCCGCCATGATGGCCATGAGCGGCTTTCTTGATTTTCTTGATGATGATCGGGCGGGCGTTTTCATCCATCGCTGATCAGCCTGTTCAAACGCCTACATCGGCAGGGCATTGTTGACCGCTTCCTCGACTTCCAGGAAAGAGGGACGGTCATGGGAAAACAGCGCCTTGCGGGCGAATTCCACCGAAACCACCGGGGCCGAGCCCTGAAGATGAGCCAGAATGCCGGCCTTGATGCATTCGTAATACTTGCCATCCGAATCGGCGTAATTTTCCAGATTCTTGGCCATCGGGCCAAATACGCCATAGCAAATGAGAATGCCGAAAAAAGTGCCGACCAGGGCGGCGCCAATCAGCCCGCCGAGAATTTCCGGTGGCTCGGCGATGCTGCCCATGGTGACGATGACGCCCAGCACCGCGGCGACGATACCGAAGGCGGGCAGCGCATCGGCGACCGCGGCGACAGCCCCGGCGACGGTGTGGGCCTCGTTGTGGTGAATTTCAATTTCCTTGTCCATCAGGTCTTCGAGAATGTGCGGGTCTTCCGATCCCATGGTCATGATGCGCAGATAATCGCACATGAAATCAACCGCGTGATGACTGGCGAGAAACTTTGGATAGTTGGAAAAAAGCGAGCTTTCTTCCGGGTTCTCGATATGCGATTCGACGGCCAGCATGCCCTTCGACTTAATCAGCTTGAAGGTCGAATAAAGCAGGGTCAGCAGTTCCAGATAGGATTCCTTGCTGTGCGGCGAGCCCTTCATCACCCGCCCGAGATGGGACAATGTGGCGGTCAGGATCGGTTTCGGATTGGCGATGACGAAGGCGCCGATGGCCGAACCTAGAATGATCAGATATTCAAAGGGCTGGAACAGAACGGCAATCTCGCCATGCGGCGCATAGCCGCCAAGTATCGACCCGAAGACGATAAGAACGCCGATAATGAAAAACATTCACGCCACCATAATTATTGCCGCCGGCACGAAACAGCCATGCATTGTCGCTGCCCGCGGTGGCCAGGTCCCGGTAATCCCGCGGTCGGGCTTGGGTTGGATGATCGGCAAACTTCGTTAAATATCGGTTAGTCATAAGGGTTTTCGGCCCGCTTGCGGGGGGGCGGAAAAATGGCCAGGGCGGCGGTCGATAAGGCATGCCTCTTGCCCCGAAGGCCGGGTGATTCTATGAATTGGTTATGGATGGCGACAAAAACGAAGGCACCGAAGAAGCCGGATTTAGCGATGCCGATCTGGTCCGTTTCACCATTTATCCGGTCATCGTCAATCTTTTCGGCATCGCCAGCGCCTATGGCGCCAGACTGCAGGCGCGGGCGGCTGACGATTATTTGCAAAGTCTGGCCTTTACGACCGTCCTGATCACCTTCGTCATTGGCCTGATATTCGCCGTCTGGATATGGATCGTGCGGCGTCTGTTGCACTATGGCCTGCCGCTGGGGCGGCTGCGCTGGCATTTTCTGGTGGCTGTTCCGATATCCTGTATCCTGTTCCTTTTCGGCGCCCTGCACGCGCTGGCGGTTCTGTCGAACAGTCTTTGATTTCAGCCCCGCCCCAGGGGATAAAGGAAAAGCCGGGTCTGGCGCCTGTCATCGACCGTCACGACCCGGGCGGCGGCAATATCCGGCACCGGGAAACTGTTGCTGACCAGAAGGCTGCCGGGGCGCATTTCCCGCCGTGCTTTGTGGTGCAATGCCGCCATCGGGGCCGGTGAAAGGAAGCAATAGACCAGATCGAAGCGCCCAAGATCTTCCGCCCACAGGTCACGGCGTTTTATGGTGACATTGGCAAGCCCCGCGAAGCGCTGCCTCAGGCGGGACAGAAGATAGGGCAGGGGGGCTGTCTCGAAACCCTCGAAACGGCAATCGGGGCGCCTTCGGGCCAGCCGCAGCAGCGGTCCGCCGAGGCCACTGCCGATATCGGCGACGGTGCAGCCATTCTTCTCCGGCAGCAATCCGGCCAGCGCGTCGGTCGTTTTCCGGTTGCTGAGATAAAGCGGCACCCGCTCATCGCCGGCATTCCAGAATATGCCGGCTAAAATCACAAACAGGGCGCCATAAAGCCAGCCCGGCAGGTCGAGGAAAATCGCCGCGACAAAAAGGAAGGGAAAGATGAACTGGATCGGTATCCACCAGCGCGCCAGCCCGATCCGCAGGCTGATCCAGGCAGCGAGCGCGCCGTGAAGGGCAAGATAGAAAAGGGCTCCCGGGGGGATGCCCAGAAAGACGACAACCGGGGACCACAGAATTGGTGACGGCAAGGCCAGTCCGGCCTGAACCAGAAGGGCGCTGACGACCGGATAGCGCCGCCATCCGCGGCGCCCGCCGGGTGCCGGCCTTTCGGCGGTCATATTGCTCATCCCGGACAATCTCCGTTTGCGGCTCTGGACCAATGGCGATCTCTATCATAGACAGGAGGCAGGCTAACAGGGAATGGGGAATAGGACGATGCAAACAGCGGTCGCTTTTATCGGTCTCGGGGTAATGGGCTATCCGATGGCCGGCCATCTGGCCCGGGCCGGCTATCCGACCACTGTCTTCAACCGCACCGCCAGCCGGGCCGGGGCATGGCTGGCGGCATACGGGGATACGGAATGCGCCCATGTGGCCGAGACCCCGGTGGCGGCGGCACGGGGGGCCGGCCTGGTCTTCGTCTGCGTCGGCGATGACCGGGATGTTGAAGAGGTGATCTGCGGTGACGACGGCGTTTTCGCCGGCCTTGGCAGGGGGGCGGTGCTGGTCGACCATACCACCGCCTCGGCCGCGCTGGCCCGCGAACT
>Ga0114931_10012314_pt1 | contig 10025 bp, 10 predicted proteins | sample 2SBtaG_FD_89579 | JGI IMG/M metagenome (GOLD analysis project Ga0114931, IMG submission 89579) | Deep subsurface microbial communities from Kolumbo volcano to uncover new lineages of life (NeLLi) - 2SBTROV14_V59a metaG | ecosystem: Environmental > Aquatic > Marine > Volcanic | place: Kolumbo... | reverse complement strand
CGCCCAGTTCGCGCGCCCACATGCCGGCGCAATTGACCACAATACCAGCCTCGATATGCCCGGTCTCGGCGTCGCGCTCCCAGTCGACACCGGTGACGCGGCCATCCTTCCGGTGAACGGCGATAACCTTTACACCTTCCGCGACCAGAGCACCGTTCTGGCGCGCGCCGGCGGCCAGCGCCATGGCAATATTCGCCGGGTCACACTGACCGTCCCCGGGCAGGTGAACGGCGGTGACGACATCGGCAATATTTACATGCGGGTAGAGCTCCTTGACATCATCCGGTGGTATTTCCTCGACCTCGATATCAAACGCCCTGGCCAGGCTGGCGAGCCGCAATATCTCCTCCCTGCGCTCATCCGTGAGTGCCAGCGTGATGGAACCGTTTTGCCGCAGGCCGGTGGCAACGCCGGTCTCAGCCTCGAGAGTCGTGTAAAGGTCGACCGAGTACTTCGCCAGTCGCGTCATGTTCTGGCTGTTACGAAGCTGGCCGACCAGACCCGCCGCGTGCCAGGTTGTCCCGCAGGTCAGTTGCTTGCGCTCCAGCAAGACGACATCCCGCCAGCCGAGCCCGGCCAGATGATAGGCAACCGAACAGCCGGAAACACCGCCGCCAATAACCACCGCACGAGCTTTTTCCGGCAGGTCCGTCATGCCTTCAACCTTTCATTCCCCGGATCCCAGAGCGGTTGGTCCGGCTGGACCATGGCCCGGTAACGCGCGCCATAGATTTCAACATCCAGTTCCGTGCCGGGCACCGCGCAGTCGGTTCGGGCCATGCCAAGCGCGATGGAACGATCGATCCGGTGACCCCAGCCGCCGGACGTGATCTCGCCGACCTTGTCATCGCCGTGCCACAGGGTCGACATGTAGGGGGCGTCGTAATCGCCGGCCTTGACGATCAGGGTCACGAACCGCCTGACCGACCCGTTCTGCTTTTCCCTGACAAGCGCGGCCTTGCCGACAAAGTCCGGTTTGTCCCATTTGACGAAGCGTTCAAGACCGCCCTCGAGCACCGTGTAGTCGGTCGAAAGATCTCCCTTCCAGGTGCGGTAACCCTTTTCCAGACGCAGGCTGTCGAGGGCATACATGCCGAAGGGTCTGAGACCGCGGCGCTCGCCCGCCGCCATCAGCGCATCGAAAACCGGCGCCATGTCATCACGCGCGCAATGGACCTCCCAGCCGAGCTCGCCGGTATAGCTGACGCGGATGAGATTGACGTAACTTCCGGCGATATGACCGGTCTGGTGGGTCAGCCAGTCTCGCGTGAGATCGGCATCTGTGACCGCGGCCAGAATGTCGCGCGATTTGGGGCCGGCAAGGATCAGCGCCGTATAGTCATCGCTCTCGTCTTTGAGGGAGAAGCCGGGATCACCCGGCAGACGCGATTTGAGCAGCTCGAAGTTATGCCACTGGGCCGCCGCCGCCGTGATCAGGGTCATCATGTTGTCGTCATGGCGCACCACCGACATTTCGGTGAGAATGCGGCCACGCCGGTCGGCAAAATAGACCAGCCCGAAGCGCCCGATCCGGGGCAGCGACCCGGTCACCTGTGCCCGCAACCAGTCCGCAGCCCCTTCGCCTTCGATCTGGAAGTGGGAAAAGCCGGGCAGGTCGAGGAGCCCCGCGGCGTCGCGCACGCTGAGGCATTCCTCGCGGATACGTTTCTGCCATGGTCCCTCGCGGGCCCATGTCTGAGTCGCTTCCTGTGAAATATCGTCACCGGGCCGGGCAAACCAGTTGGCCCGTTCCCAGCCGGCATAGGCACCGAATTGGGCGCCCAGCCCTGTGATCCGGTCATGAACCGGCGAGAGGCGCTTGTTCCGGCCGGCCGGCCATTCATGGCGCGGGAAGTGCATGGCGTATTCGTGGCCATAGACTTCAATGCCTTTCCGGTTGGTATGGTCCTGATCGGCGAATGAGGTGAAACGGCGCGGATCACACGACCACATATCCCACTCGGTGAAGCCTTCGACGACCCATTCGGCCAGCACCTTGCCGGCGCCGCCGGCCTGGGCGATGCCGAAGGTGAAGACGCAGGCTTCAAACGCATTGACAACGCCCGGCATCGGCCCGATCAGCGGGTTGCCGTCCGGCGTATAGGGGATCGGGCCGTTGATGACGCGATTGACGCCGCCGGTCCCCAGGATCGGCACCCGCGCAACCGCATCCTCGATATACCATTCCAGCCGGTCGAGATCGTCGGCAAAAAGCTGGAACGAAAAGTCATCGGGCATGGGATCGTCGGGGCTGACCCAGTGAGCCCGGCAATTTCGTTCGTAGGGACCAAGGTTGAGGCCGAACTTCTCCTGACGCAGGTAATAGGAACTGTCGACATCGCGCAGCAGTGGGAGCTTTTGTCCGCATTGCCTGCTCCAGGCTTCAAGCTCCGGGATTTGTTCGGTCAGCAGAAACTGGTGGGACATTGTCATCATCGGCACGAAGCGGCCAAACAGGGCACCAACCTGCTGGGCCCGGTAGCCGGCGGCGTTGACGACATATTCGGCGCGGATTTCGCCCTCGCCGGTTTCAAGTATCCAGTCATCGCCTTCACGCCGGGCGCCGGTTACCGGGCAAAACCGCACGATCTTGGCACCAAGGTCGCGCGCGCCCCTGGCCAGCGCCTGGGTAAGCTGGGCGGGATCGATGTCGCCGTCATATGGGTCATAAAGCCCGCCCGCGAGGTCGTGGGTTTCGAGGAACGGATAGCGCTCCTTCAGGTCCGCAAGCGAGCACATTTGCGTATTCATGCCCTGATAGCGGCCCATGCCGACAACACGCTCGAATTCCAGCATCCGCTCGTGGTTATGGGCGAGGCGCAGGGAACCGGTGACATGGTAGTTCATCGGATAGTCGACGGCTTCACCGAGGCGGCGATAAAGCCCGGCCGAATAGCGCTGCATGTTCATGATCGACCAGGACGCGGAGAATGTCGGCACGTTGCCCGCCGCGTGCCAGGTCGAGCCCGAGGTCAGCTCGTTCATTTCCAGCAGCGCGCAATCGGTCCAGCCCATGCCGGCCAGATGATAGAGGCAGGACACCCCCACGGCACCGCCGCCGATGATGACAACCCGTGCTGTTTGCGGCAATTCAGTCATGCTCCGCGCCCCTCGAAAAACAGCTGAGATGAAACGATCGCGGGTGTCAAGACGATCGGACTCATCCCCGTCGCGACGGCCTTGTCACGCGGCTATCGCGGCCTCGAACGGGGCAGGTTCAGGGGTTTTCCGGCGGGGCTTCTTCGCCGGCGAAAAAACGCATCTCTATCGCGCAGTGCATCAGTGAGCGCGACCACAGTACGATGATGTGGCTGTCGAACTCGTCGCTCGCATGCTTCGACTGCTCCATCATATCGCGCGCCAGGCTTTCGCACCGTTCAGCCAGCGCGGTCCAGTTCTGCAAGCTGCCTGCCATGACATTACCGCCCCTTGAAATCGGCTTTGCGTTTGTCCAGAAACGCCTGCACTCCCTCGGCGTGATCGTCGGACAGCTTGAGCACACTCTGGCCAATGCGTTCGAAATTACGGCCGGTCTCAAGGTCGACATTGACGCACTGGTTGATGATCAGTTTTGCCGTTCCGAGCGCGAGCGGCGCGCGCTGCGCGAGCGTTTCGGCAAAGGCGAGCGCATGCTCGATCAGGGCATCGGCCCCGATCACCTCATCAACGAGACCGATCTCCAGCGCCTTTTCCGCGGCAATGATCTCACCGGTCATGACGAGACGCTTGGCCTTTGAAGGACCGACGAGCTTGACGAGTCTTGAAATACCGCCAGACCCGGGTATGAGGCCGACATTACCCTCCGGCAATCCCATGCGCGCGACGTCGGCTGCAAAGCGGAAATCGCAGGACAGCGCCAGCTCAAGCCCGCCACCCGCAGCCACGCCATTGATCGCGGCGATGACCGGGACCTCCATCTGCTCGATCTCGTCGAACACATTGTGGATCATGCGCACCCGCCGACGGAAACCCTTTGGTCCGACCGCGGACAGATCGCCCATGCCGCGAACATCCTCACCGGCAGAAAAGGCCCGCCCCGTCCCGGTGATAATGAGGACACGCAGTTCATCATTTTCGACCAGATCGCGGACCGCGTCGCGCAGTTCCTCGCGCATCTCGAGGTTCCAGGAATTAAGATTGTCGGGCCGATCGAGGCGCAGGATTGTGACCGGGCCCTCGCGGTCAAAACTCAGGAACTGGTAGCTCATGTGCTGACCGTTTCAGGCAGCAACTCGACCTCTTCACCGATATTCCAAAGGGCCCAGTGGACATTCATGTCGGCCTCCGTCAGAGCCGCCTGAAGCATCGGCACAGCGAGCCCGGCCGCCGCTTCCTGAATCAGAACACGGGCAGCTTTCAGCTTTTCGATTTCCGTCTCGTGGGTCATGTGGCTCTCCCGTTACTAGCGATCCAGCGCCCGGCGGAATTCCTTCGGACGGTGGTCGAATATGCGCCTGGTCTTGAGATCATAACGCGGCAGACTGTTTGGCTCGACCGGCTGCACTGCGATGCGTACCTTGAGTTGTTTCGAGATCTCGCCCGAGACAACGCTGGCAAGGGCCGGCCAGTCGGCCTCCGGCACGCCGGGCAGCGGTTCAAACCTGATCTCCATCTCATCGTTGTCGGCAGCGCGCGTCATGTGGATTTCATAATTGCTGCTGACACCGTCCACCGCGCCAAGCACATTTTCGACTGCGGTCGGATAAACATTGGTGCCACGCAGGGTGACCATGAAGTCGGTACGCCCGAGAACCGAACCCTCGAACTTCAGCCAGGTGCGGCCCGACGGGCAGCTGAACCGCGGGCGGACCAGATCATGAGTGCGGTAATTCAGCAATGGCTGGGCGCTGTTGACGTAACTCGTAACCACATGCTCGCCGACTTCGCCCTCGCCGACCTCACGGCCGGTGTCAGGATCGATAACCCAGGAAAACACGCACATTTCGTCGACATGGACGCCATCGCCTATTGAATTGCATGGCGCGAATGCGTCAACTTCGGCAATGCCCAGCAGTTCACCGGCATTCTCCGCGCCCCAGGCGTCGATGATCTGGCGTTTCATCTGCGGCAGCGCCGTCGGGCCGGGCTCGCCGGCATGGATGGTGTAGCGGATCGACGACTGGCTGAGATCAATACCCTTGTCGCGGGCGACCGCGGCAAGCCTCAGGGCAAAAGTCGGCGTAGAAATCAACACCGTGGGCTTCAGCCGCTGAATCGCGTCGATGTGGCCTTCGGTATTGAGACCACCGCCCGAAATCATGCGGCCGCCGAACCTGCGCACGCCCCAGTAAGCACTCCAGAAACCGGCGAAATTGCCCCAGCCGAACGCGAAATAAAAGCTGTCGGAAGGACGAATGCCTGTTGCCCAGAAGGCGGAACACCAGGATTCGCCGTAGCGCACGGTGTCGTACATGGCATAGGGAATGGCCAGCGGCACGCCGGTCGTGCCGGAGGTCTCCGCGTGGTGCACAATGGCGCCGTGGGGCCGCGCCAGGGTCGAGCCGTAGGGCGGATCAGCGGCCTGCCGGTCCAGGAAATCACCCTTGTCGGTCAGCGGTATCAGGGTCTTGAAATCATCAATCGTCTTGATATCGCCGGGTTCGAGCCCGATTTCATCGAACCTCTTCCGGTAGAACGGGCTGTTGTCATAGGCGTAGCGGACCAGGCGCGGCAGACGGTGTTCGTGCAGCCGGTCGAGTTTCTCGCGCGGCATGGTTTCGGTGATTTCGTTCCAGAACCGGCTCTTGGCTGCCGCCGGCGACATGTTTGCATATCCATCGCGTGCCATTGCTGTTGTCCCTTCCGACCGGATTCAGGTTATGGGCTCACCGCCCCTTGAACTCGGGCTTGCGCTTTTCGACGAATGCATTGACGCCTTCCGCGGCATCTTCCGACTTGAACAGAATGTTCTGGTGGCCGCGCTCGATCGTCAAGCCTTCGGCGAGCGACGCCTCCATTCCCCTGTTGATCGACAGCTTGGCAAGCCCCTGGGCAAGTGTCGGACCTTCCGCAAGCCTGGCGGCATAGGCCATGACCTCATCTTCAAACTCGGCCTCCGGAAACAGCCGGTCGATCAGGCCCCGGTCCCTGGCGGTGACCGGATCGATGGTCTCGCCGGTCGCGATCATATGGAGCGCGAGACTTCGCGGAAGGATGCGCGGCAGGCGTTGCGTGCCGCCCATGGCCGGATTGAGGCCGAGATTTATCTCGACCAGTCCCAACTGGTATCTGGCGTCTTTCGCAAATCTGAAATCACAGCCAAGAGCCAGCTCAAGCCCGCCGCCAAGAGCATGTCCGGCAATGGCGGCAATAACGATCTTGGGGGTATTCTCGAGCAGGTCCACGGTCTCATGGGCGATCGTCAGCAGATTGGCGAACTGCGTTGAGTTCGAGCTTTGCAGGGTCTTGATATCGGCGCCGGCGCTGAAGAACTTGGGCAGGGCGCTCCGGATGACCAGTGTGCGCATGGCGTCGTTCCGGCGGGCTTCGTGGATCACCTCCTGCAGCTCGCGCAGCATGGCAACGTCATAGGAATTGACCGGCGCCGCATCCATGGTGATGAGCCCAACCAGTCCATCCTGCTTCAAGTCGATAGCCATCGCTGTAACCCCTCTTGATTTGTTGTCTAGAGATATTTCCGGTTTGCCAGATGGTCGGGCACGTCGAGCCCCATCTCTTCGAGCAGCGGCACCACGTCATCGATGTACTGCTGGTGCAGTTGGGCGTTGGTCTTGCCCTTGATGCCCCATTTGACATAGGTGTCGGAGTTCTTCGAATCGGATCTCCCGAACATATCAAGCGCCGCCGGCCACCACTTGTGGAGGAGGTCCTGAACCTCCTTCCTGCGGTCCGGATCCCGCACCGCCTGCTTGATGAAGCTCATGCCGGCGGTGGCATGAAAGAATTCGTCCTTTTCGAGCTGGTCCGAGACTTCCGCCAGGGGCTCATAGGTGCTGCCCATCCACTCGATGCCGACATAGAGCCCGACACGGTCAATGAGAGCATGGAACCAGCAGACATCGACCCAGCTTTCCAGCGGAATGCGGAATGCATACTGGCCGACTTCCTTGTCGATGAACGGATCCTCACCGAGACTCTCGATGATCTTGGCCACGATCTGGCCGTGGTTGACCTCCTGCTTGATAATCTCCGCCTCGATGGTCATGGCACGCCCGTCGGGGGCGTAACGCAAGCCCGCGCTCGCAATATTGGCGAGCAGCACCCTGTAATGGGGGTTCGCGTTGTTCTCCACATGGGCGTATTTCAGGAGCTTGATCATGAACTCGCGGAACTCCGGCGGCATTTGCGGATCATCCTTCTTGAACATCCGAAGGGTCGAACCTTCCGTGTTCATCGGGTTCTTGCGTTCAAATTTTTCCGTCTCCGACATGGCGGATCCCCTTGTGAGCAGTTGTCCCGGGCCGGCCGGTCACACGACGATATCGCGAGACGCGGCAAGCCCGGCGAGCATTGACGCGCGCAAGGCGCGCACGAGCTTGCTGCCGTCGAATTCGGCACGCCGGCGATGCCACTCGAGAAACGTGCCGTCGTGGCCGGCGACAATGATTGCGGCCTGTTCTTTTGCCGGCAGATCATGCCGAAATTCACCGCGCCTGCGCCCCGCCATGATGACGTCCTCAAGGGCGGCATACATGCGCCGATAAATATCCCGCGCGCACTCTTCGATGCGGCCGCCCTTGCCGTGGAATTCAAGCGAAATCAGGATCAGCAGCAAGACCCGGTCGGGATTGGAAATGCCCAGATCCGCCTGACCGTTGACAAAGGCCGCGATTTTGTCGGTTGCCGACGGTCCGGCCGCCGACAGGGTGTCCAGCATCCGGCCAATCACGACTTCCTTGATCTGGTCGAACAGCGCATAAAGCAGGCCTTCCTTGCTGTCGAAATAGAAATAGACGGCGCCCTTGGAAAGGCCCGCGCGCTCGGCAATCTGATCGACCGTGGTCTGTTCGTAACCTTGCGACACGAACAGGCCGAGCGCGCCGTTCAGCAGGGCTTCGACACTCGCTTCGCGCTGCTCACGTTTGGTTTTTCGCTGCGGCTTCATGATACTGGTCTAGCAAGAATACATACTGACCGTCCAGTATGTTTCGGATCAACAATCTCCGACCGCCGGCGTAACAGGTGCGCGCGGGCGATACCCGCACAAGACGGTCGCCCGCTTTCAGGTTGAGAATTTCCGGAAATCCGGCTTGCGTTTTTCCAGGAAGGCACTGACGCCTTCCCTGGATTCCTCGGTGGCGTAATAGAGCTTGAGCGCCTGCAGCCCGAGACTGCCGATACCGCGAATATTTTCAGTATCGGCGTTAAAGGAACGCTTGGCGATGGCCAGCGCGGTCGGTCTTTTTGAAACAATCTCCTGGCACCATTTGTCTACTTCCGCATCGAGCTGATCGTGCGCCACGACGACGTTGCACAGACCCATTTCGAGGGCCTCCCGGGCGCTGTAGCGGCGACACAGATACCAGATTTCCCGAGCCTTTTTCTCGCCGACCACATGGGCGAGATAGGCGGTTCCCCAGCCGGGGTCGACGGAGCCGACCTTCGGACCGACCTGGCCGAACTGCGCCTTCTCGGAGGCTATCGTGAGATCGCAGATAGCGGCAAACACATTGCCCCCGCCAATGGCAAAACCCTGGACCCGGGCAATGACCGGCTTCGGAATATCACGAATGACGCTGTGCAATTCTTCAACCGGCATCCCGATGGTGCCGCGCCCGTCATACTGGCCGTCATGGGCCGACTGGTCACCGCCGGTGCAAAAGGCCTTGTCGCCGGCGCCGGTGAAGACGACAACGCCGATGTCGTCGTTCCAGCCGGCACGGCTGAACGCATCGATCAGTTCTTCGGCCGTCTGGCCGCGAAACGCGTTGTACTTCTCTTCCCGATTGATGGTGATCGTCGCAACACCGTCCTTCTCGACGTAAAGAATGTCCTGGTAGCTCATGGACCCGGTTTCCTTGTGTTAGCCTTGCATCGTGAGACCACCGGAGACGCTGAGCGTTTGTCCGGTGATGAAATTGGCATCGTCGCTGGCAAAAAATGCGACCGCACCGGGCAGGTCCTCCGGCTGACCGAGCCGGCGCATCGGGATTGCCCGTTTCAGACCTTCCGCGATCTTTGCCCCGGCCTCGCCTTCCGCGACCTGGGCAAACAGCGGCGTATCTGTCGGACCCGGGCAAACAACGTTGATCTGGATGTTGGCGCGGGCGAGTTCACGGGCGATCGTCTTGGTGAAGGCGATAATACCGCCCTTGGCGGCGGAATAGACCGCCTCACCGGACGAGCCGACACGACCGGCATCGGACGCGATATTGACGACCTTGCCGTGGCCGCGCTCGACCATGCGCGGCAGGATCGCATAGTGCATATGCAGCGGACCATACAGATTGATATCCACGACCTTTTTCCAGAGGTCGAAGTCGGTCTGCAGAAACGGCACGATCTTGTCCCAGCCGGCATTGTTGACGAGAATGTCGATCGGCCCGGCCTCGTTTTCGACTTTGTCGACGGCCGCGGTCACGGCGTCAAAATCGGTAATATCAGCCTTGGCAAAAACCGCCTTGCCGCCGGCGGATGTGATCAGCGATACCGTTTCCCCGGCGCCGCCGGCATCAATATCAACGATGCCGACCGTCACACCTTCTTGCGCGAGACGCCTGCAGATGGCGCGGCCGATGCCGCTCCCGCCGCCCGTCACGACCGCCACCCGGCCCTTCAAGCCTTTCATTTGAGCCTCCCTTGCCGTGGTTGAGATATCAAGCAGCGCCTGCGGCCGGACGCGATGGCCGAGGGTTGACTTGCATCCCTTTTTCAAACCTAATGTTAGTTAGAATAACCGACGGAGACAAGATGAAAAACGCCGCACCACGGCAGACCGGCGGTCCGGGGACTCCCGCTGCGACAAGGCGGCGGCCCGCCAACGCGAAATCCGACCTGTCACGCCGGCAGATTCTCGATGCAGCGGCAAAATTGTTTCAACAGCAGGGCTACGCCGCAACGACGCT
>Ga0114931_10012313_pt1 | contig 10026 bp, 20 predicted proteins | sample 2SBtaG_FD_89579 | JGI IMG/M metagenome (GOLD analysis project Ga0114931, IMG submission 89579) | Deep subsurface microbial communities from Kolumbo volcano to uncover new lineages of life (NeLLi) - 2SBTROV14_V59a metaG | ecosystem: Environmental > Aquatic > Marine > Volcanic | place: Kolumbo... | reverse complement strand
ACATGTATGGCCATTCTGGCCCCCCAGCCGGTCCCATCTGGACCCCTCATCTGTGAGGTATGACAGGGCTTGTCACACCTACGGGTACGGTCCCCCACGGTGGGGACGTCATGCGTGAGGGGTTACGGCTGGTGTTTGGGGTAATGCGAGCCCAGCACCAGCGATGCAGTACCGACGAGCGCGCCGGTGCCGACGAATTGCAGCGCCCACGGTTCGTAGTGCGCGCATTGCATGCATGCCCATCCAACCCACGTCCCGAGACACAGCGGGCATGCCCACAGAGCGCGCCACAGTCGCGGCCCGTGGCAACGTATGGGCGCGAATATTGTTCCGCGCCAGAGCCAGTAGGTGATCGCAACCGCGTAGACGATTGTCACAACAACCACCATGCCAGCGCGAGCAGTCCGCCGATTGCCACCGCCCCTCCGGAGTCGCTTCCGTTCGACGGCTTGACGCCGCGTTTCTTGGTAGGACTGCCCGGCCGCTTGTGCGTAGTCTGGTACTGCTCTACCGCCTTCATACCGCCGGCAATCCCCGCGCCTACGCGGAGCGCAACGTCTTTGCCGTGTGCTACTGCGCGCGCCGGATCCCATGCATTCGCATTCGTCCAAGCGCTGACGTCATCGCCCATGTAGAGCAGCGGCGCCACGCCTAGTAGCCCTACAGTTTGAGGTCCGCGAATGATGCATGTACGGAGGGGGTGTTTGGGTGGGCACCGTCGCCCGAACGTCTGCATTCCCCGCCCGTCATTCGATAGCATTGGCGGGGATTCCGGGAACAGGTTGGACGCCGGAACGTAGCCGAGCAGCTTGCTACCGCTAGGACCGCCACGCGGAACGAACCACGGACCCGTCTGGCTCGCATGATGACCGCTACCTCCGGTCCACACTAGTGGAGGGCCCGCTACCATGTTCGCGACGCGCGCGAACACGGAGCGTTCGTCGGCAGTGAGTTTGGCGAGGCTGTCAACTAGACTGCTTTGCGTCGCGAAGTACCAGTCCACTTCTGGCAGATAGATCGCGTCGTCTACCTCGAACGTGTGCTTGGCAATGTATTGGTCACGAGACATCCGGGCAATCAGCCCGTCGACAAACGTCCCGAGCTTCCCCCCGAGATAACCGCCGATCCCAGGCAAGACGACGGAGCCGGCGGCAGTGCCGAGGATCTGCCCCGCATGATGCGGGTCAGCTTGCGCTGCGCTGTAGGTGTCCTCCCCGAACGCAATCGCGTCGCTGTAGTCGTCAGTCATACAATCCCCAGCGCACGCTTGACGCTAGGCCAGCGGGCTTCGAGCGCGCGCGCGTACTTCGGCTCCGCGAGGTAGTAGTAGTGCTGCGCCTTCAGCGCGTGTGCAAGTTCGGCGGGCGTCCCGCCACGCAAGACGACGACTGCCGCGCTCCGTTGCAACTGCTTCCCGAGTGCAACGCGCAACCATTCTTGCGCGCCGGACACGTCGTCCGCGTACGCGCGAAACCATGCCCAGTAGTATCCACGCGGGCCGTAGTCGGCGGAGAGTACCGCAGGCGCGCCGCCCGGACCGGGTGTCATCGGTACCTGCATCCCGGTCGCGAGTAGGTTCGCCAGCGCAACCTTCGACTGCCGCTTCTTCGGATCGACCGCCATCGCGTTCACTTCGGCCCGCGTCGCCACGCGGAGAAGTATGGCGCCCCAATCATGCTTGCCGGCCCACAACCCCTTCGCGTCGCCGGCACCGGTTTCGACGATCGGAGATAAGAGCGACAGTCCTACCTCGCGCGCCGTCGGCTCGCGTCCGTACTGGCGTACCCACGCCTCGCGCATGGATGCGGCTTTCGCTCGTACCCATGCGGCGGACAGGTGCACTTCCTTTATGCCCGGTCCGGACGCTCCACTATCCCGCGTCGCCACCGCAACGAGCGGAAACAGCATGAGCCATGGCCACATTGTGCGCACACTACTCCGCTCCCGGGCACGCGCGCCGTACAGCGGCTGCGCCTTCTAGCGCAGCCAGTCGCTCGCCCGTTTCCGCGTTGATAGCTGCTTGCTTTTCCAGCGCGCGGTCAACGTGCGCAGTGAGCCTCAGGACCGAAGTGCCCAGATATCCAAAGGCAAGACTCATGACTCCGAATGCTGCCGCGTCGAACGTCATGACGGACACTCGCGCTCCAGTACGAGGTACCCGTTGATTGCCGTGGCGGATCCGGTGGTCACAGTAATCGCTATTTCGCTGGCCGAAGTAGGCCACGGAAATTGGGCTGTAGTCGTGCTTGAATTGACCGCGAACGCTCCGGTCGTCCCTTCCGGGTACGAGATCGTAAACACTGCGGTCCCGGTCCCGGACCCTCCGATATAGATTCCTTCTATTTCCCACCCGCTCCACGTAGACCGGCGGTACGTTTCCGAGGAGCCGACGTCGACGCTGAACGGAATGACTCGCGTTTCTTTCACACGCACCTCCCGCCCGGTCCGCGTCGCCGCGCGCGCTTGCAGTGTCCGCGTGCACATTTCCGTGTGGAAGGCGCCCGGACGCCGGTCCGCCCGGTACGCTTGGTTGTGTTCGAGGATCCGGCTCGCTTGCGAGGGGGGCGCAAGTGTTTGGTGAAGAGGCATGGGGTTTTTTCAAGCCGTGCTTTAATGCGGAGAATGCGAGCGTCAATCCGATTGGCTTCCGCCATCGAGTACTCGCCGCACTTGTACATCTTCCCGAGTCGCGCGCGCGCCGGGCCTACGTGCGCAAGGTCGGGCACGGCCAGAGCGCGGCGCTTCGGATCGCCAAATGCAGCGGCCGGGAGTTTCGCGCGCAATGCGGGAGTGAGTTTCACTTTACTTCCCTTTCACGTGGTCGGCTACCGACTTGATGTCTTTGCCGATCGTCTGCATTGTGCGGTTGTGTACCGCGATGCCGACGGCTACAAGCGCCGGGCCGAGCACTGATGCGATTGCGAGTGCGATGGGGAGCCACGTCATGTCATTCCTTCTTTCCGCCGGCAAACGCGGCCATGAGTTTCAATTTCGTGTCATCGTCGATCGAGTCGGCGATGGCGCTCACGTCAAGCGTGGGCTCCCCGGCATCTTCGGCGCCAAGCCCCATTAGCTGGGCAGCCTTGTCGAGCAAGAGCGCGCTCGCGGTAGCCTTTGTGTCGTCGTTTCCGTCCTGTTCGCGCTTCGCGACACGCTCGCGCGCTTCGAGCACTTCGAGCTGAAGTTTCGTGATCTGCTTCCAGGTTCGACTTTCGTGCTTCGCGCTCTTCGTTGCGACGGACGCCATGTCGAGCACGAGTTTCACTAACGCCTCTTCGTGCGCCATGAAAACGTCGAGTAATCGGACATCTAGTGCTCGGTGCTGTACGTCTGGCGGACTAGCGTCGGGTAGGTGGACGTGTTGCTCCGGACCGCCCTGGACTATCTCGGCGGTCGGCACCACTTCCAGGCTGTCCTTTTTCGGCATGTTACTTTTCCTTCAGGAAGTACAGCACAATGGCGACCAGCACGAGGGCGATAACCAGGTTTGTCAATTCTGCGCTGCCAATCTTGATCGACTCCGCCGCGCCCGTTGCGACGTCACTCGCCGTGTGTTCGAGAACATCGCCGCGAGACGTTGGCTCGGGCCCGCTCGCCCCGAGTGCCGCGTCCTGTAGCGGGTAGTCGCTTGCGTCGTCAACCTTGCCGTTCCAAGGAAAAACGACCGGGCGCGGACAATCGGGAAACGCGACGTCGGCCGTTTGCCGGATGCCCCAGAACCATGCGTCGTTTGCCGGGTCCGTATCGACACCGGTCTCCCCGGAGTTTTCGCGCGCCGGCTCGATCGTCCGGACTGTGACGACGGCACTAGGGGTCCCGTCGGTCCCGGTCACGGGTGACGCGAGCCAGTGATCTATGCAGCGGACCGCATCGCTATCGCGCGCGCCGCGAGCTTCGAGGATGCGATACTTCACGTCGCCTACCTATCCACAACACTGGTCGAGTACTGGATAGGCGAAATCATACGACTGCTTCGCCAATTCGTAGGCCGCGCACGTTTCGGGCCCGGCGTTCCCGTCAACTCTGACGGACAACCCAGTTTCCGTCAGAAAGGCGTTCAATCCCTGCTGAGCCGCGCGCACGAGCGCGTCATTGTTGCAGGCCGGCACCGCGTTGCGATTACCGCCAGTCGAAGTCTTGGGCGGAGGCGGGGGCGGCATGTTGGGCGGCGGCGGACCCCCTCCGATCCCGGGAGTCCGTGTTCCGCCGGTCACTTCGGTGGCCGACGAACTACTCTCTCCGCCGAGCGCAGCGACTAGCAGGCCCGCGGCGCCAAGTATCCACCCGATCGCCATCCTACGACCCCAGCAGCTTGCGGCGCGCCGCATCTTCGGCACGCGCGGCAAAAATGGCGGCGCGACGCTTCTTGATTTCCTTCGCGTCCGCTTCGGTGAGGATTCCGCGCTCTACGAGCAGCGCGAGCTTCGCGGCAGGTTCGGGCAGAGCATTCAGCTCTGCGTTCGTGGGGGCGGCCTTTGCCATATGAAACTCCTACTGTGGGCAGTCTGACGCGCACGCGCGCCGACCGGTCAAGGTCACGACCATAGAGTTCGCGGACGCCTGCGCGTCGCCACTCCAGGCGATCTGAAGCGGGTTGTTCGAGTCAACGAACCTAACGGGAAACTTCGGCAGCATAATCAACGGAAGGAGCATGTTCACGTCGGTCGGCGGCGCGAAGGGCCGCCCGTTCTGGCTCACCTGCGCCATGAGGACGGACGAAGAGTCGATATCGACGGACGAAACGATCGAGACGGAATCGACAGCCATCGGTGCGTCCGGCGCGATGTTCCCGTCAACCGGGAGCGCGCCGGCGGCGCTCGAAAACAGGAACGACTGCGCGAAAGTCTTGCACGGGGCGGAGGACAGACAGTCAGGCGCCTGGTGACATCCGTCCGCCTGGTCACCGCCAAAGGTGGTGCCGACAACAACCGGATTCACCGCTTCCGCGGCGCTCAAGTCGATCTTGTACTTGAACTTCACGCCGGCGGACAGGCCGAGGTGAATGTGTGGGAGCCGAACCATCAGGCCGCCCGACCCGAATTGCTTTGCGTCTACAGACTCGAATACGACGTCCCCGTTCTGGTCCTTCAGGGACAGCGTTGCATAGCCGGGCGCCGTCAGCGCAGTCGTGACGTTGGCTGAGATTCGCCGCAGTACGGAGTCGTTGTTCGGCGAAATCGAAACCCAGCCGGTAGAGGTCGATCCGGCTGCGATCGTCTGTGAGTCTGACTGCCGCCAAATATTGCAGCCCCTCGGCTGCGAGTAGCTACAGACGGCCTCCGGCGCGCTGCAAATGCTCACGACCCTCGCCCCGCTTCCCAGTCGTAGGCAGCACGCCTCCCGGTCAACGCTGCGCCGGCAGTGCCGGCCGCAGCCGCAAGGCGCGAAATCTTCTTGGACCCGGACGCGAGTGCTCCGACGGCGCCGGCGACAAGCGCAGCGTTCCCTACGGAAACCTTGTGCTTGGGCGATCCGTTCTTCTTTTTTCCGAAGACAAACTCGGGATCTTTGCCCTGATTTTCGCGATTCGCCTCGATGAATCCCTCGAGACCGCCGATCGCGCCTCCTACCGCCATCTCTTCGACGTCCTCGCGGTGCTCACGCGCGAGGTTGCGCGCGCGACTTCCGGCGCGGCGTGCCAGCCGGCCAGCGGACCGGGAATAGGAGCGACGGCGCTTGCGCCGGGTGAATCGTGCCATGCACCTACCCTAGCCACCCCCCTCACGAATGTCTAGACATGCGACACCGTACGTGGTAGGTACCACTAGTGCGAGATTGGGTTACACGCTCTGAGGCCGCCCAGCGACTAGGAGTCTCGCGGCCATGGGTATCGAGGCTCTGTGTGTCCGGGCAGCTGGATTCCACGGTCGATTCCGAGGGCCGGCGACGAGTATCGGTCGCGTCGCTGACGGCCTACGAGCGATCGCGCGAGCCTGCGGATGAGGATCCGCGCGTGACGCGCGCCCGACGCGAGGCGAAAGCGGACGCGCAACGCCTGCGCGACGAAGCGCGCGCCGAACGCAAAGCAGCGGCGCGCGAGGCTCGCAAGATGCGCCGGCAGACGGCACACGCGCTCCAGCGCATCGCAGACGCGCTAGAGCAGATGCAACGGTGATTCTGCCGCGCGCGCCATCTCGCCCTCGGGCGTAGTCTCGCCCGCGTAGGCGCGAGATTCAATCCCGGGCAGCGTGTACAGACTCCAATCCGCGCGCCGTTTCGGCGCAGGGTCGAGCGATATTCGCGCCGGCGCCTCGTACCATTGGCCGTAGTGCGCCGTGCGACGGATAGCCCCACGCTCCGTGCGAATGATAGTCGCGCGCGCGCCGCCGAACTGGGTTTGCGTCCCTAGGTCTACGAGCGCATCACCGCGCTCGATTGCGGCTCCGATCGCGGCGCGCTGCATATCTACTGTGCTGCGCCCGATGCCGCGCGCGCGCACTTTATCTGCGCTCCAATATATTCCGGGGCGGACGAACGTCATCGCCTCGCGCGCATCCAATTCCCACGACCCTAGCGTGTCCGGCGCAAGCGGCGCCGGCCCTGGCTGCGGACGGGCCCGTGTGTAGAGACCGTCCGTCGCGACGGCGACGGTTGCCTCCGTACCCGATGCGATCATCAGATCGAGTAGCTGTGCGCGCGTGCCAGCGGTAATCATGCCGGCCCATATAGTGCTCGCATAGCGCGGCGTGCCGATACGTTGTGCGAGCTTTCCGTAACACGAATTGAGGCCAAGCTTCAGCGCCAAGCCGCGCACGTCTTTGCCGAGCTTCACGCGCTCGCGGTACATCGGGAGGATGCCAGAGAACGGCTGGTGGTCGCATCCCGCGTGCCATACCCATGCCTCCCCGCCCCAGTGCACGCCGGACCATCCGCGCTGCGCCGCGCGATACTCGCTCGCCCATGCCCATCCGGACCACCCCCCGCGTGGATAGAGTATCGACCCGTCAGGCATCCGACACGGGAGCGGACCCCACGATCGCTCACCAACGTCGGTCACGGCGTACCGGTAGAGCGCTACGGACGCTGCATCGGCGCGGCCCTCGTCTAGTACGCGCTCCCACGTCCCGTGCGCGAGGCAGGGGAGTGAGCGCGCGTGGTACGGGTACGCGCTGGCGATGTCCGCGCCATAGACGTCATGCGTGCCGACGCAGGCCTGCTCGAACCGCCCGCCAAAAAACGCTCGCTCGGCGGCTTCGCGCACGCCGGCCGGCGGAGTGCCGCGCGCGTCGCGCGCACCCCACCGGTCGAGTAGCACGGAGGCGACGCTGCCCGGACCGTGCCACCGGCGCGGTTCGATGCCCACGTCCGATAGTACGGATTCAAGGGCTGTCGCGAGACGCGCGAGTGCCTGGCATTCGGAGAGACAGTACGCGCGCACGCGGCGTGCGTCGCCAGCGCCGAACGTCGCGCGCAACGCTTTCATTTCGGCGATGTCTGCGACCGGCGCGTCGATTCCCCATCGTTCGAGCGCTCGCACGAACGGCGACTGGAAGAAGCGGCCCAAGTCCCAAACCGTAGTCCCATGTCTTTGGCCTCTCCGGCCAATACGCATCATGCCGGCGAGGTAGTGCAAACGATAGCCGCGCCATTCCACAGGGAAAAATCCGCCGGTTTCGCGGACACGGAGTTCCGGGCGAAACAGCGAGTACAGCGCGCGGTCCGGCAATTCGCGGAGCATCATCGTCCAATCGTAGCCGAGGTAGTAGCCGCACACGCGCGCGCGCGTCGGGAGCGCGAGCAGCGCATCCAGGCATGCCGCCGTCCCGAGCCCACCACTATCCTCGATCCAGTCGCTGCCCCCGCTCGCGTCGGACCACGCGAGTAGCGTGTACCGATGGGGGCGACGGCCTACCCCCTCACCGTCTATCCCTATCCAGCGCCTCAATGCCCGACCGGATATCCATAATACAGATTATACAGTTCGTGCACGGACAACCCACTTTCCTCGGCTAGGTCCTGCATGTCATCGTCATCCGGCACTGCGTAGCCACCGCGCGACGTGCCGACCACACGGATGTCGAGTAGCATGGCGCCCTCGGCCGCAGCCGCGCGCTTGAGGGCGCGATCTAGCTCGCCCAACTCGGCCGCTCTCCCCTGTAGGCCCGCGTGCTCCTGGTAGATCAGATCCCGCGCCGATACGCCCTCGCGCGCAGCCTGGTCTGCCAGGTCACGGATACGGCCGGCCTGGGCCGGAGGCATCGCGTCGGCGAGCGCTAGGAGCGTATCGCGCTCTCGCTCTAGCCGACGTTGCAGCGGCGTAGTTGGCTGCCGTCCGGGCAGCCGTCGCTCTGCCGGGGGGATGCGCACGCGGACGTGCTTCGGCTTCGGCTTCGGCTTCGGCTTCGGCTTCGGCTTCGGCTTCGGCTTCGGCTTGCGCCGTGGGGGCGGAACTGCGTCCCGCATAGCGCGCGCGAGCGCCACGGGGACCATGCCCCGGGACGCCCGTGCACCGGCCAGGATCTCATCCCAGCCTACACCGCGCTTGCGCGCGCGGCGAATGAGTACCTCCGCCGCTGCCTCGAGAGCAGCGGCGGAGTGTCGACTACGCATCCCCCTCCGTATCATCGGGATCGACGACGACGAAGCCGAGCCGCTCGATCGCCTCGATTGCCTCGGCCACGCCATGTATCTCGATCACGATGTAGCCGCGGTCAACGAGATACTGGCGGACTGCGTACTCGCCCTCCACGTTAGCGTCGACTCGGTAGCCCCCCCCGTCGTCGGTCAGATGGAAGACGGCCCTCATTGACCGGACGCCTGACGGTACACGTCGGCCGTCCATGCCATACCGGCACGTCCGGTCACGCGCACCCACGCGCTATCGCGGATCCCGAGATTCGCGATGCAGGTCCTCACTCCGAGCACTGCCGGAGCACCGGCGGGGAGCATTTCGCCGTCGGATGTGGGCGCGCTTTCGAGGAGCTCTACCTCGTAGAGACTGCGCACGCGGCCGTCCCTGCCAGCGTACTCGCGAGAGCCCGTAATCGTGAAGTGCAACACGGTACCCTCTTCCCAGGCAAGCCAGGGGAGGTGCGTGGCGCGTCTCTCGTAGCCGGCGGGAGGGGTCGGGATGAGGTGCTTCGGATCGGTTTTCATGTTCTTCTCTCCTTGTTGTTGTTGTTGTTGTTGCAAGGGTCGGCCGCCGCTAACGGTATTCGACCGACCGGTCGCTGTAGTACCCTTCGAGGGCTTCTGATGCCATCTGGTACTCGGGGGAGTCTACCGGAGCGATGCGGCAGATCGCTGTGAGAGCGGCGCGCAGCTCTACGCCGCGGCGACGCTCGCACGACAGAGCGTCGAGTAGATACTGACGGCCTGCGTCGTGCGGCACTACGCGCCTGGTCACTGTGCGCCCGTCGGGCCGCTGTACGCTGCATCGATCGCAGCAGCGGCTATCTCCGCGATGTCCGACGTAGGCTCGGCTATCTCACCGATGTCTGCGAGGGCGCGCACCAGACGGTCGACGCGCTCGTCGGCATAGGCCAGGCGCTGGCGGAGTACGTACGCATGTCGACGATAGTAGCGGACATCCGCTACCTCAGACTCGGTCGAGCCTAGTTGCTCGTCTAGTAGGTCGGTCGCGGCCCCTTCCACGTAGCACCGACGCCCCTCGGCACGGATGACGCCGGCCCCGCCGTCGTGCGCGGCAGCCGTCAGGCTAGCGCGTGCCTCGTCTGCGGTTGCGGGACGGAGCCGGTCTGTGGTGTCGTAGTCGATTAGATAGGCGGTCATATGGCAGTCCTCCGTGATGATGCGTCCCACTCCAGGCGCCATCGGCGCCTGGAGCCGTAGGTCATCTAGCTCGCGATGGGCGACGTCCAGGTCGCGCCGTAGCCCGTCGTTCATGCGTACATCTTGCCGCCGCCGGCGCGTCCGGTCAACAGACAACGTTGAGGGGTGGCTACCCCTCACGCATGACGTCCCCACCGTGGGGGACCGTACCCGTAGGTGTGACAAGCCCTGTCATACCTCACAGATGAGGGGTCCAGATGGGACCGGCTGGGGGGCCAGAATGGCCATACATGT
>Ga0114931_10012312_pt1 | contig 10026 bp, 5 predicted proteins | sample 2SBtaG_FD_89579 | JGI IMG/M metagenome (GOLD analysis project Ga0114931, IMG submission 89579) | Deep subsurface microbial communities from Kolumbo volcano to uncover new lineages of life (NeLLi) - 2SBTROV14_V59a metaG | ecosystem: Environmental > Aquatic > Marine > Volcanic | place: Kolumbo... | reverse complement strand
TGCATATAAATAGTCCTTCCATGATTGTGTTGCGGTCCGGTTCGGCAGCGACACGGCCTGGTTACATGCTTTTTTGAAATTTTGCTTGATTTTCAGGTGTATGTTGGCTAATCTATCAGCGGGTTAGTAGATATGATGATGCTGGATATGGCAGGGCGTTCTGTAAACGGTAAATGGCTGGAGGACAGAGGATGATGTCCTCGATTTTTTTGATCCCTTGAAAAATCAAAATTCCTATCAGTTATCAGTTTTCATTGCAGGGAGGCCTTGCCTATAACGCACAGCCCTTTCAGGTTATGAATGATAACTCGAAGAAGTATCAGTATTATGTCCAGGCTCTTCTCAACACGCTCATAGCAAAAAGAGTGGGCGTTGGTCTTGTTCCGGCATAGTTGCATAACAGCTATATCTATAGTACCAATACAGAATACTCTTTTACTATGGGAAATTATGTTCAATACTATGTTTCATCGCTTTGGAGTGTTTTGGCAGAATGGATACCGACGGTGACGGGATGGCGCCAATGGTACAATACCATGAGTTTTGGGATTGAACTTGAAACGGGCGGACATTTTTTTAAAATATTTCTTACAAATAACGACAAGCTAAATACATCACAATATATGTCCGGAGCGGACATTGACTTTAACAGTGGCGATTGGCATCTTGGCTTTATGATCACGCGTGTGCTTTAATTGTTGATGATATACGGATAATTATAAAGATATTTTACTATTTTTCCATCCGGCGCAATACCAGGTTTCGTGGAACTGTACTGACGATTTCGGCGGACAGTTGAGCTCGGGTGTTTATCTGTATCAACCAAATGCTTGTTCTATGCCTGGTTTTGCTGTGATGATGGCCGTAGCGTTAAAAGAATTCTATGGGTAGATATGGGGAAATCTACCCATTTTTGTTTTGTCCTTACCTTCTGCGTTGTAAAATTGATACTACTTTTTCTCTGCTTTGTTGAAGTTATAATACTTTTCTGATTATTCTTTCCATGTTACACCAAGCAACTCACTGATTTTATTAGTTTTTTTCTATTCCTGTTTTTGGCATAAGATTTGATTGCTCCTTCAAGTAACAAATTATTATGGGGAATTACAAACATGGATAGCTTTCTGGATAGAGCACCGCCATCTAAATGAGTAAAAAAGCTCCAATTACTTAAATTAAAATCGTGGAGGAAAACATGAAAAATTTAAGATTTAGTATAATATATTTGATTTTCGCTTCAAGCATTTGCTTTGGGCAATTGCTAATGAGCGATGATTTTACCGGAACATCTATAGACAATACAAAGTGGGAAGTATACAATGATGTAGATGGAGGTAGTCTTACACAAAATGATAAGATTTTTTGGAATAAAGCAGGATCAGGAACTTGGACTGGACACGGCTTGAGAACAATACAAAGTTTTGAAAATGGTGGTAAATATGTAATAGAAGGTGATTACGAAATAACAGATATTTTGAAATCAGAAGGAGAAGCTGGAACTGGAATAAATTTCACACGTGTGAATGTAGGCAATAGAGATACGGGAGCATACGGGGCTCCATTAAATAGTATAACTATAACTTTTTATGGGAGTATTTATTACCGAGCGAATACGACAAGTTCAGGAGCTAATTTAACTACCAAGAACATAATTCCAAGCACGCAGAAAAGTAGTGGTCCTCACAATGACATTTTTTATTATTTAGACGACACCTCGGTTCATCTTAAAATTGAATTGGACACCGATAATAAAACAATAAAATGTTGGGCAAACTATCAACCAACAACATTTTGTGAGGGAGCCTTTACAGATGGTATTTGGGAAGACATATTAAACGGAACAAACCAGTTTAAAATCGAGGAATACAGAGCATGGAGCGGGATACATAATTATGCCGAGCACAGATTGGATAATTATAGTATCAGAAGAGAACAAGGCATTACCGGGACTGTAACTGACATTGATGGAAATGTGTACCAAACGGCAAAAATTGGAAACCAATGGTGGATGGCAGAAAACCTAAAAGTCTCTCATTTTCAGAACGTCGAAACAATTCCAGACGTTATTGATAATACAATATATGGTAAATTATATAATTGGCCGGTCGTAACAGACAGCCGAGGGATAGCACCCGAGGGGTGGCATGTTCCTACAGATGAAGATTGGCAGGAATTGGAAATGTATCTCGGCATGAGTCAATCGGAAGTAAATGCCATGGATTGGCGAGGTACAACTGAAGGAGGCAAATTAAAGGAAGTTGGAACTTTACATTGGAAATCTCCTAATACGGGCGCAACAAATGAGACTGGTTTTACAGCCTTACCGGGTGGCCATAATTCACTGGCTAAAACTGAATTTGCATATTTTTGGTCAACAACATCAATAAATAGTGAGCTTGCATGGAACAGGATTTTGGGTTATAATAGCTCACAAATTAGCCGGGATGACAGTAAAAAAATTAATAAATTCTCTGTAAGATGTATAAAAGATTTAAATGAAGACTCAACAACCCTTAAATTAATTTCCTATAATTTAGAACCAAACTTCAATTCTGGATTTCAAACACAGACAGAATACCTGGATTTTATTCTCGAAATTGAAAATATTGGAGAACTAAATGAAAATGTGAAAATAAGAAATTATATAAACAACAATTTGGTCAACGAACACGTAATAGATAGTATAGCTGCTGGATCAAGATTATATAAAACTGGAACTTATAAGCTAAATAGTAGGATCAATAAAGATATCAAATTAAAATCTGAATTATTGAATAGCTCAGGTGTTCCCATATCCACAATTGAGCAAAAAATTTCTATCATTTTTGCCTTTGATAGAAATAATGAGCCTTTCTCCCTAACACGAGATTCATATTCTTTTCCTAATTTTGCTCCTTCAAAAGAAGGATTATTAGAGTGGTTGTCAGAATATGGTGATATCGATACTGACTTTTTAATTGCATTTTTGCTTTATGATTGGAGAAATATTGATGGTTTATGTTTTGGTATGAGTGCTTCAAGCTCAGTATACTTTCAAAGTGAAAATTCCAAGCCTACACCAATTCAAGATACACACTTGTATGGCAAGTCTGATAGCAATTTGAGGAAGTATTTATATAGATATCAAACAAGTCAGGATTATTTATACAACGGGCTCCAAGAACCACAATCAGTTGATGATTTCTATAATCATGTAAAAATATTTTTAAGTGATTCTAATAGAGTACCTATAGTTGCCCTTCCCGGTGGGGAGAAACTTGGCGGACATGCAATCGCGCTTTACAAACTAATTGATGTTGAAGGTAAACGAGCTTATGGATGCTGCTACGATCCAGATTATCCCGACACAGTCAAGACATTGTATATTGATTATAGCAATTCAAGTGGAGGAATTCCTCTATATTATCCTTTATGGACTGATATGCGAGTAGCTCTACCCAAATATGCCGACTCCACCTATGATATTGTTCAATGGATTTTACGAAAAATAAAAGAATCTTTTTATCGGCTGTTTGATGCTGATTTTTTACAGGTGTTGCACAAAAGCCCTGTTCGTATGTTAGTAACAGATAACTATAATAGAAATATTGGCTATATAAATGGAACAACCTTTGTAAACGAGATACCAGGTGCATTAATTGAAAGTTTTCCTGTAGCCAAATTAGATTCAGGTTTTGTGTTTACTTTACCAAATTCTTTGACGTATGCCATAACGTATTTTGAATTGGTGATGGAACTATGGATTCGTTTATTTTAGTACCAGGCAAAAATGAAAATCTATTAGCCAGTTTTAAGGATATTCAAATATCCAATCAAACAATCGCATCACTAGAATTAACTGGAAATAGTTTTAATAATTTATATATAGATTCTGATGGGGACGGAAATTTTGATTATTCATTACCACCTCAAACTGATGTTATCACATCAGTAATTAAAAGCAATAAGAAATTAAGAACAATAAAAAGTTATATACTCCACCAAAATCATCCAAATCCATTCAATCCGACTACAAGTATTTCCTATGAACTTCCAGAAAGAAGCCATATAAAAATAGAAATCTTTAACTCTCTCGGACAAAAAGTGGCTGAACTGGTCAATTCAGAACAAAATGCCGGTTTTCATAACACGGTTTGGAACGCCAATGTCGGCAGTGGTATTTACCTTTATCAAATCACAGCACAATCCATCGAAAATCCGGAAAACCGATTTGTTCAGACACGAAAAATGATCCTTATGAAATGAGGGGGAATTTAAATCCGTCACCGCCCGAGGGGCCGGTGGCGGATTCCTTTTTTAAAAGTTGCATTATTTGTCAAATTTATTAATTTTAAGCATGCCCAATCAAAAATACATATTAATCTTTATTTTAATTTTTTACGCTGCTTCTTTTGGCCAAACACAAAGATACCCATTTCTTCTGGAAGAACAAAACCCAATAGGTGCTCAAAAATATAGCCTGTTTTATGATCTCGACGGTGATAGTGTTGATGAAAGAATCGATGTCCATATAGATAGACAAGGCATATACTCCATAAGATTTTATAAAATGGAAACGGAGACAGGTGCCTTGTGTCAGCTAAATTTTCCTGGGCAAATCATTTCCGGCAAACCGCTTATTTTTACTCAGATTTCCAAAAAAATCATTTTGGTCGTTCCTACTATAAAAAACAATTCTACCTCGTTGCACTATTTTGACATTACTAATATAAATCCGATTAAGATTAATTCCATACCAATAGCCGAGGGCGCTGATCTCAATAATGACGGCTTTTGGGATGGATATATGACTCCCCGTTGCGCAGTTGATTTAAACGATGACAATTACCTGGATATTATCCTAATTATATCAACAGCATACGACAGATATCCCAGGGGGGTATACGCGGTCGATATACATAACAATAAACTTTTATGGAATTATCCGTCCGGAGCTTATTATGACAATGTTGTGATCGGTCATTTAACGAACGATCATGATTTAGAAATTGCATTGTGTAGTGCTGCCATGTCTAACGGAGCATCTGCAAACGGTACAAGTGATAGCCTTAGCTATGTAACGGTTCTGGATGAAAATGGTAACTGTTTGTTCAATCAGACTTTTGGCATTCATCCTTCCCAAACTTTTGTGCACTTGGCAGATTTGAACGGTGATGGACAAAAGAAGCTAATTACCATTTTAAGCTGCAAGAATTATCTTACTTCTAAAATGGGAGAAATTATTATTTGGGATGATATTTCAGGGATGGAGAAAACAACAATTCCGATCGAAACCGTTCATTATTCATGTGTAAGCGATATTGACAATGACGGCAAAGACGAATTGATTGTTATTGTTGGTTCTCCCAAGCAAAAAATTAAAATTTTTAAAAATGAAACATTGCCATCATTAATCAGGGAAATAGATATTTTAACTAGCGATCTCAAGGTTGTAGATTTAACTGGGAATGATAAAAAAGAGATTATTGTGAGTGGATCTCAACAAACTATTGTTTTTAATCATAAACTTCAAAAAATTGCTCATACTAACACGGCTGGTGAAATCTTCATCAAACATCAAGGGCTAAACCAGATACCTCAGCTTGTGGTAAAGAACGATTATCTGAACTTTTTCACGCTCAAAAAAGACGCGTCATATAACCGCTTTGTTAATTCTCTCTTTTCCAAAATCATTATAACTTCAGTACCCGTAATATTTATTTTTTTACTCATTCTTTTCAATATTTCAAAAAGGTTGAGCACTGCAACTTTGCTATCAATGCTGGTAACTATTCCGTGGCCGGTTTTTGTATTCGATAGGAAAAAACGCCTAGTGGGATACAATCAAAGCACTTTAAAAATCACGTCAAAAAAACATTGGGAAAAACCTTCTAATAATGGGAATGAAATCGAAACAATTATTAATGAAAAACTGGATGAAATAAAAAAACAATACTTTAGAGCAGTTCAAACAAGTAAAACATTTACGCTAGCGCATGGAAAAAAGTTGCAGTTGGATACACATGTTCTGCGCAATAAAATATTGAGACTAAATTATATTATGCTTTTTCTAAAAGATATTACCAATGAAAAAGATACTGAAAATGTAATTCAGTGGTCCTCCGTCGCGCAGCGCCTTGCACATGACATTAAAAATCCTCTGTCCATCATCAAATTGACACTGCAACGATTGAGTATGGCAATTGGCGATCACAAACCAGCACATCGGGATGAATACGATGACAGGATTGGTTCGGCCTTGGAAGAGGTGGAAAGGCTAAGAAAAGCCACAGATGGTTTTATGAAATTGGCCAAAGTAGAATCACCCAACTTCAAGTTGTATTCACTGGATAGCATACTTTCGGTGGTGGAAGACCAGTTACGAAAAAGAATTCCTGAGACCGTGGAACTTGTGCTCGAAAGAGAAAAAAATCTACCAGACTTGCTCGTCGATCTTGAACAGATCGTTATTCTTTTTTCCAATCTTGTGGAAAATTCAATTAGGGCTATGAAAGCAAGAGGAATTATAACTTTGTCTTGTTACTTATTTCAAAAAATTGAACCGGAAAAAGACAGTCATATAGAAGATAAAATTATTTTTGAACTCACAGATACAGGTGAAGGTATTGCCGAAGACAAATTGTCCCGAGTTTTTGAACCGTTTTTCAGCGAGGAAAAACACGGAACCGGATTGGGTCTCGTTATCTGCAAAAGAATTGTTGAGGACCACAAAGGTGACATTTCAATTTCAAGCAAAGTTGGTGTGGGAACAACTATCCGAATTGAATTGCCGGTAAAAAATGAGGTAAGGGAGGAATGAACCATTTCAAGCCATTAATTCTTGTGGTCGATGATGAAATAAAGAGTCAAGAAATTCTCATTGACATTTTAAAATACAAGGGGTACTCTGTCCAGGGTGTTTCAACAGGGCAGGATGCACTTGCATTTGTGGAAACGAATGAAATAGACCTGGTCTTTCTGGATTTAAAACTACCTGACATTGACGGAACAAAAGTACTGGATTGTATAAAGCAACAAAGCCCACTCACACCTGTTGTCATTATTTCCGCTTATGGTGATATCCCCACTGCAGTGCGTACTACGCAATTGGGTGCAACCGCGTTTTTGGAAAAACCGCTAGACAGCAGGGAAATCCTGACAACTGTTGAAAAAATATTGGGAAGCAGCAAATCAGATAGAGATGGCGAATTAAAGAAAGATGGACTATTTCAAAGATATGGTATGATTGGTACTAGTCCGCCAATATTAAAAATTTACGATACAATAGACCATGCCGCCCCAACCGATGCTGCAGTATTAATTGAAGGAGAAACAGGTACGGGCAAAGAGTTGGTTGCCAAAGCAATTCATAATTTTAGCCCTCGAAAAGGAAATCCGTTTGTAAAGGTTAATTGTGCAGCCATTCCTAATGATCTGATTGAAAGTGAGCTTTTTGGTCATAAAAAGGGAGCCTTTACCGGGGCTATGTTTGACAAAAAAGGCAAGTTTCAACTTGCTGATACCGGTACGCTATTTTTGGATGAAATTGCCGATATGAATCCACTCACGCAATCCAAGGTTTTGCGCGCCATCCAAGAAAATGAAGTTGAAACGATTGGCGGAGACGGACCAATTAAAGTAAGCCTTAGAATTATCGCTGCAAGCAATAAAAATTTAAAAGAGCAGGTCAAGTCAGGTTATTTTAGAGAAGACCTGTTTTTCCGGCTAAATGTAATTAATATGAGGTTGCCGACACTAAAAGAGCGAAGAGAAGACATACCATATTTACTTGACCACTATCTCAAAAAATATTGCGAAGATTACAACCGTAGACAAAAACGGCTTTCTCATGCAGCATTGGAAATTTTGCTCAATAGGGATTGGCCGGGCAATATCAGGGAATTGGTTAATGTCGTTCAAAAAATTGTTATTTTGTTTGATGATGATCTTATTGAAGAAAGACATTTGTTTTCAGTCTTTCAGCAACAGGAGTTTGAACAAAATTTGTCAGCGAATTTGTCATTGCGTGAAGCAAAGGAAAATTTTGAGAGGGAATATATTTATAATAAATTGATCATCAATAAATTTTCAATGCAAAAAACAGCAGATGAACTTTGTATAGAACGCACGAACCTTTATAGGAAAATTAAACAATTAGGGATAAAAGTACCAGATGCGTACTAGACAAAGTTACATCAGCAAAGCTGAAATCGAATGCTATTGTTGATTCGGGAAATAAGCTCAATCCATTTTATGTTAGAGCTTCTCATTTGCTGCTAATAGCTCACTTGTATATAATCTTGGTTTGTTTGCGATAGTAGGCAATGCGTTGACAATTTCCGGATCAGTGGGAATCGTTTTACTTCTGCCAAGTAAAAATAATGCCAATCTTGGTTTTTTTTAAAGATATTACCTCCCAAAGAAATAATTTGTTCTTTATGAAACTCAAGTTCTCATATATTTATGCTAAAAGAAAATCCTGTCTTCCAGGACGTCTTTTTTGCAGGTTACAAAATAAAATACTTCTCGTTTTGTACGCAGTTTAACCACGAATGAAAGAACTGGCTTTTCTCTCTTGCTTTTATCCATCCATGCAGCTTTTCGGAATTTTTAGTTTGAAAACCGCGTTTGTGTAATCCTTTCATCTATAATGCCAAAACTGAAGACGAGAGTCTGATAATATGTTGAATGAAAATCTAAATATGCTGGCATGCATCTTGTGTAAGAAATGATCATGTCACCATACGTTTATTTTTATGTTGATATTTTCGGAACTTTCTCAATGTTCGTCGGCAGTTTTTAATTGCCTCAACCCTTTGATTTATATTTAAATGATGATCCTGTGGATAGCGTGATGGCAAATTGACTGGCGATTTCTTTTGTGGTCTTTTGTTGTGATTTATCATAAATTGATGCATTCACGCGCTCATGTGGGACAATGATGCCCCAGCAAAAAGTGAGTTGCTGTTGAATTTGGACTAGTATTCAGAACATATTATTTTGAGGATATTGATGTCGGTTATGCGCAAAAGTGAATTCGGGAATGCCTCCTCAAAATGGTTCCTTGCGGCAATGCTTGTTTTGGCCGCTGCTCTCAGGATATACCATCTGGCCTTTAAAAGCATTTCTATTGACGAATCCATCGGATTTTTCTATGCAATTGATACGATCCCTCATGTCATCGCGTTTACAGTAAATGATGTTCATCCTCCTCTCTTTTACATTCTCCATCATTTTTGGGTCGCCTTGTTTGGCACAAGCGAAGCAGCCATAAGAAGCATATCAATTTTTTGGGGACTTGCGTCAATTTGGGGAATTTATAAATTAGGCTCGCTGCTTATAAAAGGCTTAATAACTAGTTAGCACCGTACCAAAGAAAGAGCTGCTGCCATAAGAAAGGAAGACGATAATGGGTATGTGCCTTGTGGGATGAAATATCTCCAATGACTTACTTGCCAATGGCGAATTTGACCTGTGACGAGTTTGAGCGCGTTTATGACGAGCGGTTTCAGCCGAAATATGGCTATTGGCGTCCGGTCATCCGGGCAGCCATGGACAAGTTTCTCCCCGCCTGTGCGGACAGGAAACGCGGGGATGTGCGAGAAGGGTTTGCGCGGGTTCGCTGTCCTGATTGTTATAAAGCATTTTTCGTGGCGTTTTCGTGCAAACAACGCTGCTGCTCCTCCTCCTGTGATTAGAAGCGGGCGTGGTTGCCGGGAATGCGGCAGACGGAGGAGGTCTTTGCTCCGGTTGGCCACCGGCAGTGGGTTTTGACCATGCCAAAGCGGTTGCGCTTATTTTTCCGTAACGACCGCCGCTTACTTGGCAAGCTCTGTTGGGCGGCATTGATCAAAAAGGTGTACGAGGTCGATCCATTGCGTTGTCCGGGTTGTGGCGGAGCGATCCCGCTGGGGCGGGATCAGTTTTATCGATAAATGTCAACCGGAAGTGGTTGAAAAGATACTGCGGCACTGTGGATTGTGTAAAACAGCGGAATCGCGGCCGCCGCCAGTGAAAAGCACAGTTGCAGAACCAGAGCCTTATTAC
>Ga0114931_10012311_pt1 | contig 10026 bp, 5 predicted proteins | sample 2SBtaG_FD_89579 | JGI IMG/M metagenome (GOLD analysis project Ga0114931, IMG submission 89579) | Deep subsurface microbial communities from Kolumbo volcano to uncover new lineages of life (NeLLi) - 2SBTROV14_V59a metaG | ecosystem: Environmental > Aquatic > Marine > Volcanic | place: Kolumbo... | reverse complement strand
GAAAAAATTCTCTTCGCCCACTTCCTCGCGGATTTCGATATTGGCCCCATCCAGTGTCCCGATAGTCAAGGCGCCATTCATCATGAACTTCATGTTGCCGGTACCCGAAGCTTCCTTCCCGGCCGTGGAAATCTGCTCCGACAGATCGGTGCCCGGACAGATGATTTCCATTGCTGACACCCGGTAGTTGGGGAGGAAAGCGAACGTCAGAAGGCCCTTGGCGTCGGCGTCGACATTCACCCTGTCGGCGATATTGTTGATCAACTTGATGATCTTTTTTGCCATCTCATAGCCGGGCGCCGCCTTGCCGCCGATCAAAACGCAGCGCGGCGTCCAGTTTGCCGTGTCACCGCGCTTGATCCGGTCGTAAAGATGGATCACGTGCAGCGCATTCAACAGCTGACGCTTGTATTCATGGATGCGCTTGACCTGCACATCGAACAGCGCATTGACATCGAGATCGATCCCCAGCTCCGCTTTTTTATAGGCAAGCAGGCGCTCTTTGTTGTGCTGCTTGATTTCGCGCCAGCGTGCACGAAAATCGGGGTCGTCCGCGTAAGGTGCCAGCTGGCGAAGCTGTGAAAGGTCGGTCACCCAACCATCGCCGATGGTCTCCGTAATCAATGCACTCAGTTCCGGATTGCACCATGCAAGCCAGCGGCGCGGCGTGATCCCATTGGTCTTGTTGTTGAACTTTTCCGGCCACAGTTCATAAAAGTCCTTGAACAACCCCTTTTTCAGCAGATCCGAGTGCAGTGCCGCCACGCCATTCACGGAAAAACTGCCAACGATTGCCAGATAGGCCATCCGCACCTGCTTATTATAGCCTTCCTCGATGAGCGACATACGGCCCATCCGGTCGCCGTCCCCAGGCCAGCGCTGACCGACTTCGGCAAGAAAACCGGCGTTGATTTCGAAGATGATTTCCATCAACCTGGGCAAAAACCGGCGAAATATTTCTACCGGCCAACGCTCCAGCGCTTCGGGCAGCAACGTATGGTTGGTATAGGCCATGGTGCGTCGGGTAATATTCCAGGCATCATCCCACTCGACCCCGTGCACATCCACCAGCAGCCGCATCAGCTCCGCCACGGCGATGCTGGGATGGGTATCATTCAGCTGAAAACAGTTTTTCTCGGCAAACCCGCTGAAATCGCTGCCATGCACACTGACCCATTTACGCAACACGTCCTGCAAGCTGGCCGATGCAAGAAAATACTGCTGGCGCAGACGCAGCTCCTTGCCGTTCTCACTGGCATCATTGGGGTACAGCACCATGGTGATCGACTCGGCGTTATTTTTCGCGGCAACCGATTCCGGGTAACTGCCGGCACTGAACTCACCCAGATCGAACTCGTCGGTTGCCTCGGACTTCCACAAGCGCAGCGTATTGACCGTTCCGTTTTCGTAACCGGGTATTGGCACGTCAAAGGGAACGGCAAGCACATCATGCGTATCCACCCAGTGCACTTTTGCTGCTCCATCGACACCTGTATAGATCTCGGTGCGTCCACCGAAACGGACACGCTGCGTCAATTCCGGTCGTTCCAACTCCCATACATGGCCGTTTCGCAGCCAATGATCAGGCTCTTCTAATTGAAAGCCGTTGTCGATGCGTTGCCGGAACATGCCATATTCGTAACGGATGCCATAGCCCTTGACCGGCAACTGCAAAGTCGCGCAACTATCGATGAAGCATGCGGCCAGACGGCCCAAGCCACCGTTGCCCAGACCCGCATCCTGCTCACTTTCCATCAACTCCTCCATGGTGATGCCAAGTTCGTGCATCGCTGCGGCGACAGCATCATCCAGTCCCAGGTTGAGAATGGCGTTGCCGAAGGCGCGCCCCATCAGAAATTCCAGTGACAAATAACAAACATGCTTGCAGTCTTCCGCATCATAGGCATGACGTGTATTCTTCCACCGCTCCATCAGACGGTCACGTACTGCCAGCGCGAGGGCCATATAGGTGTAATGCGCGGAATGACAATTCTTGTCGCGCGCCAGCGTGTAGCCGAAATGACGCTGAAAGTCGGCCGCGATCGCTTTGTAATCCATGCCCAGCGGAGGCAACTCCGCCAGCCATTCATGAGGCTTGCTGTTCGATAATGTTTTGCTTGGCATTATGTGATTGTCGATGAACGTTAAGGGCGGAATACTCCGAATGACATGCGGTTGCCCGACAACTCCCGGATCAAAACCGCAAGCATTATACGCCAATCGCTACAAAAATCACATTTCCAATTCCAGTTCTTTCATTTTCCGGGTAAGGGTATTGCGCCCATAGCCCAGCAGCTTCGCGGCTTCCTGACGTTTACCGCCGGTGAAATCGAGGGCGGTCTCGAGCATAATGGATTCGACCGAAGCGATCGCCTCTTTAGCAATGCCCCGGCTTCCGCTCCGCAGACGTTTTTCGACCCAGCTGCGCAGCAAATCCTGCCAGTCGTCACCCATGTCGGACGTTTGCGGAGAAGCCGAATGCAACAGCTCCGGCGGCAGATCGTCGAGATGGATCTCCTGGCCCGACGCCATCACCGTCAGCCAACGGCAGATATTCTCCAACTGGCGAACATTCCCCGGCCATTCCAGCCGACTCAAATATTCTTGCGTCTCCGGCCGCAGCGCTTTTGCTTCGACATTGAGTTCGGCAGCAGCCTGTTGCAGGAAATGACGCAGCAATAACGGAATATCCTGCCGTCGTTGCCGCAATGGTGGAATATGCACCCGGATCACATTCAGCCGATGAAACAGATCCTCACGGAAACGCCCATCACCCACCAACGATTCGAGGTTTTGATGGGTGGCAGCAATGATACGCACGTCCACCTTAACGGGTGAGTGGGCGCCGACCGGATAGAACTCGCCATCGGCCAGCACACGCAGCAGGCGCGTCTGCAATTCCGCTGGCATATCGCCGATTTCGTCCAGAAACAGCGTGCCGCCATCCGCCTGCTCGAAACGCCCTGCACGCCGGCTTTGGGCTCCGGTAAATGCGCCCCGCTCGTGACCGAACAGTTCGGATTCGAGCAGGTCATGCGGAATGGCCGCCATGTTCAGGGCGATAAATGGTTCCTTTTCACGCGGACTGTGCCGGTGCAGTGCCCGTGCCACCAGCTCCTTGCCGGTACCCGACTCACCATTGATCAGAACAGTGATGTGCGATCGGGCCAACCGACCGATCGCTCGAAACACCTCCTGCATCGCAGGCGCTTCGCCGATAATCTCCGGTACGGGCTCAGACTCTCCCATCGGCACCCCGTCACGGTGCGCATGGAGATGTCGCTTCCCATGACTGCATGCCCGCCGAATGAGATCAACCGCTTCATCGAGATCGAACGGCTTGGGAAGATATTCAAACGCACCGCCATGGTAAGCGGACACCGCGCTTTCCAAATCGGAATGCGCTGTCATGATGATCACCGGAAGATCCGGATATTCAGTCTGAAGCCGCTCCAGCAACGCCAGCCCATCCATGCCGGGCATGCGTACATCGGTCAGTACCGCATCAGGCCGATCCTGCTCGAGCGCGTTAAGGAATCCGGCCGCATCGGAAAAACAGCGGATGCCGACCGCAGCTTTCTGCAAGGCTTTCTCCAAAACCCAACGAATGGACCGATCGTCATCAACTACCCACACCTGATCTGAATTACTCATTTCCGCCCCTCAAAGGCAAAAAGATGGAAAAAACCGTATGGCCCGGTCCGCTTGCACATTCAATAAGTCCCTCATGCTGATTGATCAACGACTGGGCAATGGACAAGCCCAGCCCGGTGCCGTCCGCGCGCCCGGTAACCATCGGATAAAAGATTTGACTCATCATCTCCGGCTTGATCCCCGGACCGTCGTCGATCACATCGATTTTGACACACAACCGATTGCGCTGCCTGCCGATGGTGACCTGGCGGTGAATGCGGGTGCGAAATATCACATGGCCCCGTTCACCGACCGCCTGAATGGCATTACGTGCAATATTCAATATCGCCTGTATCAACTGATCCTTATCGCCATGGAGCGTTGGCAGACTCGGATCATAATCGCATTCGATGGAAACACCCTCCGGTGCTTCGACCTGCACCAGATGCCGCACACGTTCAACGACTCTGTGAATGTTTAGCAGGCTTTTCTGAGGCGGCTTGCTTGGCCCCAGCATTCGATCCAACAGAGACTGCAGCCGATCCGACTCCGCAATCATGATTCGCGTGTACTCGCGCAACTCCCCACTGTTCAACTCCCGGTCCAACAACTGGGCCGCACCCCGCAAACCACCCAACGGATTCTTGATCTCGTGCGCCAAACCGCGGACCAGTATGCGCGAAGCATTATGTTGTGCCAGCAGCTGCTCGTCCCGGGAGATTCGCAAGTGGCGATCGAGCTGATGCAGTTCGATCAGTACCGACATCGGACGGACGCCTTCGAACAGAGGCGTCAAGCTCATATCGACGGTCACTTGACGCTCAGGCAGGCCGAGGACCACATTGCGCTCGATGCGGGACACACCGCTTGCAAGGCACTGTTTCAATTGACTCTCGATGCTTTGATTCGAAGCGGTGAGCAAACCTTCGGCGCGCAACCCGACCAGATGCCGAGCACTGCCGGCAAAAAGCATCTCCCCGGTGGTGTTGATAAAAACAAGCCGATATGCCGGATCGAACACCAGGACCGCACCGGTAAGATTGTCGATGATCTTACGGCAGATCAAGCAGCCATCATCCTGATTCATGCAATATTCCTTAGCAAAATATGAACCACCCTTCGACAGTGCCCAGCGCTGTTTTCTCCTGCGGCACCGAAGGTTGAGGCATGGGCGAACGCTCCGGGGCCAAAAGGTGCGAGTTTGATTGGATTAGAGAGATTGCCCGGAAAAGTGCGCGGCGCCCCCATATTGGTGCGCCGCACCCCGAACGTGGGTACTGCGTAGGATGCGGCGAGGTACGAACGAACCACACCGATCGAGACGCCGCGTCATTACACGACAGATGCGGTTCGTACTTCACCGCATCTTACAACTCAAGGCGGTGCCATCCCCTGAATCAGCTCCATGAGCACGCCCGGATAGACGCCGAACCAAAGCAACAGCACTGTCAGGAACGACAATGCCACCCCGCCCGGCCAGGGTATTGCGCCACCCGCTTGATTCTCCTGCCGGGCCGGTTCCTTCACCATCTGAAAAACGACTCTCAGATAGTAATACAAACCGATGCCGCTGCCGATAATCAGTACCAGCAACAGCAGCCAGAGGCCGCCACCGACGCCGGCAACGAAAATATAAAATTTGGCGATGAATCCCACCGTCAGCGGAATGCCGGCCAGCGAGAGCAACATAGCAGTGAAGCATCCGGCCAGCCAGGGGCGACGCCAGAACAGCCCGCGATAATCCTCGAGCCCATCGGCATCCGTCTCAGACGACGATAAAACCGTGACCATGCCGAAGGCACCCAACGTGGTAATGAGGTAGGCTGCAAGGTAAAAACTGACCGTCTCAATAGCCAGGCGGGTGCCGATTCGGTCCAGCGCCACCAAAGCCACCAGCAGATAGCCCATATGCGCAATGGATGAGTAGGCAAGTATTCGTTTGACGTTGTTTTGCAGCAGCGCCAGGAGGTTCCCAACCAGGATCGAAAGCAGAGCGATCGCGCTTATAACAATAAAAAGAGGTTCAAAATCATAGACATGGCCGACTACGAAATAACGCAGCAACACTGCAAAAACGGCACCTTTCGAGACGGTCGCAATCAAAGCGCTGATCGGAGCAGGCGCACCTTGGTAAACATCCGGTGTCCACAGATGAAACGGGACCAATGATAATTTAAAGCCCATCGCACCGACGACCATGATAATGCCGATCAAAACTGCAGGATCTCCGCCCCCGCTGTTGCGCAACAAGGCCCCGATCTGTTGGAAAAAAAGGGTCCCCACTTCGCCATAGATCAAGGCGATACCGAACAGGAGGAAAGCGGAGGAGACACCGGAGAGAATGAGATATTTCAACCCGGCCTCAAGCGACATCGCGTTTTTGAAGGGATAGGAGATCAGCGCAAACAGAGAGACGCTCAAGATTTCCAATCCCAGAAAGAAGGTCGCAAAATGGCTGCTGGCGACAAGAACGAGCGCCCCCAGCAGGGTTGTCAGCAGCAGCAGATAAAGCTCTTCGTTCTGCCCCTCCCGCTTGGAAAAATAACCGTAACAAAGCAGGATCACCGCCAAACCGGTTGCCAACAAAAGCCCCATGAAAAACAGAGCAAAGTGGTCGATCACCAGTAAAGGCGTCGCTTGGGTCGGCGCCATCTGATATGAAACCGGCAGAGCTGCGATCGTAAGAACGACCCCGATCACCGCCAAAGCCGCCGACAACCGATAATCACGGCGCAGAGCAATCGCCAGCATCACGACCACCGCCGCGGCCGTGATGACAATAATCGGAAGCAGCGCAAGCACGTCAAGAACGCTCATGGCTGCTCAGGCCCCCGTTCAGCCGTCAGCAACCGGGAATCAAGGATCAGACTGGATGAACCGCTCACTTTCAATTCTATCGGTTGATCCCTGATCCCTGATCCCTGGTCCCTGATCCCTGTTTCCCGATCCCTGATCCCTGGTTCAGCGAGCCCCATCATCGCCTGCGGATACAGCCCCATCCATAGCGTTGCGATCACCATGAAGCCCATTGCGGTCATCTCGCGCCCGCCGAAGTCCCGGATCGTGTCGTGCTCTTTAGGCGGACCATGAAACGCTTTCTGAATGAGGATGAGAGAATAGATCGGTGCGACGATCAAACCCAGCGCCGCGACGACAGTCATGGCACGATTCACCTGAAACGCCCCCAGCAGTACCAAGACTTCACCGATGAAATTACCCAGCCCCGGCATGCCCAAGGCGGCGATGGAGAAAAACAGCGCGATCGCGCCCATTCGCGGTACTCTGCCCCACAACCCGCCCATACGCCCCATATCCCTGGTATGCATCCGCTCCTGCAAACCACCGGCGATCATAAACAACGCCGCGGCGCTGATCCCATGCGCAAGCATCGTCATCACCGCTCCCTGCAGCGCGATCGCGTTCCAGGCAAACACGCCAAGCAACACAAAGCCCATATGGCTGATGCTGCTATAAGCAACCAACCGCTTCATATCGGATTGGGCAAACGCCAGGCTGGCTCCATACAGTATGCTGACCGCGCCGAGAGCCATCGCCACAGGAGTGAACGTATGCGCGGCCTCCGGGAACAATGGCACCACGAACCGAATCAGCCCGTATGCTCCCGTTTTCAGCAGCACACCGGCAAGAATCACACTACCGCCGGTCGACGCCTGGGTGTGTGCATCCGGCAGCCAGGTATGAAAAGGCACAGCCGGCAATTTGACCGCAAAAGGAATAAAAAACCCCAGCATCAACCAAAAGGCAACTGTGGAATCGAGCGAGGCATCGAGCAAATCGAAATAATCGAAGGTATAAACACCGCTGTTCTGATGATGAATAAACACCAAAACGACGATCGCCAGCAGCATCAACAGGCCGCTGACCTGGGTAAAAAGAAAAAATTTCATCGACGCATAGGCGCGGTTTTCATGCCCCCAGATAGCGATCAGAAAATACATGGGAATGATCATCACTTCCCAGAAAAAAAAGAAGAGGAAAAGATCCAGGGCCAGAAATACCCCTACCACCCCGGCCAGAGTCCACAGCAGATTGAAATGAAAAAAGCCGTTGCCTTGCTTGATCTCCGTCCAGGAACAAGAGATCGCCATAATCCCAAGAAAAATGGTGAGCGCGATCAGCAACAGACTGAGCCCATCCACAGCAAGATGAAAAGTGATGCCGAAACGCGGAATCCACGCCCATTTCAGATCGGTGATCCAGGAACTGGAAGTCACCGAGAGCGCGAGCGATTCGGCATCTACGATCAGCGCGATCAGCAGGCAGGCGTCGATCGTCAGTGCAGCCAGAGCAATCCAGCGCGGCCAGACCGAACTCCAGCGATCGGCGAACCCGGACAGCAGACCACCAACAAACAGAACGATAATCAGCCACACCAGGATCATGACAACACTCCAACGGCAATGAACACAACAACGCCGACCATCATGCCGGCGGCATACCAGCGGAGCTGCCCGGTCTGTGTCCGACTGACCGCACGATAACAGTAGCGGCTGAGCACGACGATGCCTTTGTATGGAGCATCGACAATGTTGCTCTTGTTGATCGCCGCCAGCCGCTTGTATGGCTGCACAAGTGCTTTATCGTACAGCCAGTCCATGCCCCAGTCGGTGTACCAGAAACGGTTAAGGGCCCGACCGATGCCGGTCTGCACCAATGCATCCGCCGAGAATATTCGTGGGATATAGAATAAATAAACAACTAGAATGCCAATGAACGGCATATAGGTCGTAATCAGAGCGACCCACTCCACCGAGGTGGCGCGCTCCGTTTCGGAAAAGACCGAATGCAAAACATCGTGTAAAGGCAGCTTCAGCAACCCGCCGAACAGAGCCAACACACTCAAAACCATCAACACAGCCGCCATGCTGATACCAAACGACTCCTCGACCGTTTTGGTACGCTCATCCGAACCAAAAAAGACGATAAAAATCAGACGAAACGTATACATCGCCGTCAGCAGAGCGCCTACCACCCCGGCCGCCCAAAAAAAAGGCCCTGAAGCACCAACCGAATAAGCTGTCAGAAGAATTTCGTCCTTGCTGTAATGCCCGGAAGTGAAAGGCAGAGCCGACAGTGCGGCGCCACCGGCCATAAAGCTCCAGAAGGTGATCGGCAGCCGTTTCCGCAGCCCGCCCATCTTGAATATATTATGTTCGTGGTGAAAGCAGTAAATGACGCCGCCGGCCGCCAAAAACAGCAACGACTTGAAAAAAGCGTGGGTCACCACATGAAACACGCCCGCGGTCCAGGCACCCACGCCCAACCCAAGCATCATGTAGCCGATCTGGCTGATGGTCGAATAGGCGATGATGCGTTTGATATCGGTCTGCATGAGGGACGAAAAACCGGCCATCAGCAGCGTTGTTGCACCGATCACCGCGACCAGAAATTGAATGTCCGGCGCCAGTGTGAACAAAACATGGGTACGGGCAATCAGATAAACCCCGGCTGTCACCATGGTGGCCGCATGAATCAGCGCACTGATCGGCGTCGGCCCCGCCATCGCATCAGGCAGCCAGGTCTGCAGCGGGAACTGCGCAGATTTCCCCAGCGCACCGCCCAGCAGCAACAGCGCAGCAAGCGTGGCAAACGTCCCACCGGCTGTCCACTGTTCGCTCGCCCGCTGCATCAGCGGTTGAATATCCAGCGTGCCCAACTGCGAAAAAAGCAGCAGCAAGCCGATCATCATCGCCGTGTCGCCCGCACGCGTCACGACAAAAGCCTTGCGGGCCGCCAGACCGTTGGCCGGTTCCTGATACCAGAACCCGATCAGCAGATAGCTGCACAAGCCGACCCCTTCCCAACCCAGAAACAGCAGCAGCAGATTATCCGCCAACACCAGAGTCGTCATCGAAAAGATAAACAGATTCAGATAGGCGAAAAACCGGCTGCAGCTGGGATCGTCAGCCATAAAACCAACCGAATAGAGATGGATGAGAAAACCGACCCCGGTAATCACACCCAGCCACACCAAGGAGAGGCCGTCCAGATAGAAAGCAATGTTCGGCGTCAAGTCGCCGACCGATATCCATCTCCACAATATCTGCCGATAAAAATGGCTCTCCGGCGGCGAACTGAGAAATTCATATCCGAGCAGAGCGGACAACAGTGCGGAGAGTCCGACCGAGCCCACCGCGACAATGAACACGACCGGTTTAGGCAGCCGCCCAGCCGTCACTGTCAGGATAAGAAAGCCGGCCAATGGAAAGGTCGGAATCAACCACAGCCAATCCAGCATGAGCCCCCCTACCCCAGCATGCCGCTCAACGCATCCGCATCCAGCGTGCGGAAACGCCGATACATCTGCAGAACCATTCCAAGACCGACACCCACCTCGGCCGCCGCCAAAGTCAGGATCAGCAGGAACATGAT
>Ga0114931_10012310_pt1 | contig 10027 bp, 5 predicted proteins | sample 2SBtaG_FD_89579 | JGI IMG/M metagenome (GOLD analysis project Ga0114931, IMG submission 89579) | Deep subsurface microbial communities from Kolumbo volcano to uncover new lineages of life (NeLLi) - 2SBTROV14_V59a metaG | ecosystem: Environmental > Aquatic > Marine > Volcanic | place: Kolumbo... | reverse complement strand
GGCATGGACATATTTGCTAGCTACATCTTTACGTTCTTCATAAATATTGGTCATTTCAAAAGAGGTGCACATCAGCCGGTAAGCTTTTAATAAAGTTTTTTTATCAATGCCTTTGTGCTTTGTACTGCTCTTTGCTTTCTTTTTCATTGGTTTTATAGCCATAGAATAAAGGTAATAAATTTTTAAAGGCTTTTACAAATATTACAGAAAATCGAAATTGGAGAATTTATATTTTTTTATTCAACCAATCAATCAAATCAAAATTGTTTAAAGCATTTGCTTCTAATGGATTATTAAAAATATGTATTAAATTCTTTTTTAGCTCAATGTAGGCACTTCGCATATGTTTAGGATTATCAATATTATCATAATTGTTTTTGAAAAATTTGAGGATGGTTGTTTCAAATTTATAAGTGTGTCCCTTTTTTATAAAACGTGCATAATGTTCAAGTAGACTGATTAAAAACCTATAGTTTTTAAGTTCTGTATGGGCAAATAACAATAGAGTTCTTGCCATGCTTTGCATATCTGCCCTTGATTTTTTTGATGGCAGACAAAGTAAGTGTTCAAAATAGATAGTAGATTGTTCATATTGTTTTAATAAAAAGAATGAAGTAGCTAAATTGTAAAGCATAAACATTTTATTAATTCTATTTTTTTCTTTGTTAATTAATTCAATTGGGTCTTTTATTTTTTCTATTAGATTAGTAAGAGCAACAAAATCTTTATTCTTTGCCAGAAAAGGCATTTCTAATCCGAAAATAAAATTATAATAAGCTCTTTTTTCTCTGTTTGAAATAGATGGAGGATGTAGTTTTTTAAAATAAATATTATGTTGTTTTAATGCATGATAAGCTTCTTTTTTATTGTGTGTGGTCATATTCAAAATAATTTGGTTTCTAAGTGTGGTAACGTATTTGTCTGAATGAACCTCTATGTATTTATTATTGTCTTCTATTGCTACTAATCTTTGCTTGTTCATTTTTATAGCTTTATTATAATCACCTAATAAGTAGTAAATAAAACTTTTGATGGATAAATACCTGTCTAATGAGGTATAAGCTAAATTTTTATTCTTTTTTAATAAGGATGATTGTAACAATTGTTTTAATTTTTTTTCCTTTTCTACATCTCTAATATCTCCATAAATGTCAGCAAAGTTTCTTATGTCGGTGTCTAATAAATTATATGCATTCAATTCTTTGAGCTTTGCAATAATTAATTCATTTTCATGAAGTAATTTGGGAATTTTAATATTATCTTTTCTTTCATCAACTTCTCTGAATATTTTTATTTCCCATTCGATGATTTCAGGTAAAAAATTGTTTAGGTCAAACTGATAAATGAGTTTTTTAATTTTATTTATTTTCTCTTTGCATTTATTATAGAGTAGTTTTTCATACAATAATTCAATATAATCTAATTCTTCTCTTATTTTTAATGTGATTGTTTTCCCACTATGAAAATTTCTTAAGCTTTTGAGGATAAGTTTATATAATAGTCCTTTATATACATTTAGCTCTGTAGATAAAGCTTGCCCTTCAAATTGAGATTTTAGCTTTTCTTCAGCATAAATTTCTTGCTTGTTGATTGCTTTATAAAGTTTAACTAATTTGCTGTTTTTACCTCCTGTATGTGTGGAAGCGAATAAATTGAAGTGCCTTTTCTCTGTTTTTGTTAGAGATTTAATGAGTAGAAATAGGTCATTATTGTTCTTCATATAATAAAAATAATCAATTATGAATTCTTAGAACATTTATTTAAAAGAAAAATCGATTTGAAAACAGAAAGTAATTATCGTTAATTTGTATTAATCAAATACGATATTATGCAATTTTCGAATAAAATAATACTATTTATAATTATAGGCTTATGTTTTTCTGAATCTACATTAGCTCAAGACACTGCTCGGTTTAAAAAGAATAAATTAACGCTTTGTTTCAATGATACTACAGAATTTATTAATACCTCCACAGAAAATTGTGGCATTCCTACTAGCTATTTTTGGGACTTTGGGGATACTACTACGGGTGCCATTGATACCAGCACGCTAAAAAATCCAAGATATAGATATCTAAATATAGGTTTATATAAAGCCACATTAATTGTTAATTGGGTATGCGCACCACCAGATACGATTACTAAAAATGTCAATATACAGGTGATACCACCACCTAACATTTTTCTGTCTGGTTTATCACCTACTATAAGTTGCCCAAATAGTCCTGTCCAATTTGCCGTTTTTATTGGAGGCACTACATTGTATTATGATTGGGGTGACGGTGCATTAGACACTACAAACCTGGGCAATTTAAGCCATTCATACTCTATTCCTGGTTTTTATACTGTTGAAGTAATTGCAGAAAATGCATGCGGAAAGGATACTGTTTATTCCCCACAGTTAGAGATTATTACACCGCCAGTTGCACCCGATTTGTTTGTGCCAGACACAGTTTGTGATAATGCATTATTTGATGTATATTCTTTAACTGTTATTCCCGTGGCTTATAGTTATCAATGGATAACTAAGGAAGGAGGCTATAGAACAGGACTTGGGTTTGCTGATACAGTTATCCAAATTCAAGCTACTAAAGGGGCGAAATTTATCAAAGTGACTTTGAATCAATTGAATTCGATAGGATGTCCTTCTTTTGGGGTAAATGACACAGTGTATTTAAAACCATCTCCCAATAAGAGAGATATAATAGGGAGTAAAAGTGTTTGTGAAAATACTATCGTAAAATATGCGATAGAGGGCAATAATGGCTCAACTTACAAATGGTTTTGTTCAGGAGGAGTAATAATAGGAAGTGATAGCACGAGTCAGGTTGATATTTCTTGGGGAAACAACGGTATTGGGAATATAGATGTCATTGAATTCAATCCTCTTGGTTGTTTTGGAGACACTAATAAATTGATCATCAATATCAATCTCTGTAACTCTGATGTCCCAAATAGCTCTTTATTTGCTATTAGTCCAAGTATTGATGCTTGCTCTGGCTTGCTTACTGTTGCTTATGTAGGAGAAATTATACAATTTATTGATGAGTCAACTAATGACCCAACAGAGTGGTATTGGGAGTTTCCAGGAGGTGTACCCAACACATCAAATTTACAATATCCCAAAATTACTTATAATGTAGCAGGGACATATGATGTGCATTTAAGAACCAAAAACATATATGGTTTTTCGAAAAAAATCACTTTTAAAAATTATATTGAAATAGTAAATCCTGCTGATAATTTAGTACCCAACTCAAGTTTTGAAAATTTTACGACTTGCCCAGATTGGTTTTCACAATTTCAAGGCAATGTATTAGATTGGTTTGTTCCAACTGCTGGTACGTCTGATTATTTTAATAGTTGTGCAGGCACAGTGGCAGTAATAGATGCGATGGATGTTCCAAGAAATATACAAGGGGCACAGTCTGCGAAAGAAGGAAATGCTTATGCAGGAATAATATCTTATAATTCAGCTTCGTGGAGAGAATATTTGGAGGTTGAATTAACCAAGCCTTTAGAGCCTTGTAAAAGTTATTGTATTAATTTTTATATCAACCAGTCAGAAAAATCTGAATATGCAATTACTGAGATGGGTTTGCTATTTTCAACTGGACCTGTAACATCTGGTGGATTAATAATGATAGCAAACCCTCAAATAATTAGTCCACCAGGACAATATATAGAAGATAAAGACAATTGGATGTTAATTTCAGGCACATATACAGCTATTGGAGGGGAAGATCATATCACCATTGGAAATTTTAAATCTCAAGCATCAGTAATAAAGAAAGTAGTTCCAATGACAGGGGAATATGCTGGAGGGAGTGGAGGTGGTACTGCTTATCATTTTATCGATGATGTTCATGTTGTTGAAATGGGAAGTAGTGCTACGATAATGTATGAAAACGTTACATGTTATGGAGAACAAACAGGCAATGCAGAAGCTATAGCATATAATAAAAGTATAAACCATGATTATTCCTGGAATACAGTGCCTGTAACTAATGATTCTGTTATGCAAAATCAAAATGGAGGTGATTATATATCGACAATCAATAATAATAAGGGGTGTGTTTTCATAGACACTATTACCATTGATGAACCGGATTCATTAGATTTTAATTTTGATATAATGGCACCCTGCTCCATAACAGACTCTGGAACATTGACTGCATTAGTGACAGGTGGTGTTAGAATTTATGATTATGATTGGTCTCCCAATATAAATAGTACTGACTCTGTAATTAATACCACTCCTGGTACTTATCAATTAATAATAACAGATTTGTACGGCTGTATAGATAGCGAACAGGTTATTATGCCAACAAATCCCGGTTTAACAATAAGCTTTGCTTCCAATGCAGTATGTGAAGGCGATTCTACTATTGTCACTTCATCGGTTAGTGGATTGGCAGCTGGTTATAATTGGTCAGGCATGTTGTCTTCCATAGATAGTAATTTAGTATTTATACATGGAAGTGCTGGTACTTTCCCCCTAACCTTATCGGTGCTCGATACGTTTAATTGCCTGTTTAGTTATACTGATAATGTTACAGTATATGATATTCCTGCAACATACAATTTAGACACAATTGGATGTACTGGAAATATCTTATTATTAGGTCAGTCTTCTACAAATACTTTAGAATGGTTTGAAAATAATAGTATTGTAGGCACAAGTGTAGGTTTAGTATTTAGTGAAAATGTTTCAGCTGATAAAAATTACTTAACCGTAGCGGATAATGGTAATTGTATAGGCGATACAGGTATGGTTACTATAGATGCCATAAGTTGCGAATTTTTTATACCAAATGCCTTCAGCCCAAATGGAGATGGAGAAAATGATTTATTCAGAGTGAGAGGGGAGGGCGTAACAAACTATAATATCAGAATATACGATCGTTGGGGGAATAGGGTATTTGATAGTAAGGATATTAATGAAATATGGGATGGAAGTGCAAATAATAAAGGTGTTTATGTTTATTATTTAAAAGCAACTTTATTGGATGGTTCTCAAGCGGTTTTGACAGGAAATATAACTTTAGCAAAATAGTATTAAAACTCAATCAATCGACTGTGAAAGGAAGATGATTGACCTATTAAAATTAGAACATTTATTTATGGTAAAAAAACATTTTATAATATCATAAATAATTTGTTCCTTTATTATATAAAATAAAAACTGTGCTATGAGGGTAATAATATTTATAAGTATAATCATTTTTAATGTTAATGTATTTGCACAAATCACTGATGATATTTGTGATTGGCAGTCTGGGAATTCACCAATAAAATTTTCTTTTGAAAGTAAGGTTCCTCCTATACTAAAAGAAATAGTGCCCTCAAGTAATAAAACAGGGAAGACAAATAGTTTTGATTCCATTATAGGTGTGCCTGTAGTTTTTCATGTATTGCATGATGGCGTTCCGATTGGTACAGGAGAAAATGTTACAGATGCCAAAATGATTAATACAATAACTTATGCGAACAAATATTATAGAAATACGCATAGTTATACCAATAGTATTGATTCTGTATATCGTCCGTTTGCTGTGGATACAAAGATAGAACTACGATTAGCAACTAGGGATCCTAAGGGTTTGCCAACAAATGGCATAATGAGATATACTTTACCTGACCCGTATAGCTCACCTCTTCCTTTTTGGGCAAATTACTTGAATGTTTATGTATATGACATTAGCGATCCTGGTGTTGCCGGTATGGCATGGGTGCAGCAACCTGTTTCTATCGATTACGCATATATTGGATCAGAGGCTAATGCTAGAAGGGTTTTTTGTCATGAAATAGGGCATCACATAGGTATGCATCATATTTGGGGAGATAATGCGACAGGCTGTGCTACAGATTATGTAGATGATACCCCTTTGCAGGAAAAAAGTACAAATTGTTCTTCTCCAACATTTTCATCATGTACAGGGAATAAATGGCAGATGGTAAATAATATAATGAATTATGGTGGATGTTTATATATGTTCACTCAGGGGCAAAAGGACAGAATGTATTTGACTTATGAAACATATTATGCAGACAGCATTACTTATCCTGACTTTTATTATAAATTTGAAAATGCAGACCCGTTAGTTAGTACAGATTTAGGTTTATTTGCACACAGTTCTGATGTATCTGGTTGCGATACGATTTTAAATAATTATTCTTTTAGATTATTAAATGCAGGCTTTGATACCATCACCTCTGTAGATATTATTACAGATGTGAATGATGGTTAGAATATAGAAACCTATAATTGGACAGGTACCTTGTATCCCGGAGATTCTGTTAAGGTAGTTTTGAATAATATCAACTTGCAATCAGCGACAAGTAATAAAGTAAAAACATATATTGATAACATCAATGGCATTGCTAAACCGGATTTATACAGTAAAAATGATGGGACGACACAATATATAGAAACAGAGCAAGCAGACTTTGATTATGCAGTATATGATAAGTCTGTTGTGTTTACCAATACCTCTTATGTTCCCAATGGCGCAGTTTGGAATTGGACATTTGGAGGTTCTTATAGCCATACTTTTTTGCCTGACTTTACAATGTCTACCGATACCTCTACAAGTCCAACAGTTATTTATGATAACTATAGTTCCTATTATGTAACGATGAATCTTAACTCTTTGGCTTGCACGATGCAAAAAACGAAAGAAATATTTTTATTTGGTGTAGGTATTGATGAACCTCAGATTACTATCAATAAAGTTTATCCGAATCCGGTGCAAAATAATGAAGTTAATATTTACTATACGAACAGTTCAAAAAGCAAGCTAAAATTTGTTTTAAAAGATATATTAGGGAGAGAAGTAATGGGCTATAATGTTCTGTCTAAACAAAATGGCTTAGTTGTATTACAGTTAAATAAGATAAAACAAGGTATTTACTTTATAAGTGTGTATAAAGATGATACACAAGTAGCTGTTGAAAAATTATTTGTTCAGTAGTCAATATTCCTTTCTTAGAACATTTATTTAAGTACAAAAATAGATTTTGAATTCATTAACTTTGTAACTATTTTTGATAAAAAATATTTGTACTTTATGCGAAGACTATTGTTAATACTATTTGTACAGTGTGTATTCAACAATATCGATGTTGTAGCACAAAGTCAATTCTTTAAATTATTTAAACACGACTCCTTAGGTTTTGCTTCTGATATAATACAACTTCCTGATAGTAGCTATTCCGTGGTAACAAGCCATGGAACAGTATTTGATTATCAAACTATTAGCTTAATTCATATTGATAAATACGGGGATATTGAGTGGATAAAGAAATATGGTGATAGATGCTATCAGCCAAGAATAATTAATACTTCAGATGGAGGCTACCTGATTACTGGTAAAATGTTTTCTAAGCCCTTTAATGGTTTTGGAGGGGTGGATGCAATGATTATGAAAACAGATGGTTTAGGAAATGTTTTGTGGACTAAACTTTTTGGAGGAAAGGGTGGAGATGGGAATATTTTAAGAGATTATGCTGGAGAAATGCCTGATAGTAATTACATTTTTTTAACGGCTGGTAAGAAAGATGGGCTATCTTTTTATACTGATATACTTGTGGTAAAATTGAATGAAATGGGGGATACAATTTGGACAAGAATTTATGGTAATTTACCCAGTCCGCCTGCCCCTAATCCTACCTTATTTTATGCAACAGGACTTTGTATCGTTTCAAATGGAGATATCTTGGTTACTGGTCTTAGAAGTGAATCGATTTTTACAGAGTCATATCCAGTTATGTTTCGATTAGATCCAGATGGGAATTTGATTTGGGGTATGGAATATACTCCGGGGTTACCCCAAGTTGTACCAAATAATTATTTTGGTTCTCCGATAGAAATGCCCGATGGTAGTTTTATGGTAAATGGTTATGCCAATAATGGAGGCGAACCTTTTATTGTAAGATTTAATGGGAGCGGTCAAATTGTATGGCTTAAGACATATAGTGGGATTACCCCTTTTATTTCAACTTTGTCTAGAGATCGTAGTTATAATTTTACATGGAGGTCATTAAACCGTTTATTGGAAATAGATTCCTCAGGTAATATCCTTTTGGAAAAAGAGTATTATACATGTAAAAGTACGGACAATCTGGTTGCACATATAGGTACTCTGGATGGGGGTTATGCAATGTTAATGAAAACAACAAATGGTTCTTCTTTTAATTCGGATTTTGCAGTTATTAAAACAGATAGTCTTGGAAACTCAGGAGTCCCTTGTGAGGAATATGTATTTACCAATATTATTGGAACTTATCCATTTGATACGATTGTACAGGACAATATTATTTCCGGAATTGATGTGGTTTCAGCTACTATGACAGTTCAAAGTTATATGCCTGATACTACAGAACGTTCTTGTGAATCAGATACTGTATATTTTGTCTCTGTGGACAGTATTTGTATTGGAGATAATATACAATTTACAGGCATATATAGTACTCGTAGTGGTTTCCCAGACAGTCTCGTCTGGGATTTTGGTGATCCTGCTAGTGGTATTTTTAACAGTAGCTCTTTGCAAGACCCCAGTCATTCATTTGATAATCCTGTAGTATCACATTCATATAGTTCTCCAGGCAATTATGACGTTAGCTTTATTCTATATTGGCCTTGTGTTTCGGATACGCAAATACGTACCATTGTAGTATTACCCGACCCAACTCCGTTTATTAGTGGTCCTGATACGGTTTGCGAAGGAGAAGTTATTAGTTTAGTTATTTCAGGAGTAGATACAATATCCATGTATTTATGGAATACAGGCGATATGGAGGATTCAATAACAATCCTCATTAATTCAAATTCTGATTATAGTGTGGTAGTAACAAATAGTATAGGATGTAAGGGGTATGATACTATTTCAGTAATTACGCATCCTATCCCTTCTATCGTTATTTCGGGAGATTCAAATATTTGTACAGGAGATCTTGATACGTTGCAAGGAAGTGGTGGAGTAAGATTTTTATGGAGTACTGGTGACACTACACCGACTATAATTATTAAACCTACTACAGATACTTTGTTTTTATTAACGGTTGTTAATTTAAATGGTTGCCAAAATACTATCCCATATTCAATAATACTTGCGTCCTCTCCTCTGGCTAGTGAGATAGATACATCTATTTGTTATGGAAATTCAATTGTTTTGAATGGAGGAACAGGAACCACTTTTCAGTGGACACCTCCTGCTTTTTTGAGCAACAATAGTATAGTTGCTCCAACATTTAGTCCTGATAGTACAATTACTTATACAGTAATCGTAGGAAATGGATTGTGTTATGATGATACTGGTCAAGTCTTGATAAATGTAATCAACTTGCCAACTATTTCAACCATCAATGATACAAGTATTGATTTGGGTGAAAGTATAGTGATGCCAACAACAGGAGGGCTAACTTATGTATGGACACCTTCAACCTATTTAAATGATGTTAATATCTCAAATCCAATATCTAATAGTCTTGAATCTATTACATATATAGTAACTGGTACAGACATAAATGGTTGTTCAAGTAGTGATACAGTTGAAATTACCGTAAATATAAAGGAAGATTTTTATGTCCCCGTAGCATTTAGTCCGAATGGAGATGGAGTAAATGATTTATTCTTAGTAAGAGGATTACAAGGTGAAAAAGACTTTTTACTAAAAATATATGATCGTTGGGGCAATAAGGTATTTGAAAGTCAGAATAAAAATGAAGCTTGGGATGGCTTCGTCCACCGTAGCCTTGGCGTAGGTGGGGAAAGAGCCTCAGCAGGTGTTTATGTTTATTGGCTGAATATTACTTTGTTGAATGAGTTACCCTTAGAACAAAAAGGGAATGTTACCCTGATTAGATAGTCACCCCTTAAAAAGCATATAATACATTGATTATTAGTAATTTAATGTTTTTTTATTTGTTTAGAACTACAAGGATTTGTATATTTACTACATAAACCTTGCATATTTTTTAAATGAAACCACAGCAAAAATCAATCCATCAAAGTAGTTTGTTTTTT
>Ga0114931_10012309_pt1 | contig 10027 bp, 6 predicted proteins | sample 2SBtaG_FD_89579 | JGI IMG/M metagenome (GOLD analysis project Ga0114931, IMG submission 89579) | Deep subsurface microbial communities from Kolumbo volcano to uncover new lineages of life (NeLLi) - 2SBTROV14_V59a metaG | ecosystem: Environmental > Aquatic > Marine > Volcanic | place: Kolumbo... | reverse complement strand
TAGTGGACCTCCTCGATCGTGACCACGGGCTCGTCGACCTCCTCGGTGAAGTCGTCGGTCGTCCCGATCAAGAGGAGGTCGTGCCAGGGTGCGACGAACAGCTGGCGCCGGTCGCCCGCCTCGAAGGCGATCGCGCCCCGGGTGCGGAGGCGCTCGCGGCGGATCACGAGATGCACGCCTTTGGCCGGCCGCAGCTCCGGGCGATGCCCGCCCCCATCGAGGCGACGGACGCGCTCGAGTCCGGGTCCGGCCGCATTCACGAGCGTGTGCGCCCGGATCTCGAGCTCACGGCCCGTGCGGCGGTCGAGGACCCGCGCCCCCGTGGTGCGGCCGTTCGCGTGGAGCAGCGCCGTGGCCTCCGCGTGGTTGGCCGCGTCGGCGCCGAGGGTGCGTGCGCTGCGGATCGTCTCGAGCACGAGGCGGGCGTCGTCCGTCTGTCCGTCGTGGTAGACGGCGCCCGCGCGGTACCCCGGACGGCGCAGATCCGGAGAGAAGCGCGTCGCCGCGGAGGCATCCACCCGGCGGAACCGAGCGCTACGCCGGAAGCCCGCCAGGCCGGCGTAGATCCACATGGCGGCATGAATCTGCCACGGCGGAATCTTCCCTCCCTCGAAGCAAGGAAACAGGAACGGCGTGCGCTCGACCAGGTTGGGGTGGAGCGCGGAGAGCCGGTCGCGCTCGCGGCACGCCTCGGCGGTCACGCGGAGCTGGCCCTCTCCGAGGTAGCGCAGCCCGCCGTGGATCATCTTCGACGAGCGGCTCGACGTGCCCGAGGCAAAGTCGTGGCGCTCGACCAGGAAGGCGCGCAGGCCGCGAGACGCGGCGTCGCGCAGCACGGCGGCTCCCGTGATGCCTCCGCCCAGCACGAGGAGGTCCACGGGGTCGCCGCCGGCCGCGTCCGCAAGAGCCCGGGTGCGCACGGCCTCGTTCCAGAGCGGCGTCGTCACGAGTCCGTCCTCCCCGCAAGCGGCCCGATCACGCCCGCTGCCTCCAGCGTCTCGGCCTCTTCGAGGATCGCCGCTTCGCTGTAGTCGAGCATGCGCTCGAGGATGCGGCGCGCCTCGCCCGCGTCGCGTGCCTCGAGGGCCGCCAGCAGGCGCCGGTGGGTATCCAGTGAGCGCCGATGATTGCGGCGTTCGTTGTAGTAGAGGGGCCCGAGCTGACGGATCAGCTTGGTGAAGAGATTCGTGACGACCTGGTACATCAGGTTGCCGCTGGCCTCACCGAGCAGGCGATTCATCTCGACGTCGAGCTCGAGGGCATGCTCGGGCAGTCCGCCCTCGAGCGTCTCGCGCTCGAGGAGCGCCCGCGCGTGGTCCAGGTGCGACGCCCGGTGATGTTGCACGGCCAGCTCGACCACGCGCAGCACGATGTCGCGTCGGAAGAGCAAGGTCTGGCGCAGCAGGTCCACGGTGATGGCACGCGGTTCGCGCAGCAGGGCCTCGACGATCTGGAGCGCCGAGGAGTCGGAGGCTTCGCGCACGAAGGTGCCCTGGCCGTGTCGCACCGAGACGAGCTCGAGGCCTTCGAGCCGGCGCACGGCCTCGCGCACGGAGCTGCGGTTCACTCCGAGGTGGGCGGCCAGCTCGCGCTCGTTGGGAAGCCGCCCCCCGGCCGGGATCCCCCCGGTCAGGATCTCGCGACGAAGCTGCTCGAAGACGACGTCGCTGCGGCTCGGGGCTTCGAGGCGTTGCAGGGCCAAGGCGGGACCTCCGAGGCCCAGTCTAACAGAGTGGTCAGAGGTCCGACCACTTTGGAAGCCATCAGAAAGCCAAGGGTTTTCCGCTATGCTGCGCGCGTGGTCCGGCGGCTCTGGCAGCGGTTTGCCCGCGAGATCGTCCTGGTCGGGTCGATCGCCCTGCTCGTCCTCGCGCGGGTCGTGGCGGCGCGCTTCGGCATCGACTGGAACCCGAGCTCGGTCCGCGAGCTGGTGGCGAGCCTCGGCGTCTGGGGCCCGGTGCTGCTCATCGGCCTGATCGCCTTGCGCCAGATCCTGCTGGTTCCCTCGCAGATCCTGCTGGTCGCGGGCGGGCTGTGCTTCGGCGTCTTCGCCGGCACCGTGTACGGAGCGATCGGGCTCGTCGTGTCGGGAACCATGCTCTTCCTGCTCGCGCGCTACGTCGGCAAGGAGGCGATCCTCGCACGGATCCCGGACGAGCTGAAGCCGGTGCTCGATGCCGCCGGGCGTCGGGCCGGGCCGGCCCTGATCGCGCTCGGGACGGGCTATCCGGTGGGGCCGCTCTCGGCCTACCACGCGGGTGCCGGCCTCACGACCATGTCCCTCGGTGGTTTCATGGTGGCCGTGGCGGTCGGAGGCGTGGTGCGCGGCCTGGTCTACACCTATTTCGGGAGCGCCTTGGTCGAGGGGATCGGCGGGACGCTGCTAGTTGCCGGTCTGTTGCTGCTGCTTGCCGCCTCGTTGCCCCTGGCGTTCCCTCGAGCACGGCGTTGGATCCTCGGTGCGGGACGTTGGCCCGCCGGCGAAGCGCCAGAGTCTCCAGGCGAGGACGATCCCGCGAAAGAGTAGGGGCGGATGGGTCGATGAGCCGGGCGGAGCAAAGCTCGCGATGACCCCGCACACCCTGGCACTCGAACTCACCTTGATCCTCGCGGCCTGGCTCGCCATCGGTGCCTGGCAGCGGGAGAACGAGATTCCGGGCCGGCTGACCTATGCCGCCGCGGCGCTGGCCGTGGTGCTGTGCGCGGCCGGCGAGCTGATCGAGCTGCGGGGCGAGATGCCCTTGCTCGCGCGTCGCGTCCGGACCCTCGGGATGCTGAGCCTCACACCGCTCTGGTTCGGCGTGGCGGCCCACGCCGTGAAGCTGCCCCTCATCCGACGCACCCCGTGGATCCCGCTCGCATTGATGATTCCGCTGGTTCCACTCTATGCGCTGCTCTACGCCGGGCCATGGAGCATGCTGTTCCTCCCGGCCAGTGAGGCGCCGCAGGTCGAGGTGGGGCCGCTCATGTGGTGGTTCATCGCCTACGCCTGGGCCCTGGTCCTGACGGGCCTCGTGGTGCTGGTCCGGGGGGCGTGGCACGCGGATTCGGTGGAGCTGCGACGCCAGCGCCTGAAGTTGGCCCTCTCGGTGGTCGTGCCGCTGGCCGCCAATGGTACGACCGTCTGGAGCCTGGCCCAGACCGGCCGCACCGGCCTCGACCTGACGCCCGTGATGATGGCCGTCACGCTGATCGCCTTCCGGCGCAGCATCCTCTCCGGCGGAATTCTCGACGTCTTGCCAGTAGCCCAGCGCGACATCATCCAACACCTGCCGTTCGGCGTGGTGCTCGCGGACGACCAGGGCACCGTGATCGACGTGAACCCGGCGGCGGAGGAATTGCTGGGCGTCCCGCGCATGGAGGCACTGGGGCGCGCGCTCGAGGCCGTGATCTCGCGGGCCCCGCTGGAGCTCCGCATCGAGGTCTCCAACGTTCGCGGCCGGAGCGGCGAGTCCGCGCGCTTCGCCCTGCTCGAAGCGCCGAAGGCGCCGGCTCCGACCGCCGAGCCGGCTAGCGCCGAAGCAGGTTGATCGCCGAGCCGGCTAGCGCCGAAGCAGGTTGATCGCCGAGCCGGCGCGGAACCACTCGACCTGGTCCTGGTTCAGCGTGTGGTTCACGGCCACGCGATCCTCGTTTCCGTCGGCGTGGTGGAGCACGATCTCGAGCGGCTTCCCCGGCACCAGCTTTGCCAGGCCCACGATGCTCACGCGGTCGGTCTCGGCGACCTTCTCGTAGTCCGCGGGCTCAGCGAACGTCAGCGGCAGGACGCCCTGCTTCTTCAGGTTGGTCTCGGCGATGCGCGCGAAGCTGCGCACGATCACGCCGGCGCAGCCGAGGAAGCGGGGCTCCATGGCGGCGTGCTCGCGGCTCGAGCCCTCTCCGTAGTTTTCGTCGCCCACCACGACCCAGCGCAGGCCCTCGGTCTTGTAGTGCCGTGCGATCTTCGGGAAGGGCACGCCCGGCTCGCCGGAGATCTGGTCGCGGCCCTCGCCGGCCTTGCCCGTGAAGGCGTTCACGGCGCCCAGGAAGAGGTTGTCGCTGATCCGGTCCAGGTGGCCGCGAAAGCGCAGCCAGGGGCCGGCCATGGAGATGTGGTCGGTCGTGCACTTGCCCTTCGCCTTGAGCAGCAGCGGGAGCTTTTCGAAGTCCCGCCCGTTCCAGGCCTCGAAGGGTTCGAGGAGCGCGATTCGTTCGCTCGTGGGATCGACCTCGACGCGCACGGCCGTACGATCCGCGGGCGGCGCCTGGTAGCCCTCGGAACTCGTGACGAAGCCGTATTCCGGGACGTCGGGTGCCACGGCCGGCGGTGAGAGATGGAAGCGCGCGCCATCGGGGCCCTCGAGAGCATCGGTCAGCGGGTTCCAGGCGAGGGTGCCGGCCAGCGCGTAGGCGACCGCGATCTCCGGGCTCGAGATGAAGGCCAGTGTGTCGGGGTTGCCGTCGTTGCGCTTCGGGAAGTTCCGGTTGAAGGAGGTGAGGATCGAGTTCGGCTCACCCTTCTGGACGTCGTCGCGCTTCCACTGGCCGATGCAAGGGCCGCAAGCGTTGGCGAGGACCACGGCGCCGATCGCCTCGAGCTCCTCGAGCTGTCCATCGCGCTGGATGGTCTGGTGGATCTGCTCCGATCCCGGCGTGCACCAGAGCTTCGTGCGAGCCTTCGCGCCGTGGGCCGCGGCCTGGCGGGCGACGTCGGCAGCCCGAGACAGATCCTCATAGGACGAGTTCGTGCAGCTTCCGATCAGCGACGACGTCAGCTTCGGCGGGTAGCCCTGTTCGCGTACGTCTTCGGCCATCTTCGAGACCGGCCGTGCGAGGTCGGGCGTGTGCGGCCCGACGATGTGGGGCTCGAGCGTCGAAAGATCGATCTCTACGATCTCGTCGAAGAAGCGCTCGGGATCCGTCTCCACCTCGGGGTCGGCTACCAGCAGCTCGTGGTGACGGCCAGCCAGATCCGCCAGCGCCTCGCGTCCGGTCGACTTCAGATAGAGCTCCATACGCTCGTCGTAGGGGAAGATCGAGGTCGTGGCGCCGAGCTCGGCCCCCATGTTGGTGATGGTGCCCTTGCCAGTGCAGGAGAGCGACCGCGTTCCCGGGCCGAAGTATTCGACGACGCGGTTGGTGCCGCCCTTCACCGTGAGCCGTTCGCAGACCTTGAGGATCACGTCCTTGGGCGCGGACCACCCGGAGAGCGAGCCGGTGAGGTGAACGCCCACGAGCCGGGGCTGGAGCACCTCCCACGGGAAGTCGGCCATCACGTCCACCGCGTCCGCGCCACCGACGCCACAGGCGAACATACCGAGCCCGCCGGCGTTGGGAGTGTGGGAATCGGTGCCGATCATCATGCCGCCGGGGAAGGCGTACTTCTCGAGCACGACCTGGTGGATGATGCCCGCGCCCGGTCCCCAGAAGCCGATCCCATAGCGCGCCGAGGCGCTGCGCAGGAACTCGTAGACCTCGCGGTTCGTGACGCGCGCAGTCTCCATGTCGGCCGACGCGCCCTGGTAGGCCTGGATCAGGTGGTCACAGTGCACGGTGGTGGGTACGGCGGTCTCGTCGCGCCCCGAAGAGATGAACTGGAGAAGTGCCATCTGGGCGGTGGCGTCCTGCATGGCAACGCGATCGGGACGAAGCTCGATGTAGCGGCGGCCCGGCTCGAGCTCCTCGGTCTCGGGCGCGGCGAGATGGCCGAGCAGGACCTTCTCGGCATAGCTGAGCGGTCGTCCCAGCCGGCCGCGAACGATTTCGAGGTTCCCACGCAGGCGGGTATAGACCTCCTGCACCAGTGCCGGTGTAGTGGCGATCTCGGGCATCGGTGATCTCCCTGGAGGGCGCCGAGTGTAGCGGATCTCCGTTCCCGGGCTGCGGGGCTAACGCCCGCTGGAGGAGGAGACCAGCGCGGGCAACACGACCAGGTTGCAGACCAGCACGAACACGATTCCCAGGGTCAGCAGCTGTCCCAGGCTCGCCATGCCCGGGTGGGAGGAGAAGGCGAGCGTGCCGAAGCTCGCGATCGTGGTCAACGCGCTGAACGCGACCGCCCGCGCCGTCGTGGTGTGGAGCAGGTTGCCGTCGCTCGGCGCCGCCGTGCGATGGCGGTGGACGAGGTGGATGCCGCTGTCGACCCCCATGCCGAGCAGCAGGGGGATCACGATCACGTCGGCGAAGTTGATCGAGACGCCGAGCAGCGCGGAGGCTGCGCCGGTGAGAAGGCCTGCCAGCCCGAGGGGAACCATCACCAGGAGCGTGTCGCGCCAGGTCCGCCACAGGAACAGCAGCAGCAGCGTGATGAGGAGCACGGCCGTGACCACCGCCTGGCGAAGCGACTGCAGCACCGCCCTCTCGGACTCGAGCATCACCACGACGTTGCCGATGGCCTGGGGGGCGACGGTCTGGACCTCGCGGACGAAGCGCTCGAGCGCATGGCCGTCCGAGAGGTCGTGGCTCGGGAACACCTCGACCCGCACACTTCCATTGCGGGCGACCATGCGATCGCGGAGATCCTCCGGCAGGTTCGCGAGGGTCACGCGATCGGCGCGAAGCGCCCGGAAGAGGATCCGCAGACGGCCGGGCAGGGTGCCGAGCACCGAGTTCTCGAGCGACGCCACCGCCGCGGCTGGCGACCCCGCCGCACGCGTTCGGGCAGTGAACCGGGTGATGGCGCTGCGGAGCCGGGCGGCTGCGCGGCGCAGCTGCGGGTCGGCGCGGGAGCGTTCCAGCGCTCCGAGCCGGTCCGTGAAGATCCCGAGCGCCTCCATCTGCTCCATCGGCGTGGGTGGTGGGATCCGCTCGAGCGTGTCGGCGATGGGCTGAAGGAAGAAGGAGATGTCCTTCAGGATGCCGAGCTTCGCTTCTTGGTCGCGCGGTACGAAGTCCTGGAGCGTGAGCGCGCGATCCACGGTCTCGAGCCTCTCCAGCCGGTCGGCCAGAGCCCCGGCCTGGCCGAGATCGTCGGCCAGGACGTGCGCGCTCCAGGGCGAGACCGAGCCGTGTCTCAAGAGCTCGCAGAAGACCTGGACCGACTCGGCCGAGGGGTCCCGCAGGCTCACCGGGTCGCGGTCGAAGCGCACGTCGGGGAGGACGGCTGCGGCGCCCGCCGCCGCGAGCAGCGCGACGCCCAGGACGACGCGCGGATGATGCACCGGGACGGACCGGATCCCATCGATGGCTCGCGCCCGGCGCGGCCTCGCCGGGGTGCGCCGCGGCCCCCGGGGCGCGCGTTGCGGGCCGAGCGAGAGCAACGCCGGCAGGATGGTCAGGTTGCAGACGAGGCTGATGAGCATACCCGTGCCCGAGATCAGGCCCAGCTCGGCCACACCCTTGTAGTCGGTCGGAACGAAGGCATAGAAGCCGACGGCCGTGCTGACCGCGCACAGGACGAGGGAGCTGCCGACTCCGTAGCCCGCATCCTGCAGGGCGGGCTCGTGTTCCACGCCCTGGCGGGACAGCTCGCGATAGTGGAGGCAGAAGTGGATGCCGAAATCGACTGAAAGGCCGATGAAGAGCACGGCAAAAGCCACCGAGATCAGGTTCAGATGCCCGACGGCGGCCGCCGCGAAGCCGGCCGTCAGGATCAACCCCACCAGAAGCGTCGCCACCGCCGCCAGAACCAGCCGTGCCGAGCGAATGGCGAAGAACAGGATCACCGTGACCAGGGCGAACGACGCGATGCCGGCGACCCGAGCCTGCGTCGCGACGAGCTCCATTTCCTCGTACTCGAGCACCAGATAGCCCGTCATGCGCACGCGCACGCCGTCGGAGCCGTCGAAGCCGAGCTCGCCGATCGCGGACCGCATGGCCGCGATGGGTGCCGCCGCGGGCTGGTAGGCGGCGTAGTCGACCCGGGGCTCCACCATCAGGAAGCGCCGCCGCTCGTCGGGGCCGCTGTCCCGACCGAGGATCAGGTCCGTCCACGAGAGCCGGTGGCGTCGGCCCGCGATGGCCGCTTCGAACGCTTCGGAGAGATGGTCCAGCACGCCCGCGAGGCCCACGCCCGCGTCGCCGGCGTGGGCGGTCGCGTCGACGGCCTCCCCGAGGATGCCGACGTAGCCGCGCAGGCTCCCGTCGCGTGACAGCTCGGCCAGGTACGGCTGGACCTGGACGAGGTGGTCGGACAGCTCTTCGAGCTGCTCGCGCGTCAGGTAGAGAAGGCCATGCTTCTCGAAGAACGGGCCACCGCCCGGGACGAACACGCTGGCGAGGTCGGGCTCCCGGCGCAGGCGTGCCGCCAGCGCCTCGGCCGCGTCCTGGGCGCGGCCCGGCGTGTCCCCGTCGACGACGAGCAGGATCGGGTCCGCGAGGGGCGGAAACTGCCGGTGGAACTCGGCCCGCAGCGCCCGGAACGGCAGATCCTTGGAGAGCATCGAGGCGTGGTCGGAATCGATGCCCAGGTGGCGGGCCGTGTAGTGGAGGGACATCGCCGAGAGCAGCAGGGCGCCGACCACCACCCAGCCGGCGTGGCGATCCACGGCGCCGAGCCAGCGGCCCAGCGTCCGACCGAGCACGCTTTCGAGTCGGTCGATCACCGCTCCGAGGGACCTCCGGACCGGCTCCGCGCCGGGGGGCTTCGCTAGACTGGGCGCGCGAGAGCCGTGAATTTAGCGGGCCCGACGCGCGTCGCAGGGCCAGGGAGCAGGATGGTCCAACGATTCTCGTTCTTTCCCGGTGGCCTCGCTCGCGCCATTCCAGATCGCCTCGTTCGCGCGTCGCTGCTCGTCGTCGCCCTGTGGAGCGCGACGCCCGCTTCGGCCGCCGACCCGGCCGAGACCCCGCCCGGAGCCACGGCCGTCATCGAGGGGCTGCACGCCGCGCTGCTCGGCACCATGAAGCAGGCCGAGGCGCTCGGCTTCGAGGGGCGCTACCAGCGCTTGGAGCCGACCCTGCGGCGGACCTTCGACTTCGACTTCATGGCCGAGAAGGCCTGTGGCCGGTACTGGCGCTCGCTCGGCGAGGCCGACCGCGAGCGCATGCGGGCCATCTTCGCCCGCTTCACCCTGTCGACCTACGCCAGCCGTTTCTCGGGCTACTCCGGGGAACGCTTCGAGATCGAGTCCGAAGCGCCCGCTCCGCGCGACACGGTCTTCGTGCGCACCCAGCTCGTCCGATCCGACGGGGAGGACAACGTCGAGATCAACTACCGCCTCCACCGCACGGCGTCCGGTTGGCGCGTCATCGACGTCCTGCTGCGCGGCACCGTCAGCGAGCTGGCGCTGCGGCGCTCCGAGTACTCCTCCGTGATCAAGCGCGACGGCTTCGAGGCGCTGATCAGCACGCTGCAGGGGAAGATCGCGGATCTTGCGGCGGGCCAGATCGACGACAGCCCCTCCTAGAGGGCCCTACGGGGCTGCGTCGGCCTCTTCCGGCCGGGCCGCTTCCCCGGCGTCCTCGGACGGCCGCTCCCTCGGCAGGTTCATGGCCTCGATCTCGGCCGCCCGGTTGTGCAGGTACGCGAACCGCATGGCCACGTAGAAGTCGACTGAGCTCTCCTCCAGGGCCGCGAGGGCTTCCCGGTGGATGTCCCGCAGGGTAAAGCCGTCACCCCCCTGGTAGGCGACGAAGACCCAGGTCGTAGGGCCGAGGAACCAGGTCTGCGGGAGCATCATGATGTCCACGAGGTCGCCGACGGCGTCCCGCGCCGTGGTCGGGCCGACCACCGGCAGCACCAGGTAGGGCCCGCTGGAGACTCCGTACTTGGCCAGCGTGATCCCGAAATCCGTGTGGTGACCGGCGATGCCGATGCGCGCCGCCGGATCCCAGAGGCCCACGAGGCCCACGGTCGTGTTGATCAAGAAGCGTGCGCCCGTGCGCCCGGCTCGGCCCGGCTGCAGCTGAAGCAGGTCGTTCACCAGCACGGATGGCGAGTTCAGGTTGACGAAGACGCGTCGGATCGCCCGCCGCGCAACGCCCGGCAAGACATAGGCATAGGCGCGAGCGATCGGCGAGATCACGAAGCGGTCGAGGCCGCGGTTCCCCGCGAAGAACCTCCGGTTGGTGCTCTCGAAGGGGTCGTCGATTTCCGGCTCGACGGGTC
>Ga0114931_10012308_pt1 | contig 10027 bp, 10 predicted proteins | sample 2SBtaG_FD_89579 | JGI IMG/M metagenome (GOLD analysis project Ga0114931, IMG submission 89579) | Deep subsurface microbial communities from Kolumbo volcano to uncover new lineages of life (NeLLi) - 2SBTROV14_V59a metaG | ecosystem: Environmental > Aquatic > Marine > Volcanic | place: Kolumbo... | reverse complement strand
GTGACCGATGATGAAGCGGGCGCCGACGGCGACCAGCTCGCGCTCGCCGCGGGCGACGCGGCGATGCGCGCGACCGAACGGCGCCAGCGGCGAGGCCGCGGCGACGGTCGGCTCGATCACCCACAGCGCCTTGCCGCGCGCGCGACGTGCGCCGCAGCCGATGCCGCGACCGCGTCCCGGCGCGTTGCTGATGTGCAGCTCGGGGAAGTCGGGGCGCAGCAGGGCCAGCACCGCGTGGGAGTTGTCGCCGGAGTCCTCGTCCACGGCGATCAGCTCGAACGCCAGGCCGAGCTCACGCAGATGAGCCGAGAGCCGTCGCACCGCCGTCCCGATGACATCCTCATGGTCGGCAAAGGGAAGGATCACGGATACATCTGGAACCTTCGACATCGTGGAGGTTCCGTTGCACCTTTGGTGCCGAGTCGCCACGAGGCTGTGGACGAGCTGCTCAATCGTGTGGAAAAGCTGTCAGAAGCCGCGAAACCGCTGAAATTCCCGCGCTTGTATGCGGGTCTCCTACATGGCGCAGGAGTGGCGCCGATCGGGGGGGATCGGCGCGAAGTGGGTCACGCAGTTACGCGGCTCGTGTGCAAATCAGTTCGCACATCGTGAAAGATCCTCAGTGGTTCGACTAGCTTTGGTCCGACCAACGACCAGTCGCGCGTGCGCGCGTGATCAGCGCCGGCGCGGGCGCGGCGGGCGCGCCGCGACGAGTCGCCGAGCAGCGCGCCGATGGCGCGGGCCAGGGCCACCGGATCGCCGGGGACGACGTGGGTGACCGCGGCCGCCGGCAGCTCGGCCAGCCCGCCCGACGCCGACGCCACCACCGCCGCGCCGGCGGCCATAGCTTCGATCGCCACCAGTGGCGCGCCTTCGTGGCGGCCGTCGGGCAGCGCGATCGACGGCAGCGCGACGACGTCGGCGCCGGCGAGCAGTCGGTCGCGCTCGGCGCCGCGCACCTCGCCGCGAAACGCGACCCGGTCGCCCAGCGCGGCGGCACGCGTGCGCAGGCGATCGCGCTCGGGCCCGTCGCCGGCGACGATCACGCGCGCGCCGTCGGGCAGTGCCGCGGCGGCGTCGAGCAAGACGTCGACGCCTTTGATCGGAACCAGCCGGCCGAGGAACACCACGGTGCGCCCGTCGCGCGCGCCGTCGCCCGCGGCCCGCGCCAGCCGCGCGGCGTCGATGCCCATCGGCACCACCGGCATCGATCGGATCCACGCGCGCGATCGGCGAGATCGGCACGCGCCGGCCAGGCGCGCGCGCACGGCGTCGCTGACGAACACCACTGGCACGCGGCGCGCGCGCAACAGCGCCGCGGCGGAGTCGGCCAGCCCGGCCCGCGCGAGCAGGTGCACGTCGCCCGAGTGGGCGATCGCCACCGCGGGCACCCGCGCCGCCAGCGCCACCGCCAGCGCCGACGGCGCCAACCAGTGGGCGACCACCGCGTCCCAGCGGCGCGCGCGCGCGCGCACCTCGGCGCACAGGCGCAGCGAGAAGCCGGCTGCCGCCAACCGGGTGCCGGCGCCGCGCTCGAGCGCTTCGGGAGCACCGCCGCCGTAGAACAGTCGCGGCGCGTCGATGCGCACCGCGCCACCATTCGCGCTGGCGCCGTCCCCGGCCGCGATCACCTCGACCTCGCAGCCGGCGCCGCGCAGCCAGGCCACGTGCTCGGCGACGAAGCTGCCAGCCGGGTCGCCGGGGGCGCGTGGATACGAGGTGGTGACGACGCCGACGCGCATCAGCTCTCGGGTGCCCGCTCCGGCAGCGCCGGCGCCCGCTCGGCGGCCACCCGCGTGGCCCACGAGCGCAGCAGCACGAACGCCACCGGATAGACGACGGTGTGAATGCCGATGCCGCTCTTCCAGCCGGGGCCGTAGACCGGCCGCACCGGCACGTCGACCACGCGCATCTCCGCGGCGTGCAGACGCGCGAGCAGATCGTTGGGATATCCGTAGCGGGGGAAGACGCGGTCGAGATCGATCGACGCCAGCGCGCGCCGGGTGATCGCGGTGTAGCCGCACTGCGAGTCGAAGACGTGGCGATAGCCGCTGGTCAGGCGAGTCGCCGCCGACAGCACCAGGTTGCCGACCAGGCGTGCCGCCGGCATGGCGCGCCAGACATCCGGATGGAGGAAGCGGTTGCCCTTGGCGTAGTCGGCGACGTCGTCGGCGATCGGCGCCAGCAGTCCCTCGAGGTCGGCCGGATCCATCTGTCCGTCGCCGGCCATCACCACCGCGACGTCGAGACCGAGGGACAGCCCCCGCCGGTAACCGGTGACGATGGCACCACCGACGCCGCGGTTCTCGGCGTGGCGGATGATCTCGAACCGGGTCTCACCCTGCGCGCGGGTGACCCGCTCGGCGGCGCCGGCGGTGTCGTCGAGCGAAGCGTCGTCGACGACGATGACGACGTCGACGAGGTCTGGCACCGCGGCTACTGCGTGGGCGATCGACTGCTCTTCATTGAAGGCGGGGATGACCACGCCGATCGAGAGACCGCGAAACATCCGACGTGTTTACCGGGCCCGCGCGGCCGGCACAAGCGGCAGCGGCGGCGCGTGTCACACGACCGTGCTAGCGTCCGCAACGGTTTTCAAGGAGCAACGCGATGGCGAGCGGCGTCAACAAAGTCATCCTGGTGGGCAATCTGGGCGCAGACCCGGACATGCGCTACACCCCCAGCGGGCAGGGCGTGTGCGAGATGCGTCTGGCGACCAACGAGTCGTGGATGGACAAGAGTGGCCAGCGCCAGGAGCGCACCGAGTGGCACCGCATCGTCGTCTGGGGCAAGCGCGGCGAGACCTGCGCCAAGTACCTGAGCAAGGGTCGGCAGGTCTACGTCGAGGGCCGGCTGCGCACCCGCTCGTGGGAAGACCAGGACGGCAACAAGCGCTACATGACCGAGATCATTGCGAATGATGTCCAGTTCCTGAGCGGCGGCGAGCGCGGCTCAGGCGCCGGACGGGACGGCGGAGGCAACTACCCACCGCCGTCCGAGCCGGACTTCGGCGGCGGCGGTGGCGGCGGCGGCGGCAGTGGCGGCGGCGGCGGCAACTACGGCGGCGGCGGCAGCGGTCCCGACGACGACATCCCGTTCTAGGAGGCTGGTGTTAAACGGGACCGAGCGGCGGTTTCGAGGCGCGCCGCCAGCAAGGCACGAGGAGGAAGTGGGCTGTAGCCCACGCCTGACGAGTAACGCGGCTGGCGGTGATGCATCGGCAGCGCGGCGACGGGACGTTTGACACCAGACTCCGAGGGAACAGTCGTCGCCCACGGCACGTTGACATAAACGCGCCCCGCGACCCGGGACGCGCTATTCTGATGCGCTCGATGCGTCGCCGTCTCCTCGTCACTGCCGCGGTGCTCGCCATGACCGCCGGCCCGGCGGGTGCCGAGCGACGCGTCGCGCGCAAACCAACGCCGACGAACGCCGGCGATCGCGGGCGCAAGCCGGCCGAGCGCCGGCCCGTGCCCAAGCTACCCGAGACGACGGCGTGGCAGCGCAAACCCAAGGACGGCTCGTACACTCGCTGGCCGGTGCCGGCCGCAGGCCATAGCCGCAGCGGCGACCCGGAGCTGATCTTCACCTTCGACAACGGTCCCAGCGAGAAGTACACGTCGAAGATCCTCGACGAGCTCAAGAAGCGGCACATCCACGCCATCTTCTTCCTCGTCGGCTGGCGCGTGACCAAGAAAGGCCCGCACCGGGCCACGCGCCGCGCGCTGGTCGAGCGGATGATCCGCGAGGGCCACATCGTCGGCAACCACACGATGACCCACCCGCACCTGTGCCACCTGCCGGTCAAACAGGCAGCGGCCGAGATCGACGACAGCCACGACGCGCTGCACGAGCTGGTGCACATGCCGCTGGTCTACTTCCGCACGCCGTACGGCGATCACTGCCACAAGCTGGTCAAGCTGCTCGACGAGCGCGGCATCGACCACCTGCACTGGGACATCGACCCGCAGGAGTGGAAGGACCACGACGCCGTGCGCGTGACCGCTACCTTGCGGCGCAAGATGAGGAGCGTGGCCCGCAACGACCGCCGCGCGGTGGTCATCATGCACGACTCCCACAAGGTGACGGCGATGGCGTTCCCCCAGGCGATGAAGTGGCTCGACAGGGAGAACGCCCGGCGCGTGGCCGCCGGCAAGCCGCCGGTGCGCATCCTGGACGGCTCGGATCTGGCCAGCGAGCTGATGGACGCGAAGCTGTCCGGCTGGGTGCGTCAAACCGGCGAATCGGCCGCCGGCGCCCTGGTCGGAGCGCTGGCTGGCGTCGTGCCCTAGTTCCCAGTACTCGGAGCCGGAACTCCGTTCCGGGTTTCGAGTACGAAAAGCAACGATCGAAGGGGGCCGAGGCCAGACGGATGGCCGACGCGGGTTTTGACCGGCCTCACCGAGGCCGGGCCGGGCCAACACCCGGATCGGGCTTCCGGCCCGGGGTACCAGTCGGCTTTCCCGCGCGTCGCCGGAGAGAGTAGTCTTCGGGCGCATGTTCGTGATGCGCCAATCCTCGCGGCAAGACGTCGACCAGATCCTGGCGGTTGCCGAGCACCTGGACACCGTCAACCTGCCCGCCGAGCGCGGCCACATCGAGCGCATCCTCGAGCTGTCGGACTACTCCTTCACCGGCGCGGTCCCGGCCGAAGAGCGCGAGTACCTGTTCGTGCTCGAAGACCTCGAGGCCGACAAGGTCATCGGCACGTCGATGATCCACGCCCAGCACGGCACCCGCCGCGCACCGCACGTCTACTTTGAAGTGTTCAAGGAGGAGCGCTACTCCGAGACACTGGACCGCTACTTCGTGCACCAGTGCCTGCGCCTGGGCTACGACTACAACGGCCCCACCGAGATCGGCGGATTGATCCTCCTGCCCGACTACCGCGGCAACCCGGCGTCGCTGGGCAAGCTGCTGTCGTACACGCGCTTCCTGTTCATCGCCATGCACCGCGAGCTGTTCCGCGACCGGGTGTTGTCGGAGCTGTTGCCGCCGCTCGAAGACGACGGCACCAGCGTGCTGTGGGAGCACCTGGGCAAGGTCTTCACCGGCCTCACCTACCAAGAGGCGGACCTGTTGTCGAAGGACAACAAGGAGTTCATCAAGGCGCTGTTCCCCCACACCGTCATCTACACCTCACTGCTGCCCGACGAGGTGCACCGGGTGATCGGCGAGGTCGGCCCCACGACCCACGGGGTGGAGAAGATCCTCCGCCGCATCGGCTTCGAGTATGCCGAGCAGATCGATCCGTTCGACGGCGGCCCACACTTCATCGCCAGGACCGACGACATCACTCTGGTGCAGGGCGCGCGCAAGGTGCGCGTCATCGAGCCGAACGGCGGCGAGGGGCCGTGGTCGCTGATCGCCAGCGAGCCGACCGCCCACTCCTTCCGTTCGATCCCGGTGCGCGCACCGGTCACCGGCGAGGCGATCAGCCTGGGCGCCGACGAGCGGCAGCGCCTGGAGGTCGAGGTCGGCGACGAGGTGTGGGCGGTGACCCCGTGACCGGCGGCGCCGTCCTGCTGGCACTGGCCGCGGCGACCACGGTGTCGTGGCACGACCTGCCCGAGGCCGGCACCGCGGCGACGGCGGCCGGCGGGCCGGTCGAGTCGGTCACCGTCGGCGCCGATCCGGGGCTGGGCTGCCTGCGGGTCGAGGTCGGTCTGGATTTGCCGGTCGGGGCATCGCCGGACGAGGTCGCGGCCGGTTTGGCCGAAGGGCTGGGGCCGGACGGCAGCTTCCGCCCCGAGCCGGGCCGCACGGGCGGTGAAATCGTGCTAGGTGGGTACCGCGGACCGGTGACGATCGGGTTCTCCGAGTCGGGCGACCGTGCCAAAGTGTTCGCGTGTCTGTGCAACGACCGATATCCCGCCGCGGCCGCGGCCGCCTGCCCGCCGGCGCCGTCGCGCTGACGCTGGCGCTGGCGCTGGCCGGTCCGGCGCGGGCCGCGGGCGACGACGGGCTGCGCAAACCGACGGTGGAGCCGCCCAAGCTGAGCCTGTTCAAGGTCGCGCTGCCCCAGGGCTGGACCCGCGACGCCGATCTGTCGGCGACCACCAGCAGCGACGCGACCCACGCCGGCTACTTTGGCGCGCCGTACCAGAGCGGTGCCGATTCATTCGCGCCGGCGGACGGGCTGCTGTTCCACGTCACCTGGGCCGGGACGCTGGCGCCGGTGGAGGATCCGGTGCCGGTGTTGCGGCACGAGGTCGACCGGGAGAAACAGATCTGGTGCGGCGCGGGCGATCGCAAGCGCCTCGCCTGGAGCGAGTCGGTCGACGGCAACGTCGCGTCGGCGACGATCGAGTGGCGGAACGGCGACACCGGCATCGTGTCGCGGGCGCGCATGCTGGCGTACTCGACGCCGGAGAAGCGGGCACGCATCGTCATCGCCGAGTGCGTGATGCGGCAGGATCGGCAGAAGGATCTCGACCCGCTGTGCCAGCGGGTGCTGGCGACGCTGGCGGTCCGGGCCGAGACGCCGGCGCCGCTGGCGGCGCTGCCGCCGAGCGCGGTGGGCGACGGCTGCGCGGCGGCCGAAGCGGCCGGGGGCGTGCCCGAGGGGGCGGTGGAGTCGAAGGGGCCGACCATCGGGGAAGCGCCGGCGGGCGCGGGCAAAGGCTCTGTGCTGTACACGGGCGAGGGCAGTGGCGAGGAGACGCACTCGAACAAGTGGTTGATGATCGCGGGCGCGGCACTGCTCGTGGCGGCGATCTATCTGACGACGCGGAATCGCCGTTCGCCTGCGCCCGACCGAGGGTCGGGCTCCGCTCAGGATGAGCGGTCAGCCGACGAAGAAGCGAGTGAGGAATCGTCGGGTGAGGACGAGGGCGAGAGCGAGGGCGAGGGCGAGGGCGAGGGCGAGGACGAGGACGAGGACGAGGGCGAGGACGAGGGCGAGGGCGAGGGCGAGGGCGAGGGCGAGGGCGAGAGCGAGGGCGAGGGCGAGGGCGAGGGCGAGGGCGAGGGCGAGAGCGAGGGCGAGGGAGAGGGCGAGGACGAGGACGAGGGCGAGGGCGAGAGCGAGAGCGAGGGCGAGAGCGAGAGCGAGAGCGAGAGCGAGAGCGACGATGAGGGAGAGCGGCGTGAGTGACACAGAGACACCGGTACTGATCGTCGACGACGAGAAGAACATCCGCCGCACGTTGCGGATGGTGCTCGAGGGAGAGGGGTACCGGGTGTACGACGCCGCCGGGGTCGCCGAGGCCGAGCGGGTGCTGACCTCGGACGCCGGCGTCGACCTGGTGCTGCTCGACGTCAGGCTGGGTCAAGACAGCGGGCTGGAGTTCTTGCGCCGGCTCAAGGCGCGGGCGCTGGGCGAGGACGCCAGCTCGCCGTTCGATCCGGACGTGCCGGTGGTGATGATCTCGGGGCACGCGTCGATCGAGGACGCGGTGCGGGCAACCCGGCTGGGCGCCTTCGACTTCCTGGAGAAGCCGCTGGACCGCAACCGCGTGGTCGTCACCGCGCGCAACGCCGTCGACCGGCGGCAGATGGCGCGGGAGGTCAGCAGCCTGCGCGCGGCGGTCGATTCGCGCTACGAGCTGCTGGGCGGCGCGTCGGTGATGTCCGACCTCAAGCGACAGATCGGCAAGGTCGCGCCGACCAAGAGCCGGGTGTTGATCACCGGCGAGAGCGGCACCGGCAAGGAGCTGATCGCGCGGGCGATCCACCGCAACAGCGCGGTCGCGTCCAAGGTGTTCATCAAGGTCAACTGCGCCGCGATCCCGCCGGAGCTGATCGAGAGCGAGCTGTTCGGTCACGAGCGCGGCGCGTTCACCGGCGCGGTGGCCAAGAAGCGCGGCCTGTTCGAGGTCGCCGACGGCGGCACCATCTTCCTCGACGAGATCGGCGACATGTCGCCGTCGGCCCAGGCCAAGGTGCTGCGCGTGCTGCAGACCGGCGAGCTGACCCGGGTCGGCGGCGAGGGCACGATCAAGACCGACTGCCGGGTGATCGCGGCGACCAACCGCGACCTGGAGGAGATGGTCAAGGAGGGCGTGTTCCGCGAGGACCTGTTCTTCCGCCTCAACGTGGTGCCGATCCGCTCGCCGTCGCTGCGCGAGCGGCTGGACGACATCCCGCTACTGGCCGAGGCGTTCATGCGCGAGTGCTGCGACGAGAACGGCTTCAGCTACAAGCACATCGACGAGACCGTGCTGTCCCGGCTCAAGAGCTACGACTGGCCGGGCAACGTGCGCGAGCTGCGCAACGTGATGGAGCGGCTGGTGATCATGAGCGACGAGGCGATCACCGACGCCGACCTGCCGCCGTACCTGGGGGGCCCGCGGGCGGCGACGGCGAACACCAGCAGCCCGGCGATCCCGGTGACGACCATCGACGTCGAGAAGCACTCCGACAAGACCCTGCGCGAGTTCCGCGAAGAGGTCGAGACCGAGTTCATCCGCTTCAAGCTGGACGAGTTCGCCTGGAACATCTCGCGCACCGCTCAGGCGCTGGGGATCGAGCGCACCAACCTGCACAAAAAGCTGCGCGCTCTGGGCATCCGCCGCGAGGACCGCGGCAAGTGACACGGCGCGCGCTGCTGGGGTGCGCGCTGCTCGCGTGCGCGCTGGGCGGCGAGGCGCGGGCCGACAGCGGCGCCGATCGATTTTCCGCCGCCAACGCCATGCGCGCCCGCGGCGACGACGGCCACGCGGCGGCCGCGCTGGTGGCGCTGGCCGACGACCTGCCGGCCGACCCGCTGGCCGACGACGCGTTGTTCAGCGCCGCCCAGCTGTACGAGGAGAAGCTCGGCGATCCAGCCCGGGCCGCCGAGCTGTATCGGCGACTGCTCCGCGACTATCCCGACAGCCGGGTGTCGCTGGGGGCCGAGCGCCGACTGGCCCACCTGCGCGCGGCGATGGGCCCGGGCGACGCCGGCGCCGCGGCGCTGGCGGAGATGAACGACATCCTGTTCGGTCACGCCGGTCGCCCCGAGGCCGAGTCGATCGCGCGCATGGAAGCGCTGGTCGCCCGCAATCCCAAGTGGCCCGGAGCGGTCGAGGCGTGGTCGTGGCTGGGCGACGCTTATGCCCGCGCCGGGCGCACGAGCGACGCCCTGGCCGCCCTCGACCGCGTGATCACCGGCTGGCCCGCCAGCGACGAGGCGTTCCAGGCCCTGGGGCGCGCCGCCCAGCTGGCCGCCCGCGCCGGTCGCTTCGACGCCGCCGACGGCTACGTCGCGGCGATGTATCTTCGACTCCGCCCGGGCCAGGCCGGGGCTCCGCTCAGCGCGGGCGGGCAACAGGGCCAGGTCGATCCAGCTCGCGTGCACAGTTGGGAGGACGCCCGCGCGCTGGTCGCCCGCGAGCGCCTGCGCGCCCGCCTCTACCTGGCCTCGCAGCTGGTGTTCGCCCTGCTGTTTCTCGGCCTGCTCGCCTCCATCGGGCTGGGTGCGGGCTCGCCGCGTGCCGCGCTCCGCGCCCTGGTGCGCCCGCCGATCGAGGTGATCTACATGCTGCCGGTAGCCGGGGTCCTGTGCGCCAGCTCGCTCACCGGCTTCAACGAGATCGCGCCGGCGGTGGCGATCATCGCCGGCGCCGGCGTGGTCATCGCCTGGCTGAACGGGGTGGCGATTCGCCTGCACCGGAAACGGCGCCTGCTGGTCGCGGCCCACGCCCTGGCCGCGGTGATCGGCGTGATCGCCGCCTGCTACATCGCCGTGCACCGGAACCGGCTGCTCGACATGATCGTCTCGACCGTCCGCTTCGGGCCCGATGTATAGTTCGCCCATGGCTCTCCTGCGCAGACGACGAGGGCGGGTCCTGGCGGTCAAGCTGGGGCTCAATCCCAACTCGTCGAGCCTCGGGGTCGACGTGACCTTCCTGCTTTTCGGCGCCGCCGCGCTGTCGATTCTGACCCCGGTGGTGTCGGCGCTCATCCGCATGCGCCGCCCGACCGCCGATGCCGATTGTTCGAAACCTGCTGACCAGAGCTAGGCGGCCGCGCCCGCGCCAGGTCCGCGCCGAGCGGTTCGGCGCCATCGTCCAGCTGGAGCGCCCGCGGGCGCTGGTGTTCGTCG
>Ga0114931_10012307_pt1 | contig 10027 bp, 6 predicted proteins | sample 2SBtaG_FD_89579 | JGI IMG/M metagenome (GOLD analysis project Ga0114931, IMG submission 89579) | Deep subsurface microbial communities from Kolumbo volcano to uncover new lineages of life (NeLLi) - 2SBTROV14_V59a metaG | ecosystem: Environmental > Aquatic > Marine > Volcanic | place: Kolumbo... | reverse complement strand
GCCCTGGATCCTGGCCGCGTTCTATCGCGCCCTGCGCGCGCACAGCTGGGCCTGGGCCGCGGTCACCGCTCTCCTCTTTGCCGTAGCCAACTACGCCGGCCACGCGCAGAGCAGCCTCTATGTGGGGCTGGCGGTGGGGGTGATGGGGATTGGGTGGGGGGTGGTGAAAATTGAAGATTCAGGATTGAAGATTGGAGGTTCGGAGGATGGGAGAAGTTCGGAAGGGGAAATTGAAGATTCAAGATTGAAGATTGGGGGTTCGGAAGATCAGGATCGTTCCGAAGTTCAGGCCGCGGCGACTATCCCTTCGCGGCGACCAATCTTCAATCTTCAATCTTCAATTTTATTTCTCTTCTTTATCGTCCTCCTCACCCTCCTCCTCACCGCCCCCATCCTCCTGCCCGCGGCCGAGTTGACCCAATTCACCGAGCGCAGCGAGTTCGTCTACCAGGACACGGTGGCCTATTCCCTGGCTCCCACCCAGGCCATCGGGCTGATCACGCCCGGCTTCTTTGGCCGCGGCCCGGCCCTCCACTGGAGCCTGTGGGACCGGGTGGAGACGCCCTACGCCGGCGTGGCCACATTGTTGCTGGCGTTGGGCGGGCTGATGCTGGCCGGATCGGCGACGCGACGGCGGCTGTGGCCGTGGGCCATCCTGGCCGGCTTTGGCTTCGTGACCGCGCTGGGCGTCTACGCCATCCTCCACGGCTGGCTGACCCTGGTGATGCCGGGCATGGATCAATTCCGCGCCCCGGCCCGAGCCCTGGTGCTGTGGACCCTGGGCGTCTCCGTGCTCGCGGGAGTGGGCTTCGATTTGGCGGCCCGCTGGCCGGCGCAGATGGTCGGCCCGGACGCGGACGACGAGCAGGCCTACGCACGGTTCAACGGCGTGCTCAAATGGGGTGCGATCCTGCTGGCCGGCATCTTCACGCCCCTCATGTACCTGGCCTTGCTCCTCACCCAGGACAACCCGACAGCGTTCCTGCGCGCGTCCGTGGCGTCCCTGGCCATCACCCTGGCCGCGGGCTTCTGGCTGGGAACCTGGGCGTTGATCGCCATGCGCCGCGCGGGGTGGTTCAGCCCCCGGGTTTTCGCCGGGCTGATGGTCGCGCTCCTTTTTGCAGACCTGGCGGCCACGGGTGCGTACACGGACATCAGCCCCACGGACCCGACCACAGGCTTCCAGCACCCAGAACTGGTGGCCTTCCTCAAGGCCGACGCCGACCTCTTCCGCATCGACACGCGCACGGACATCGAGGACCTCTGGCAGCCGGACGGGGCCGCACTCCACGGTCTCCAGGATGTGGGCGGCGTGGCCAACCCGCTCATGCTCACCCAGTGGCGCGATCTGTGGGAATCCACCGGCGGCCGGCAGAGCGAGCGTTACGACCAACTGAATGTGAAGTACGTGCTGGTGCGGGACGGCACGCCCCTGCCCGAGGGTAAGTTCGAGTTGGCCTTCGACGCGCCCGGTGAGTTGGCGGTCTACCGCAACCTGCACTTCCTGCCCCGGGCCTGGATGGCCGCGCCCGGCGACGACCTGGAGAACCTGACGCCCGACCCTGACGCTGCGCCGGTGACGGTCACCCACTACGGCGTCAATGAGATGGCCCTCCAGGTCGACAGCGCAGGGCCGGGCCTGCTGGTGCTCAGCGAAGTCTGGTATCCGGGCTGGCGGGCTACGGTCAACAGCCAGGAGGTGGAAGTGCAGCGGGTCAACAGCGGCCTGCGCGCGGTCAGCGTGCCCGTGGGCGCGTCCACGGTGGAACTGCGCTTTGCGCCCCGACCGTGGCGGTGGGGATTGATTCTGTTGTTGGTTGGGTTGGTGGGGATTTTGGTGATGTTTGCGGTAGGGTGGCGAAGACGAGGGAAAGAGAAGACGAATTCCGTTCCGTGATTGCGATAGGGTTGCAGCTTATGCTATCATGGAAAAGTGAAATCAACTGAAAGCGACTTCACAAATTTAGCTGTCGTTCATTCGTCATTATTGTTTCGGCCATCGACATTCAGGATGCACAGGAGGCGCCATGCTCCAGCCCAGAACCTATCCCACCATGCTCGGCAAAGCCCTGGTTTTCGAGGCCGAGCCATTCATCGTCATGGTCGATGACGATGAACCTTGGCAGGAAGGCCTCTTCATGACTGTATTGGTCGGCCTGTTGATCGGCATCGCCCACTGGATCGGCGGCCTGTTGATGACTGCCAGCCTACCACCATCGGACGCGGTTCTGCCCCTGATCCTACAGGCCTGGCGCACGGCGGGCTTCAGTCCAGAGATAACGGTGCAGGTTGAGGGCGTCATCAGCAACGGCTGGCGTTGGTTTGGCTTCTTCACCGGCTACGGCAGCGGATGGGCCGGCCTGTTGATGTTGCTTGGGATCCCGCTACTTCTGGTCCTGCAATGGCTGCTCTTTGGCCTGGTCGGCTACATGGTGGCCAAAGGCATGGGGGGCGTGGGCACGCTCAACCAGACGTTGGGCGCGGTGGCCCTGGCGATCGCACCCCAGGCGCTGCTCCTCTTCCGGGTCATCCCTTTCGTCTCGGTGAGCGGAGCGTTGCTCTTCGTCTGGTCGCTGCTGGTGGCCTACCGGGCCATGGAAGTGGCCCATCAACTGCCCTGGCGACGCGCGGTTTGGGCAGCGGTGATTCCGGCGCTGGTCATTTTGGTGCTCGCCGGCGGACTAGGCGCATTCGTCACCGCTATGATCTTCCGGGGGGCGTAACATCATGACTGTCCAAGATTATCCCGATCAAACAGGAACGCAGACCGATCCGCAACCCGATGCCATCGTCCCGATGATCCCTCATACAGACTGTCCCGATTCGGGATTGTTGGAATGGCGACAATGGCTGCCCAGCGTCAAGCAGATGCGCAGTGCGCTGCGGCTGGACCTGGCTACGGCCATCGACGGCGACGCAGCGGACCGGGCCGAACTCGGCGGCTGCCCGGCCACCACCATGCGCAAGGGCATGGGTATGATCACACTCGCCGGTCTGGCGGCCGGCTTCCTTCCCTTCCTGGTCAACTGGTTTGTAGCCGCGCGTTGGGGAACGGTGGCTCCCTTTGTAGACTGGGCCCGGGACGCCAACCCGATGGCGATTGGCGGATGGCGGATTACCGATACGACCAGGGCCATTGTCGGCATGGGATCCTGGCTGCCCGCCTGGTTGGCCGCAGGGCTTAGCGCGCTGGGCGTATGGATTTCTATGCCCCTGCACTGGCTGGCCGTTTGGATTCTCTACGGCCTGGGCGTGCTCGTGATCTGCCACATCCTTGGCGCGACCACCACCCTGCAACGCTTCTATGGCGGCGTTAGCTACGCCGCGCTGCCCCTGGTCCTCCTGACGCTCACACCCATCCCCTGGATCGGTCCACTGATCGGCCTGGCCGCGCTGGTCTGGGCGTTTATCATCTACGTGCGCGCGGTTCAAGTGGTGGCTGACCTGGATGTCGGTCGCGCCATGTTGGGCGTCCTTTTGCCGCTGGTTATCATGGCGATCATTGGCTTGATCGTCGGGTTGAGCGTCGCGGTGCTGACGCTTTTGTTGTTCGCATTCTGAGTATCTGCTCAATATTCCGGCGTGCGAAGTCCGGCTTTTGACAAAAGCCGACTTCTTTGGACGCAACCCCCGATTTATTGAGGAAACACCTTTCTGAGGCCGTCCATGGCAAAGACAAGAACGCGCTATGTTTGCTCCAACTGCGGCGGCGTGCAGATGAAATGGATGGGCAAATGCCCTGACTGCGGCGAATGGAATACGCTGGAAGAGGAGATCGTGCGCGTCCAGAAGCCGGGGCGCACGGCTATGTCCGTGTTCGACGCCAACGCCGCGCGGCCGGTGGCCCTCCCGGACATTCCCGCAGACGGCTCTGCGCGCATCCCCCTGCGGATCACGGAACTGAACCGGGTGTTGGGCGGCGGCATCGTGCCCGGCGCGGGCGTGCTGGTGGGCGGCGATCCGGGCATCGGCAAGAGCACGTTGCTCCTGCAGATGGCCGCGGAGGTGGCGGAGCACGCGCCCGTCCTCTATGTGAGCGCGGAGGAGAGCGCCCATCAGATCCGCCGCCGGGCCGCGCGCCTGGGGCTGGACGCCGCGCAGTTGTTTATTCTTTCCGAGATTGCAGTCGAACAGATCGTCGCCAACGTCGAGCGGATGCGCCCCACATTGGTGATCGTGGATTCCATCCAGGCCATCTACACAGAGAACGGCTCCAGCGCGGCGGGAACGGTGAGCCAGGTGCGGGACTGTGCGGCTTTGCTGTTGCGAACGGCCAAGCAGTACAACATCCCCGTCTTTCTGGTGGGCCACGTGACCAAGGAGGGCATGATCGCCGGTCCCCGGGTGCTGGAGCACATGGTGGACGTGGTGCTGCATCTGGAGGGCGAGCGCTTCCACGCCTACCGCCTGTTGCGCTCGGTCAAGAACCGATTTGGCAGCACCAATGAGGTCGGCATCTTCGAAATGACCGAGCGGGGCATGGCGGAAGTGGCTAACCCGTCCGAGCTCTTCCTGGCCGAACGTCTGCCCAACGCGGCCGGCAGCGCCATCGCCGTCTCCATGGAGGGCACCCGCCCCCTGCTGGTGGAAGTCCAGGCTCTGGCCAGCCACACGGCCTTCAGCCAACCCAGGCGCACGGCCAACGGCATCGATCTCAACCGGCTGCTCTTGCTGACCGCGGTGCTCAATAAACGGGTGGGGCTGAACCTGGGTGATCAGGACATTTTCGTCAACATCGTGGGTGGTATGCGCATCAACGAGCCAGCTGCGGACCTTTCGGTGGCCATCGCCATCGCCAGCAGCTATCGCAACAAGCCGGTGCGCGCCGACCTGGCCATCGTGGGCGAAGTGGGGCTTAGCGGGGAACTACGCAGCGTGGGCCAGATCTCTCGCCGTCTGTACGAGGCGGCCAAGCTCGGCTTCACTAGCGCCCTGGTTCCCCGCAATGTGGTCAAACGCAGGCGCGAAGATTTCCCCCCGGACATCGATGTCATCGGCGCGCGCACCCTCCATGAAGCGTTGGACATGGCGTTGGTGCGATAGCGAGATCCAGTTAAAACCCCAATCCATCTGCATTCATCCACACCATCCGGGGGAGCATTCCGGGATTCGGCCAGACCATGTCCCGTTGCGGTGCATCTTGTGGCTGAATCCCGGAATGCTTTCACTTGTTTGAAACGCGCCTTTGCGATATTTTTTACCAAACCAAGCGCAACTTCTCCTCTGTTTCCGTGTTATTATGGCAGTGAGGGAATAGACGACTGATCAGTCACCAAAACAGATCGCAAATGTGCAACACCCCCTGAAACACTAATGGTTGGCGTCGATTTTCAATTTTTGCGCGCCAACAGTCTGCTGGAATGAGTAAATCAATGACTAAACTAAAGGAGAAATGAACGAGATGGCTGCAATGTCACCCGCTGAGTTTTCTGGGAACGGTTCCGGTCCAGTTCGCGTCGTCATCACAGGCGTCGGCGCGATCACGCCCCTGGGGCTGACGGTGGATGAACTGTGGGCGGGCCTGATCGCTGGCCAGTCCGGCATCGATTATATTACCCACTTTGACCCTAAAGACGTGGGCGTCAAATTCGTGGGCGAGGTCAAGGGCTTTGACCCGCGCAATTATATGGATCGCAAAGAAGCGCGGCGCACCGATCCCTATATTCAGTACGCAATGGCGGCCGCATCTGAAGCTATCCAGGACGCAGACCTCGATTTCGAAGTCGAAGATCCGGTGCGCATGGGGACTATCATCGCCAGCGGCATCGGCGGCCTGCATACGACGCTGAAAAATTACGACATCACCAAAAACAAGGGCTATCGCCGGGTCAGCCCCTTCATGATCCCCAACATGCTGGTCGACAGCGCAGCCGGCACCCTGGCCATCAAGTATGGACTACATGGACCCAACCACGCCGTAATCAGCGCCTGCGCCAGCGGCACATCGGCCACCGGCGAAGCGTTCGAAGTGATCCGGCGGGGTGACGCGGACGTGATGATCGTAGGCGGTTCGGAGGCCGCGGTGCTGCCGATTACGGTGGCGGGCTTCGACGTCATGGGCGCGCTAAGTCGGCGCAACGATGACCCGGCCGGCGCCTGTCGCCCCTTCTCCGCCGATCGGGACGGCTTTGTCATGAGCGAAGGCGCGGCCATCCTGGTGCTGGAGAGGCTGGAACACGCGCTGGCCCGCGACGCGCACATCCACGCCGAGATCATCGGCTATGGCAGCAGCGCCGATGCGTTTCACATGGCCGCCCCCCACGCCGAAGGACGAGGCGCGGTGGACGCCATCCGCATGGCCCTGCGTAAGGCGGCCGCCTATGGCGTTCAGCCTGAACAGATCGATTACATCAACGCCCACGGCACCGCCACCCGGCTCAACGACAAGGGCGAGACGCTGGCCATCAAGCAAGTGTTTGGAGAACATGCATACAACGTCAACATCAGCAGCACAAAGAGCATGATCGGACATCTGTTGGGCGGCGCGGGCGCGGTCGAGGCCATTATCTGCGCCAAGACGATCCAAGAAGGCGTCATTCCGCCCACGATCAATCTGGAAACCCCCGATCCGGAATGCGACCTGAACTACACTCCTTTGACCGCTAAAGAAGCGACGGTCGATGTAACCCTGAGCAACAGCTTTGGGTTTGGCGGTCATAACGCCTGTATCATGTTGCGGCGTTATGGTCAGAACGGAAACGCCAACTGAACGGGCCGGCCGTTCGATGGTCCGTTCGAGGAGAAGTCTGATGGGTGTGTCAAAGTAAGTTAAGCCAGCATTCCGGGAATAGGACAGGAGCGTCTGCGGAGTTTTGCTCTCCCATTCCCGGAATGCGTTAACTCGTGTTGGGTGCACCCAAGTCTGATGAGGAGTTTTTAGGAGATGGCTCAATGGCAAACACATCTGAAAACGGCGTAAATGGTGTAGCCCCTGGCGACGCTGCCGACAACATGGCCGATGTCCTCAGTATGACTGACGGCCGGCGTTACGCCCAGATCGTCGGTTGGGGGTGCTCGGTCCCGGAGAAGGTGATCACCAACAAAGACCTGGAGCAGATCGTCGATACGACAGACGAATGGATTCGTTCGCGTACGGGCATCGAAGAGAGGCGGGTGGTGACTGACCCTAAGGAGACCACTGCGACCCTGGCCACCGAGGCTGCGCGGCGGGCGCTGGCGGTGGCGGACGTGCATCCGAGCAAAGTCGACCTGATCATCTGCGCCACCAGTTCTCCGGAGCACATCTTCCCGGCCACGGCCTGTTTGGTCCAGGATGCATTGGGCGCACACAATGCCGGTGCGTTCGATCTGCTCGCGGCCTGCTCCGGATTCGTCTACGGCCTGGGCATGGCTAGGGGCCAGATCCTGGCCGGGGACGTCGAATATGTGCTGGTCATCGGCTCGGAGACGCTCAGCCGTATCGTGGACTGGACGGACCGCAACACCTGCGTGCTCTTTGGCGATGGCGCCGGCGCGGTGCTGGTGGCGGCAAGCGATGTGCCCGGCGGCATCCTGACCACCAAGCTGGGCAGCGACGGGTCGGGCGGTGACGCCCTAATCATCCCCGCAGGCGGCAGCGCCATGCCTACCAGCCTGGAAACGGTGAGCAACGGCAGTCACTACGCCAAGATGGATGGCAAGGCCGTCTTTCGCTTTGCCACCAAGGCGATGGCGTCGGCCACCCGGAAAGTGCTGGCTCGCACCAATATGACCGTGGATGATATCGATTTGGTCATCCCCCATCAGGCCAATTTGCGCATCATCCAAAGCAGCGTCTTGAAGCAATTGAAGATTCCCGAAGAAAAGGTCTTCGTCAACCTGCAAAAATACGGTAACACCAGTACGGCCAGCATTCCCCTGGCCCTCTGTGAGGCCATCGAAGAGGGGAAAGTGAATCCGGGCGATAACATTGTTTTCGTAGGCTTTGGCGCCGGGCTGACCTGGGCGGCGGCCGCCATCAAGTGGAGCGTGCCCGTGGAGGCCCGAAAGGCGGGCTGGTGGAAGCAGACGCGGCGGCAGGCGACCTATCAGGCGGCGGCCGCCCGCAGCATGTGGAGACGGGCGGTGCGTTGGGCCCAGGCGGTGTTGCCCACCGATCCGGAAGGGCGGCCCATCCATACGGATGATCCTAGAAAGATGCCGGACAAGACAGATGATAATGTAAACGGAAAAGAGATTGAACCAGAAACAGCGGCAGGGGCTGAGGCCGAGGACAGGTCGAGTTGATGTGCGTTTTCTCATCACGGAGTATCTCCTCAATATTTAGGGGCGGAGTGCGTCGCACTGACCCAATACAGGCCGAATTTCCCCGATGCGCCCGGTCAGTGCGATGGACTTCCCCGATTTATTGAGCAGATTCATCACAGAGACGCAAAGGACGCGAAAATTTTCGCGTCCTTTGCGTCTCTGTGATGAACCTTGTTGTCTTAAGGCTACCCTCCGAAATCAGCCGCCACCTCGGGTTTGACTAGATACCAGATGATCAGCGCGCCGATAAACGTACCGATAGGAAAGGCGAAAAGGGCCAGGATCGCCAAAACGATCGCTGCGACGCGCGCCCATTGACGTCGAATCCACAGCCCATAGCCTACAACGAGAAAAAGAAGCGTAAACGTCATCAGCAGCGCGCCGATGATGGTCAGGATCATGGTCGCGATCAGCGCGTCCGGCTCATCCGCTACACCGATTACGCCAGTGATCAGAGCCGGAATCGCCACGCCCACCGTGCCCAGCAGAAAAAGGCCGGCGAGTATGAAGTGATAGACGGCCACCAGTTTGACGCCATCGCCGCCCGTCCCCGCCTCAGCAGGGGTAGCCGCCGCCGGCCCGCTTTCCGGTGAAAACGTTTCTTTACCTGCGGCTATCTGGGGGGAGACGTTCAGCCGTTCTTGTGCGCTTGTCATGATTACACCTCACCTCTAGCTTAACGTTGCGTCTGAAATGCACTATAATAGAGATCTGGTTGTCATTGGGGGCGGCAGGAACCGATCCAGCGTCCTTCAGCGGGGCGATGGACAGGCCGTTCCTACTGAGCTACTACGTATTTCGTGCGGGAAGGTTTCACACTGTAGTTCCGGACAACCTTTTACCTGGGCGATCGACGCTTTATTTTGAAGGGTTCTGCAGCAATAGCACAGGTCCATATTCTCAACCCCATAAATCCGGAGGGTAAAATGACTGAAATTGTTTATGTAAATGGCCGTGAAGTACTGGACAGCCGGGGCAACCCGACCGTAGAAGTGGAAGTGATGCTGGAAAGCGGGGCCAGCGGGCGCGCGATCGTGCCCAGCGGCGCCAGCACCGGTGAACACGAAGCCGTCGAACTGCGCGATGGCGACAAGGCCCGCTATGGCGGTAAAGGCGTGCTCAAGGCCGTCAGCAATGTGAACACCGTGCTGGCCGAAGAACTGCTCGGCGCGGACGCTTTGGACCAGGTGGCTATCGACGAATACATGATCGAACTGGATGGCACGGAGAACAAAGGCAATCTGGGGGCCAACGCCATTCTGGGCGTAAGCCTGGCAGTGTCCAAGGCCGCGGCCGCGGCGGTGGGCCTACCCCTCTACCGTTATCTGGGCGGCGTTGGCGCCCGCACCCTGCCTGTGCCCATGATGAATATCCTCAACGGCGGCAAGCACGCCGCCAACAGCACCGACTTCCAGGAGTTCATGGCCATGCCCGTGGGCGCGCCCACCTTCGCTGAAGCCCTGCGTTGGGGCGCGGAAGTCTATCACAGCCTGAAGAACGTCCTGCACGACGAGGGCTATGGCACCAACGTGGGCGATGAGGGCGGCTTTGCGCCCAGCCTGGGCGGCAATGTCAAGGCCATCGAAATGATCCTCAAGGCCATCGAGAAGGCCGGTTACCGGCCGGGCGAGGACGTCTTCATTGCCATAGATCCAGCGGCCAGCGAACTGTACGACAAGGAGAGCGGACTCTACAAACTGCCTATCGAAGGCAAAGAAATGACCAGCGCTGAATTGGTCGCGTTGTGGAGTGACTGGATCGACCGCTTCCCCATCATCAG
>Ga0114931_10012306_pt1 | contig 10027 bp, 20 predicted proteins | sample 2SBtaG_FD_89579 | JGI IMG/M metagenome (GOLD analysis project Ga0114931, IMG submission 89579) | Deep subsurface microbial communities from Kolumbo volcano to uncover new lineages of life (NeLLi) - 2SBTROV14_V59a metaG | ecosystem: Environmental > Aquatic > Marine > Volcanic | place: Kolumbo... | reverse complement strand
TTCTTAGCCTTACCATATAGCACCCTTAAAGTTTTTAGTTTTTCTTCAGTAACTCCAGATTCTCTTAGAATCTTAGCTACTTTACTCCAGTTATTACCAAATTCTAGTAAATCTACTCCTACTGCTAAAGAAGCTGTTTCTATTACATGTAATTTAGCTAATTCTTTATTTAATCTAGCTGTTGCTAGAGCAATATCTGCACTAGCTTTAGCCTTAGCCATTTCTAAATCTGGAAATATCTTTTTAGTATTTTTTGCCATATAACACCTTTATAGCCTTAGTTGGATATTCTAATATATAAAAATCTGCAACCTCAAAAGGTACAAGTAGTTTAGATCCGTCTTCATCCTTTATAAGATGTGCTACTGTATTAATAGGTATACTATTGGTTTTAAATACTACTTTTTCTAAATGGAATTTATCTCCTGACCAATTATATACATCTGTATTAATTATATAAGTAATTGAAGTATCATCAAAAGTAAATCTAGTTCCTATACCTCCTTTATCTTCTGCATATATTAAATCTCTAAGAGTTTTCATTAGGTCCTCCACATATAGCCCAATAAATCAGAGGCTCCCGTTTAACGATTTTCTTCAAGCATGGGGCCGACTCGAAGAGTTCTGGGCAACGCTTAGTGGCCCGTCGAAGCGCATTTTGATCGCTTCTCGTGCCCCAGCTCTCTTGACTTTGATTCTCTATTTGAGTTACAGGGCAATTCAAAGCTAGGGTTAATAGTAGAAAGGGCAAAATACCTCCTGAGGTTCGTTTGTAGGGCCTAAAACTAACTTACCAGGGTCGAAGTACCTTGTCAAGGAAAAAATTGAACCTGGGCGATCCTCGGCGCCCTCACGGGCTATTGACAATAGACTCTTAATGTATTATATTGAATCTATGATAGATACTACTTTATTAGAACAATCACTAAATGAATTAATAGTACTTGAAGATAAAATATTACAGATAGATAAACAATTTGTAATTATAATAAATCATAAATGGAAAGTATTTAGACATGAACTTAATGCATCTTATATTATAGCTTTACAATTAGGTACCATAGATTATAGTTATGGAAAAAGGGCTTATGCTCCTTTTGGGGTTCATACTATAGTAGATATAGATATAGAAATTCCAATAACTTATCATTATTTAAATTTAATTATAACTGATGAGGAGTTAAAAGCCCTGCCCAAGGCTGAAATTTTTCCTTTTATTTGCAAGTATGCTAAATCACGTATAAAATATGTAAAAGAGAGTAAAGCTCTTAAGACTCTTTATGGACCAAAGGCATGAATAGGACTAATTCTGCTTTAGTTAGTTTTCTAGTAATTCTATGAATATAATTCTTATTTATAATAGCCACCTCCACAGAAGTACCTTTTCTTAAATAATAACTATCACTCGTATTACTTATAATGGTATAATATCTCTCATTTTTCATAATTTCTCTAATATTTGTAAAGGACTCCTTACTCAAACCTGAGTAATTTGTAATAATAACATCACCACTTTTATACTTATTTTGCATATAGTACTCTTAGTACTTTTATATCTTCTAGTTCTTTTTCTGTAGCTAGTCTATAAGAAGTTTCAATCCATTCTTTTACTGAGGAATGCTTACCTAGATGAACTGGATATTTTTTATCTACCTTAATACTTCCTAGATTATTTACGAGATTTTTATAATCTTTAGTGGCATGAGCTAATAGAACTTCCAAATTTTTTTCACCAATAGGGGTTTGTCTAAGTAAACTATAAATTCCGTAACTATCTGAAGTTACTTCAATAATTTTATAAAATCCTTTATTACCGTCTTGAATAGCTTTATCTTCAGGATTATCTGTAAGTGTTATAATATCGTCTTTCTTAAATTTGTGTGTCATATAATACCTTTATTGCTTTAGGAATACTATAAATATCATATTTAAAATAAGTTACTATTTCTTTATGATTTCCACTATTTAGACTTTTTATGGTATATACATTAATAGTCTTAGTAGTTTCTTTACTCATCATAAAACGCCAGTTTAGTTCCTTCTCTCTTTTTTTTACTATTTCCCATAATACTCCAGAACCTTTATGACGTAGTATAACTCCTGGAAACTGCATAAGAAATTCTAATCGTTTTAGACCTGCGTAGTCATGAATTTCCTCTCCTATAAAAGTATTACCCATATTTCCTCCTGTAATTAAATTATAAAATAATTTGACACTTGTCAAGTAAAATGTTATATTTTTTATTATGAAGAAAGTAATAAAAGAAAATCAAGTATGGAAAAATAGTAAAAACAAGGACTTATGGGCCGTGATGCGTAGAGATCTAGATAGTGTATCTTTAGTTCCAGTCAAGAAAAACGACAGGGACCGAAGGATTAGGGTCTTAAACTTAAATAATTTTTTAAAGAAGTACTACTTTGATACAGGATATTATTTATTATATGGAGAATATACTAATACTAGATTATAATGGTTATATAATATATATATATTTAAAGAATATATATATTATATAACTAATACATACTAGAATATACATACATACATGATATATGTTATATTCTTGAATAGTATATATTATATACTAGTATATAATAGCGAGATGCAGGAGGAACTATGAAAAGAGGAAATATGACGTATGAAATTACCTTTTTATGCCATTGTAGATAAACAAGTAGTTAGAATTACTGGTATTAATACAGTTGATTCTAATGGTAAAATATTTTATTGGGGAGAAATGGCTTCCGGAGGACCCTCTTTCCAAATACTAGATAATATGATTGATGAAATACCTAACCAAGCAGTAGCGGAGTTATTATATGGAGCCAACAAAAAGACAAAATGCCCTAGAAAGGCTACAAACTAATTTAAAGAATCTAGAGGAATATCAACAAGAGATGCAAACTCAAGTAGATAAATTTAAGAATATGAAATTTAAACCTGGACAAATAGCTTATCATAAAACTAAAGGAAACTGCATAGTTATGGATTATTTTACTTCCAAACCTGCTATGTTAGATCAAGATTTACCATTATCTGGGCAGCCTTTAGCTCTAGAACCCGTACCTGATTATGGATTTGTTATAATAAATAAAGATGGAGATAAAGATATAGTATCAGAAGAGGATCTTTTACCTTTGAATAGGGTGACAAGAGTATTATATGAATAAATTTATAAAATATATCTCTGATATTAACACTTTTTCAAAAAAAATTAAATAAAAACACGTATAAAGGGGGGACAATAATAAGGCCTGGAGGTATTCCTCCAGGGAGCAACATGAAAGTTCGGTTTATCAAATACCAAAATGATATTATGGTAGTGGTAGGCTTTACATACAAAATGACATATGATCCTCCAGAATGTTATGTGGCAATTCCATTAAAGGACACAGTTATACGCAGTATTATTACTATGCAGACTATAGTAGTTCCTATGGCTTGGGTTGAAGAGATTGCTGATATGAGAACTATAAAAGCAATAATGGTGTTGTATGATGGGTAAATTCAATATAGGGGAAAAAGTCAAGTTTGATGGAAAAGTTTACACTGTTATAGAATGCCACTCCCTAAATTGGTTCCAGGAATTTGAACCTTTAATTTATGGCTTAGTATTAGCCGGAAAAAGGCCATCCTCGGATAGAGGTGATTTAATTTACGTTAGAGAAGGCTTGCTTAAACCTCTAACAGTAAAAGAAAAGAATACCTGGAGACTCTTATACGGTAGAAAATAGAATCAAGCCTTAAATATATAAGGGTTCTTTTATGAAGGTGGAAACAGGAGATTATATAGTAGGAACAGATATTTATAGAGTTATAGGTATTAATGGTTGGACTAGTATTAGTTATAATTTATTATGTTTAACTATGAAATCAACTACGATTAAATATTATGAACCAAAATTAGGTAAGTATACTACTTATACTATTGAACCTACTATTAAAAGTGCTACAAGAGGATATTTGAGGCATTTGGGTAAACTAGTTAAAGCTAAAGACGCTAAAGTATTGAAACTCTTATATGGATAACCACGTACTTAGCAGGGACAATAAATAAGGTATAGGAGTTATTATGTCAGGTGAATTACAAGATGACCTGGAACTTTCCCTGGAAGAATATGAAGAACTAATGGATAAGCTTGAAGAATTTGACGATAAATCTTTTATGCTATTAGCAGGATCTCACCGTTATGAGATAATTCCTACCATTACTGAAGAGGGAAAGATAATAACAAATAAAGAATTAAATATGCTTATTAAAGAGTGTAAAGATCAAAATTTTACAATTCTTTATAGGATAGATAAAGAGGATGGAGAAACATTATTAATAGGACCAGGAGCAAAAACAATGCTTCTTAAAGAGGGTATGCAATAAGTAAATGACTCGTGCGCCAAATAAGGCATTATACAAGATTTTACTTTCCTCTGGCTCCTAATTGCTTCTCCTGGTCGTTCTGACTCTTTTAGGAGCCTCTTTTTTAAAGTTCAGAGGAGATATAATGGACAGAATTAAATATGTATGTAAAAATTGCGGTTGGAGTACTTCGATCATAGCTCAATGGGCAGATCTTAAACCTCCTCGTTGTATGAATGCTAAATGTAATACTAATTTTAAAAAGAACCCCGATTCTCTACAGATCATAAATCCTAGATTAAAAAAGACCATTAAAAAGAAGGTAGAGAAAAAAGAAGAGGCGAAAGTTGAAAAAACAAACCGCAAAATTAAGCAACAACAAGCTAAAGAAGAATAAGATTATTTCTGATATAGAAACTAAGGTGAAAGTAAATGGCAGATCAAAAAGACGAAAAAAAGTTCGAGCATCTTACTCCAGAGCAAGCCGAAAAAGCTAAGAAGACAGTTGAGAAGTTATCCGCCATAAAAGCAGTTAGAAAGATGAAGAATGAAGATTCAGAATATGATCTTCTACAAGAAACTCTTCAAGATATTCAAGCTGCACATATAGTTAGAGACCCAAATGCCAGTCCTCCCGTAACACAGCTTGTTAAAGAGCTTAAGGAAGAGATTGAGCATCGGTACGACGATGATGAAGAATTAAAAAAATTATTGCTAGAAGCAGTACCATCAGCTAGGTCGGTTAGACAATGGTTAAAGAGGGATGGTTGGGAAGAAGCAGTCTGGCAAAGAATTCGTGCTGATAAATTATTTTCTCCAGCAAAGAGAAGTGAAGTAATTCAAGCTCTGCACTATCGTGCAAAAACCAAATCGGATATGGCAGCAAAGATATACTTGACTCTCTCCGGAGATTACGTAGAAAAAGCTGAGATTAATGATAAAACTGTAGATCAGTTTCGTGAAATCAGTAAAGTTTTTTATCGTAAAAAAAGTGAGGAATAATGGCAGCACGCTATAATGTAGAAGGTAAACCACTAAAACTACATGAATTAGATATAGCTGGTTTAGCAGAACATTTATTTGGAAAGGGAGTACGTACTACACAAGGTAAATTAATAATGCCTCTACACGAAGGACATCTAGAAGTACTAGTTGATCCTGCTCGTTTTAAGGTATTAGCTTGTGGTAGACGATGGGGAAAAACATTACTCACCTCTTTGGTCGCTCTTGCTGTATTAATGCAGGTAAATCGACGAGTTTGGATTGTCGCTCCGGACTATACTCTGGCCGAGAAAGTCTTTAGAGAGCTTTACAACATTTTGGTAACACAGCTACAAATTATACGTCCGGGGAAACCCAATGGTGGAAGAGCACGGTTCCAAAAAGGTGATTATTATTTACAAACCCCTTGGGGAAGTGTACTTGAAGCTAAGTCAATGGAACGTCCCGATTCATTAGCTGGAGAAGCTAACGATCTAGTTATTGTTGATGAGGCTGGTTTACAAGTTAATTTAGATGAAATATGGAGTCAAATGCTTAGACCTACCTTAATGGATAAAGAAGGTAGTGCTATTTTTATTTCTACTCCTCGTGGTAAGAATGGATTTTATAAACTATTCTTAAACGGACAAGTAGGAAATAAACAACGGTCTGGAGCTATAAAAATTGAAAAGGATAAATCCAAAGGCGTAGATAATGATATGACTGAATGGAGTTCTTTTCAAAAAAGTAGTTATACCAATCCTATGTTAGCAGCTACTCCAGAAAAGTCAGAAGAAGAAATTAACAAAGCATATAGAGAAGCAGTTTTAGCTGGTAAAGTACTTAAGTTTAAACAAGAGTATTTAGCCGATTTTGAAGCAGTTTCTGATAGTTGTTTCCCTGGTTTTGTCGTAGAAGCCACAGAAGAAAACCCAAGGGCTCATGTAGTTAATTATGATTGGAACCCATTAGAAGGGCCTATTTATGCTGCATGTGATCATAACTTCGCTAAACCTGCGAGTACTATTTTTGCTCAAATGAATGCTAATAAAGATGTAATTATTTTTGATGAAGCATTTACTCCACATACTACTAGTTATATGCAAGCTCAACAAATTCTAGACATGCAACAATATTTAGGACAGAAAGCTTTTAAAATATATGATGAAAAGCTAGTAGTAATGAAAGATAGAAGAAAAATAGGTTTTGAAGCTGTAGTAGCAGATATATCAGGAAATCAAGTACAACTAAATGGTAGAGCAGCTTGGGATGATATGGAAGATATACTAGGAGTACGACCTGTAGGTTTAAAACAGGATAGAGAGACTGGTTGCAATATGATGCGACTATGGATGCAATTCCCTGAATTTGACCAACATGGTAGACCTGTAATAGAAGATAACGAGCAAAAAACCTACCCTAAATTATTTATAACTCCAAATTGCGTAAATTTAATTCATGCCATTGGTATTGCTAAATTTAAAAAAGGTAAGAATGGAATTCTTCGAGAAGATTATGAAGAAACTCCTGAAGGTTATGAAGGTTTACTAGATGCTTTACGTTATTTGATGGTTTATTTATTTCACAATACAGGCCAATATTTCAAAGTTGTTGAAGGAGTTCACTAATGGCAGTACAAGGTTATAAGAAAAGAGATATACAAAGAGCAAAAGAGAAACCTGGAGTATCAGTCTCAAGTAAAACTCTTAGTGCTTCTGAAACTACAGAGACTATTGAGTTTGGATATCCATTAGAAAAACTCACTGTAGTTACTACTGGCACTTTAGCTGCCAATGTAACTCCTAAATTGGGAGATGCTAATGCTAATACAGTTATTGCAGCTAGTGGTATTGTTACTACTACTGTTACCTCCCATATGTTTGCTTCTGTTGAAGTAGTACGAACTGCAGGAACAGGAACAGTAATAGTATTGGCTAAATAATATGAAAACTATTATAGTCAGAAAAAATAAAATGTTCGTTATTAATAAAAGCGAACTATCAGTGGAGGCAAAGAAGGATAGTAATTGTAATGCCCTATATGCGGATATTTATACCGAATTTAAAGGAGCATCACAAAATCCTACCTATAAAGGAAAAACTCCTAAAGAAATGCTAGATGAAGTAAATAAATTTGCTAATGATTGGTTACAAACAAAAGGACTTTTATAATGAGTGAGAAAAAAATATCTGAAGAAATTTCAGAAAAAGTTCAAGGGTCCACTCTTAAGAAAGAGGTGGTAGATCAACGCCCCGAACAACCTGAAAGGGCTAAATATAAAGCTCGTTCTGGCTGGGGAGGCTTGGACTCTTTTGCATATGCAGTAAAAACTGTATTGGATGAATCCAGATTTATTAAAGGAAGCGACAGAGGTTTTTTAGGAAAAGAGAAACAAGTTCTTAATCCTAAAGAACAAGTTGATTCAAAAATGCTATATAGTAAGAAGAAAAAATAAAGGAGTATACTCAATGAAAAAAACAATGGCTTATAAGCAAAAAGGCCCGAAGGCGCCTAAAGCAGATATGAAAGCTCCAAAATTGGACCAATCATCTGCTCCAAAAAGCAAACCTTCTATGAAACATGCAGAACCACCTGCACCTTGGTCTACACCTAAGAATGATGAGCAATCTATGGCCCCTAGTCATAGTAAAAAAGCTCTACCTTCAAAAGATGCTCCTAAAGGAGTTAAAGGTGTTAACGAAGGTTCTCCTATTTCTATGCCTCAAGGCGGTGGAGTTGGAGAAACAGAAGTTTAATTAATAGAGGAGTGAAAACTCCTCTTATAATCAAGTTTGGAGAAAAGAGTTCTCCGACCCTACCTTAAGAGAAGGAGGAATCAGTGTCTTTTAATTTAGGATTGGCTAATCAGCCTTTCAGTAGACTTGGCGGATTAAGTTCTGTTGGAGTTTATTTATATGAAGATATTTATTATAGACAGTGGATTGATCTGTAGTCCACTTAATATTATTGCAATATGTACAGAAATTGCACTAGCCTTTTATGAGGGTCGTCAAGACGAATTTATTTGGCTGGATCTCGTAAAATGACGTCAATTTAGAAATCCTGAGAAAAACTAAGTATTTTAAGGATATTGACTGCGAGATATAAAAACTGGGTGAATTGCTGGAAACCCCTAAAAATCACAAAGCTACAAAGTGACTGGAAATGGTGAGCTTGATATGCTTAAAAATTTGTGGTATATATGGGCAATCAGCAGCCAAGCGTAGTAGGGTATTAGTTACTGCGAAGGTCCAACGACTAGGAAGTGAGTCCCAACAATAACCTTCCCTGAGAGTGCCCAGCCCTGAACGGATAATGCCGAAGGTGATGATATAGTCTAATCTTAGCTGAAAAGTTAAAAGGAAGTTATGAAGTTGAAGAAATTAAAAAGCAGCGAATTAGATTCTGCTGTTTTTGGTATGTTATTAGGAGATGCTGGATTATCTCTAGCTGGAAAAAGGGCTATAAATTATAGATTTTATTATGCTCATTCGAATAAACAGAAAGAGTATGCTTTATGGAAAAAGGATATTATAGATCAAATTGGTACAGTAGAGACTAGAATTTATAATTATAAGCATCCAGTAAAAAAGTATGAACATATTAGAATAACAACTAATGCCAGAAAATATTTTACTAAAATAGCTAGAAAATTTTATAAAAACAATAAAAAAATTGTGGATATAAAAATTTTAGATAAAATTAATCCTTTTGGATTAGCTATTTGGTTTATGGATGATGGTAGTGTACAACAAAGAAATACACATTTTAGAGCCTATTTACATACGCAATCTTTTTCATATGAAGAGAATAAATTAATACAAAAATGGTTCAAAAATAAATTCAATATTGAAACTAAAGTTGGTATTGAAAAAAAAAGAAACGGAAATATCTATTATTTGCAAGTATTTAATAAAAGAGCAGCATTAGAATTAATAGAAATAGTAAAACCATTTGTAGAATTAGTACCTTCGATGAAATATAAACTTCCAAAATAGAATCTGCATGTTTCTCTAGTATGAGAAATTGTACTATAAATACTTAAATGACAGCAGATATTACCAATTAATCTTACTAAAGAGATTATAGACGAAATTTCAATTCTTTATCAAGAAGAACCTATTTATCAAGTAGTTGATGAAAATGATAAACTTCTAGCCAAAGACCAAAAACTTTGGGAAGAGATAATGGAAAAATCTCGTTATAATCAAATTATGGATAAGGTTGACCGATGGTGTAATTTGTTAGGCACTATCTTACTTAAAGTATCTTTTATTGATCCTAGTACAGGAATGATGATAGATAAAGATAAAGGAGGACAAGTACAACTAGATATACTTCATGGTGGAGTATATGATGTAAGACATGGAGCAAGTCCTTATTATATAACTGAATTGCTTATAGGTTTTGGTAAAAATTTTGGAGGTTTCGCTAATAGTTCTCCTTATGCGGGTGGAGGTCCTTTAGGACTAAATGTGGCTGGAACAATTCCAGATCCTAGTAATTATGGAGTGAATTCTGCAAGACCTAGGAAAGTACAAAATCTTGATTATAATCGAGTTCAAAAGGCAGAGCAATTAGGTTCAGTAAATAAGATTTATTGGGGACCAGGTGATCATGTAGTAGTAGATGAAGATGGTAATGGATATGAAACTACTAATCCTTATGGAGTAGTTCCAGCAGTTCCTTTT
>Ga0114931_10012305_pt1 | contig 10028 bp, 10 predicted proteins | sample 2SBtaG_FD_89579 | JGI IMG/M metagenome (GOLD analysis project Ga0114931, IMG submission 89579) | Deep subsurface microbial communities from Kolumbo volcano to uncover new lineages of life (NeLLi) - 2SBTROV14_V59a metaG | ecosystem: Environmental > Aquatic > Marine > Volcanic | place: Kolumbo... | reverse complement strand
CTGTCACCGTCCTCATCGTGCACATTACCGGTATAGGCATAATGCACTCCATTGTCCATGGCAATTTTTCGTGCTCTTTCCAATGTATTTTTTGGCGTTGCCGGTGTGTTCATCATTTTCCAGTCTGGATGAAACGCGCTGAAGTGCATCGGTACATCGGGACCAAGATGCTCGACCACCCACCGGGTCATTTCATTGAGTTCCTTCTCCGAATCATTTTCACCGGGAATTAATAACGTGGTCGTTTCAAACCAGACATTGGTTTCATGTTTAAGATATTGCAGTGTTTCCAGCACGGGTTGTAAATGTGAACCTGTAATCTTCCGGTAAAACTCATCGGTAAAGGCTTTTAAATCCACATTAGCAGCGTCGATAGTTTGAAAGAATTCCTTGCGCGGTTCTTCACACACATAACCGGCCGTCACTGCCACGGTTTTAATGCCTTCTTCATGGCAGGCCCGGGCAACATCGATGGCATATTCGTGAAATATCACCGGATCATTGTAAGTAAACGCAACACTGCGACAATTCAGTGATTTTGCCGCCTTCGCGATGGTTGCCGGGGTGGCCTGATCCGCCAGGGTATCGAATTCACGTGATTTGCTGATGTCCCAGTTCTGGCAAAACTTGCACGCAAGATTGCACCCGGCCGTGCCGAAAGAAAGTACCGGGGTGCCGGGCAAAAAATGGTTAAGCGGTTTCTTCTCGATAGGGTCTACACAATAACCACTGGAACGGCCGTATGTGGTCAGTACAATTTCGCCATCCTGACAGGCGCGCACATAACATAAACCTTGCTGGCCTTCGTGTAATTTACACGCACGCGGGCACAGGTCGCATTGCACACGGCCATCATCCAGCTTGTGCCAGTATTTAGTAGGGACGGTTGAATCTGCTGTGGGTGAGGTCATGATCCTGCCTGTCAAAAACTAATTAACTAACCATATTAATGGTGTTCATAAGCATTGAATTCAATCCCATAGTACGGAAACACTTGAAACTCACTCCGCCAGTCTCCATTTGATATAGTATGCACCCGATAAATCGAGCAAGCTCATGACAATTGTACGCTCACCAGCAGTGGCCGGTACTTTTTATCCGGCAGATGCCAATACCTTGCATGCTGTTGTGACCGATTATCTCAATCAGGCGCAGGCCTTTACCGGCCAGTCGCCAAAAGCGATTATCGCGCCTCATGCCGGGTATATCTATTCCGGCCCTGTCGCGGCAACTGCCTACAACCGGCTGGCGGCTGACCACAATATTATCAAGCGGATTGTCCTGCTTGGCCCGGCCCACCGGGTACCGTTTACCGGGCTTGCTGCCAGTAATGCCGATGCATTTTCAACACCTTTGGGTGATGTGCCCATTGATAAAGAGTCTATTGCGAAAATAACAGTATTATCACAAGCGCAAGTGTTTGATGACGCGCACACGCAGGAACACAGCCTGGAAGTGCATTTGCCTTTTTTACAGGAAGTACTGGATGATTTTATGCTGGTGCCACTGGTCGTAGGTGATGCTACTGCCGAACAGGTGGCTGAAGTACTGGAGATGTTGTGGGGTGGGCCTGAAACTCGCATTGTGATCAGTTCCGATCTTAGTCACTACCATGATTACGACACAGCTCAGCAACTTGACAGCACCACATCAAAGGCCATTGAAACATTAAGCCCTGACAAGATAAGTTATGATCATGCGTGTGGACGTATTCCTGTTAGCGGATTGTTGCTAGCTGCCCGGACGCACGGCCTTAAGGCAAGCACCATTGATTTACGCAATTCCGGTGATACTGCCGGATCAGGTGATCAGGTAGTCGGTTACGGCGCCTATATCTTCGAATAAATATGAAGCCATATCAGCAACAACTCCTCGACCTTGCCAAAGAATCAATTGTCTACGGCCTGGAACATGGCAGACCATTGCCTGTTGATCCCTCAAATTTTTCAATAGAACTGCAACAACTTCGTGCCACATTTGTTACGCTTCACATCAATGGTGAATTGCGTGGATGCACTGGCACTCTGGAAGCCCGGCGACCACTCATAGTAGATATCGTCAGTAACGCTTTTACATCCGCTTTCAGGGATTCACGGTTCCCGCCCTTATCAAGAGAAGAGCTTGATTCACATGATATCCATCTTTCTATTCTATCGCCACCTGAACAGATGACCTTTTCATCAGAACAGGAGCTGCTTTCCCAGCTCCGCCCCGGCACTGATGGTCTTATTCTGGAAATTGAAGGCCAACGTGGCACATTTCTACCTTCAGTATGGGAATCATTGCCTGAGCCAGATGATTTCCTTAATCATCTTAAAGTGAAAACCGGGCTGCCAGCAGATTACTGGTCAGATTCCGTTCGGGTAGAACGCTACACCACCGAATCATTTCCATAGCGTAAATAGAATTTCGCGACTAAAGTCGCTCCTACAAAAAAGATCAACACTGACTCCTTTCTCCAATAAATAGTAAAAATCACTGGATTCCGGATAAGCGTTTCACGCTTTCCGGAATGACAAGATAGGTTAATAGATATAAATTTTTATCTCGTGTTACACCGGCCAATAGAACCGGGCAGACACAGACGACCATCGACCCAGATCGCTTCGTCGAGTCTTGCATTAGCCAAATGCATATTCTGAATATTAGCGCCGGTAAAGTTTACATACGATAAATCCGAGCCTGCAAAATTGGTATTTGCCAGATTGGTTCTCCTGAGCACAGCACCAACAAGCAATGCCCCTCGCATGTCTGAACCAGACAGGTCTGACAGACTCAAGTTCGTATAGGATAAATCACTATTAATCAATCGTAGTTGTGTCAGCTGTGCACTGGAGAGATTGGCATTTTTAATAATTGCATTTGCCAGATCTTTATTATTTAAAATCATTCCCTGCAGCTGGCAATTACTCCAGTTAACGCCAGGCGCCGCTGGTGCGCTGCAATCTATTTCTGATGTTGCTGGCAAAGGTTTTTGCTGCAACGCTGCTGCGACAATGGCAGAAATACTGATAATTATCAGCAGCCATCCCCCAACATGGTAATTTTTCTTGTTAGCCGTTTTTTTTCTGACAGCAATAAATTCCCTGTGTTGAAGTTTTGCCTCGGATTCCGGTTTGCGTCGTTCCGGCCCTTCATACAGGGGTATATTCATCTGTTTTTTTTGCTCGTCAGTAAGATAGTTTCTTTCATCTGCCCAACGAAAAGCGGCCTTCAAGCGTTCGCTCGCCATGGGATCTTCAGGACTGGAGCGCATAACATCCGGAATCAATTCAGGCCGTTGTGAAACGCGCTTCCATTTAAGCCGGGTTTTGTCTTTCTCATCAATGGCTTGCTCAATTCCGAGTTCGTCATTATGGCGAATTCGACCAAGCAGAATGTACTTAGACACCTGGCCAGACGTATAAGGCCCTGTGACAACGTCACCGCGTCGCGCATACCAGAGCTGGTTGTGTCGTAATTCTGGCATAAGGCTATGATTCGGCATGTAAAATAAATGACAGGTAGTACATATAACTCCTTAAGATATCGTCAGATCTTCCGATAACTTAGTAATAGTCCGGGTTCTTAATCACATATGTTGCAAATTACTTGCCAAACAGGCATCCAAGTCAACGTCAGCCATGCAAATTAACCTGCCTCCACAATTACTTGCCACACTGAATCTGTCCTCCAGCGGCGAGGATAAACCAGTGGAAACGACAACGGCAACGGCACAGCTGTTGCGGGCTGGCCAGATCCTTAATGCCACACTGTTACGCATCCAGTCATCAACTTTGTTAAACCTGCGCATCAATGGTCAGGAAGTACAGGCAAAATTACAATCGAATGAGCAATTACCTGTAAAAGCGGGGCAAGACTTTACGGTGAAAGTGGTTAGTGCTGGCAAACAACCCCTATTACAAGTCGTGAATACGCATCAATTGGAACAGACCCTGGTGTCAGCCCTGCGGGTTGCACTACCCCGTCAGGCACCTTTACCTCCTTTGTTATCGAACATTGCTGCAGTAGCGCAGTCACCGGAAAAATTGCCGGTCACACTGCCGCCTGATGTAATTAAATTTGTCAAGGAGCTGTTCCTCAACTTACCGACATCCAGGACTATCAGCACCCCGGAAGGTTTGAAAAATGCGATCCGTGACTCGGGGCTGTTTCTGGAATCAAAACTTTCACAACAAGCGAGTTCAGTACAGCAACCAGTATCAAGCAGTGATTTTAAAGCGGGTTTGTTAAGACTACTCGCCAGTTTGTTGACCCATGCAGAAAACGTAAAACCAACGGAGTCACAAAATACGTTGGCAGGCAAACCAGCATCCGGACAGCCAGATGGACAACGAGCACTGTCACAACAAGCACAGACGCAAGCGAATGTTGCCAATCTGCGATCGACAGCATCCGGGCAATCCATTAATGTGCGTGAGGCGCAAGTGAAAACACTTAATCAACAATCCGGAAATGTATTGCCAACTAATGCTCGCGGACATAATATCCAGCCGCCATTACCCCCTGTATCTACAAACATTCAGATACCATTTCCTGATAACAAACAAAACGCTGAACCGAAACATGTCGATACAAAAAAAACAAATATAGCGAAATCCGATCTGGCAACAAAAACAAGTAACGAACCACATACAGCGCGCAACGTCACCACCACAAAATCTGCACCTGTTGCCACACTCCTGGAGCAATCATCAAGCACACGCGCTACAGCAGAAATGTTACAGCAAACGAATTCAGGGGTATCCCGGGTTCAACTCAATCAATTGAACATGGTCGCTGTCGATGATGCCGCAAAACCTGCCATCTCGCTGGAACTACCGATCCGCCATAATGACCACGTCGATGTTTTTCATCTCCAGATTGATGAAGAAGAAACACAAAATGAGGAGACGGAAAATGCCAGATTGTGGCGTATTAATCTCTCATTTGACCTTGTTCATCTTGGTGCAGTACATGCCATGTTAACCCTGGTTAATCAACAAATCACCGCTGACATGTGGATGGAACAGGAAGCAACTACCCGCCTGTTTCAGCAACACCTGGAAATCCTCGCCGGAAACATGCGTGATAAAGGATTATCAGTCGGCAGGCTCAGTTTCAATACTGGTGAACCACCGCCAATTCTTAAAACCAATGATGAAGCACAATTATTACTGGATATACAAATATGATAAAGAAACCGGACACCGGACCTCACCTGAGCAACAATCGTGACACCGAGTCAATGCCAGTAACAGTTGCATTAAAGTACGATGGTGAGAATGCACCTCATGTGGTTGCCAAAGGTACCGGTTTGCTGGCAGAGCGCATAATGGAGCTGGCAGCTGAAAATGACGTCCCCTTGTATGAAGATCCGGATCTGGTTCTGTTACTGTCAAAACTCGAGCTGGGTGATGAGATTCCGACGACCTTATACGTTGCTGTCGCTGAGGTTATAGCCTTTGCTTATCAGTTGAGTGGAAAGTCCGCGCCTCAATACCCGGTTAGTTCATAGTAATCATATAGATAGGCATGGAGATTGCCATGATATATGTCCAGTCCCAACTAAAGATAATAGGGATGATGCCGAAAAAGTAGTAATGTATGCTTTGTATAATTAAAAGTTTGATCGAAAACAGTAATTACAACAGTTTTCAATAATATGACGCCACCTGATCACAATAAGCTAACAAAAGAAGTAAAGGACGTGCATGCGTCACTTTCTGATAGCAAAGCTGTCAAATATCAAATCCCCAGCCTGAATGAACTTCGCTGCATGACTGTGTTGATCGTTGACGATGTTGAATCCAATGTAAAACTACATAAGGCAATACTCAAGCAAGGAGGATTCACCAACGTAGTAACAGCCTCCTCCGGTGAGGAAGCGCTGGAGTGCATTACTCAATGTGAAACTGATGACAAGGGTGGTATCGACCTTGTCCTGCTTGATATCAGAATGCCAGGACTGGATGGCTACGAAGTTTGTCATGCTATCAAGTCAAATCCGGAGTGGGCGGAGATCCCTGTCATTATGATCACTGCTGAAACACAGTGGAAAGATGAAACCGCACAAAAAGGTTTTGGTGTTGGTGCAACGGATATCATTTACAAGCCGGTTCGTAGCACAGAATTATTACCACGTGTTATATCTGGTCTCTCCCTCAAGATGGAACGTGATCTTCGCATACAAAAGGAACATGAACTGGAAAATGAACTGTCCGAAAGACGGGTGATCGAGGCACGCCTTCAGTATCTTGTCAGCCATGATGAACTCACAGGTTTATTCAACCGAAGGCGTCTTGAGCAGATGCTGGAACTCGCCATCATGTATTCACGTCTGAATGGACGTAAAAGTGCCTTGCTTTATCTGGATCTTGATAAATTCAAGGTCATAAATGATATCGAAGGCCATACAATGGGTGATGAGCTTTTGATCAGTGTCAGTAACTTTCTCAGAAAATATACCCGCGATGATGATCTTGTTACACGCATTGGCTCTGATGAATTTGCCATACTGATTGAAAATGTAACAGACGATGAGTGCCTCAAGATAGCTGATTCACTGCGTAATAAAATGGTCAATCATAAATGTGAGGCGGCGAATAGAACATTTCATATCAGCATGAGTATTGGCATTGCAATGATATCCCCTGAATTCAAACTAAGCACAAGTGGTATTCTAGCCAGAGCTGACCAGGCATGTTATATGGCAAAACAGCTTGGACGAAATGTTGTACATGTTTATAACAATGAAGACAAGGACGTTGTTAATCTGAAACAGGACGCTCACTGGGTCCCACTCATCCGTCAAGCATTGGCAACAGACGGATTCAGGCTTGTTTACCAACCAATTGTTAATATCCATGACGCTGAAGTGAATCATTACGAAGTTCTGGTAAGAATGCTTGGTGAGAATGATGAATTATTACCGCCGGGAGAATTCATTGCCGTAGCCGAGAGAACAGGTTTGATTCATGAAATTGATCGCTGGGTAACAAAGAAAAGTATTAATACCTTGAGCAAGCTTCCTGACACTCACAAGAACATGTCGTTTAGTATAAATTTGTCTGGTCATGCATTCGAAGACAACTCATTACACACAATGATTAAAAGCGAGCTTGAAAGGACACGTGTAGACCCGGCAAGGATTACCTTTGAAATCACCGAAACATCGGCTATCGCTAATTTCAACAGAACGCGCGATATGGTAGAACAATTACATGACCTTGGATGCCGGTTCGCACTGGATGATTTTGGCGCAGGCTTCAGTTCTTATAACTATCTCAAACATTTCCCGGTAGATGACATCAAGATCGACGGCACCTTTATCACTAATCTGGTAAATGATGAAATTGATCAGGTGCTGGTAAAATCAATGATTGAAATTGCACATACCCTTAATAAAAAAACAATTGCCGAATTTGTTGAGAGCAAGGAAATCAGCGATATGCTCAAGGATTATGGTATTGATTATTTGCAGGGATATTACATCGGCAAACCTGACACAAAATTCGTCGATATTTCAGTACCCGACTAAGCCCGATTAATCTGGGTAGCCACATCATGCCGCTGCATGATCTTGATCAACTCAGCTTCTCCACGTGACAAGCCACAGGTTGATATTAAATCATCAATATCCGCGTTCTTGCGTGCCAATCGTACTGCGTGGTCGTATTCCCTTGTACCAGTGTCGCGAATCTCAATCTGGTCCTGGCGCATATCTTGTTGACGTAGTTGTTGCTCAATCTTGAGCATCCTTTTGCCAATACCCACTGCACCCATACACATGGCTCTCAGGTCACTTTGTAAAGAACGTACAAGAATTTCCCGGACCCGGGCCTGATTGCGGGTTTTATGGAGGATTTTAAGCAGATAAAGAAACATTAATGCATTCATAACAATTGTCGCCAATAGTACTAGTTCAAGAGGCAAGCTACCCTGAATAATATTCTCTATAAATGACATTGTTTACCAGGCCTCTTCTTTTTTGGAAAACATTTATATATATTCATCAATATGTGGCTTTCCATCATCATTCTCATCTGGTTTTTTTTTGTTTTTTTCTGATTCCTGCTGTTTTTGTTTTGCAGGCTTGTCGGATGAACGCCGGGGCCAAACAGGTTTCAAAGGTGTGATGTCGCGTATTTCTGCCATAATTTGCAGTTCTCCTGACATGCCCGGAGGTTACAAAGCACTACATACTGGCAATCTCTTGCCATTCCTGTTCATTGAGGAATTTCCTGAGGTCAACCAGTATTAACAAACCTTCCTTCCTTGAGGCGACACCCTGAATATATTTGGAACTTTCATCGTTACCTATGTCAGGAGCGGAATCAATCTCTGATGCACGCAGATAAACCACTTCTGCAACGCTGTCTACAAGAATACCGATGGTCTGTTCCTCAGCCTCAATGATGACAATACGCGTCGAATCGTCAACCTCTCTGGGAGGCATACTAAAACGTTTTCTTGCGTCAATCACACTCACAACGCTACCGCGCAGATTAATGATGCCCAGAACATAATCAGGTGAACCAGGTACCGGTGCGATTTCAGTAAAACGCAGAACTTCCTGCACCTGCATTACATTGATAGCGTAGGCTTCATCACCGAGGTGAAACGTTACCCATTGCAAAATGGGATCATCAGCAGTATTTGTGTTTTGACTCATAGCTGTCCTCACATATTCTGAAAATATTTTTTGCCGTAATCCCGGTACTATCCTGATCGTCAATTTTCCGGCTAACGATTAATGCTGATACCATAACTTGCATGAACTATGCCAAATAGTGACTATTTTTATTATATTATTCAGGTAGTTACTAATTTTTTAGGTACGCTATTTCCTTTAATCCGGGATTAGTCTGTCATTAGCCGAAGCATTTCATTCACATCCAGAAGCGCGCAACCTGGTGATTTGATCATGGCTGCCAGCCATGTGCGCCTGGCACGCTGGCTCCGCCACAACACATACTCCGGTAAAAGTTCGATGACATCACCCACCTCATCACAGGCAAGCCCCCACTGATCCTCTTTTCCGACAAGAAGCAGATGTTTATACTGTTCATGTGTATGAGTGGTCCGCCTGTTTTCAGGCAGAATGATCCTTGCTGTATCAAGTACCGTTATTGAGACGTCTCCTTCATTTACTGTGCCTATTTCCATGTCTGACGAACCGGATTCAGTCATTATTTGTTCAGGCCATACCAATTTGTTATGAAGTTGATGTATCGGAACCGCCATTGCAATCCCGGCTATTTTAAAAATTTGAATGGAAAATGCTTTGCTTGCCCACTCTGGAATGACGGCATCAACTTGTTGTTCAATGGGGTCTCCTTTGTCATTCTCTGGAATGAGCGCGTCGACCCCCTTCTTCTCATCTTCAACATCGCTTCGTTCATGAATAACAACATTAGCTTCTTGTGCAGAGATCTGTTCATGAGTAGACTCATACCCCGCTCCATCCAGGAGGGATCCGAGATAACCCTTCAGGGCCTGTTGCTCATCAACTAAATCATTTGTGCCAGTTAATTGCTTTTCAGTCATTTTATTTCTGCCTGTGCATATTCCCTGGATTGATTATTTAATAGTGTCTCCGTCAAATTCTGATAAGCTTTCGCACCATGTGTACTTTTCGACATGATTGATAATGGCAGACCTTTACTACTGGCTTCCCTGAATCGGGTATCAACGGGAATAACTGAGTTCCACAAGTACTCATTATAATTTTCCTGAAGATTCTCCAGGGTATCTATAGATGCGCGTGTTCGCCGATCAAACATGGTGGGAACGATGAGATAAGGTAATGGCTTGTTATGCGCGCGCAGCACCATACTAAGCGTGCGCACCATACGTTCAAGCCCCTTAAGGGCCAGGAATTCAGTCTGCACTGGTATCAATATACGGTCAGCAGCAGCAATAGCATTGATCATTAATACACCGAGTGCAGGGGGACAATCGATCAAAACGTAATCATAGTCAGATGATATCTGTCCCAGTGCTCTGGATAGTACAAGCCCCATACCGTCACGGGTTCCTAACTGACG
>Ga0114931_10012304_pt1 | contig 10028 bp, 8 predicted proteins | sample 2SBtaG_FD_89579 | JGI IMG/M metagenome (GOLD analysis project Ga0114931, IMG submission 89579) | Deep subsurface microbial communities from Kolumbo volcano to uncover new lineages of life (NeLLi) - 2SBTROV14_V59a metaG | ecosystem: Environmental > Aquatic > Marine > Volcanic | place: Kolumbo... | reverse complement strand
ATCGCCGCCCAAGCGTAGATGGCGCCGCTCCGCGAGAGAAGCCGGTCACCCATCATCGCCGGCGCGCCCGGCAGGGGAACGGCGAGCCGCGAATGGACGCACATGGACGCGAATGGCAAGGCGTCGCGGGCGACCATGGGCGAGAAGATCGCAGCCTGGAAGGCCACGACTCAACGCAAAGGCGCAAAGGCGCAAGGGCGCCAAGGCGCCAAGGGGAGTCGGCCGGGGGGTGGGCGTCCAACGCGGCGCGGGGAGGGCGGGTGCGCGGGTGGGGGTTCAACGCAGAGTCGCGGAGGGGCGGGAGGCGCAGAGAAGGGAGGTTGAGGGATCGGTGTCGTTTGCGACGCGCCAGGATCCACGGCTGCCTTGAAGGCGGAATCACCGCGAAGACGCGAAGGGACGCGAATGGCGAGGCGTCGCGGGCGTCCATTGGCGAAAGGATCGCAGCCTGGGAGGCCACGACTCAACGAACGACGCAAGGGGGCCAAGGCGCAAAGGGGAGTCGGCCGGGGGGTGGTCGTCCAACGCGGCGCGGGGAGGGTGGGTGCACGGGTAGGGGTTCAACGCAGAGACGCGGAGGGGCAGAGACGCAGAGGGGAGGGCGGCTGGCGGGCATGGCGTCGTTTGTGGTGGACCGGGAGAGGGCGCGGCCTGGAAGGCAACCGCTCAACGCAAAGGCGCGAAGACGCCAGGGCGCAAAGGGGGGGAACGGGAGGAGCGGGCGCCGTCCGAGGTAGGCGGCGGGAGAGTGTTGGCCTTGAAGGCGGGGTTTACCGCGGAGGGCGCGGAGGGCGCGGAGGAAGGGGGGGTAAACAGGGCGAGGTGTGGTAGGAGCGGCGTCCCGCCGCGATTCCAGACTCCTGGCAAGGGAACAGCGAACCGCGAATCAACGCGAATGGTCGCGAATCGAGGAGCCGGGGGTGGGGCGTCACCCGTGAAGACATGAGGGAGCCGCGGGGCCTGGAAGGCCGGGGCTCACCACAGAGGCGCAGAGGACGCAGAGGAGGGGGTAAACAGGGGGAGGGGTGTCGCGAGTGGTGCACCGGAGTACGGCAGGGCCTTGAAGGCGGGTTCACCGCGAAGACGCAACGGACGCAAAGGGGCGCGAAGGGGGAACGCCGGCGTAGCCGACGTGGGTGCGGATGCCGCCTTACCCCTGGCTTTGATCAGGACACCGTATCCGGACCTTTGACACCGGTAGTGTGAAGTCAAGACCATAATCCGGCGGCAGACCCCTCTTCATGCCGTTAGCCAACCCCGTCAACCCCGTCATCTAGTTACCCTACAACCGGTTATATTCCCGCCGCAGCCATGGCAGAATCAGCGATCTTGGATGTCTATGCTCTGGGAACCGCTATGTCCGATCGATGGTTGTCGGTCGACGAAATCGCCGAATATCTCAAGGTCAGCAGAAACACGGTCTATGTGTGGATCGGGAAAAAGAACCTGCCGGCTCAGAAAGTAAGGAGGTTCTGGAAGTTCAAGGCCGATGGAGTCGACGAATGGGTGCGATCCGGCAAGGCGTCGGAAGAATCCGACGATGCGTCGAGCCGATAATGGAAAGGAGCGTCACGGTGCCAATCTCGTTCTTGCCGAACAAGGGAGATCATGAATGACGACCTTGGCCTGCATTGATTTGTTTTGTGGCGCGGGTGGGCTCACTCACGGTCTGACCTCAGAAGGGATTTCTGTGGTCGCTGGCATTGATGTCGATCCAGCGTGCCGCCATCCATTCGAAAGCAACAATGGCGCACGATTCATCAAGGAAGACGTGTCTCAATCGAAACCCGCGAAACTGCAGACTCTTTTCGGCCACGCGGATATCCGGATTCTCGCCGGCTGCGCGCCCTGTCAACCGTTCTCGACTTATACACAACGCTACGACACCGGGAGGAACCCACGGTGGGCATTGTTATATGACTTCGCACGATTGGCCAAAGGTGTGCGCCCAGACATCGTCACCATGGAAAACGTACCGACGATAAAGAAACACGAGGTGTACGGTGATTTCGTAGCCGCTTTGAGAAAGCTCGGCTACAAGGTCTGGTACGATGTCGTGGACTGCTCTAGCTACGGTTTACCTCAACGTCGACGCCGAATGGTGCTACTCGCGTCCCGACTCGGTCCAATCGAACTCATCGAGTCCACTCACGCTCGTCCAATGACGGTGCGTGAAGCGATTGGCCAGCTCCCAGCGATCGCCGCAGGCGGCTCTCTGACCCGTGATCCGCTGCACGCGGCTTCCAAGCTATCAAATCTCAACCTGGAGCGAATCCGGGCATCGCGTCCTGGTGGAACATGGCGAGAATGGCCCAAACGTCTGATTGCAGAGTGCCACCAACATGATACGGGTCGCACGTATCCCAGTGTCTACGGCCGCATGGTCTGGGACAAACCAGCTCCCACACTCACCACACAGTTTTACGGTTTCGGCAACGGTCGCTTTGGCCACCCCGAGCAGGACCGCGCGATCTCACTGCGCGAAGGTGCCATCCTACAGGGTTTTCCGAAAGCTTACTCCTTCGTCCCGGACGATGGACTGATCCAGTTCAATGTCTTAGGTCGCATGATCGGCAATGCCGTGCCGGTTACACTTGGGAAAGTCATCGGTCATAGCATCCTGCAGCATCTCGCCATTCAGTCATTGATGACGGGCACGAAGTGGAAACGTGATGTCGCGTGTAGCCCCCTCGTCGCCTGAGGCCAGTCGTCGTATGGCGCGTGTGCGCCAGCGCGGCACTGACATTGAGACGGAACTTCGCAAGGCCCTGTGCGCATTGGGTCTACGATATCGCCTGCAAGTACCACTGCTTTCGAAACCGCGACGGATCGCGGATATTGCTTTCCTAGGTCCGCGGGTCGCAGTGTTTGTCGATGGGTGCTTCTGGCATGGCTGCCCCCTGCACGCCACTTGGCCCAAGGAAAATGCCGAATTCTGGCGAGCGAAGATCGAAGCCAATCGCGCACGTGACGCCGATACCGGTCGGCGCCTTAGTGAGCTCGGTTGGGAAGTGGTGAGGATTTGGGCGCATGAGTCACCCACCGATGCAGCACGTCGCGTTTCCAAGATCGTCGAGATGCGGAAGCACAGAAAGCAATAGATGATCAGCTTCGATCATCGACATCTTGGCATCAACCACAGGTAAGCTTGCTCGCTTTGACGAGCGGAAAATGGTAGTGCTGCAAACGATCATACGCGTCAAATGTGCCATGATCCTTGGTGGTGCTGGGACGGGAAAGACTGTGTTGGCCGTAGAGAAATCACGTCAGCTCGCTTCATCTTGTTTCGCGTACTGCAGCGCAGAGACTCATGGGCTGCGCAGATACCCGCGTTGTCCGAAAAGCGTCAGGCGGCTCAAATACCGATTGAAATAGCGGCACGATGGCTCTCCGACATGAAGGCACGCCATGCAAGCCGCACCGGCATCGGAGCAACCCGGGTCCAACGCGCAACGATGTTCGTCATAGACGACGGCATTGAGCAGACGGTGCAGTTCGGTTTCGAACACGGCTTGCAGCCCTCCCAACACGAAGTCCCCCCTTGCGGCTGCATAGATGAAAAAACCGAGATGCAGAGGGACCAAGAGTTCCGAAAGGGCGTTTCTATCGATGCCGGCATGAACGGCGGATATCCTCAGGAAGCGGTGCGCATAGGAATGGACCAATTGGAGTAGCGAATCGCCGATGGACCCATCCCTTTCGTCTGTCGAGGAAGGTAGCCGTGTTGCCTCCAGGATTGCAAAACGAGCCGTTCGTTCGTCGTGCCAATCGGCGAGTTCATGACCCGCATCGGCCAACCATTTCGCAACCCTCATCGGATCCAACCTGACGAAAAGGGCCTCCGTCTCGGCGAGGTCCGCGTACACCTTGTAACCTTGTCCATGGCGCCCTTTATATGGAACGAGGCGCCCCTTGCCAGGGTCGTGGTCACCTCGCGTATAGCCGAAGTGTCCCGTGAGTACTGGAAAACGCTCGATTAGGTCGACAGCGCACAGCCCCGCAAAATGCAGTGCGTGCGTGTAATGCACACGGCAGAGTCGACCAAGCTCGCTGGAGGGATCGGTCGCCGCCACCAAATCGTCGATTCGGGTTCTGGACTCCATGGTCGCTAGTGCGATGGTAACGGCCTGGGCCTCTGCGTCCTCTCGTTGGCCGGCTGGCAGCACGGTGTCTTCCCCTTGTAGTGCACCAGATGCCGTTCCAGCGACGTCTAACATCTTGCCGATGATCTCGGGGGACAACCCCTGAGTTGCGAGTTGCCGTTTCAGGGTTTCACGGCTGGCTGGGACTTCTTCGACCGTTTTGGTCTTCATGCCATCCACGACCCAGTTCAACGCCTTGGGCGGTCCACCCGCGTCCGCAATCGCCCGTATGCGCTCCCGCGAAGGCGGATTGACGATCACGACGTTCCGGGGCGTGTAAACAGAAGACGCACGATGTGGCTGAAAGGTGAGATTTCCCTGCCCACAATCGCAAGGGATGTATCCGAACCCTTTCCGGACCTGCCGATCGCATACCGGACACTCGAACCGGATTTCTGTCGCGGAGGACGTGCCAGGAAACACGATGCGGACCTGCCTGTGCTCGGGACACTTGGGGATCCACGGCGCTCGAAGCGTTCCACATTTGTCGTGATAACCCACGAAGAAGAGCTGCCCCTTTTTCCCTCTCGCCCCACAAGGACACGTTGCATCTGGCGTATCGTGTACCCTCTTACATGCCTTGCATATCCATGATTTCGGAAACGGCTCCACTTGGACGCCGTTGTCCTCATCGAGAGTCAACACGGTGATGGGTGCACCTGCATGCAAATGGGCGACGAAACCGGCGTCCATTCCCACTGCACTCCACGGAGATGCCTGCCGGATAATTTCCCGCCGAAGCGATGCCGAATCGATCTCGCTGCGCACTTTGGGATGCCGCCAGTCTTTGACCTTCCACACTCCGCCGCGCAGGTCGACGGTCTGCTCTGGAAGGAACCCGAAGAGGATCTGAGACGCACTTCTCCATTCTTTCACTTTTCTCCTCCTTCAGACCCTGGTCCCGATGACCGGAGCCTGCTTCTCCACGTCCCGCAGCGACAGCATGGGTGGACCAGACGGCGACAGATCGGAAGGGAAGCGAGCGTCGTTGGGAGGAACGAGGATGTTGTGCCGCAACTCGTCGAACCATACTCGCAGGTCCTTTCTCAACGGCTCGTCGAGCTCGCTCTGCAAACCAAGCGCTTTGATCAACGCATCGAGTTCCACGTCGACGTCGAATTTCCCAGACGACACATAGTCCTTGAAAGTGCGCAAAGTCGTCAGAGCGGTTCCGGAAGACGCCTCGTGAATCATCAGCAAACGAGCCAATTCCAGGCCGGTAACGGTTCGGTCCAACACTCGGCGGCTACGCCTGGTGACCGGGATGGGCTCGACGAATCGATCCCCTTGCTCGATGAATTGTCTGAAGGAACGGAATACTCCAGCATCACGTTCCCTGCCGATCTTGTGGACCACGAACACGAGGCCCGGGAAGCGGCGTCCTACCCGGGCGGTGGCCTGGATGAATTCGGCTGCCGAGAGCGGGATACCGAGCATCACCATCACGTTCAACCGATCGACGTCCACGCCGTGGGACATCATCGACGATGCCGATACGATGTGCAGCCGTTCCTCGAACGAGTCCTCTGGGCTCTGTAATCTTTCGAGTATCTCGCGGACCTCCGAGAAGTCGGTCTTGCCCGTGAGGGATGCCGTATTGATCGCACCGGGAACGAGGACCTGGGTTTCCATGGAACGCATGACCGCCTCCAGGTCACGCAAGGTATTCCCGTAGACGACGTTCGTCCCATACAGGGATAGCAACTCCCCTGCAAACTTCGGATCGACACCGATTTCCGCGCACGTCGATATTGGATCTCGAGCGAGATCCCTCACGGCGATCTGTAGCTCCGTCAGCAATCGATCGACCGTGTATTCGATGGTGACCCCACGAGGCGCAATCGCCACGAACCGGCGCATCAGGCTCTCCGAATCCGCAGTCCAGAAACCGCCGCCCACGCGTGGCGGTGGCGCAGGAAACACCCGTGCCGCTCGCCGGTACAGCACGTCCACTTGCTTTTCGTAGCCGGTCAGCGTCGCGGACGACGCGAGTATCTTGGGCTTTCTGCCGCAAAGCTCATCCTGCAACGCGTCGTACAAGGCCTCGTAGTGTGAGTCGACAGCCCCGAGGCTATCCCGCAGAAGGTGCAATTCGTCTTGAAGTCGGAAGGATGGCCCGTACCTGTCTTCCTCCATGGGGAGCGCCTGCTGAGTCGCGCGACAACCGGGAACGAGGCATCCCGAAGGACGCGAACTCCTCGGGGCATAGGTATAGCCATGTCCTTTCCTGGAGCACACGCCCAAGGGCGCACCGACCATGCCACGCATGGATGCCTGCAGGGCGATCGATGCCGCCTTGTCGAGCGTCCCTACGACGACCGTCGGCAGGAACCTGTAGATCTCTTCATCGACCACGTAGATCGGCAGGGCTTCACCATTCGCCACACAGGCCGCGTTTCCACATCGGTGTTCGAGCCTCCATGTGCGTCGGTCGAATTCCATGGTTATGGAACGCTCGTGACAGAAAGGGCAGAATTCCAGTACCTGATATCGCCTTGGCATCTGGTCGTCGTCGGGATCCGGATCGCCTGGTTTGGCGTTTTCGGGGATGCGATTGGGAGTAGCACCCTGTCCCACGAAGAACCCCAACGAGAAGCCGTCCCCTCCCAAGTCCATCTCGCGGCGAACCATCTCTGCCGATGCGATTGCGTCCGCGAAGCGTTGGGTCTGCTGCAAGGACAACATCCTCAACGGGAAGCGGCTCCACGCCGTGATTCCTGAAGCCTTCCCCGTCATCCGGTCGTACAACGCGGCCGTCACCAGGAGGCCGAGATACGTCTCCGTCTTGCCGCCGCCCGTAGCAAACCAGACGACGTCGACGACGTCCGGCTCGCGCACCCCGTCCACGACCGACGAGAGATTCGCGAGCAAAAACCCCAACTGGAACGGGCGCCAGGAGTCGTACTTGCCCCGGGCACTGAAGGACATCGCGCGGTTCATCCCTCTGAATGCGCGAAACAAAGCTTCGTCGGACAGCAATAGCTCGATGCCTTTCGCGAGTCGCTCACATTCTTGTTCGAACTCCTCGGCGGCCCGCGCCGCTTTCTGCCGCATCTCGGGCGACCATCGTTCTTCGTCCGCTCGATGATCCAGCACATCGGTTGCCCAGTTGGCGCTCCCCCATCGCTTCAGAGCCGAAAGAAGGGATTCCGCCGGTCCGATCGGGTCGTCCGCAAAATCCCCGAATCGCATGGTTGGCATCTGATAGTCCACATTCCAGTACCGCGGCCTCTGGCGGTCGACCGTGACTGCGTCTTCCGTGACGAAGGTTCCAGATTCGATAGGCACGCCGCAGTTGATGCCGTATGCCTGGATGCGCCTGTCATATCTGAACGAATCTTCGAGCGCTTCGAGGATGAATGGAGCCGTGTCCAAATCCTCGATCCGCAACTCGCACTGGTAGAGCCGAGTGTCCCTGAAATCCGAATGTTCCTTGGGAGAGCTATTGACCAGCGACACACTCAGCTCGTGATCACCGGACTGCCCAATCTCGACTTCGACGTCAATGCGTGCCGCGAGTCCGGCGCGCCCAGTTACACTGGCCAGAGCGTGGGCGAGCTCCTCTCCGGCATAGCGGTGTGTCCCGATCCGTACCGGTACTTCGATCACGGATCTGGTGCAGACGGGTTCGGTCTTCTTCCAGATCTTTGCCGATTTGTCCCACAGCCAGACTCGAAAGCTCGTGACGACATGGAAACGCCATGGCCCCGCGTCCCTTGGCTTGACCTTGATCCCGAATGCGCAGGGTTCGAGCCGTTCCCCCCTGTCCCCCCAATCACTCTCGGCTACGGCTTCGGCAGACTGCAACCTTCCCAACCAATACTTTCCCGATGGCTCCACCTCCAGCACGTCGTCGCAGTCTCCCCTTCCAGCCACGGTCATGCGCATTGCCAACCAATCGACGAATTTCTCTCGAGCCGTTTCTGCGTTCACTCTTGTTCTCCTCGAAGGAGCTCCGGCGTCGCCATACTCTCTGTATTCTTTAGGCATCCCAAAATTCGCGAAGTATATTTGCTCGACTTGGATGCCTGAGTCGATCGACGGCTTTGACTTCGATCTGACGAATCCGCTCGCGAGTAACCCCGAACATCCCTCCGATTTTCTGCAGGGTCACCCCGTCACCGGCATCATTCAATCCGAACCGGAGGCGCAACACTTTACTTTCGCGTTCATTCAGGCAGCTCAGAGCTTTATCGATACACTCTGCAAGCTCGACCTCCTTCAGGTTATCTTCCGGCGAGGGGGTTTCGGAAACTAGAGTCTCCGTCAGAGTGAGATCGTCACAGCCTTTGATCCTCTTGTCCAACGATACAGGAACGAAGGCAGCGATCTGTTGTATGAAATGGACTTTGTCGATCGTCCAAACGAGCTCCTCGGCAAGCTTGCCCATACTCGTGCGTTGCTCCGGATGTGCTTGTCCCAGAAGTTTGCGAGCGCGCTTCAGCCTGAGCACGGCGTCGTGCACGTGTACAGGAAGACGTATCGTCGTTCCGTGATTGACGAGAGACCTCCTGATCGACTGCATGATCCACCATGTCGCATAGGTGGAAAACTTGTATCCGAGCGTGTGATCGTACTTGTCGACTGCACGCATCAGCCCAATTACTCCCTCCTGGAAGAGGTCATCTAGGCTGAGATCGGAAAAGTTTGAATACGGCTTCGCATTGTGGAGTACGAGCCGGAGATTCGCCATGACCATCGTCTCCTTCGCACACCTACCTCGTTCGATGGCCCTGTCGTGGTGCCCCGATCGAGGGACGCCTTCTTGGAGCTCACGTAGGGCACGGCGGCCGAGTTCCATTCGCCGACCCAGTTCGACTTCTTCCTCGGCGGTCAGAAGTGCAGCGCTGAATTTGCGCCGCCCTCTGTCCAGGCGTTCATACGAAGCCTCGACGCTGGCGTCGACAGGACCGGTCTCATCGACGGTCGGGCCGTCAATCTCGTCCGGGATCTCGGATTCGTCCTCGACGCTGATGCCGAGCGCATCAAGCTGCAGATAAACCTCTGCGCCTTCCTCAATCGTCAACCGTCGCTTTTCGAGCAACCTCTCCACGTGGGACTCAGACAGAAAACCATCTAGCCGGTCATGATCCGCGACCAAGTCCCTGACGACCTTGTCTACCTTGTTTTCTCCCACGCCGCACCCCTGCATCGAATCCACACGACCCTACAGGCAAGATATTCACCGCTTACCATACGGACCTCGCCTCTGATCTGCCATGCACCAATCCTGGCCACTCCAAATCAGAGGACGTTGTTGAGGGGATTGACAAACGGCGTGTGGAACATTGGCTCGTGGCAAACCTGGCATTCAAGGCCAAGGCCATCACTGAGCGCTCACTACCACTGATGCCGCCCTCCCGGTTGGCCCCTCTTTGCGCCTCCCCGTTGCCCCCCCGCACAACCCTCCCCGCGCTGCGTTGGACTCCGCCCTTGTGGCCGACTCCCCTTTGCGCCTCGGCACCCTTGCGTCTTTGCGTTGAGCAGTTGCCTTTCAGGCCGCGCAATCTCTCGGTCCGCCACGAACGACACCCCTCCCCCATGTTTACCCCCCCCTCCTCTGCGCCCTCAGCGCCCTCTGTGGTGAGCCCCGCCTTCAAGGCCGGCACTCTCTCGTCGCCTCCCTCGGACGAGGCCGCGCCTCACGCCCCCTCCCTTTGCGTCTTTGCGTCTTGGCGTGAGAACTCTGTTCAACGAAGCATGGGCGGTTTATCCGCTGCCGTTCTCTGTGTCCTCTGTGGCTCTGTGGTGAACCCAGGCCTTCAAGGCCTTGAGGTTCCCCTCATGTCATCACGGGTGACACCCCACCCCTGGCTCCTCGATTCGCGACCCTTCGCGTTGATTCGCGGCTTGCTGTTCCCCTGCCAGGTTCCCCCGAGGCCATTT
>Ga0114931_10012303_pt1 | contig 10028 bp, 6 predicted proteins | sample 2SBtaG_FD_89579 | JGI IMG/M metagenome (GOLD analysis project Ga0114931, IMG submission 89579) | Deep subsurface microbial communities from Kolumbo volcano to uncover new lineages of life (NeLLi) - 2SBTROV14_V59a metaG | ecosystem: Environmental > Aquatic > Marine > Volcanic | place: Kolumbo... | reverse complement strand
GAGCCTGCCGGCGGGGACCGCGCCCGCCTTCCGCGACGCGGTCCAGCGCCTGGTCCAGGACCTGCGCGCGGCGATCCCGGCGGCGCTCGACAGCGACGAGTTCAGGGCCCGGCGAGACGCCATCGAGGAAGAGGTCAAGGAACAGCACGAGCCGGCGCTGGAGGCCCTGCAAAAGCAGGCCCAGGAACGCGGCATCGCCCTCATCCGCACCCCCGCCGGCTTCGGCTTCGCGCCGGTGCACGACGGCGAGGTCATCAACCCCGAGGCCTTCCAGGGCCTGCCCGAGGAGGAGCGTAAGCGCATCGAGCACGATGTCGCCGAGCTTCAGAACGAGCTTCAGGTGGTGATGCGGCGATTGCCGGCGCTGGTCAAGGAAAGCCGCCGCAAGCTGCGCGAGCTTATCCGCGAGATCACCCGCTACACGGCCGCCCATCTGATCGACGAGGCGCGCCAAGCATACGCCGACCAGCCCCGGGTGACGGCCTTTTTCGATGCCCTCGCCGAGGACGTGGTCGACAATGCCGACGCCTTCATGCGGGCCGAGGAGGCGACCGGTGCGCCGGCCCCTGGCCAGCCCACCCCGGCGCAACTGGCCGAGGCGCAATTGTCGCAGCGCTACGCCGTCAACGTGTTGGTCGGCCGGGACGCCGACGGCGGCGCGCCGGTGGTCTACGAGGACCACCCCACCCACCAGCATTTGATCGGTGAGATCGAGCACCTCGCCCAGATGGGCACCCTGGTCACCGACTTCACCCTGATCAAGGCCGGCGCCCTGCACCGCGCCAACGGCGGCTACCTGATCCTCGATGCCCGCCGTCTGCTGACCCAGCCGCTGGCCTATGACGCCCTCAAGCAGGCCCTGCGCGGGGGCCGCATCCGGATCGAATCGCTGGGCCAGGCGTTGAGCCTGGTCAGCACCCGCTCGCTCGAGCCCGAGCCGATCCCGCTCGCGGTCAAGGTGGTGCTGATCGGCGACGGCATGCTCTATTACACGCTCTCCGGGCTCGACCCCGATTTCGGCCGCCTGTTCAAGGTCGCCGCCGATTTCGACGACCGGGTCGCGTGGACGCCCGAGAACGCGCTTCTCTATGCCCGCCTGATCGCCGATCTCGTCCGCCAGGACGAGTTGCGCCCGCTCGATCGCTCGGCGGTCGCCCGGGTGCTCGAACACGGCGCCCGGCTGGCCGGCGACATAGAGCGGCTTTCCGTCCGCATCGAAAGCATCGGCGATCTGCTGCGCGAGGCCGACTACTGGTGCGGCGAGGCCGAACGCGCGACCGTCACCGCCGCCGACATCGAGCGTGCCCTAGAGGCCCAGCGCCATCGCGCCAACCGGGTCGAGCAGCGCATGCGGGAGGAGATCACCCGTGGCACCATCGTCATCGAGACCGGGGGCGCCGAGGTTGGCCAGATCAACGGCCTCTCGGTCATCCAACTCGGGTCTTACGCCTTCGGCCGGCCGAGCCGGATCACCGCCCGCGTGCGCCTGGGCAAGGGCGAGGTGGTGGATATCGAGCGCGAGGTCGCGCTAGGCGGACCGCTCCATTCCAAGGGCATGCTGATCCTGGCCGGATTCCTCGGCGCCCGCTTCGCCGGCACCCGCCCGCTGGCGTTGGCGGCGAGCCTGGTCTTCGAGCAGTCCTACGGCGGGATCGACGGCGATTCGGCGTCGTCCGCCGAACTCTACGCCCTGCTCTCGGCCCTGGCCGAGGCGCCCATCCGCCAGTCGCTGGCGGTCACCGGCTCGGTCAGCCAGCGCGGCGAGGTCCAGGCCATCGGCGGCGTGAACGAGAAGACCGAGGGCTTTTTCGACCTCTGCCGGGCGCGCGGGCTCAATGGCGATCACGGGGTGCTGATCCCGGCCGCCAACGTCAAGCACCTGATGCTGCGCGCCGACGTGGTGGCGGCGGTGGCCGAGGGAAAGTTCCACATCCATCCGATCGAACACGTCGATCAGGGGATCTAGATTCTGACCGGGATCGCCGCCGGCGCGCGCGACGCCAAGGGCAAATACCCCAAGGGCAGCATCAACCAGCGCGTCGACGCCCGCGTGCAAGCCTTGGCCGAGGCGGTCCGCGCCTTCGCCGCCGAAGGGCGCGGCGGTCGCGCCAAGCGCAAGTCGCCGTGATGGCCACCTCCCCCGACACCCCCCGCGTGCGGCGCATCGTCGTCGCCATCGACGCCTCGCCGGCCAGCCGCGCGGCGGCCGAGGCGGCGGCCCGGCTGGCGGCCGAGGCGCGGGCCGAGATCGAGGGCGTGTTCATCGAGGACGAGAACTTGGCCCGTTTCGCGGCGCTGCCGTTCACCCGCGTGGTCGGGGCGCTTTCGGGCCTGTCGCGGGACTTCGGCAGCGCCGAATTGCGCCGGACGCAGAGGCTTCAGGTGGCGCGCGCCCGGGCGGTGTTGGCCGAGGTCGCGGGGAGCCGCGTAAGCTGGCGCTTCCGCATCGCTCGCGGGCCGCTCGCGCGTGAACTCATGCTCGCCGCCGGCGGCGCCGATCTGATCAGCCTCGGCTTCACCGCCGGCGCGCGGCCCCGGGGCGCCGGCTCGCTGGCGCGCCGCGCGGTGCGCGAGGCGCCGGGGCCGGTGCTTCTTTTGCGGACGCCGCTCGGCCCCGGGGCGCCGGTGGTGGTCTGGCTCGACGGCGGTGATGGCGACGCCCGGGCGCTGGATTACGGCCTGTGGCTGGCCCGCGCCCACGGCGGCGCCTTGACGGTCCTGATCGGTCCCGCCGACGAAGACACCCGCCGGCGCATCGAAGTCGCCGCCGGGCGGCGCCTGCGCGCGGCCGGTCTGGCGAGCCGCATCCGCCATTTAGAGGGCGACCCCGAGAGCGCCCGCCGCGCGGCGCTCGCCGCCGCCCATGGCGGCATCCTGGTGGCCGGCGCGGCGCTCGGCGGCGACAGCCGGGTCGAAGCCCTGATCAAGGGCTGCGCCTGCTCGCTCCTGCTGATGCGCTGACGCCGCCCCTGGTTCAGCCGCTCCTGGGGTAGCCGATCGCCCGCAGCGAGACGGTGATCTCGTCGAGGATCACGGGGTCGTCGATGGTCGCCGGGACGCGGTAGTCCTCGCCGTCGGCGATCTTGCGCATGGTGCCACGCAGGACCTTGCCGGAGCGGGTCTTGGGCAGGCGCTGGACGACGGTGGCGATCTTGAACGCGGCCACCGGGCCGATCCGCTCGCGGACCATGGCGATCACGTCGGCGACGATCTCGTCGTGGGCGCGATTGACCCCGGCGTTGAGGACCATGAAGCCGACCGGGACCTGGCCCTTGAGGGCGTCGGCGACGCCGATCACCGCGCATTCGGCGATCTCGGGATGATCGGACAGCACTTCCTCCATGCCGCCGGTCGAGAGCCTATGGCCGGCAACGTTGATGATGTCGTCGGTGCGGCTCATGATCCACAGATAGTCGTCCTCGTCGAGGTAGCCGGCGTCGGCGGTTTTGTAGTAGCCGGGGAAGTCGGCGAGATAAGACTCGATGAAGCCCTGATCGTTTCGCCACAGGGTCGGCAGGCAGCCCGGCGGTAGCGGCTGTTTGATGACGATGGCGCCGATGTCGCCGCGCGGGACCTCGTTGCGGGCGTCGTCGACAATCCGCACGTCGTAGCCCGGCACCGCCTTGGTCGGCGAGCCGTGCTTGACCGGCAGCATGCCGAGGCCGACGCAGTTGGCGCCGATCGCCCAGCCGGTCTCGGTCTGCCACCAATGGTCGATCACCGGCACGCCGAGGTGTTTCTCGGCCCATTGCAGGGTATCGGGATCGGAGCGCTCGCCGGCCAGGAACAGGGTGCGGAAGCGCGACAGGTCGTGACCCTTCATGTACGCCGCCTTGGGGTCGTCGCGCTTGATGGCGCGAAACGCGGTCGGCGCGGTGAACAGGGTCGAGACTCCATGCTCGGCGATCACCCGCCAGAACGCGCCCGGGTCGGGCGTTCCCACCGGCTTGCCCTCGTAAAGGATCGAGGTGCAGCCGTGGAACAGCGGCGCGTAGACGATATAGGAATGGCCGACCACCCAGCCGACGTCCGACGCCGCCCAGTAGACCTCGCCGGGATCGACGCCGTAGACGTTCTTCATGCTCCATTTGAGCGCCACCAGATGGCCGCCGTTGTCGCGCACCACGCCCTTGGGCACGCCGGTGGTGCCCGAGGTATAGAGGATGTAGAGCGGGTCGGTGGCGGCGACGGGAACGCAGTCGGCCGGGGTCGCGGCGGCCACCGCCTCGTCCCAGTCGCGGTCGCGGCCAGGCTTGAGCTCGGCTCGGAGCGCCTCGCGCTGGACGATGACGCAGGTTTCGGGCTTGTGCGCGGCGATCTCAATCGCGCCTTCCAGCAGCGGCAGGTAGGGGATCACCTTCCGGCCCTCGATGCCGCAGGAGGCCGAGACCACCAACTTGGGCGCCGCGTCGTCGATCCGGGTGGCGAGTTCCCGGGCCGCGAAGCCGCCGAAGACCACCGAATGGATGGCACCGATGCGGGCGCAGCCGAGCATGGCAATCGCCGCCTCGGGGATCATCGGCATGTAGATCAGCACCCGGTCGCCCTTGGCCACGCCGTGGGCGACGAGCACCCCGGCGAAGGCGGCCACCCGGTCGCGCAGCTCGCGGTAGCTGAAGCTCTTGACCGTGCTGGTGACCGGGCTGTCGTAAATCAAGGCCGGCTGATCGCCGCGCCCACCCTCGACGTGGCGATCGAGGGCGTTGTGGCAGGTGTTGGTCACGCCGCCCGCGAACCAGCGATAAAAGGGCTTGCGCGTATCGTCGAGCACCCGGTCCCAGCGCTTGTCCCAATAGATGTCCTCGGCGGCCTCGGCCCAGAATCCCTCGGGATCGCTCATCGAACGGGCATAGACTTGGTCGTAACGACTGTTCATTTCTGGCACTCCCTTGGGCGCTCCCTTGATGGCGGGTCCGCGTCGCGGCCCTTATCTTGGCGTAAATCTTGGGGTAATTTAGGCCGATTGGAAAGGGCCGATCGGCGTCGAGGGGAGAGCGAGGACCAGCATGACCACCGTCTACGACCAAGGGCTCGACCGCGACCCGGCCAATTACGTGCCGCTTTCGCCGCTCTCCTTCCTGGCCCGCGCGGCGATGGTCTACCCGCGAAGGGCGGCCTGGATCCACGGCGACCGGCGAGCCGACTACCGCATCTTTTACGCCCGTTGCCGGCGTCTCGCCTCGGCGTTGGCGGCGCGCGGCGTCGGCCTCGGCGATACCGTCGCGGTCTTGGCGCCCAATATCCCCGAGCTGTTGGAGGCCCATTACGGCGTGCCGATGACAGGCGCCGTGCTCAACGCCATCAACACCCGCCTCGACGCCGCGACCATCGCCTATATTCTCGACCACGGCGCGGCCAAGGCGGTGCTGGTCGATCGCGAACTCGCGGCGGTGATGAAGGACGCGCTCGCGCGGGCGACGGTCACCCCCCTGGTGATCGACATCAACGATCAGGCCTACGCAGGCCCCGGCGAGCCCATCGGCGCAGTCGATTACGAGAGCTTCATCGCCGAGGGCGACCCCGAACACGCCTGGCGCGGCCCGGCCGACGAATGGCAAGCGATCAGCCTGAACTACACCTCGGGCACCACCGGCGCGCCCAAGGGGGTCGTCTATCACCACCGTGGCGCTTATCTCAACGCCATCGGCAATCTCTTGGCCTGGAGCATGCCGGCGGGGGCGCGCTATCTGTGGACCCTGCCGATGTTCCACTGCAACGGCTGGTGCTTCCCCTAGAGCCTGAGCGTGATCGCCGGCACCCATGTCTGCCTGCGCAAGGTCGAGGCCGGGGCCATTTTCGCCGCCATCGCCGATCGGGGCGTGAGCCATTTCTGCGGCGCGCCGGTGGTTCTCAACCTGCTGGTCAACGCCGAGCCCGACGCGCGCCGCGACTTCGATCACCGGGTCGCGGTGATGACCGCCGCCGCGCCGCCGCCGGCCTCGGTGATCTCGGCGATGGAGGCGATGGGCTTCGACATCACCCATGTCTACGGCCTGACCGAAACCTATGGCCCGGCCGTGGTCTGCGCCTGGCACGACGACTGGGACGCGCTGCCGGTGCCCGAGCGGGCGGCGATCAAGGCCCGCCAGGGGGTGCCCTATCCGGTCCAGGAGGGGCTGATGGTCGCCGACCCCGAGACCCTCGCCCCGGTGCCCGCCGACGGCGCCACCATCGGCGAAATCTTCATGCGCGGCAATATCACCATGAAGGGCTATTTCAAGGACGCGGCGGCCACCCGGGCGGCCTTTCGCGGCGGCTGGTTCCACAGCGGCGATCTCGCGGTGATGGACCCGGACGGCTATATCGCCATCAAGGACCGCTCCAAGGACATCATCATCTCGGGCGGCGAGAACATTTCGACCATCGAGATCGAAAGCGTGCTCTACCGCCACCCGGCGGTGCTGGAGGCCGCCGTGGTCGCGCGGCCCGACGAGAAATGGGGCGAGACGCCTTGCGCCTTCGTCACCTTGAAGCGCGACGCCGGCGCGGTAAGCGAGGCCGCCCTGATCGCCTTCTGCCGCGATCATCTGGCCCATTTCAAGGCCCCGAGGACGGTGGTCTTCGGGCCGCTGCCCAAGACCTCGACCGGCAAGGTCCAGAAGTTCGTGCTGCGCGACCGCGCGCGCGCGTTATAGTCGCCCTCCCGCCGCCACCAAGGCCGACCGCCGCCATGCCCGAAACCCTGCCGCTCGCCGCCCGCATCCCCGATCTATGCAAATGCCGGGTGCTGTGTCTCGGCGATCTGATGCTCGACCGCTTCGTCTACGGCGAGGTCAGCCGCATTTCGCCCGAGGCGCCGATCCCGGTGTTCCAGGTCGGTCGCGAAACGGCCATGCTGGGCGGCGCCGGCAACGTCGTGCGCAACCTGGTGGCGCTGGGCGCCGGGGCCTGCTTCGTGGCCGTGGTCGGCGACGACCCGGTCGGGCGCGATCTCACGGCCATGGTCGGCGCCGAGGATCGGGTCGAACCCTATCTTCTGGTCGAGCGCGACCGCCCGTCGACGGTCAAGACCCGCTATATCGCCCACGGCCAGCAACTGCTGCGCGCCGACCGCGAGACCCTGGCGCCGGTGTCGGACGAGATCGCCGAGACCGTGATCCGGGTCGCCGGCGAGGCGATCGAGACTTGCGACGTGGTCGCCTTGTCGGACTACGCCAAGGGGGTGCTGACGCCGGCCATCGTCGCGGCCGTGATCGAGCGCGCCCGCGCCGCCGGCAAGCCGGTGGTGGTCGACCCCAAGGGGGCCGATTTCGGGCGCTATCGCGGCGCCACCGCGATCACCCCCAACCAGCGCGAACTGATGGCCGCGACCGGCATCGACGGCGACGACGACGCGGCGGTGACGCGGGCGGCGCGGGCGCTGATCGACGAGATCGCGGTCGCGGCGGTGCTGGTGACCCGCGGCCGTCGCGGCATGAGCCTGATCACCGCCGAGGGCGAGCGGACGCATTTCGCCGCCGAGGCGCGCGAGGTGTTCGACGTTTCCGGCGCCGGCGACACGGCGATGGCCACCTTCGCCGCCGCCATCGGCCGCGCCGCGCCGCTGGTCGAGGCGGCGCGGCTCGCCAATCACGCGGCCGGGGTCGTGGTCGGCAAGGTCGGCACGGCGGTGGTCGGCGGCGACGATCTGTTGCACGCCATTCACGCCAACGAATGGTCGGCGATCGAGGCCAAGATCGTGACCCGGGCCAGCGCCGTCGAACGGGTGCGCGGCTGGCGCGAGCGCGGCCTCGGGATCGGCTTCACCAACGGCTGCTTCGATCTTCTCCACCCCGGCCACGTCTCGCTGCTGGCCCAGGCCAAGGGCGCCTGCGACCGCCTGGTGGTCGGCCTCAACAGCGACGCTTCGGTGGCCCGGCTCAAGGGTCCCGGCCGGCCGGTGCAGACCGAGGCCGCGCGCGCCCAGGTGATTGCCTCGCTGGCCAGCGTCGATCTGGTGGTGGTGTTCGAGGCCGACACGCCATTGGCGCTGATCGAGGCGCTGCGCCCCGAGCTTCTGGTCAAGGGCGCCGATTACCGCCTTGACCAGGTCGTCGGCGGCGATCTCGTCGCCGGCTATGGCGGCGCGGTGATGCTGGCCAAGCTGGCGCCGGGGCACAGCACGACCGAAACCATCGCGCGGCTGGCGCGGTGAGAGGGGGCGTCCGAGCCCCTCGGCGCCCCGGGCTGGCCGACCGGGAATGGCCCGGCCGCCGACCCGGCGTGGCCGGTAGGCGTAACCAGCTATGGGGTCAGTGGCCTCGCAATCGCTCTATTTCGTCTTTGACGCGGAGTTTTTCACGTTTCAACTCGGAGATCGCGAGTTGATTGGGTAAGGGACGATGGGCCTCTTCCTCGATCGCATTTTCGAGGGCGGCATGCTTTGGGTCAACGTATCAAGATGAGCGTCCAGTTCCATCTTCATTCCCTTGTTGGATATCGGTGACACGCATCCGTGCGACGTCGATCGGGCATAGTCGTCCGCCACCCCCGATTCCCGATGACGGAAACCCGACGCGTCGGTTGGATGCGATCCGTGCCATGATGAAGGCATTATGACATGACGGTGACCAAATGACCACTACCAGACGTCTCATAATCGGCATCAGCGGCGCCTCGGGGGTGATCATCGGGGTGCGCCTCCTCGAGGTCCTGCGCGCGGCCCCGATCGAGACCCATCTGGTGATGAGCAAGGCGGCCGAACGCACCCTGGCCTACGAAACCGATCTCAAGCCGGCCGCGGTGCGGGCGCTCGCCGATCATGTCCACGGCATCGGCGATATCGGCGCCGCGCCGGCCAGCGGCTCGTTTCCGGCCGCCGGCATGATCGTCGCTCCGTGCTCGATCCGCACCATGTCGGAGATCGCCAGCGGGGTGACCTCGACCCTCCTGACGCGGGCCGCCGACGTCGCCCTCAAGGAGCGCCGGCGGCTGGTGCTGATGGTCCGCGAATCGCCGCTCCACGGCGGCCATCTGCGAACCATGGCGGCGCTCTCCGACCTCGGCGCGATCATCGCCCCGCCGGTGCCGGCCTTCTATCCCCGCCCGGCGACGGTGGCCGAAATCGTCGATCACACCGTCGGCCGCGCCCTCGACCTGTTCGACATCGACGCCAGCCTCCTCCGCCGCTGGGGCGAGGACCTGCCGGCGCCCCGGTCGTAGGGGGGTATATAGTGTTGGGCGTGAATCCTAATAGTTTGGCTCAACGATCAACCGGCCGATCGTTGGAGAAGTGCGGAGCCTGAAGAGGAATAGGGTACCGTCCCCTTTTCGTCCCCTTTTCCCCGTTTGCCTTGCGTCGCGAGCCGGGAGGAAAGGGGGAGGGAAGGGGACGAGAGCGGGGAAAGGGGAAGGGGGACGCAACCCTTTTTGCGCGTTATGGTGTATTATCGTCATGCCCCGTCTCGCCCGCATCGTCTAGGAATAGGGTACCGTCCCCTTTTCCAGATAACGATCGAGCATGTCAGCGCTTTTGAGCAGGCGAAGGAGTTGGTGGAGGCGCTTGCCGGGCGACCGCAGCTTCGAGTTAAACCGGCCTCGGGGCAATCGGGCATCAATGGGTAGGATACATGGTCATTTTTGGTGAAGGCGGCATGAGTAGACAAAGGAGAACAGCCGAAGCGCTGCTGAATACTGAACGCGGAAAGAATTGGCTCGCCCAGTTTGGCGCCGATGATCAGGAAGCGGCATGCAAAATTGTCACGAGCCTTACACTTGTTTCCCATTCCGAATTTGAAAGGGTCATTCAAAGGTCATTGGAAAAACTGTCATCCGGGCACGAGCAGCCCATTGCGTTTTTTGCTGTTCGTGAAGTGGAGAAAAAGAAATCCTACTTTGATCTGTATACCGATCCGGACACAGGAAACGTTGACGCTCTCGTTTCTGGTAGCAACCACGGTAGCGAGGCGCGCGTAGCCGCGACCATCCGGAATTACTGCAAGACTGATCCAGACCGGCTGCTCAATCACCCCGCTCTGGAGGAACTGAAGCACAGGAAGTGCCGCACGGTCGTCCTCGTCGATGATTTCATTGGTTCGGGAGAGAGGACG
>Ga0114931_10012302_pt1 | contig 10029 bp, 11 predicted proteins | sample 2SBtaG_FD_89579 | JGI IMG/M metagenome (GOLD analysis project Ga0114931, IMG submission 89579) | Deep subsurface microbial communities from Kolumbo volcano to uncover new lineages of life (NeLLi) - 2SBTROV14_V59a metaG | ecosystem: Environmental > Aquatic > Marine > Volcanic | place: Kolumbo... | reverse complement strand
GGCTCGCTGCGGCCTACAAAATCTGTTTTTCAACAGGCTGCTAAAGAGATTGCCTAATGACAAAATACAACAGCGCCGCCGCACTTGTCGCGGCGGCCGTCGTTTTGTTTGCGTTGGATGCTAACTTACAGGCTGTGTCCAGCGTTGGCGCGCAAGTCGGCGGTACGGAGGTCGCGCCGCCTTCGCTGGCGGGATCGGGAATCAATTCGCACGTCGGCGGCTTGCAATTCAACTTTTCCGTGCCCGGGGGAAGTAATCTCGCGGATATGCTGGCCGGCAACCAAGGCGCGGCCAATCAAACGCTCGCCAACAACGTCGTCGCGGGATTCGATGCGGCAGGCCATCTTTGGGCGTCTCAGTTTAACGATCCGATCACGATCAACGTGGGAATCAATTTCGCCGCGTTGGGGGCGGGCATTCTCGGCTCGACCGGCAACAATACCATTGGCGCGACATACGCGGCCACACGCAACGCCCTGATTGCCGACCAGACCTCGGCCGACGACGCCACGGCCGTGGCGAATCTTCAGCCCGGGCCGAGTCTGGATTTTCTCACCAACGATACAAGCCTTGTCGCCTCGCCGGTGATTCGCGACAACGACGGTTCGGCGAATAACGCCGTGCTAGATATTCCGCGTGGCGATGCCAAAGCTTTAGGGCTGCTGGCGCCGAACAATGCCGCCTTGGACGGGAATATCACTTTTGCAACCGCTTTCAACTGGAATTTCAGCCAAAATCCTGGAGGCAGCGAATTTGACTTCATCGGCGTGGCCGCCCACGAGATTGGCCATCTGATGGGCTTCGTCAGCGGGGTCGACATCGTCGATATCGTGGGCGGCGTCGGTCCGTCCGGTCCTGCGAACCTCGATCCGTTCCGCGTCTTCAGCGTGCTAGACCTGTACCGCTACTCATCCAACAGCCTGGCGGAGAACAATCAGCCGGCCAGCGGCGCGGTGCTGGATCTGGCTTACGGCGACACGCCGTTTTTCTCGATCGATGGCGGCGCGACAAACCTAGCCACGTTTTCGACCGGCAGTTTCAACGGCGACGGTCGCCAGGCCAGCCATTGGAAGGACAACCTTGGGCTGGGGATCATGGATCCGACGTTCGCCGTGGGCGAAGTCGGCGCGATCTCGGCCTTCGATCTCCGGGCGTTCGACGCGATCGGCTTCGATTTGGCGCCCGTACCCGAGCCGGCTAGCATCGTTCTCATGCTGCTGGGCGCAGGAGGCTTCTGGAGTTTTTCCAGCCGGGGACGCCGCAGGGCGGCGTAGCGCATCGAAAGCGAAGCGACCGGGCCTCTATTGAGTACAAATTGAAGAACGATTCGATTGTGTACGAAAAGATACCGAGGTTTGAGAAGATACCGTTTGACCAGATTGGACCTCGATCGTGGATGAATACCGACGTTCCATTTGCACAGGTTCCGCACTGCCGTAGGAATCGCATGTTTTGAAACACGTCGTGTCGTTGTGTCGTCGTGGTAAAATAAAAACGATGAACAATCAAACCACGACGACACCACGGCACGACGAAGAGGGGAGCAGATGGGGTTGCCCATTTCGGTGAACCGCCGATCCGACGCGAGGTGGGAGGGGAAAAATTCCTGACGCGACATTCGGGTAATGGCGCAAGCAATAAGCCAGCCGCCTGGCGTGCTTCCTTGCACCTGTGGCGGCTGGCTCAGAACGCGTGCTTCCCTGCACACGGTATTTTCTTAAGCGGAAGTTTGCGAGTGCGTCCTATTCCGCAATCCGCAATCCGAATTCCGCATTTAGTACGGTCCGATCGAAGGTGGATTCGCCTGTAGAAAATCACGCGGGCCGCGGACGGTGTAGTATGGATACGCGGTCTGACCGACGGGCGGTCCCGGCGTGTAATTGTAGAACTCGGGATAGCCGCCGGAGTGGGGGCAGAAGCCGCTGGCAACGCCGCCCACGACGCGACGGCAGAGACCGCAGCCGGCTCCGTCACAGGCGTCGCAACTGCTGCCGCAGCTAGGACTTTCGGCCATGCCGCACTCGCTGTTGCAAGTATCGCCGCAAGCCGAGCCGCTGTCTCGAGCTGGTTTCCAACCGGGAAGTTTCCAACGGGGAAGTTTCCAATCGCGAAGTTTCCAACTGGCTAGTTTCGCGCCTAGATCCGGTTTCGAGCCAAAACCGCTGTCGTGATAAGCGGTGCGGAGAATTTCCGGCCGCGGGGCCAGTTGCGATCGTATCACGTGGCTCGCCTGTCCAGAACCCGCGAAGCCAAGCATCTGCTGGTTGGCGCAGCCGCCGGCCGCTGCGCATGTCATGGCAACCGCTGCCAAGAGCTGTTTCATCAGATATCCCCCCTGATTTTGAAACTGGGATGGCTTGCTAGCGGTGAAAACCGCTGCGTTCCAGCGCGGGTAATACTCGTCGGACGCGTGGAAGTGCGCCGACAAACGTGCCGCGAGGAACCAACCCGTGCAATTGATATCGGCGACGGAATCGGCAGAATCCAACAAATCGTTGCGGTTGGTCGGTCGTAGCTAGCTTTTTTCGTTTTGCCATTTCTGAAAGAGCCCCATTCGCCGTGCGCCGAGGCGGAAAGCGTTTCTCCCGACCGGTCGCGACGAACAGGCGACTCGGGAGTTGGAAATTGGGTCAGTTTGTTGCCGAGTGCTAAGTTCGGCTTTTGCACTTTTTTCGAGCCCGCGATATCGGAGAGGGGGACAGGCACATTTTGTTCCGAGGACTCCACAAAATGAGCCAGTCCCCGACGCTTTTGGAACAGACGCTAAGGAGTGAGCGATCGAGGCCGTCGCAATCCCGCGGTGATATCCAGGTCGAGCGATTCAAACCGGCCGTCTCGGTAGCGCTCCACCGCGATCGCCCCCATCACGGCATTATCCGTGCAGAGCGAGAGTGGCGGTATGAACAACTCAAAGCCGTCCACCGCAGACTGTCTCTCTAGCGCCTTGCGAAACCGCGTGTTAGCCGCCACGCCGCCCCCCACGCAGAGTCGCTGGAAACCGGTTCGACGCAGGGCCAGCGCCGCCTTGTTCACCAGGCAGTCGACAACCGCCTCCTGAAAACTGGCTGCCATGTCGGCGACCAACTGCCGGTCGAGCCCAGCCGACTTGCCCATGGCCGCACGGCCGGCACCGAAAAGCTGATAGCGCACCGCAGTCTTCAAGCCGCTAAAACTGAAATCCAGACGTCCGGCATCGCCGACCAACGGCCTGGGCAATCGAAAACGCTGGGGATCGCCACGCTGCGCCGCCTGCTCAATGGCCGGCCCCCCCGGATAACTCAATCCCAGCATCGCCGCCACTTTGTCGAACGCTTCACCCGCGGCATCGTCGATCGTCCCGCCCAACGGCGTAAAATCCAACGGCGACCGGCAGCGGTAGAGATTGCTGTGCCCGCCGCTGACGATCAGTCCCACGCAGGGAAACACCTCCCGCCCGCTGGCAATGCGACAGGCGTAGATATGCGCCTGCAGATGGTCAACGGCGATCAGCGGCAAATCGTGCGTCAGGCAAATTGTCTTGGCGACCATCAATCCCACCAACAACGAACCGGCCAACCCCGGCTGATTGGCGACGGCCACCGCGTCGAGTTGCGACAGCTTGACGCCCGCCTGCCGCAGCGTCTGGTCGATGACCGGCAGAATCCGCTCGACGTGCGCTCGTGAGGCGATCTCCGGCACGACGCCCCCAAAGCGAGCGTGCAAATCATCCTGCGAAGCAACTACCGCGCCCAACACTTCCAGCCGATCGGTCACAACGGCCGCGGCTGTTTCGTCGCACGTCGTTTCTAGCGTCAGGATACGAACCATCTCAGACACACGCGCCGATCTGGCTCGGCGATAGGTCGCCCACATGGCCAGGCAACCGCAGATGATGCACCCAAGCGGGCGGCACGTTCGTCAGCACGCACTTTCGACCCACTTTCCAGGCGGCGAATTCGCGCTGCAACAAGTGCTCGATGCCCGCCAGCCGTCGCCGTTCGACCGACCTGCTGAACAACGCCTTCGCCTTGCGAACGGCCACATACTCGAAAAAACTCAACGACGCTTCCGGGGCCGCCAGACGATGAAACTGCTTGAGAATTTGTCCCACCGCCGCGCAAGAAAAATTGTTCAGTGGCAAACCGGAAACGAGCACCTCGTACCGACGATCCGCGTCCAGTTCCTCCACCGGCATCTGCAACACGCGCACCCGGTCGGCAACAGCGTTCCAACGCGGGTCTTTTTGCAATCGGTCTCGCAACACCGCGGCGAACCGTGCGTTCAGCTCCACCAGATCCAGTCGATCCTCGGGCCCCATGCGGGCAATGATCCATCGGGTCACCGCACCGGTGCCGGGCCCCACTTCCAGAATCCGCCGCGGCCGGCCGTTGGCAACTACCCGGCTGGCCAGCGCACTGGCCAACGCGCGGCCGCTGGGCAGCACCGCCCCGGTACTGTGGAAAGTCTGACGAAACTCACGCCAGAAAAGTCGATAATCGGTCAGACGTTGTCTTGTGGGATATTGCATCAAGACATTCTAGAGGGACAAAGCCTCAGCGCAAAGATCGTGCATGTTGGCCGTGCCACGGGAAAATCCTAAGTTGAATTTCTCGATCTGTCTCAGGAAGTGGTCGAGGGGGGTCTGCAAAGACCCCTCGTCCCTAGGCATCGAGTGAGACAGAAAACGAAGCTAGGCAAGCAATTCATGAAGTTTCAAGAGGGCAAGCCCCTCGATATCATGGATATCGCGGTCGCCGGTCAAAAAGGCGTCCGCCCGATGACTGAGGGCCGTGGCTACTTGAATCGCGTCGGGAGTCTTGAGGTTGTGTTCGGCGCGGAGTTCTGCTGCCACTTGCGCCGTTGCAAAGGTCACTGGTAAGGTTGCTACATACGGCGAACTCAAAAGGATATCGTAGTATTGCTGGGCAAGTGCTTCGTTCTTATGTCGCAATGGATGGACCAGCACTTCGAGAAGCGTTATGGTCGAGGTTACCAATTGAAGCTCGCCTCGCTGAGCGGATTCAAAAAACGGGTTGACGATGGAAGCGTAACCTGAATGCTCCTCGATAAAATAAATGAGCGGAGCCGTATCGAGCCCCACGGTCTTTCCGCGCAGGTTGGCTATCCATTCCATGAGTCGCGTTCCTGACGAACATAGTCGTCCGCATCGACGTCTTTCCAAATTGTTTTGCCGAGCCCTTTTAACTCCATGATATTGCGAGACCCGTTCCTACGCCCCGCGTGTTGGAAAAGTTCTTCGGCCAATTGCAGTAATTCCGCGGAGTTAAGCTCCGAACGAGCTCGGCTAAGAATATCATCATAAGGATCGGTAGCCATTGGAGATTCCCTTTCACTCTGGGAAATGGTCGCATCCCAATCTCAAATCGACCCTATCGGCCTGATTCATCAAAAAGAGAATAGGAGCCTCAGTAATCGTACCACAACCCGACGCCGATTTGCTGCTCGAAGCGATTGAAGAACTGAAATTGGCTCGACTTGCCGTTAAAATACTGGAGCCCCAGACGCAAGACCTGGTCGTGCTCGCTGCGCCAGAGCAAACCTGTTTGGGCGACGAGATTGCCGCCAAAATTCACCTCCTGACGCAAGTGACCGTTGATCGCAAAAAACGGCGTGCCGTAGATGCCCGTGTGGCCGGGCTGGGCATAATCGACGCCGAATTGAAATTCCCAGGGTTCGGTCACATCGGAGTAAAACGCCCAACCAGCCTCGCCATACCATCGCCACGCGGGCAGCGGATAGTACGACAAGGCCAACACGAGCACGTCGCGACTAAAATTGATGCGCGAGCCCAAATTTCCTAATCGAATCGCCTGTTCGTCACCCAAATGGGAGCTCAAGTGGTAGTAGGAGAACTTCGCCTGCCAATTGTCGATGCCATAAGAGATAGGCATCCCAAACCGAAAGTCCACGCTTTCCACGTCCCAGTTTTCATCGAGGTTAAGCCGTGGAAAGGCCGCTCCTTCGATGTCAAACTGCCAACCTTGCGGTCTGCCATGGCCGTCGGGCGTTCCATAGCGAAGGATGCCCACCCGACCGCCAAGCGTGACGTCCAACAACGAGACGTTGTCGTTCGTCTCCTCAAAGGCCACGCCAGAAATTCGCGGTTCGTGGACGCCAGCCCAGTACGAGTGCCAGATCAAATCTTCCGGCAGTATCTGCCATCCCCAAACCTCGGGATTGGCCAGTGGCGCCAAGTTCGGATCGTCAAACAACAGCGGAGTCTGTACGCCTGTTGGATTCAAGGGATTGCCACGACCAGCGGTGCGCAGTTGGCTGAGCTGGGGATCAGAAATGACGCCGACGGGCGCCCCGGCTAACGGGGCGGCTACAGCCGGAAACGCAGCCTTTCTGGTCGCCACGGCAGTCGGAGCGGGCTGAGTCTCGCGGTAGGGTTGCCAAACCGGACGATCGCCGCGCAGTTCCTGGGCCCGAACCGGCAGATCCGTCTGCCAAAAACAGGTTAAGACCGCGACAAACAGGCCTATCGAAATACAACGTGAAATCATTGTCAGTACCACAAATACGACAGCCGGAAGAACTCAGTCGGAGGACCGTTGTGGACCCCCCTTGAAGCTTTGCTGAAGCAACGCAACCTCGTCGGGGTGAGAAGATTATTGGAGTGTCCAATCCATGCGAAGGGCAATTTGGGCCTCGGAGCCATTTTTCGTGTGCCCCAGTTCACGAAACGGGTGCTAGCACAACGAGGTCGACAGGCCCTGACAGGACTCTAAAATGGGAAAGGGCGTGCAATCGTCCTGACCGCAAAGCCGCGAAACCGCCCTCGCAAGCGTTTGGCCTCACCGTTCCCACAAAAAAGTTCCACTGCCATGGTTCTCTTGGAAATGAGCATTGTGCCCCTGGGTTGCGGCGAGAGCGTCAGCCAGTATGTGGCGGAATGTCTCGATCTGGTCGATCAGAGCGGGCTCGACTACCAACTGCACGCCATGGGCACGCTCGTCGAGGGCGATTTGCCAGAGGTGCTCGCCCTGATGCAACGTTGCATCGAGCAGATGGCCCAGCACTCCGATCGGGTGACCTGCACGGCCAAGCTCGATTTCCGTCGCGGCCGCGCGGGGCGGCTCTCCGCGAAAGTCGATAGCGTCGAGCAAAAACTGGGCCGTCCCATCCGACGGTAAACTACCACCTGCACAGGGGAAAAACACTCATGAGCACGCCGGAATTCGACGCCGTATTGGGCCGCGTTCCCAGCGGTATTTTTATTCTCACCGCCGGCACGGGCGACCGCGCCACCGGCACGCTGACCAGCTGGGTCATGCAGGCCGGTTTCGAGCCGCCGATGGTTTCGGTGGCCATCAAATTAGGCCGCTACGTCGGCGATTGGATCACCGGGGGCGAGCCTTTCGTCCTGAACGTTGTCGCGGAAAAACAGTTTGAGTTGCTCAAACATTTTGGCAAAGGTTTTGAGCCCGACGAGCCGGCCTTCGAGGGCTTGAACATCCGCCGCTGCCCGCGCGGCGTGCCGATTCTTGAGGATTGTCTGGGGCATCTCGAGTGCGAACCCACCTCGCACATCGATTCGGGCGATCACCGTCTCTTCTTGGCCCGGGTCGTCCGCGGCGCGTTGCAAAGCGACGCCGCGCCGATGGTCCACATCCGCAACAGCGGCAGCAACTACTGATTCGCTTGGCATGAAGCTCAAAGGTTGCAACCCTTGAGCTTCCACAGCAACGTTAATCCACCGATCAGCACGATTGCCAGCGTACTCGGCTCGGGCGCCAGCAGTACTGGCGTACTATCGATCGGGCCCGTATAGCTGCGCTGCCAGACGAGAAAATCCGCGCCGTCGACGTCGCCGTCCCCGTCGGCCTCTCCTTGGCCGTGTCCGGCCAGAGCGGCCGTGCCAAAACCCGCGGACCAAGCCGCCAGATCGTCCGCGTCCACCACGCCGTTGTTGTCGAAGTCGGCGTTGGCGACCGGCAGCAACGACTGTTCCATCAGTTCGATCGCCGCATCGATTTGCGGTTCGGTCCACGTACCTAGAACCAACGGCAAGAGCGCCGGCTCGCTGGGGCCGTAGCTGTCGGCAACGAACTGCACCCCCAAACCGTAAACGCCCGGGGAAGCCGTGCCAGGGGTCAGCAGGAAATCGGCATGCGCATCCCAGAGCAACGAGCCGTCGTAGGTTCCCCATGGCATGCCGGTCTGGAGCCCGGAACCGCTGGTAACGCTGTACCCCGGGCCCACCGCAGGAATAACCGACAGCGTAGCCGCCGTGCTGGCCAAACCGCTACCGTCCCAATAGAGCAAACCCTGGGTGACGACAAAGCCGATTTCCGTGTTCGCGGCAATTCCGTTGCTAGGATCGCTGACCCCCACGCCCGGCTCATCGGTGAGGATCGCTCCTCCCAACACGTCAAAAACACCGTGTTCCACGTGACCGTTGATCGCTAGGCGATTGGTGGCAGGATCTACGATCAAGTCAATGGGAGTACCGTGACTCCAGGCGTGGGGCAGCGCGGCAAGATTCAGAAAAACCAAGCAAACCGACGCGAATCCCATATAGGAGTATTTATTGTTCATTTTCTTCCTCATGCAGTTTTGTGTTAATTATCTGGTCTAATCCCTTGGTCAGGACGCGCGAAGTTGTAACCTTCCTCGGCCCAACGTCGGATTGTCTCCACGGCGACCGGCGACACATGGCCGTCGGCAAATAGATAATGAGCGATTGATCCCTCATGTCGGTCCGGTTGAATTTCGCGCAGTAATTTGGGCCAGGTCAGCCCCAGCGAAACGATCACGGGCCGAAACCAATTGCTGGGATGCACATGCTCGTAAAGCAACGAGTAGGGATCCCTGGATTCGGCTCCTTCAAAAACCGTGATCACACGCGAGGTGGCCTCAATCTGGTCAATGCGTTCTACGGACGTTCTTTCCAGTTGGCTACTCCAAGGTACTTGCTCCTTCACATCCAGCGAGATGTACTCGCTAATGACGTAACTAGTCCCATGGTTCAGCAGACGCGTTGGCCCGAAGGGATCCTCTGGACAAATGCGCATCGCATCCACGTTTTCCAAGTACGGCGCGAGCGTATAGATCCACGACTTGCCGTCACCGGCGTGGTAAGTGCGTGGAAACTGGCCGTGGTGACTGTTGGTGAACTGTGCGATCGCCAACCCAAGCTGACGTAGATTGTTTTGACAGATGGTGCGTCGAGCCGCGGCGCGCGCATGCTGTACCGCCGGCAACAGCAGCGACACAAGTGCGCCAATGATCGACACCACCACCAGCAACTCCACCAACGTCAGCGCATAGCGCCCGCGCTTCATGGTGAGCCTCGCTAGGGAGAGTCTCTATTTTTCAAGAAAGAACGACTTGACTTAAGACGTCGTTCTGAGGAGGAGGTGTGTTTAGCAAGACGACCGGTCCGAAATAGAGCGGGACAACGGTCGCAACAGGCTGTGTGAGCCCCTCCGGAAAATTACCCGGGGAACTCTTGGCGGTCAGAACCACCGGGGGAAACAGCGTCAACGCGCTAGCCAAACCCTGGCAGCGGTAGGCTTGCAACATGATGATTGTCGAGTGCGAGGTTTTCCGCCGCGGCTGCTCTGGAGCATGTGACTTTTTGCAACAGGAGCCGTGGCGGAGAGATCGCCGATGCGAGCTTGCCAAGACATAGGCTGGCGGGACAACGCCATGTTTGCGTGCCCAGGCCAATTTTTGCTCATGGGTATAGCAGCAGCAATGTCGCCAGCACGTCTCCGCAGTGCAACTACAAGCACAGTGCATGCAGGGAAACGGCTCGTCCGCTTGTTTCTCGCTCCGCACCGGCAACGGCACGCCCAGCATGCAGATCGACAGAGCCAAAGATGTCGTCAGCGCTATCGCCGCGCGCATAGCGCCGCGCCGCAAGTGAAAACATCGGGAAAACATGCCATAATCCAGCAAAAGATACGGATATTGCTGAGTCTAAGGCAGCCGCGACACGCGGTCAAGAGACCAAGAAAACACCGAGTACTGAGTACTCAACCTAGTCGGGGCGAGAGGATTCGAACCTCCGACCCCCTGCTC
>Ga0114931_10012301_pt1 | contig 10029 bp, 10 predicted proteins | sample 2SBtaG_FD_89579 | JGI IMG/M metagenome (GOLD analysis project Ga0114931, IMG submission 89579) | Deep subsurface microbial communities from Kolumbo volcano to uncover new lineages of life (NeLLi) - 2SBTROV14_V59a metaG | ecosystem: Environmental > Aquatic > Marine > Volcanic | place: Kolumbo... | reverse complement strand
GCGTCACGTCAAACGCGTAATTGCTTGCCGGCGTATCAGCCGCAGTAGTGCGGATACAGATTCGCTGGCCATCACGGGTGCCATAGATGTGAGTTACCTCAGAAGGATCACGTTCTTCTATCGGAATTTCCGCTATCCCGTCGCGGCGCCCCCAGTCGATCGTTGTCGAGGGCAAAGCGACGTAAAATGGAATGTTATTGTCGGCTGCGGCCAGCGCCTTCAGGTAGGTGCCAATCTTGTTGGCGACGTCTCCGCATCGGGTCGTTCGATCGGTACCCGTGATTACGAGGTCGACCTTTCCGTGCTGCATCAGGTGCCCGCCGGCATTATCGACGATCAGTGTATGCGGTACACCGTTTGCCGCCAGTTCCCACGCCGTCAGCTGCGATCCCTGGTTGCGCGGGCGGGTTTCGTCGACCCAGACATGCACAGCGATTCGGTTCTGGTGGGCGAAGTAGATCGGCGCCGTTGCGGTGCCCCAGTTGATCGTGGCGAGTGACCCGGCATTGCAGTGCGTCAGGATGTTAATCGCTGCGCCCTTCTTTTGCGCGGCGATTTCCTCAATCAGGCGCAGGCCGTGTGTGCCGATACCGCGACTGATATCGAGCTCTTCGTCGCAGATATCTTCGGCCTCGCGGCGGGTCAACGCCGGCAGATCCTCAGCGCTGCTTCCAGACGCTTCGTCGATTGCGGTCAGGACTCGCTTGACGGCCCAGCGCAGGTTGACCGCTGTTGGGCGGGTTTTGATCAAGGCCTCGGCCGCGATACGAATCTCGGTTTCGGGATCATTCGAAGCCAGTGAGGCGAGATACAAGCTCCACGCGGCTGTCGCACCAATCAGCGGTGCACCGCGAACATACATGTCGGTGATGGCGACAACGCCATCCTGCCAACTTCCCAGGGCGTGAATTTGATAGTCATGCGGCAGCAGGCGCTGGTCGATGATCTGTACGACAGATTCGTCGTCCGGACAGAGCCAGATCGTACGGAATTCCTCGGCGTTGCCAGGGAGCACTATGCCGCGCTTAGCCTTCCAGCCCGGCAGAAAGACGAGCGGCCCGCAAGGTGTTGGCCATGAGCATTGTGATCGTCATCGGACCGACGCCACCCGGCACCGGGGTGACGGCGCTGGCGACAGTAGAAACGTCGTCATAATCGACGTCACCCGTCAGTCCCATCTTGCTCTGGCCATCGATGACTTTTTCGACACGATTGATGCCCACGTCGATGATGACCGCACCCGGCTTGACCCAGTCAGCTTTGACCATGTTCGGTCGGCCAACGGCCGCGATAACGATGTCTGCGCCAGCGACAAGCTTTGGCAAGTTCTTTGTGCGGCTGTGTGTGACGGTCACGGTCGCGTTGGCCTGCAATAACAACGCGGCCATTGGTTTGCCGACGATATTGGAGCGGCCAATAACAACCGCGTTCAGACCGGACAGGTCGCTGCCGAGTTCGTCTTCGATCATTAACATGCAACCAGCAGGCGTACAGGGAACAAAGGCATCAGATGTGTGGCCGGCCGTCAGTTTACCGATATTCACGAAATGAAAGCCATCGACATCCTTTGACGGCTCTATAGCCTGCGTGATGGTTTGTTCATCCAGGTGAGCGGGCAGTGGCAGTTGCACCAGAATGCCGTGAATGGAATCGTCGTTATTGAGTTCATCAATAAGTTGCAGGACGTCGGTCTGTGATACATCTTGGGCGAGCGTATGCTGCACCGAATGGAAGCCGCAGGATTCTGCAGTGCGCTTCTTGTTGCGGACGTAAACCTGGCTCGCCGGGTCTTCACCGATGATAACAACGGCCAGCCCTGGTTTGATGCCGTGTTCATCCAGCAATGCCACAGTGTCCCTGGTAATCGACTCGGCCAGTTCCGCCGCCCTGGCTTTGCCATCAATTCGTTTTGCAAGCGCCATTATTCCGTATTCCTTCGCAACCGGCGGACGCATGGTAACGCTGCGCCGTGCGGGTTACCAGATCACAGCACGTTCAACCTTGTTCATCATCGTCTTGCGATTCAGGCTAAAATACAGCTTCCAGCCAAAGCAAAAGAATACTGTGACAGCAATTATCCGCAATCTTCATGGGGTGGCCTTCTTTGCAGGGATCGTGATAAACACGATTGTTTGGTGCACACCGTTAATGTTGCTCGCGATCGTCAAGTTATTGCTGCCAATTCCGGCCTTGCGGCGCGCAATCACGCGTGTACTTATGGCGATTGGTGAAAATTGGGTCAGCATAAATTCGTTGTTAATGCGTTTCGTCGGGTCCTGCAGGCTGCAGAGTCACGGACTCGAAAGCCTACGGCGTGATGGCTGGTATTTTGTAATGGCCAATCACCAGAAATGGTTGGACATACTCATCTTGCAGGCGGTCTTTAATCGTCGCATACCGTTTCTGAAATTTTTCATCAAACAGGAGCTCATCTGGTTTCCGTTGCTGGGCATCGCCTGGTGGGCGATGGATATGCCATTCATGAAGCGATTCTCACCGTCGTACCTGGCGAAAAATCCACACATGAAAGGCAAGGATCTGGAAACGACACGGAACGCCTGTAAAAAGTTTCGCGATACACCGACATCTGTCATTAACTTCATCGAAGGAACGCGCTTTACCGAGCAAAAGCGTATCGCTCGCAGGTCGCCCTACAAACACTTGCTGCAACCACGTGCCGGCGGCCTTGCTGTTGCTCTGTCTTCAATGGGAGAACTGTTCGAAAGCATCGTTGATGTCACCATAATTTACCCGGACGGCGCGACCAGTTTTTGGGGCATGTGTTGTGGCGATCACGTCAACGTTATTGTTGAAGTCCGCGAAAGAGAACTCGAAAGCTGGCTGCTCGAAGGAGACTACGAATCCGATCGTGAATTCAGAAAGCGGGTGCATTCATGGTTAGGCCAAATCTGGGCCGAAAAAGATGCGATACTCGACAAAACGAGGGAATCTCATGGTCAATAGCAGGCACTACGATACCGTTGCATTCGATGTTCGCGACAACGCGACCATGCTGTTCTTTGCGAAAACGACGGGTGAAGGCGATATATCCGATTACCTCTTGCTCATGCGCACTGTTGATGAAGAATTCGACGAGTCTATTTATATTGAAATCAATGAGCAGCAGTTCGGTGGCCACAACCTGATTCGTGAGGCCGCGCTAACGGGTAATGTCCTTACCTTGAGATTGCACAAGCCGGCTGACGAACTTGATGGTACTTCCGACATTGTGCTGACATGGGCCGATACCACAGACAATCTTGACAGCATTGAGGCCGGTGCGTTTCGTGTATTCGGCGATACGCTGGTGGGCGGCAACGCCTGATTGTTGCGTTGCGAAATTATGGCGAGCACTGAGTACAGCGTCTACATCGTGCGCTGTGCCGATGATACCTATTACACCGGAATCACTGCGGACGTCGCCCGACGCCTCGTTTAACATCAAAGCAGTTCTCGCGGTGCGAAGTACCTTAAGGGCCGTGGCCCATTGCAGCTGGTTTATTCAGCGGCGGTTGGCGACCGGTCGAAAGCATTGCGACTCGAATACCGCATCAAGCGACTTGATCGCAGCGACAAAGAAGCGCTTATCCATGGTCAGATGACTTTGCAAAATCTTGGCACGGATCAGGGCCCGGCGGCGGGCTGAGAGAAGATCGCGATTGGCTTGCCAAATTCCGGCATGAACAGCGATGCGTCATTGTCCCAACGGCGCCGGAACTCATCCAGCCACTGCGCGGTTTTTTCGAAATTGTCGATGATTTTGGGTGGTAATACGACTTCGCCAAAGGGCTGTGTAAAGTCATCGAAGTGAATGGGATAGACGCTGTGGGAGCCAGTTGCCGTGACCGTGTGCTCCCAGTATAACTCGGCATAATCCCGGCCGAGAGCATCCAGCTGGGATACGCCCAGGAAAACGACATCTGCAGAAACATCCTGTAAGCCGTATTTACTGAAGGCGGCACTTCCTTGCACCAGGGCCGTACCCTGCGGATGTTCGATGATGACCGTGTAGGCGCCGCCCATGCGCCAGGCCGAAATCGGCTGTGGCATTGTCAGCGGCCGCTCGATGACGCCATCGAGTGGTACGGACCCGCCCCAGCCGATGGGTGCGTGTCCGACAGGCCGTAACGTGACCCGGAAGTTGCCGAACTGAAAACTGCTGGTGGTCTTGACGACGACGATCTGATCCTCCGGCACGCCGGCGCCGCGCGCCACCATCGCAGTCGACTCGGAACCCAGTACTGACGCACTCGACCGGTTCGCGACTGCGCCAACATCCATCGCATGGTCGAAATGACTGTGCACCGGAATAATCGCAGCAAGTCGACGCATACGAAATTCATTCATGACGTAGTCGATTTGTGCTGCGTCGTTGTCAACAGGGCGCCGTAGCAGGATGTCAGCAAGAGACGGGCGGGAGAAGAATCCGTCAATGAGAATTTGCGTTTCGCCGTCGTCAAACAGCAGTGTTGTTACGCCCAGCCAGGTGGCGGTGACGGTATCGGCACTGGCCGCCGAGGCGAATGCGGGCGCAGGCCAGTCGATGGCGTCGAGACTCGGCCGCTGTTGCCATAGAAATACGATGGTAATACTGGCCAGTACCAGAACAACGATAATGGTCAGGGCGGTACGCTTGGCGTAGGTAAGCCACATCGTCGCTATTGTCCTACAGCAATTCTCGCCAGATGACCTGTCAGCGGGGCAAGATAATTACCGAGCGCGTAACCGAGTAAGGCGAGCAGAATGGAGGCCGGCACCAGGCTGGGACGATGATGTGCGGCAACAATTGGCGCCGACGCAGCAGCGCCAATATTGGCGGCCGATGCGATGGCCACGCTGTGCACATCCACGCGGAATATCCAGGCGCCGGCAAGCATGAACAGGCCATGGATGAATATCCAGATAAATGCGCCGAGCACGAAAGCCGGGGCGTCAGTAAGACCCGAAACTTCAGCTCGTGCGCCCATGCCGGCGACAAAGAGATAGACCAAAGCGGTGCCGATCGCGGTCGCACTCGGCAGCTTTGAAACCGAAGACGTCGAAAGTAGCAGGGCGATTGTTGTGACAAGCAAAATGCGGGTTGTCGTCTCGGAGAAGATGCCTGCGATGCCGGGTACCGCTTCCGCAATCCGCGTCGCGATTGAAGGCGCAAGGCCATTGCTAATCGCGGCCACGCCGAAAACCACTGCAGCAAGAAAGAGGTACTGCTGCATGGTCGGTGTATGGTCTTCTTCGACGTGCATCCCGGCCGCCAGATCCATGGCTTCGAGGCGATCTGCCGGGACCCTTGCCCATTTGTTGAATTTGTCCGCAAAATCACGGGACATCAGCAGTAATGGCAGCCACACGATGTAAACAATGTTGTCAGCGACGACCGCGAGTCCAAGCTGCGCTTCAGACGCACCCAGCATTTCCTTGGTTGCGAGCATATTCGCCGTACCGCCAATCCAGCTACCGGCAAGGGCACCGACAGCCTTCCAGGAGTCATCCGGTAACCAGCGGTGCACGATTACGTAAGCAATCACACCACCAACCATAACACCCGCTGTTCCCATGAGCATTACGAGCACACCCTTGCCCAATACCTTCACAACGGCAGGCACGTTGACTTTTATCAACATCAACACGATGAACACAGGCAGGACGAACTGACTCAGGCCCGAATAGATAATCGAGCTGTTTGGAATGACATTGTGCCCGGCAACAGTCAGGTTGCTGAGGAAAACCGGTGTCGCGTAAATAAACAGCAACGGCGGCACGTAATTGAACAACCGGGCGTCTGTATACTGCGCCAGGAAAAAGAAAAAAGCTGCGACGATGCAGAGAACGGCAAGCACGCCGATTGGTGAAGTAATCAGAACCCGGGTTGTTTCCATTCGCGATGTCTCGGCCTTGATGTTGCGGCTGAGTATAAATCATCAGCGATGGTGCCGCGTGCGGAGATGGGCTAGCCGAAGCCGAGCTGGGCCTGAAAATCCTTGCGGGTGTCGGCATCGGTCATTGCGGCCGCGTTTACCGTCAGCCACACGGCATGCCAGTCATCGATTTTGCTGGGGCCAAATATGAACTTGGCGACGTAGCTTTCCAATTGATCGACGTGAATGACGTTTTTTGGGGGCGGTGTTGTGAATTCGACCGAACCCGAAAAAATCACCAGGTTGGCAATCGGTACATCAGGTACGACTTTGCGCAATGCGCGGGCGCGGCCTTCGTTTTGGATAAGGGGATTTAGAAAACGTCGACGCCTGACACCATCGACATTGGTCCATTGGGCTTCATCTTCGCCGCCGAAAACAACGCCATTATAGTGCTTTGTCTGAATACAGAGGATCCCGCCCGCCGTCAGAATCGCATGGTCGAGCTTGGCCAGACCACCGTAAGCGCCAGGCAAAATGAAGTCATGCAGTACGTCGGGGCTGCGTTTGGCGAGTGCCTTTCGTATGCGCCATTGGCCGATCTTCGCAGCTACAAAACGGGCCAGATGATTCGCAGTGGAGCGAAAAATCAGCGTTAGGAACAGCGCTGCGGCCAGCGTGAAAAGGAATTTTGCCGGACCAACACTGGTTATTCCGGTTTGTAGCTCACCGTCCGCAGCGAAGGCTGGGAATGCGATCAGCGGTGCTCCGCTCAGAATTGTTCGCGCTGTTTTCAACATAAGTCAGAGAGTATGCCCGGGATGGGCCCCACGTATTGTATCAGGTCACGTTTTTGAATCTTTGTCAGATTGCGCCGGGGTAGGCCAGGTAGTAGCCGTCAACTTCTGCAACACGAATGGGCGTTGCGTAGACTGCGCTGAGTTTCTCACTGGTCAGAACCGCGGCTTTGGCACCATCGGCGGCGATACCTCCATCCCGTAACAGAATTATCCTGTCGATCTCAGGTGGAATTTCGTTCAGGTGGTGCGTCACTATGATGATATTTCGGCCTGCTCGTGCGAGCGCCCGGATGCGGTCGAGATAGTCAAAGCTGGCGCTAAAGTCGAGCCCGGACGTTGGTTCGTCAAGTATCAAGGTGACGGGGTCGTGGACCAGTGCCCGCGCCAGCAGGCAACGGCTTTGCTGCCCCGAGGACATGCGGTTCAGCGGCGTATTGCGAAGCGCCTCTATGCCGAGCTCAGCTAATGTTTTCGTAGCAGCCGCGACCTGTTCCGGCGTAACACGATCGGCCAGTGCGCCGTGCACACCGACGCTGGCGTAGAATCCGGAAACAACGACTTCAATGGCTGACGTGGTCGGTGTATAGCGATGTTGCAGGTCGTTTGATACGACGCCAATTTGTCGGCGTAATTCCCAAACATTGCAGCGATCCTTACCCAGTATGCGCACATAGGAGCCCGGTTTGGTGGCGGGGTACAGTTCGCGATTGATTGTCATTAACAGGGTTGTCTTGCCGGACCCGTTCGGGCCCAGTATCGCCACGCGCTCATGCTGTTCGATATCCAGTGTGAGGTTTCGGAAAACACAGGTCGAGCCACGCCATAAGGTCGCGTCATGAATTTCGATGAGCTTGGGATCCGGCATCGTCTGATCAGAGCTTCCCTAGATTTCGCCACTCAGATTACTCGGCTCCCAGTCGGTATGTGCTTCGTAAGCGGGAAGGTCGGAATCGTCCTGCAAGTCAGCTAATGTCATCGCGAGCCACTGAAACCATTCAAAAGCAAAGGGGTTATCAAGCTCACTGCGCAGGTCCGCGACCCAGGTTTCAAGTTTCTTCCAGAGTATGATGGTACTCGAGCCAATCAGGTTGTTGACGACGGCGCATGGGACGATACGCTGATACATCATGACACCGACGCTTTCCAGCGTCGTACAAATCAACATGGCACTCTGCTCACCGTCCGGATACTTCTGCTTTAGTTGTGCCGCGCTAAGGCCGTCGGGGTAGTACAGGATGCTTTGATAGGCGCCCGCAAATGCCGGACTACCAAATGACCGGAATAACTCAATGGCGGCGAGTTCGCGTCGCTGCTGGCGTGTCTGCCGCATCTGCAAGACGGCGAAGATGATACCGCCGACAACAATTATAAAGCTTAGTATTTCAGCAACGTTGGAGAGTTGTGCCAGGTCTGTCATCAGATGGTCCTCAAAAAATTCAAATCAAATTTACACTGTTTGCAGTTTCCACGCGCCCCTTCTGAACATGATCGTTGCGAGGATTGTCAGTAGAGACTCGGCAATAACAATAGCGACAAAAGCACCATTCGGACCGAGCGTTGTATTCGTTGTGAGCCAAAATGCCAACGGTATTTGCACCAGCCAGAAACAGACCAGGTTGAGCGTTGCCGGAGTCGTGGTGTCACCGGCACCGTTGAGGGCTTGCACGACAACCATTCCGACCGCGTACATCGGGAATCCGGCGCTTAGTATTTGCAGGCAACTCGTTCCCCAGCGAAGTACATCGGGCTCTTTAGAAAACAGCCCGGTTATGAATTCAGCGAAGATAAGCAGGAACACGCCCGTAAACGACATGAATATCGCGTTGAATTTCGCCGCTTGCCAGGCCGACTTCTCGGCTCGATCGGCTTTATCGGCGCCGAGATTCTGTCCAACCAGGGTCGCCGCAGCATTGCCGAGCCCCCAGGCAGGGAGAAATACGAATTCCATCATTCGAAGAGCAATCGTATAGGCTGCGACCGCACTGCTGCCGTAGATCGATACAATGCGCATGATACCGATCCAGCTCGCCGTTGCGATCAGAAACTGTCCAATGCCGCCCAGCGAAATTCGAACCAGGCGAAGTGCCAGTGCAAGTTTGAAGCGGAGATATCGAACATGAAATTCGATTCGTCCGCGGCTATTCATCAGGTACCAGAGCTGGTAAAGCACGCCAACGCCGCGACCGATGGTGGTTGCGACGGCAGCCCCTGTCACACCCAACTCGGGAAATGGACCGAGTCCGAAAATAAGGCACGGATCGAGAATGATGTTGATGCCATTCGCAAGCCACAATGATCGCAGGGCGACAGTCGCGTCACCGGCACCGCGAAAAGCTGCGTTTAGCAAGAATAAATATATGATGGTTACTGAGCCGCCTAATGTCACTGAAATGAAGCCGGTTCCCACTGCTATGACGCTGTTCGATGCACCCATAAGCTGCAGTAGGTCGCGGGCATAGGTCACGCCAGCAATGCCGATCATAATGGACAGGCAGGCGCCGATCCAGATTGCCTGCCCGGTAGCTTCAGCGGCACCGACAGGATTCCGGGTGCCGATCCTGCGAGATACCATCGCAGTCAAGCCCACGCCGAGCCCAATTGCCGTTCCGTATAGAACAGTAATCAGTGCTTCAGTAATACCAACCGCGGCAACGGCATCGGTTCCAAGGCGCGAGACGAACGCGATATCGACAACAGCAAAAATCGATTCCATCGCCATCTCCAGCATCATTGGAATAGCAAGCAGTCCAAGTGCACGCCCGATTGGACCAGAAGTAAAGTCTTCCTCGTTATCCTGAATTGCTTCACGCACGAAGGAGATAGCGTGCCGCAATACGGTTTGTTGTTCGTTCGTATTAGTCATTACAATGATTGTATTAATGCGAGGTTTTTATCATGGCTGATGGTCTCATAGTTCTCCTGATCTTTATTGGCCTGGTCATTGCTTACACCATCGCGAAAGTTATTGGTTACATGCGCGAAAGTGAACGGCAGTGGCAGCAGGTCGACAAGAGCAAACTCAAAAAATGGGAAGACGACGAGGATTGGTAATGGCGTGCTTCGGTAAGCAGTGGTTTTCTATTACACTGGCCCCACCGAAGTGTACGTGTCGGCGGCAATATTGGAGCAATTGACAGGAAGGACGTATGTACATAGCCAAGATTGCGCACAACGGATTCGTTTCCGCTTTCGTGATTCTAATGCTGGTGCTTGGCGGCTGCGATAGCGAGCAGGCCAAATCAGATGAGGCTGCGAAGGAAGCCGGGCGTGAAAACGTTGCGGCGATGGCCCGGGAGCACGCAGAGGATACCACCGAGCCGAGGCCCGCCGCGCAAAGAGCGCCAGCGCGGCCAGTGATATCGCAGGCCATGGCG
>Ga0114931_10012300_pt1 | contig 10033 bp, 5 predicted proteins | sample 2SBtaG_FD_89579 | JGI IMG/M metagenome (GOLD analysis project Ga0114931, IMG submission 89579) | Deep subsurface microbial communities from Kolumbo volcano to uncover new lineages of life (NeLLi) - 2SBTROV14_V59a metaG | ecosystem: Environmental > Aquatic > Marine > Volcanic | place: Kolumbo... | reverse complement strand
GTCGTTGCCCGCGGAATCCACCAGCGCTCCGTAGGAGAACCAGTAGGAGGCGCCCTGGCCGTAGATGTCGCAGGCGTAGCGGTCGTTCCCGGCATCGTCGACGAGCACTCCCACGCCTCCCGAGGCATAGGGCCGCATGCCGATCGAGAACCCCTGGGAGAGCGACTGGTAGCGGTCGTTGAAGAGCGGGTAGTGCAGATGCACGCCCCCCGCCTCGTAGACCTCCTGGCCCTGCTCCTCGTACAGAAGCCCGAAGCCGCCCACGTAGGCGAACCCCTGCCCGAAGAGGTCCGCATGGAACGAGTCGTTCCCCTTGCCCCGGTCCAGGAGGAGCCCCACGCCCCAGGCCCCCGCCCCCTGGCCGGTGTCCTTGCACCGATAGATGTCGTTTCCGCCCTCGTCGATCAGGATCCCGGCGCCGAAAAGACCGCACCCCTGGGAGAGGTGGCCGCCGAAGTAGCGGTCGTCGCCGGTCCCGCGGTCCCAGAGGATGCCGACTCCGAGAAAACCAGCCCCCGCGGAGAGGCTCTCCCCGTTTCCGTACGTATCGTTTCCGTCGAGGTCGACCACGATCGCCAGCGGCCGGTCGGGGGTCGCCCGGGCGGGAGCGATGTAGCGGTCGTTTCCGCCGAGGTCGATCAGGATCTCGGGCGCGTTCTTCCGGAGGTCGTGGAAGTCGTCCCCCTTCCCGGCGACGACGACGCCCGCGATCTTCTCCCCCGCGAGAACCCGGTGGACCAGGTCGGGCAACCCCACGAGCTCCTTTTCCGCGAGCCGCAAATAGGCGCCGCGGTCGACGCGCTTCGCCAGCTCCAGCATCGCCTCGGGGTCCGGGGCTCCCTCCGGCCTGGGGAACAGGCCGTCGTGGGACTCCTCCGAGACCATCGCCGCATAAGCCCAGCGGATCAGGCGCTCGCGCTCGGCGGCCGTGAGCGCCGGACCGTCCGACGGACGGTCGAGACCGAGGGTCTTTTCCGCCGCCTTCACGATCGCCTCGGGCTTCCCCCGCGCGGTCCGGGCCCAGTCCATGGCGACATCGGCGGCCTCGAGAGGGTGCGAAAGGGTCCGATCCACCACCGGCAGCCGCCAGTCGTCCTCGAGGACCAGCTTGTCGAACCCCAGGTCGAAGCGTGTCATGTTCAAGAGCGCCAGGGCGTCGTCGATGAGCCCCAGCTCGCGCGCGGTGAAAAAGGACTCCTCTCCGGCCGGCGCGGGGGCGACGGGCAAGAGGAGAAGCAGCACGACGACAACCCGTCGCGTCATCGGTCCTTCCCGGGGTCGGCATCGGGCAGCTTCGCCGAGCGCAGGATGCGTTCGGTGACCGGGTAGAGGTCGTCCCAGGCATCGACGGGGAGGATGATCGCGGCGGTCCAGTTCCCGACATGGATCTGCCGCAGGCGCATCTTGTGCCCGTTCAGCTTGCGCTCGACGTCGTGGCTCTCCCCCATCCCACCCAGAAAGCTCAGCTTGGGGCCCGGCTTGGCGCCGGGAGGCACGACCGGAGCGCCTTGCTCGCGGGCCAGCCCCACCATCGCGGGCATGAGCCCCATCCGCGGGCCGCGGATCGTGCCGCCCTTGGAGTCGCGCTCGAAGGACCACCCGGCGGGGGTCTCGACCGTGAGCCCGCCTAAAAGCCTGCGCTTCGTCCAATGCACCTCCAGCGAGGCTTCGATCCGGTCGAAGGTCGCGCCCGGGAAGTGGGAGGCCGCCGCGGAAAGCTCGAGCACGAAGTAGGCGTCCCCCAGCATCGCGACCGTGAACCGGGCCCGGCCGCCGGATTCGCCCTGCTTGAAACGCCAGCCGACGCGGACCGCCGGAAACGACCCGATCCGCTTGCGCACCGAGGCGGTCTTCGTCCAGCCGGGCCGCCCGGCGACCTTGCGCTCCAGCTCGGCGGCGACCCGGCCGAGGGAGCGGGCCTGGGCGTCCCCGACCCTCGTGAGCACCATCCGGGGAATCCCCGCCCCGAGCAGCGGCCCTATGACCAGAAAGGCCTCTGGCCCCTGGTCGCGCTCCACGATCTTCCAGGCAGGAGGGATCCAGACCCCCACGCAGTGGGCCTTCGACCACTGTTTCGCTCCCTGAGGAGCCAGCAGCAGGAGACAAAGAGCCAGCAGGCGCACCAAATGGGAGTGTAATGGGAATGAATCTTCCCGAACGAAATTCGTCTGAGGAAAAGATGAGATATCTCGGCGCGCTCCTCCTTCTCTCCTTCGCGGGCAACGTGTTCGCCCAGGGCATCGTCTTGGACCGGCGACCGATCGTGGTCACGCCTCCGCGGCCCACGCCGCGCGTGGTGAACCGCATCCGCCTCGCAGAGCACCGGGTCCAGATCCGAATTGTGGATCAGGCGGTGCGGGTCGAGGTCGAGCAGGTCTTTTACAATCCCAACCCCTGGCAGGCGGAAGGGATCTACCTCTTCCCGCTCCCGGATCGGGCGGCGGTCTCGAAGTTCACGCTCTCGATGGGCGGCCGGCAGGTCCCTGGAGAGCTGCTCGACGCAAACAAGGCGCGCGAGATCTACCGGCGCATCGTGCACCGGCGCCGGGACCCGGGACTGCTGGAGTACGCCGGGCGGCGGTTGCTGCGGGCACGCATCTTCCCCATCCCGCCCCGGGGCGAGGCGCGGATCACCCTGGCCTACGAGCAGCTCCTCGACCCGGTGGGCGGCGTGCTCGAGCTGGTCTACCCGCTCAAGTCGGACCGCTTCGCGCCGGGACCGGTGAAGGTCTCCGGAACCATCGCGGTCCACGCCGAGGCCGGGGTGGCGACGCTCTTTTCCCCCACCCACAAGCTGGATGTCGTGAGGAAGGGCCCAAAGGACGCGGTGGCCTCGTTCGAGGAGTCCCGCTCCGCCGCGGACCGCGATCTGAGAGTGTTCTACAGCCTGGGCCGCAAGAACTTCGGCTTGGCCCTGGCGTCGCATAAGCCCGCCGCCGAGGACGGCACCTTCCTGATGCTGATCGCGCCGCACACGGGGTTCGGCCAGGGCCGGGTGATGCCCAAGGACATCGTCTTCGTGGTCGACACCTCCGGGTCGATGGGCGAGCGCGGCGGCAAGAAGATCGCCCAGGCCAAAAAAGCGCTGGCCTACGCCCTGGGACGCCTCGACAAGCGTGACCGCTTCAACGTGATCGCCTTCGCCACCGAGGCGCGCGCCTTCCGCGATCATCCGGTCCCGGCGACGGCCGAGAACCTGGCCGCGGCCCAGGCCTACGTCAAGGGGCTGGAAGCGACCGGAGGAACGGCGATCGACGAGGCGCTCAAGCTCGCCCTGAACATGCAGCGGACCACCGGGCGCGTGCCAACGGTCTTTTTCCTGACCGACGGTCAGCCCACGATCGGCCCCACCGACTCGAGGACGATCCTGGCCGACGCGGCCGCGGCCAACCAGGCCCAGGCGCGGGTCTTCGTCTTCGGAGTGGGCAACGACGTCAACGCGGTGCTCCTGACCGAGCTGGCGCGGCGCAACCGGGGCACCGGGCACTTCGTCTCGGAAAACGAGTCCATCGAGCTCAAGGTCTCGGCGCTCTACGACAAGGTCGCCTCACCGGTCCTGGCGGATGCGACCGTGACCGTGGGCGGAGGGGCGGCCTACGACATGTATCCGCGCCGGATCGGGGACCTCTTCAAGGGCCAGCAGGTCGCCATCGTGGGCCGCTACCGCAAACCGGGCCCCTGCCTCGTGACGCTCAAGGGCAAGGTCGGGGACAAAGAGGTCTCCTACGTCTACGAGGGGACCCTCTCGGCCGGCGCGGACCGCGAGGACATCGCCCGGCTGTGGGCGGTGCGCAAGGTGGGATTCCTGATCGACGAGATCCGGCGCAACGGGGAGAAGCGCGAGCTGGTCGAGACGATCAAGCGCCTCGGCACCCGCTACGGGATCGTGACGCCGTACACCTCCTTCCTCGTGGTCGAGGAGCGCGAGATCGCCCGGCGGGGCTTCGCCGGCGGTCCGGTGCCGCCGAACTCGCCGGCAGGGGAGCGCCTGCGGCGGCTGGGCGAGGATCGCGCGGAAGCTCAGGATGCGGGAGACGCGCTCAAGGCGAAGAAGGCCTCGGGCTCGGGCGCCGTGGCCGGGGCCAAGCTCGCCGGCAGGCTCGCGCTCGCTTCCCGGGCGAACGAGATGACCGGGATCGGCGTCCGCCGGATCGGCGGGAAGACCTTCCGGCTCCAGGACGGCGTCTGGATCGACCTGGACCTCGAGGCCACGAAGGACGCCCCGCGCTTGGTGGTCCGCTATCTGAGCGAGGAGTACGACAAGCTGCTCGAGGACGCGACCCTGGCCCGCTACTTGTCCGCCGGCGAGAGGATGCGCCTGGTCTACAAGGGAACCATCTACGAGATCGTCGAAAACTAAGCCCCGGGCCGCTCCGCCCCGATACTTGGGGGGTGCACGCATTCACGGTGGACGTGGAGGATTGGTACCACGTCGAGAACCTCAGGCCGGTGGCGCCCCGGGAGCACTGGGACGAGTTCACGCCCCGGCTGGAGGCCAACCAGGAGCGCCTGCTGGCGCTGCTGGAGCACCACGGCATCAAGGCCACCTTCTTCGTCCTCGGGGTGGCGGCGCGACGCCATCCCGCGGTGGTCCGCCGGATCGTGGAGGCGGGCCACGAGCTGGCCTGCCACGGCTGGTCCCACGAGCTGATCTACCGCCAGAGCCCGGAGCTCTTCCGCGAAGAGACGAGGCGGGCGAAGGGGTTCTTGGAGGACACGGCGGGGGTCGCGGTCGCGGGATACCGGGCCTCGACGTTTTCGATCGTCACCAGGAGCCTCTGGGCGCTGGACGTGCTGGCCGAGGAGGGGTTCTCATACGACTCCTCGATCGCGCCTCTGCGCCATGACCGCTACGGCATTCCGGACGCCCCGGAAAACCCGCACCGGCGCACCCTTTCCGGCGGCCGGGAGCTGGCGGAGTTCCCGGTCTCGTTCATGCGCACCCTGGCCGGCCGGCTCCCCCTGGGGGGCGGATTCTTCCGGCTCTTCCCCCTCCGCTGGGCGGTACGCGCTTTCGACCGCTACGCGGCACGGGGCGCGCCGGCGATGATCTACATCCACCCCTGGGAGATCGACCCCGGCCAGCCCCGGGTCGAAGGCCTGAAGGGGTTGCGCCGCTTCCGGCACTACGCCCGGATCGCGAAGACCTACGACAAGCTGGACCGGCTCTTCTCGCAGGTGAAGTTCACCACGATGCGCGCCGCGCTCGAGGGCGCAAGCGGACCCGCGCTTTTGGGTTGACGACCGCGAGGAGCGGTGCCATATCTGGGCACCGGAGTGCGCTTCATCACGGCGGCCGCGGCGATCCTCGCCATCGCCCTGGGGGCGGGCAGGGCCGGCGCCTGGTCCGCCGAGAAAACCCACCCCAAGGCGACCCGCGCAACTGCCGCGCTCTTGAAGCGGATCGTCAAGGGGGGAAGCTACACGGAGGTCTACGATCCGGCCTTCGTCGAGGCGATGGAGCGCGGCGCGCACGACGAAGACTACTCCAGCGTCGACGGCAACAGCCGCTCCTTCCGCCACTTCTACGACCCCGACGCCAAGGGCAAGTCTTCGGGACTGCGCTACCAGAACTATTTCCGGGTCTGGTACTTCGTCGACCTGGGCAAGTTGCACCTCCAGGCGGTCACGGGGTCCGACTTCGGCTACGCCGGCATCGAAGTGGCGCCGCCCAAGGGGGGGTATTACGCAGACGCCCTCGAGTGGGCGCGCAACGGCGCCGGAACCGGGGATCTGCTCAACTGGGCCGGGGCGCTCCGCGCCTACGGCTACTCCCGGGACTCCCGCAGAGAGGCCTACTACCGCCTCGGGCACGTCCTGCACCTGCTCCAGGACATGTCGGAGCCGGACCACGTCTTCTGCTACCCGCACCCGGGGAGCACCTACCGGACGCCGCCGATCCTCGCCGGGGTCCAGCCCGGTTCCGGGCCGGTCAAGTACGGATTCGAGGGGCTGGTCGAGCAATACATCGACGTGCTGAGCTTCCCGGCCCGAAAAGCGCTCCGGCGCTCCACCCTCGACGCCTGCTTCGACGACATGGCCCACGTCAGCAAGCAGGCGGTGAAGGGGAAGTTCACGCTCCCGCTCGGGATCGACACGATCGTCGTGGACTACTTCGACGAGCACCTGGGAAAGGTCCGCAAGTACGACATTCCCCTGCTCCCGGCGATCGACGACAGCGACCCCAAGGAGCGGAACCGCTATCTGGCGCTGGCCCAGGACCTGATCACCCACGCGATCGAGCTGGGAGCGGGACTCGTCGAGCAGTTCCACGAAATCGTCAGCCCGCCGCCCTTCGTCCGCGGCGTGCGCATCGTCCAGGCGGCCGGGGGCCGGGGCCCGACCGGCAGCTACGAGAAGCGCTGGCGCGACCTCTGGACGCAAGGCGGCGGCAAGCTGAAACGGCTCGCCCGGCGCTGCCTCGACGCGAAGACCCTGGTGGACGAGACCTTCAGCGACGGCCGCGAGTGCGCATGCACGATCGAGTTCGGCCCGGAGAACGCGACGGTGGATCCGGCCTCGGTGAAGGTCCGTGCCAACTGGCAGCTCATCGAGGGGAAGATGACCGGCCCCCGCACCTGGAAGGGTCGTTTCACGCCGCTTTTGCCCGAAGGGGCGTCGGACGACCTCCTCGTTCTCGAAGTCCAGGCCCGGGACCGGGCCTCCCATTTCCCGCGCAAAGGCCTCCCCGAGCAGGGCTACTCTCTGGACCCGGACCCCGGCCGACCGGCGCGCCTGGCGATGGATCAGCCACCCTACGGCTGGCGGAACTATCGCCCGGGAACGGACCGCAACCATCGCATCCGCCTGGTCGCTCCGGACGGCGAGGCGCCTTCCGATCCCCGGCGCCCGGTGTCGATCCGATCCATCTACATCGACCGCACCGCCCCCAACCGGCCGGCTCCCCGCAGGGCCGATCCAGCCGGCCGGAAAAAACTGTGGGGCTACGGGGATCGTGAGGATCGCTGGATCATCGACCCGCGCTTTCGGGATGCGAGACCCTTCTTCGAGGGCCTTGCGGCGGTCGAGCTGCCGGGCGGGAACGGGGAGACGCGCGCGGGCTACGTCGACCGCGACGGCACGCTGGTCATTCGACTCGAGGCGTGTGATCTCCTGCCGAACCTCGGCCCGGCAGGATTCGGCGGAGGGTTGGCGCCGGTGCAGCTCCCCTACTCGAAGCGCCTCCAGCGCCGGCCGATCGGGTTCATCGACGCCGCCGGACGCGTCGTTCTGGATCCGGGGCTCGCGGCCGCCCAGCCCTTCCACGAGGGCCTCGCCGCCGTCATGCCGGACCCCGAGACCCGGCTCTGGGGGTACATGCGCCGGGACGGATCCCTGGCGATCGAACCGCGATTCGCGAGCGCCGGACCCTTTCACCGCGGCCGCGCCGAGGTGCGGCTCGACAAGCGCGATCAGGCCGAACCGTACCCCGACGCGCCAAAGAACGCCAGGCTCCCGGATGGGCACGGTGGCATCGGAGACATCGCGTCCTACGCCGGAGAGAACCGCTTGATCGATCGGAAGGGTGAGCTTCTCGAAGGGCTCTGGTTCAGGGTCGCCAACGGTTGCGACTTCCACGAGGGTCGCCACCGCGTCTCCCTGGAGGTCCAGGGCGAAAAAAAGATCGGCTTTTTCGATGAGCGCGGCAAGCTCGTCATCCCGCCGCGATTCGACGCCGCGGAGGAATTCTCCTGCGGGCGGGCCCTGGTCCGGGTCGGCGGCCGGTACGGATTCATCGATCGCTCCGGCAAGTGGATCGTGAAGCCGCGGTTCGAGCACGCCCACTCCTTCGTGGAGGGGAGGGCCTGGGTCCTGGAGGGGGGCAAGGTCGGCTTTCTCGACCAGTCCGGCCGGATGGCGATTGCATGCCGCTTCGCCTCCGCGGAGGACTTCTCGGACGGCCTGGCTCTCGTCAACGGCGCTCCCGGCACCCTGGGCGCGACCTGGACGCGGGCCTATGTCGACAAGCAAGGCAAGGCGGCCGTGCTACCGAAGGGCAACGTTGCGGGCCTCGGCCTGAAGAGCTTTCACGGGGGCCTGGCCGCGGTCACCAGTTTCGGTCTCTCCCTGGCGGGTCCCCCGGGCCCGCCCCGCAACGGATTCATCGACAAGACCGGCGCGCTGGTCGTCGCTCCCAGGTGGGAGGCCGTGGATCGCTTCTCGGAGGGCCTGTGCGCGGTCGCGGTCCGCAAGGACGCCCAGGGCCGGTTCCTGTGGGGGTATATCGACACCCGCGGAAAACTCGCCGTCCCCCCGGCCTACCTGAGGGCCGATCCCTTTTTCGAGGGACGGGCGATCGTCTTGCCGGAGGGCGCCTCGCGTTTCATCTACATCGACCGCGAGGGACGTCCGGTCATCCGCGACGAGATCACCTCCGCGATGCCGTTTTCCGGCGGCCGGGCGGTGATCACCGATGACAACGGTGCCGCTTGCATCGACCGGGAGGGCCGGAGGGTTCCGGCGCTCTTCTGGCGCCGCTTCGCCCGACCCTGACTCCGAAGGCGCCGCCGCCGCCCTTCCGTGCGAGAATGCCGGTCCGCCCCACCCCATGCCCACGCTGATCCCCGTCCTCGCCGCAACCGTGCTGGCCGCCTCCTTCGTACAGGGGGCGGCGGGGTTCGGCTTCGGGATGGTGGCCATGAGCACGATCCCGATCATGCTGCCCTTGATCCATGCAGTCCCCCTGGTGGCGCTCCTGGGCATCGTCTTGAACGCCGCCATGATCGTCCGCCTGCACGGCGGGTTTGCGTGGTCCAAGGTGACGCCGATGGCGCTCGGCGGCCTGCTGGGCGCGCCCCTGGGGATCTCGATCCTGCGCAGCGCGCCGCCCCTCTTCCTGCAGATCCTGCTCGGTCTGATCCTCGTGGCCTATTCCGCGTACGGGCTCGTGGTCTCGCGGCGGGCGCCGCCCCGGCTCGCGCTCTCCTCCCGCTGGGGCGCGGCGGCCGGCGTGGTGGGCGGCGTTCTGGGAGGGGCCTTCAACACCAGCGGGCCTCCGGTGATCGTCTACGCGCATCTTAGCGGCTGGTCCCAGGTGGTCTTCAAGGCGACCCTGCAGGCCTTTTTCCTCACCGTGGGCGCCTGCCAGATCGCGGTCATGGGATCGCTGGGGATGATCGGCGCCCGCCACCTGATCGCCGGCGCGATCCTGCTTGTGCCCATGATCCTCGGGATGGCGGCGGGCGTGCGCGCCTCCCGGCGGCTGGATCGCGAGAAGTTCCGCCTGCTGGTGCTCTGCGCACTGTTGCTGCTGGGGATCCAGTTCCTGGTGCGCGCGGCTGGGATGCTGCGGTAAGGTCACCGGTCATGCAGATCCCCAGATACGAAGCGATGCAGGCCACGACCCCGGTGCTGGAACAGGTTCAGGACGAGTACACGGCCATCGGGAAGGCGCTCGATACCGATGCGGCGGCCCGGACCGACGCGCTGCACCGCTGGGATGCGCTGCGCCGGGAGCTCGCGACCTGGCATTCCCTGGTCCACCTGCGCTTCAACCAGGACACCCGCAACGAGGAATACAAGCGCGCCCGGGACGCCGCCGACGAGATGGCCCCCAAGCTGACCGAGCTCGACCAGGGGATCATGCGCAAGCTGCTCGGGGCTCCCTACCGCGCGGAGCTCGAATCCGAGCTGGGCCGCCACGTCTTCGACCTCTGGGACGTCGCGATCGCCACCTACGCCCCGGTCATCGAGAAGGAGACGGTCCAGGAGTCCAAGCTTTCCGCGGCCTACACCGAGCTGGTCGCAAGCGCACGGTTCGAGTTCCGGGGAGAGACGTTGAACATGCCCGGCCTGGGCAAGTACGCCCAGCATGCGGACCGCGAGGTGCGCCACGAAGCCTCCCGGCTGCGCTGGGACTGGTTCGAGACCCACGCGGAGAAGCTGGACGAGATCTTCGACGAGCTCGCGAAGCTGCGCACCAAGATGGCGGGCAAGCTGGGCTTCGACGGATTCATCGGTCTGGGCTACAAGCGGATGCAGCGCATCGACTACGGCCGCGCCGAGGTCGAGCGCTACCGCGAGGAGATCCTGC
>Ga0114931_10012299_pt1 | contig 10034 bp, 10 predicted proteins | sample 2SBtaG_FD_89579 | JGI IMG/M metagenome (GOLD analysis project Ga0114931, IMG submission 89579) | Deep subsurface microbial communities from Kolumbo volcano to uncover new lineages of life (NeLLi) - 2SBTROV14_V59a metaG | ecosystem: Environmental > Aquatic > Marine > Volcanic | place: Kolumbo... | reverse complement strand
TCCGCATTGAGTGTGATCGTTCTGACCGGGTCCCTGAATCTGATCGACCTGGTGGACAGCCAAAAGACGATTCCGTTTATTCTGGTTCAGCCGGTAGCGTTTTTGTTGTTTTTCATCGCGGGAGTGGCCGAGACCAACCGGGCTCCGTTTGACCTCCCGGAAGCCGAGCAGGAACTGGTGGCGGGTTTTCATACCGAATATACGGGAATGAAGTTTGCCATGTTCTTCATGGGCGAATACGTCAACATGATCACCATGAGTTCGATGGTGACTCTGCTGTTTTTGGGCGGATGGAATTCCTACGGTCTTCCTGTTTGGCCCATTCTGGCTTTTGCAGGAAAAGTATTTTTTCTGCTTTGTGTCTTTATCTGGTTGCGGTCGACGTTTCCCCGGATTCGCTACGACCGCTTGATGACGTTTGGCTGGAAGTTTCTTCTGCCATTATGTTTATTTAATCTACTGGTCACCGCAGTGATAAAGGTTTTGTAATTATTCAACAGGTTTCCCGATGATTCAGGCCACTCTGAATGGAATAAAAAATTTGATGATAGGGTTGGGCGTCACCTTTAAAAACATGGTGTCGAAACCCGTGACCTTTCAGTACCCGGAAGTCAAGCGCACCATGCCGGAACGCTACCGGGGCCGCCATTTTCTTAATCGGGATGAAAATGGCCTGGAACGATGCATCGGTTGCAGTCTTTGTTCGATCAACTGCCCGGTCGGGTGTATTCATGTGGTCGCGGCGGAGAACGATCCGAAAAACCGGGTGTCTCCCGGTGAGCGCTACGCGGAGGTTTACGAAATAAATTTGCTTCGGTGCATCTATTGCGGCTATTGCGAAGAAGCCTGTCCGGTCGACGCGGTGGTTCTGCGCGAGCATTACGAATTGGCGGATTATGATCGCGACAAATACATCGCGACGAAGGGCGATCTGCTGGTGTATCCCGAACCCAATCAGTTCCGCGTCAATATTCTGGGCAATACCGGGCGGGTCAATAAAAACTATAGGATGCTGTGTTTGAAATCACCTACGAGGTAGTCGTTTTTGCACTTGGGGTCACGGCGGTGTTGGCCGCTTTTGGCGTGGTCCTGTGCGCGGCTCCCATTTATTGCGCCTTGTATCTGATAGGCAATATGATTTGTCTGGCTCTGCTTTTTCTTTTATTTAACGCGGAATTCATTGCCGCCGTACAGATCATCGTTTATGCCGGAGCCGTGATGATATTATTTTTGTTCATCATCGCATTGTTAGGTGGGGCGAAGGAAGTTGTGAAACCTTCCATTCAGCGGTCCGGCGCTTTTACTTTCGTTTTTCTATTGTTCGGCGAGCTGTTATTGGCGGCAGGGGTCGGACCCACCCGCCCCATAACAGGAGACCTGACGCCCGATGTAATAAACGCCATCGGCAGTGCGAAGGTGATCGGCGTCGAATTGTTTTCGCGTCATCTGATACCGTTTGAACTGGCTTCCATTTTGCTTCTCATCGCTACAGTGGGAATCATTTGTCTGGCTAAATTTTCCTACTTACCGGCCCGGAGGCACTCAAAATAATTATGGGACACCAATTTGTTCTTATTATCAGCGCCACTATTTTTTGCATCGGGATGGTTGGGTTTCTCATCCGCAGAAATCCCCTCATCATGTTAATGTCCGTGGAGCTCATGTTGAACTCCGTGAATTTTTTGTTGATTGGCTATTCCAGTTTTTTGAAAACGCTGGATGGACAGATTTTCGCCCTCATTCTCATGACCGTCGCCGCGGCGGAGGTGGTCGTTGGTTTGGCGATCATCCTCACTATTTTCCGGACCCGGCACGATCTCAACGTCGATCACATTAACGTCCTGAAGGGATAGATCCATTGTTTTTCTACGCATGGCTCATTTTAGCTTTTCCCCTGCTTGGTTTCATCGTGCTGAGCTGGTTCGGCGATAAAATTCCCAAAAAGCAAGTCGGTTACGCCGGTTGTGCAACGGTGGGTTTGTCTTTCCTCGTGACCCTTGCGGTGTTGACCGAACTGCTGGCTCTGGAGCCGGAAAAACGGCTGGGCCACGTGGAAACGCTTTACCAGTGGGTATCCGCCGGGTCGTTCAAACTTGATCTTGCCATTTTAATTGATCCTCTTTCCGTGTTCATGTTTCTGATCGTCACGGGCGTGGGTTTCCTGATCCATGTCTATTCCATCGGGTACATGGAGGGCGACCCCGAATACAGCCGGTTTTTTGCTTATATGAACCTGTTCGTATTTTCGATGTTACTGTTGGTGGGCGCCGCCGATTTCTTTTTCCTGATCGTGGGGTGGGCGTTTGTCGGCCTGGCGTCTTACCTGTTGATCGGTTTCTGGAAGGAAAAGACGAGTGCGGTTCTGGCGGCGCGTAAGGCGTTCGTCATGAACGTCATTGGCGATGTGGGGATGGTGATCGCCGCGTTGATTATTTTCCAGACATTTGGTTCCGTCAATTACATGGATGTGTTTTCGGCCGCGCCCGATCAATTCCTGGCCAATGACGACACCGTGCTGTTGATCACCCTGCTGTTGCTGGTGGGCGCGTTTGCCAAGTCGGCGCAGATTCCCCTGCACACCTGGCTACCCGACGCCATGGAAGGGCCGACCCCGGTCAGCGCCCTGATCCACGCCGCGACCATGGTCACCGCAGGTGTTTACCTGATTGCCCGCTGTCATGTGTTGTATCAGCTGGCTCCCATTACCATGTACCTGATCGCAGGCATTGGGACGCTCACCGCTGTTTTCGCGGGAACGATGGGGATGGTTCAATACGATATCAAGCGGGTCATCGCCTATTCCACCATGAGCCAATTGGGATACATGTTCCTGGCAGTCGGGATCGGTGTTTTCAGTTTCGGGATGTTTCATTTGATGACGCATGCGTTTTTTAAAGCCCTGCTGTTTTTGAGCGCCGGAAGCGTGATTCATGGTTTGAACGGTGAACAGGACATCCGCAAGATGGGCGGCCTGCGGTTTACCATGCCCCTGACTCATATCACTTTTCTGGTGGGCGCGGTTTGTCTCGCCGGGGTTCCACTGACCAGCGGTTTTTTCAGTAAAGAGGCCATCATCATGAGCTCTTATCACGCCGAAATGGGCAATATTGTTTTTTGGGCATTGGCTGTGCTGACGGCAGGCATGACGGGGTTTTATATCTTTCGGGTTTATTTCAGCGCCTTTATTGGAAAAAGCAGGAACCCGGACGCGCATCCGCATGAATCGCCGATCATCATGGCCGGTCCGGTGCTGATTCTTGCCTTTCTCGCTCTGGTGATGGGTTTTTCAGCGCACTGGGTGGACCAGTTTCTGGGGCCGGTTTTCGGCGTTACAGCGCATCATTATGAAGACGCGACGCTGGAGACCATCGCCGTTCTTGCGGGGTTGGGTGGAATTTTGACCGCCGGAATTGTTTACATGACCAGTAAAGACAAACTGGAGTTTGCCAAGCAGGCGCTGGCTCCGATTTACGACGTTCTTTTTAACAAATACTACATCGACGAAATTTATGACTTTCTGATCGTCAAGCCGATTCGGGCTATTGGCGCTTTCCTTGAGCAAAAGGTGGAGAAAGAGGGGGTCGATTATGCCGTCGATGAAGTGGGTTCGCAGGTGCGCGAAGTCAGCCGGGGCATCAGTTTCTGGCAGTCGGGAAATGTCAGGTCCTATGCGCTGAACATGGTGGTCGGGATGGTGGCCATTTTGTTGTTTGTGGTTTTCCTTTAGACTAACAGGTTGCTGAAAAACTGTATTTACTACCCGTAACTGTCACACTGAGCCTGTCGAAGTGTGAAAACAGCCTTTATTATTATGGTCATACTTCGACAAGCTCAGCATGACAACAGTGGAAACCCTCGTATTTGGGACTTTTTCAGCAAATTACTAAAGATGATGGGAATGGTTTGAAGAAATGCTGACACTGATAGTTTTCATACCTCTGGTTGCGGCGTTTGCCCTTCTGTTCGTCAAGGAGAACAATCGTTCGCTCATCCGCATGGTCTCTTTAGGCGCGGCGGGGGTGAGTTTTCTGCTGTCGCTGGGACTCCTGGCGACGTTTGATAAAACCAATCCAGGCATGCAGTTTGAATGCGCCGTCTCGTGGATTCCCCTGTTGAATATTCAATACCATGTGGGCATAGATGGCATCAGTCTGCTGTTGCTGGTGCTCACGGCCTTCCTGTCGGGAATTGCCATTTGTTATTCCTTGAAGCAGGAAAAGGGGTTGCGAAATTTTCTAGCCCTGATGTTGGCTCTGGAAGCGGGTACTTTAGGGGTGTTCGTGGCTTTGGACACTATCCTGTTCTACGTTTTTTGGGAACTGATGCTGGTTCCCACATATTTCCTCATCGGCATCTGGGGCGAGGGCCGCCGAGTTTACGCCACGACCAAGTTCGTGATTTTTACTTTGGTAGGAAGTCTGTTGATGCTGGTGGCCATTGTCGGTGTCACCGTGGTTCATTATCAGGCCACGGGAGTGATGACCTTTGATATTCAGACGCTGGTTCATACGCATTTCGATCCTGCGTCGCAGTTGTGGATGTTCTTATGCTTTTTTCTGGCGTTCGCCATAAAAGTTCCGGTATTTCCGTTTCATAGCTGGTTGCCTCACACCTACATTGCCTGTCCGACTCCCACGCTGATTATTTTAACCGGGGCGATGTCCAAAACGGGGGCTTACGGATTTCTGCGCTTTTGTCTGCCCCTGTTTCCCGACACCGTGACGGATTTAGGACCCGTCATTGGGGCCGCCGCCGCCACGGGAATCGTCTATGGGGCCTGGATTGCGGTAGCCCAAAAAGACCTAAAAGCGTTGGTGGCTTATTCCAGCATCAGCCACCTTGGGTTCATCACTCTGGGAATTTTTGCTCTGAACAATGTCGGGGTCGAGGGCAGTGTCCTGCAAATGGTCAATCACGGCATCATAGCCGCGGCCTTATTCCTAATTGTGGATATTCTCGAAGAAAAAACAGGAACGCGAAACCTGAAAGATTTTCGCGGCCTGGGAAAATCCATGCCCATTTTATACGGAACGTTTATGTTGATCACCCTCGCGGCTCTGGGCCTGCCGGGTCTGAACGGGTTCGTGGGTGAATTTCTCATTCTCATGGGTGTTTGGACGTCACATCTCCTGTCGAATTTCTCAGCCATTTTTGTGTTGATGGCGGGCCTCGCAATCGTGTTTGCCTCCATATACATGTTGTACATGTTTCAAGGATCGATGCAGGAAATCAATCCCAATGATTCAAAAGAATTGAAAGATATCAACCGGACCGAATTCGGACTGTTGCTTCCCGCCTGTGTGCTGATCGTCTTCATTGGTCTGTTCCCTAAACCTTTCATAGACCGTATTTCTCCTTCGGTGGAGTCTTTGTTGACCGTGGAAAAAATCGTGAATGTTCACGCCGGAGAAGACAAAGCCCACCACTAGCCCCCGTTACACGGGGAGGAAGCTTGGGCCTGACGCTCCGCGCCCCTTACAGGGGAGGAAGCTTGGGCCTGACGCTCCGCGCCCCTTACAGGGGAGGAAGCTTGGGCCTGACGCTCCGCGCCCCTTACAGGGGAGGAAGCATGGGCCTGACGCTCCGCGAGGCCCTAAAAACATACAAGGGGTACACCAGCCCTGAAAATAACAATCTATCTGCGTTTATGTGTCATCCCAATTTTAGAAATGCTCAAAACTCCTCATTACTTTTATGAAACTTGGTGACCGGATCGTAGATGGAATTTTTCTCGAACGCCCCAACCGCTACCTTGCGAAAGTAACCATTGAAGGCGCGGAGGTTTTTGCGCATGTCCCCGATCCTGGCCGACTTCCCGGATTGATGATTTCCGGCCGCAAGGTGCGTCTGATTCATAACCCCGGACCCAGGCGAAAGACGGATTACACGCTGGCTCTGGTTCGCCACGGGTCACTCTGGGTTTCTGTCTATCCCGTGTTCGCCAACGCTCTGGTGAAAGGCGCTTTGGAAAAACGCGCGCTCCCTTTTTTTTCCGGGTACGAAAAATTTTTCAGCGAAGTAAAAATGGGAAAGAGCCGTTTCGATTTCAAATTGGAGTTTGCGAACGGTCCGATGTTTGTGGAAGTAAAATCCGTTAGCCTTGTTGAAAATACAGTGGGGAAATTTCCTGACGCGCCCACCAGGCGGGGCGTGAAGCATTTGCGTGAGTTGATCGAGTTACGAAAAAGAGGGGTGCGGGCGGCTGTGCTGTTTGTTTCCCAACGGTCCGATACGCGATGCATCATCCCGAACGACGCTATCGATCCTGAATTTGGAGCATGGCTGAGAAAAGCTCAGCAACAGGGGGTTGAGCTGTTTGGTTGCAATTGCAAAGTCACGGCAGGATCGGTTTCTCTCAATAAACCGATTGAGATTATTTTGTCATGTTGAAAATTTTTTTGAGAAGTTTGGAAAATTAATAATAAATCATTTCCAAAAAACGTCCAGATCGGGTTTCACTCGCCACTGCTTTTCATTGTGTACCCATACTTGATCCAACATAATGGTTTTTAACTGATTGCTGGGAAGAACCGATATTTGATATCGCCAGGTGACAATGGCTTTGTCGAATAATTTTTCCGCGCCGTCAGCGGTTTTTTTTACCGGTTGATTGCCATTGAAATATTGAATGTCCAGAATTGAACTGTCATAAAAAGTGACTTCTTCTTTTATTTTAATAGCTTTCGTCAGGAATTCCTTGCGTTTATCCAATGAAACGTAGCCGACGCTGATATCCATCATTTTTCCTGAAAACCGTTTATTGAACTGATAGACGTTTGTTTGCAGATCGTCTTGCAAATTCATTTTGGAATATTGGGCGCAGGCGGAAAACAATGGCACCGCAAGAGAGAGCAGGATTACCCTCAAAAAGAAGGTGAATAAAAAGTTGGAGTTTTTCATGATACAGCCTCGTGTGGTAAAATCAGTGGCAATCCGTGGGAAGGGGAAACGTCGTTTAGCCTACCTGAAAGTATAAAGGATTTTTTATTTAACTGCCAGCATGGGGAAAATTTTGCAGGAAGTTTTTCCACATTTTTCATTTCTTAAGACAATACCCTTGAAAAAAATAACCCGCACAAAAGCTCAAAGCCGCCGTCTCTCTTTCTCCGGCAAAAGAACCAAAAAGTCGCCGGGTCGATCATCGTCTACCGTTTGGGATCAGGCCGCGCGTTGGTACGATGCGTTGGTGGGCGATCATGGGTCCGATTACCAAAAAGATATTATCATGCCGGGCGCGGCCATGCTCATGAACCTGAAAAAAGGCGATCGGGTTCTGGATCTGGCCTGCGGCCAAGGCGTGTTTTCCCGTTATCTTGCCGAAAAAGGCATGCATGTAGAAGGACTGGACTCCTCCGAAGAATTGATCCGTCTGGCCCGCACACGTTCAAAACCATCCATCCGTTTTCACCTTGCGGACGCACGGGAGAAAAATACTTTTGAGAAATCGCATTTTGATGGCATTGCCTGCCTTCTGGCTTTACAAAATATGGAAGAGATCGGATCGACCTTCCAAAACGTCGCGCGGTGGTTGAAACCAGAGGGCCGTTTCGTGATGGTCGTCACCCACCCCTGCTTTCGGATTCCCCGCCAAACCCACTGGGGCTGGGATGAAGAGAAAAAAATTGAATACCGGCGGGTGGACCGTTACGCATCGGACATCTCCATTCCCATCATCACACCGCCTTTGGCAGGTTCCAAGGGACACACGCTGACCTATCACCGGTCCCTGCAAAGCTATTTTACCGCTTTGGCCGGGGCGGGCCTTTGGGTGGAGAGTCTGGAGGAATGGGCTTCCAAAAAGGAGAGCCAGCCGGGAAAGAGGGCCAAAGCCGAGAACCGGGCGCGTAAAGAAATCCCGTTGTTTTTATCCTTGTGCGCAAGGCCCATTCCGGCGAAGTCCAGTGTGAAAAGTTAAAATCCTTTTGCGCTTCTTAGCCGTCGAATCATACAATCTTTAAAATTTCCACAGGGCGTCAATTTATGGCAAGCTACACATATGAACTTCAGGACCCGAATATATTGTTATCCAATATTCGCCGGGGGCTTGTGGCTTTGGGAGGCGAGTGGACGGAAATAGCTCCGCTCGTGCGGGAAGGCCATGTGGAATACCGGCCCAAAAAGATCAATCCCATGCGGTCGGGATATCAGTATGTGTACCAACGCGCCAAATTGGACTTGACCATTTATTTTCCAGAAAATATTTTTGAACATTTGCTGGAGTGGCTCGATAGAGAAAAACTTGAGATTTTGAAGGCGGTGGTCCAATCTTCCCTGCCAAAACGCAGTGGATACGATATTAACGAGTTTCATATCCGCGGTATTATTGAGGAAGAGGCGGGAGCGTGACCTGCAAGAGGTTTCAGGGTTCTTCTTTCGATGTGTTGACCCAGTTCGGATCGAAGGGTTGGTCTTCACGAATAGCGCGACGAATTTTTTTCATCCAGTTTTGATAAAACGCAATGTTGTGGATGGTGTTCAGGCGCAGGGCGAAAATTTCGTTGGCAATGAACAAATGCCGCAGGTAAGCGCAGGAATAATTCCGACAGGTGTAGCAGGCGCAATCCGGTCCGGAGGGGAGCCGTCGGTTTGATAGCGCTTGTTTTTTATATTCAGCTTTCCCCGGCTGGTAAATAGAGAGCCATTCCGGGCGTTCCGGGTCGGCATGACGCAGTCGAACATGTCAATGCCCATGCCGCTACAGGCCAATAAATCTTGCGGCGTACCGACGCCCATTAAATATCGCGGCTTGTTTTCCGGTAACAGCGGCGCGGTGTATTCAGCCATTTCATACATCGTTTCCATATCTTCTCCCACGCTCAGTCCACCGATAGCGTATCCAGGAAAATCCATTTCAACCATCTGTTCCGCGCTTTGGGAGCGCAAATCCCTGAACATTCCTCCCTGTACGATACCGAACAGCGCCTGCGATTCTTTCTCGTGAGCCGCCTTGCACCTTTTGGCCCAATGCGTGGAAAGACTCAAAGAAATTTCGACGGCGGGTTTTTCGGCAGGGTAGGGCATGGGCTCGTCGAAAGTCATGACGATGTCCGCTCCCAACGCCTGCTGAACTTTAATGGCATGTTCGGGCGAAAATGAGTGCGAAGACCCGTCGATATGCGATTTAAACGTCACCCCTTCTTCCGTCACTTTTGCGAGCCGATTCAGGCTAAAGACCTGAAATCCACCGCTGTCGGTGAGAATGGGTTTATTCCAGTTCATGAAACGGTGCAGGCCGCCCAGATTTTTTATGATTTCATGACCGGGGCGAAGGTACAGGTGATAAGTGTTGCCGAGAATGATTTGCGAGCCGCAATCGACAAGATCTTCAGGCGATAACGCTTTGACCGTTGCCTGTGTTCCTACGGGCATGAACGCCGGCGTGTCGATGGTTCCGTGCGGAGTCGTGACCACGCCCAATCTGGCGCAGGAATGGCTGTGTTGCTTGAGGACTTTAAACTTAAACACGGCCCTCACGGGGTGGGGTCTGAGGTGGAGAAAGAAGTTTTTCCTTCCCGGGGTTTTGATTGGGCAGGTGAACGGTCAGTTGGTTGAATGGAATTCCAAGCCCGTGTTCATTGCAGATTCTGACGAGAGTGGTTAAAATTTCCCGTCGACACTCATCATACAGGTGCGCTAATCGGCCATGCACATAAACTTCAACCACCATGTTGAGGGAACTTTCCCCTGCACTGTCCAAGAGGACTTCGAGCGCATAGAAATTTGGGTCATCTCCCTCAAAATAGAGTTGGAGATGTCTTTTAATTTCCGTTGTAAATAGCACAGGAATTTCGTCGCAAATTCGGGCTTGAATTTCATAATCCAATCCGAATTCTATGGAATATTCAAAGCCATTGGAAATGTTGACGGGATTCTGCGCTAGAAAATCCTCCGTCTTGTAATATTTTAACGCACCTCCCTCTTTCAGATTGATAACGACCTGTTCCATGGTTTGGTATTCCACTTTGCCATAGCAATCGTCGCCGAGAAGAACCCAGTCATTTAAACGGGTTGGGAACCAGGGTTCATTTTCCACG
>Ga0114931_10012298_pt1 | contig 10034 bp, 5 predicted proteins | sample 2SBtaG_FD_89579 | JGI IMG/M metagenome (GOLD analysis project Ga0114931, IMG submission 89579) | Deep subsurface microbial communities from Kolumbo volcano to uncover new lineages of life (NeLLi) - 2SBTROV14_V59a metaG | ecosystem: Environmental > Aquatic > Marine > Volcanic | place: Kolumbo... | reverse complement strand
GCTCTCGACCCGGCCCGATCTGGTCGGCGAGGCGGTCGCCGCCGACCTCTCCGAGCTCCAGGACCGGCTGCCGCCCTTCCCCGCCGCCGCCGCCCGGGCGACCGTCGCCGCCGAGCTCGGCCGCCCACTCGAAGACGCCTTCTCCGAGTTCGCCGACGTCCCCGCCGCCGCGGCCTCGATCGCCCAGGTCCACTTCGCGGTCACCGACGACGGCCAGGCGGTGGCGGTGAAGGTGCTGCGCCCGGGGATCGAGGCCGCCTTCGCCCGCGACCTCGACCTCTTCTATTGGCTGGCGGCCCTCGTCGAGCGGCTCCAGCCGGGGTGGCGGCGGCTCCGCCCGGTCGAGGTCGTGCGGACCTTTGCCGAGACCGTGGCGACCGAGATGGACCTCAGGCTGGAGGCGGCGGCGGCGGCCGAGCTCGCCGAGAACCTCGCCGCCGACGAAGGCTTAGTCGTTCCCGCCGTGGACTGGCACCGGACCGCGCGCCGGGTGCTGACGCTGGCGCGCATCGCCGGCATCCCGATCGACGAGCGCGAGGCCCTGATCGCCGCCGGCCACGAGCCTCGGGCGATCATCACCAAGGCCGGGCGCTCGTTCTTCAACCAGGTCTTCCGCGACGGCTTCTTCCACGGCGACATGCACCCCGGGAACCTGTTCGTCGATGCGGGCGGCGACATCGTCGCGGTCGACTTCGGGATCATGGGGCGGCTCGATTACGACACCCGGCGCTATCTGGCCGAGATGCTGGTCGGCTTCCTCTCGCACGATTATGTCCGGGTCGCCGAGGCCCACTTCGCCGCCGGTTACGTGCCGGCGAAGAAGTCACGCGCGGCCTTCGCCCAGGCCTGCCGGTCGATCGGCGAGCCGCTGTTGGACCGCCCGCTCGAGGAGATCTCGCTGGGACGCTTGCTCGCCCAGCTCTTCCAGGTGACCGAGGCCTTCGCGATGGAGACCCAGCCCCAGCTCCTCCTTCTGCAGAAGAACATGGTGCTCGCCGAGGGCATCGGCCGCGCCCTCGACCCGGGCACCAACATCTGGCTGGTCGCCGAGCCCCTGGTGGCAGAGTGGGCGCGCGAGAACCTCGGCCCCGAGGCGCGCCTGCGCGACGCCGCCCGCGAGACCGCCGAAGCGCTCGCCCGCCTCCCCCGCCTCCTCGCCGCCGTCGAGCGCACCCTCGCCGCCCCGCCACCGTCTTCGCCGCCCTCGCGCACCCCCCCGGCGGCGGTCTGGCTCGCCCTCCTCGCCGCCCTGACTGCGCTGGCCGTGGCGCTCGGCGGCGGGTGAGGGATCGGGAGCAACCCGGCTTAGGGGGCGTGAACAGCCCTCGCCCACAGGGGCTGCGCCGCCACCCACAGGCCAGCGCCCGGTGCCCCTCGGCGATGGCCGGGCGCAGGGGGCGCGATCAATCCCGCTTCACCAGCCCGGTGATGCCGGCGACGAAGACGGTCGTGAGCACCCAGCCAGCGGCGATCTGGAGCCACATGTAGACCAGGACGTAGAAACCGATTTCGTCCTTGGCATTGGGAAGCCAATAGTCTTCCTGATGCAGATTGACGATCGGCAAGAACAGGTCCGCAGAGTACATGAGCGGGACCAATTTCGGGTGCCTCTCCAGCGCTTCCGATCGTGTTTCACCTGAGTGTATGCGAAGTTTTACCGGGATCATAGCGCCGTCGGTGCGGTTTCCATAGTCGAAGACAAAATACCCCGCTAGAAGAAACACAGCCATGTAGGGAATCGCCAACCACGGCCTGTAGCCGTGGCCGATGGTGGCGCCCAGAAACAGGCTTCGGAATCGCGCCCAGCGGCTGAGCGCGCCGCTTCTCCGCCAGTCCACCTGCTTGGCGATGGCGACCTCACGCGCATCGCCGTCGTGCCCCATCGAGCGCAATACCTTGACGACCTGCTCGTAAGGCTGCGGGAAGAACTGGCCGCGGTCCCGCGCCTGCTTGCGGAGCCAAGCGATGCGCGTCTCCGAGTCGGTCGGGGCGCGGCCCGCGAACCCGTCGAATACCAGGCCGTTCAGGTTTATTCGCTCCGGCCAGCTCTTCGCATCGTCGTCCAGTACGCCGATACGGGCGTACTCGAGGTCGATCGTGCCATTGGTCATCGCAGCAGCGCGCCACAACAAGGATTGGGTGATGCTGGCATGGCCGAACGCCACCGAGCCTTCGACCGTCGTCGAATTCAAGGAAACGGATTGTGCAATCTTCGCTCCATCGGCGTTGAGGGCGATTCTGCCCGACTTCGTGAAGCTGCCCCCGGTGCAGTCCCACTGGCCGCCGATGTCGGCGCCGGGGAAGCGTACTTCGCCCTCGGCCGCGAACCCTTCGCGCATGAACATGGCGCCCTTCACCGTCGCCCCATCGGCGCTGAAGGCCTTCCTGCACGGGTTGTTGAAGCTGCCCCCGGTGCAGTCCCACTGGCCGCCGATGTCGGCGCCAAGGAAGCGCACTTCGCCCTCGGCCGCGAACCCTTCGCGCAGTAACACGCCGCCCTTGACCATCACCTCGTCGGCGTTGAGGGCGTCCTTGGCCGGGTTCTTGAAGCTGCCCCCGGTGCAGTCCCACTGGCCGGCGATCTCGGCACCGAGGAAGCGCACTTCGCCCTCGGCCTCGAAGCCTTTGCGCATAATCAGGTTACCCTTGACTGTCGCCCGGTCGGTGCTGAGGGCCTTCCCGCCCGGGTACCGGAACTTGCCGCCGGTGCAGCTCCACTGGCCGCGGATCTCGGCACCCAGGAAGCGCACTTCGCCCTCGGCGGCGAAGCCCTTGCCCATGAACACGCCGCCCTTGACCATCACCCCGTCGGCGTTGAGGGCGTCCTTGGCCGGGTTCTTGAAGCTGCCCCCGGTGCAGTCCCATTGGCCAGCGATCTCGGCACCGAGGAAGCGCACTTCGCCCTCGGCCGCGAAACCTTCGCCCATGAATACACTGTCCTTGACCGTCGCCCTGTCGGCGTTGAGGGCGTCTCCGTTCGGGTTCTGGAACTTGCCCCCGGTGCAGTCCCATTCGCCGCCGATGTCGGTGCCGGGGAAGCGCACTGCGCCCTCGGCCGCGAAGCGTTTCCCCATTAACACGTCGCCCTTGACCGTCGCCCCATCGGCGCTGAGGGCCTTCCCGCCCGGGTTCTCGAACCTGCCCGCGCTGCAGTCCCATTGAAGGCCGATGTCGGCGCCGAGGAAGCGCACCTCCCCCTCGGCCGCGAAGCCTTTGCCCATGAACAGGCCACCCTTGACCCTTATCCCTTCGGCGTTGAGGGCATTTCCGCCCGGACTCTTGAAGCTCCCCCCGTTGCAGTTCCACTGGCCGCCGACGTCGGCGCCGAGGAAGCGCACTTGGCCCTCGGCCGCGAAACCTTTGCCCATGAACACATCGCCCTTGATCGTGGCCCTATCGGCGTTGAGCCCCGGCACGCGGCTTCCCGCCAAGGCAAGTAGAGGAATGTGCGCATAGGAGAGGTCGAGGGGGGCGGTGAACCGGCAACCGATCAGGGTGAGCGGAAACGCCATCTCCACGAAACCGAGGTTGAGCGAACCGTCGATCTGCGCGCCGTGGATGTGGACGCCGTACTGGCCGATCCGCCAATCCGGCCGTTCGCCGGCGCAGATCAGGCGCAGAAACTCGGCGCGGATCGTGCGCTCGGCTCCCCACGTCGCCGCGCCGTTCGCATCGTCCACGGCGTCATCGCCGGTTCTAAAATCCGCGCGCGCGTCGTTTTTGAGCGCGGCGAGGACCCGCTTTTCCGGCTCCGTCGGTTCGAGCGCGGCCATGGCGGCATCTTAGCCCCGCGCCGGCCCATGGGCCATAGGGGTCAACCGACCTTCCCCATTCGGCTTGCTTCGCGCCGGCCAAGGGGGCCAAGCATTCTTGGCTTTCATGGGGGACGATGGCGGTGAAGGGAACCCGATCGCGGCCCTGCGGAAGGGACGCGCCGCCGGCCGGTGGGGGCGCTCTGCCCGAGCCACGCTCAGGTCGTCGTGCCGCGCCCGAGGGCGCGCCAGGCGATGTCGTGGCGGTAGAGGGCGTGCGGCCAGTGGATGCGGGCGATCGCCGCGTAGGCGCGGTTGCGCGCCTCGGCGAGGTCGGGGGCGGTGGCGGTGACGCCGAGGACGCGGCCGCCGGTGGCGATCAGACGGCCGGCGGCATCGCGCCGGGTGCCGGCGTGGAAGACCGCGACGCCGGGAAGGCGCGCGGCCTCCTCCACCCCCTCGATGACGCCGTCCGAGGCGTGGGCCCCAGGGTAGCCGCGGTTGGCCATGACCACGCAAAGCGCCGCCCCCGCGTGCCAGTCGAGGCGAACGCGCGAGAGGTCGCCCGCGGCCGCGGCGGCGAGCGCCGGGCCCAGGTCCGAGCCCAGGCGCACCATCAGCACCTGGGCCTCGGGGTCGCCGAAGCGGACATTGTACTCCAAGAGCTGCGGCCCCTCTCGGGTGAGCATCAGGCCGCAGTAGAGGACGCCGCGGTAGGGCCGGCCCTCGGCGGCCATGGCGGCCACCGTCGGCCGCACGATGCGCGCCATGATGGTCTCAGCCATCGCCGGGGCGACCGCCGGGGTCGGCGAATAGGCCCCCATGCCGCCGGTGTTGGGGCCGCTGTCGCCCTCCCCCACCCGCTTGTGGTCCTGGGCGGCGGCGAGGGCGAGCGCGCGCTCCCCGTCGACCAGGGCGTGGAAGCTCGCCTCCTCGCCCTCGAGCCGGTCCTCGATCACCAGCGCCGCCGCCGCCGGGCCGAGCCCGGCGACCAGATCGTCGACGGCGGCACAGGCCTCGGCCACGGTCTCGGCCACCACCACGCCCTTGCCGGCGGCGAGCCCGTCGGCCTTGACCACCACCGGGGCGCCGCGCTCGGCGATGTGGGCCTTGGCGGCGGCCGCGTCGGTGAAGCGCCGGTACGGCGCGGTGGGGATGCCGTGGCGGGCGCAGAGGTCCTTGGCGAAGCCCTTCGAGCCCTCGAGCGCCGCGGCCTCGCGGCTCGGGCCGAAGGCGGCGATTCCGGCCTCGGCCAGGCGATCGACGAGCCCTCCGACCAGCGGTGCCTCGGGACCCACCACCACGAGGTCGATGGCGTGCGTGCGGGCGGCCGCCACCAGGCGATCGAGGTCGTCGGCGGCAACGGGAAGAAGGGTCGCGATCTCGGCGATGCCGGCGTTGCCGGGGGCGCAGAAGAGTGCGCTCACCGAGGCCGCGAGCTTCCAGGCGAGCGCATGCTCACGCCCGCCCGCGCCGACGATGAGAACCCGCATGCGGCCCCCCGCGCTTTCCTTTGCCCTCGCGTCGCGCGGTCTTGTAGCATGGCGGGCGCTCGAGCCGAACCCGAAATCATGGTCCTTCCCGACAACGTCCCCGAGTACAGCGTCAGCGAGATCGCCGGCGCCGTCCGCCGCACCCTCGAAGGCCGCTTCGAGCGGGTCCGCGTGCGCGGCGAGATCTCGGGGCTCAGACGGCCGGCCTCGGGCCACGTCTACTTCACCTTGAAGGACGAAGGCGCGGTGCTCGCGGCGGTCTGCTGGCGCGGCGTCGCGAACGCCTTGCGCTATCCGCCCGAGGACGGGCTCGAGGTCGTGTGCACGGGCCGGATCACGGCCTATGCCGGGCGCTCTCAGTACCAGATCGTGGTCGATTCGATCGAGCCCGCGGGCGAGGGCGCGCTGTTGAAGCTGCTGGAGGCGCGGCGCAAGGCGCTCGCCGCCGAGGGCCTGTTCGATTCGGCACGCAAGCGCCCGCTGCCCTATCTTCCCGAGGTCATCGGCGTGGTCACCTCGCCGACGAGCGCGGTGATCCGCGACATCCTGCAGCGCCTCGCCGACCGCTTCCCCCGCCGGGTCCTGGTGTGGCCGGTCCGGGTTCAGGGCGAGGGTGCGGCCGAGGCGGTGGCGGTGGCGATCGCCGGCTTCAACCGGCTGGCGCCGGGCGGCCCCGTGCCGCGGCCCGAGGTGATCATCGTCGCCCGAGGCGGCGGCAGCCTCGAGGACCTGTGGGCGTTCAACGAGGAGGTCGTGGTGCGCGCCGCCGCGGCGTCGGCGATTCCGCTGATCTCGGCGGTCGGCCACGAGACCGACACCACCCTGATCGACCTCGCCGCCGATCGGCGGGCGCCGACGCCGACCGCGGCGGCCGAGATCGCCGTCCCGGTCCGGGCCGAGCTCGCCGCCCGGGTGCTCGACCTCGCCCGCCGGCTGGTGACGGGGGCGGCGCGCGACCTCGAGCGCCGGCGGGCCGAGTTGCGCGGGCTCGCCCGCGCCCTCGGAGACCCCCGCCGGGCGATCGAGCCCGTGGCCCAGCGTCTCGACGGCGCCGGCGAGCGCCTCGATCGGGCCGTCGCCGGGGTCCTCGACGGCCGTCGCCACAGGGTCGCCGTGCTCGCCCAGCGCTTGCGCACCCCGCGCGAGGTGATCGCCGAGAAGGGCTCGCGGCTCCGTCTGGTTTGGGCATCGGCGAGCGCGGCCACGGCCGCCGCCCTCGGCGCCCGGCGGGGCGCGCTCGGCGCCGCCGCGGCGGGCCTGCGCCCGACCGCGCTCGGGGCCGATCTGGCGCGCCGGCGGCGCGGGCTCGACGACCTCGGCGCCCGGCTCGCCCGAGCCGCGGAGCGGGCCCTCGCCGACGGTCGTGCCCGGCTCGCCACCCAGGCCCGCCTGCTCGAGGGCACCGGCTATCAACAGGTGCTGGCGCGGGGGTTCGTGCTGGTCCGCGACGATGCCGGTCGGGCCGTGACCTCGGCGGCGCGGGCGCGCCCCGGGATGGGGGTGGCGCTGACCTTCCACGACGGCGACCGCCACGCCACCATCGACCGCCCGCGCCGGGCTCGCGCGGCCCCCGTTGCCGAGCAGGAACCGTTGCTGTGAGGCGCGCGCTCGGCCGGCTGGCGGCGGCCGGCGCCATCGCGGCGGCGGTGGCGGCGCCGGTCTGGGCCGCGGAACCCCGCTTCGAGGGTAGCTTCACCCAAGGCGGGCTGGTCGAGGGCCACGCCGCCCCCGGGGCCACCGTCCGGATCGACGGCCATCCCGTTCGGGTCTCGCCCGAGGGGCTGTTCCTGATCGGCTTCGGCCGCGACGCCAAGGGGCCGGTCACGGTCGAGATTCGCGATCCCGACGGCGCCGTGAGCCGGCGCCGCTTCGCCGTCGCCCGCCGCGTTTATCGCCTCCAGCGGATCGACGGCCTGCCCGCAGCCATGGTGACGCCGAGCCCCGAGGCCCTCGCCCGGATCGAGCGCGAGGCCCAGGAGATCGCCGTCGCCCGCGCCCGCGACACCGCCGAGACGCTCTTCACCAGCGGCTTCACCTGGCCGGTGCGGGGCCGCATCTCGGGCGTCTTCGGCAGCCAGCGCATCCTCAACGGCAAGCCGCGCCAGCCGCACACGGGGGTCGATATCGCGGCGCCCGAGGGAACCCCGGTGGTGGCCCCGGCCGCCGGCATCGTGGTCCTCGCCGAGCCCGACCTCTACTTCACCGGCGGCACCGTCATCCTCGACCACGGCTATGGCCTCAGCTCGGTGTTCGCCCACATGAGCGCGCTCGAGGTGCGCCTCGGCCAGCGCCTGCGCAAGGGCGAGCGGCTCGGCCGGGTGGGGGCCACCGGGCGGGCGACCGGGCCGCATCTCCACTGGGGGGGCAACCTGTTCGCCACCCGGCTCGACCCGGCGCTGATCGCCGGCCCGATGGCGAAGTCGCCCTGACCGCTCAGCGCGGCGGCAGGGTTTCGAGACAGCCTGCGAGGGCGCCCGTGATCCTTCGCATCAGGGTGACGTAAGCCTCGGGGCCGGGGGCGATCCCGACCCCCAGAGGGTCGAGGACACCGCGGTGGATCGGCCCCGCCCCGGCGATGGTTTCGAGGATGGCGGGCGACGCCCCGGGTTCGTGGAACAGGCAGGTCGGCCCCGCCGCGGCGATCAGCGCCCGCACCCGGGCGAGGTGGCGGGCCCCGGGGGGGCGGCCGGGCACCGGGGTGATCGCGGCCAGCGGGTGGAGGCCGAAGCGGGCGGCGAAGTGGCGATAGGCGTCGTGGTAGACGACGAAGGGCCGGTCTCGGAGCGGGGCGAGACGGGCCGCGATCTCGGCCTCGAGGGCGGCGAGCGCGGCCTCGAGGCGGCGCCCGTTGGCGGCATAGCGGGGGGCGTTCGCGGGGTCGATCGCGGCGAGCGTCGCGGCCATCGCGCGGCCCATCGCGGCGGCGTTGCGGGGATCGAGCCAGAGATGGAAGTCCTCTGGGGTCCCGGCGCCACCGGGTCGGGTGCGCACCCCGGGGGCCTCGGCCAGGGCGACGACGCGGGCGTTCCGCGCCAGCCGGGCGAGCGGGCCGGCGAGGAAGGTCTCGAGCCCGGGGCCGATCCAGAACACCGCATCCGCCCGCGCCAGCGCTCGCGCCTGCGACGGCCGCAGGCTGGCGAGATGGGGCGAGCGGTCGGCGGGAAGCAAGAGCGCCGGCGTGCCGATCCCGGTCATCACCCGGGCGAGCAGGCTGTGGACCGGAAGAATGCTCGCCACGACCCGCGGCGCCGCCGCCGCCGGCGTGGCGGTGAGGGCGAGAAGGCCGGCGAGCGCGAAGGCCCGACCGAGCGGCGTCATCTGCGAGGCCTCGGCGTGGCATCGGCTCGGGCACTGTGTCGAGACACGGATCGAGACCCTCCTCTGGGCCGCGGCGGCTGGGGTCACGCCGGCACCAGGCCAGCCGCCGGCCGGGTTCCCCCAGATAGCGCTCGCCGCGGGCGGGGGCAATGAAAAGATACACAGTATCGTTTGCTCGTATCGTTTGCTCGTACCGTTTGCTTCGGCTCGACCGGCCTTCTCGCCCTCACCGCCACGGCAGCGGGTGCCGGGCGAGGTCGATTTCGGCGGGCGCCGTTGGAGGGCACAGACCCGGCGGGCGGTGGCGGGCACGGCCGGCGGTGGCGGCGAAGAGGCCGGCGGGACGACGAGCGCCGGACGGGGCGCCGGCGAAGGCTGCCGCCCACGCGCCCGCCGCGCATGCGCCGATCGGTCGAGGCGGAAGCGGCGGCGTTCGATCGGCGCGCTCCGAGACCGCCTCGCGCGATCGACGAGGCAGGACCGATCGCGGCCGCCTCCGCCAGTCGCTCGACGCCGCCGGCGACGCCGAGGCGGCGACCATGGGCCTGGCACCATCGCCTGACCTGATTTCCGCCATCATGGTAGCCAACCCCTCTGCCTGGGCGCCCGCAGGGTGCACCGTGGGGGGCGACAGGCAGCGGAGGATGCGCCGATGCCGCCTCCCTCCGACGCCGATGGGGCTGCGACCATCCGCCGATCGGGTCGGTCGATCGACCCAGCTTCTGTCATCATGGGCTCGATAACGCCTCTGCCGGGGTGTCGGCAGGCGGCACGCGGTGGGTCGTGCGGGCGTTTCGCCAGGCAGCGAAGGATGCGCCGGCGCGCCTCCCTGTGACGACCATGGGAATGGCACCATCGCTCGATCGGGTCGGTCGATCGAGCCATTTTCCGTAGTCATGATCGTTCGGCCCTCTGCCGGGGTGCCGGGGGGTGGCACCGGGTGCGCCGGGTGATCTGAGTTGGCAGACTGCGGAGGGTGCGCCGGGTGGTCTGAATCGGCAGACTGCGGAGTGCGCCGGGTGGTGTGAATCGGCAGACTGCGGAGTGCGCCGGTGGCGTCTGCGGGTGGGCCGCCACCATCGGAGCGATGCCGTAGGGGATTGACTGGGTCGGACGATCGACCTAATTAGTTTGACCTTCGTGGACCTCGGGCCGAGGCGTGGCCGGGATGCGATCCGCGTGCGGGCGTTGGGCGCGGTTCGAATCAGGCGTTGCCGGCGCCGGTGGCATCGTCATGCCAGCCACGCGCCGAGGGAGACCGCTGGGGGCGGGCGCCGGGCGCGATCGAGGTCGGCACGATGGCGGGCGCTGGGCGAGGCCGGAGATGGCGGGCGACTATGACGACGGAAACTGGGTCGATCGACCGAATCGAGGGATGGGGCCAGCCCCGCTCGCGCCACCCATGACGAACGGTCGGAAGCGCAGCGCGCACCCTGCGGGCGCCCGGGCAGAGGGGTTAGCTACCGTGATG
>Ga0114931_10012297_pt1 | contig 10035 bp, 6 predicted proteins | sample 2SBtaG_FD_89579 | JGI IMG/M metagenome (GOLD analysis project Ga0114931, IMG submission 89579) | Deep subsurface microbial communities from Kolumbo volcano to uncover new lineages of life (NeLLi) - 2SBTROV14_V59a metaG | ecosystem: Environmental > Aquatic > Marine > Volcanic | place: Kolumbo... | reverse complement strand
TGGATGAAGCGGCTCGACGAGCAGGGCGAGGATGCGCTCGTCAGGATGCCCGTGGCGGTCAACCGCTTTCCGGATTTCGTCGGTGCGGTCGTGCAGAAGCTCCGCGCCGGCGCGCCGCGCCTGGGGCGAAAGCGCATCGCGAATATGCTCTCGCGGGCGGGGCTGCATCTCGCACCGTCCACGGTACGACGGATGCTGCGCAAGCAGGGCGGACCCGCCAAGCCGCCGCCATTCGCCAGGCCACGGCCGGGCGGCGAGAGCAACAAGCAGAAGAGCGCTGCCAGGCCGCACCGCGTCCGCGCGGACTACCCGCATCACGTCTGGCACGTCGATCTCACGGTCGTCCCCACGCTTTTCGGCTTCTGGGTGCCATGGCTGCCGCAAGCGCTGGCGATCGTCTGGCCTTTCGCGTGGTGGATCGGCGCCGTAGTCGACCACTTCTCAGGCGCGCCGATCGCGAGCGCCGTCTTCAACAAGGAGCCCACGGCCGAACCGGTCTGCGCGTTGCTCGACGCGGCCGTCGAGAAAGCCGGGCGCGCGCCGCGCTACATCGTCTCCGATCAGGGCGTGCAATCCCACAACGAGTACCGCGACTGGTGCGAGAAGCACGGTGTGCGCCCACGCTTCGGCGCGCTCGGCAAGCACGGCAGCATCGCGGTCATCGAGCGCTTCTGGCATTCGCTGAAGAGCGAGTACCTGCGGCTCGTCAGCGTGCCGTTGTCGCTCGAGGAGATGCGGCGCGAGGTCGAGGCATACGTCGGATGGTACCTCGAGCACCGGCCGCACGAGTCGCTCGGCGGCGCGACCCCCGCCGAGGTGCTCGAAGGCCGGCTCCCCGCCGCCGGGCGGCCGCCGCTCGAGGTGCGGGCGCGGGGACGGCCGGATGGCAGACTGCGACGACAGGTGACAGCTCCGCTGGCTCTCGTAGTCACGCCCTGCGAGGGACGCGCAGAGCTGCCTGTTGTCGAGCTTCGCGAAGCGGCCTGAACACAGTGGCGTCATCGTTTCATCGAGCCTCCGCATGATGGATGTGGGGTGGCGGGATCCATCCAGTGGACGATCCGGTATGGACGCCGTCGCAACGCTTGGCGTCGCAGAGCGCGATCGGACGGCTGGAAACCGCGATGAAAAGTCGGTGGACATAGACACCTGGACGAGCTTGTCCGCCGCGCGAGCCGCGGCGTCGGCGTTCTTGGCGTAGTCGCGGAGCTCGGGGCGGAGCTCCGGATCATCGGCGTCTATGTCGCGGATGGCGCGAGCGAGCTGGGCGTAGCGTTCGGCTAGGACGGCGGGCGGCGGATCTGCGCTGGCGCTCGCAGCGGGGAAAGCGCGGGCCACAGCGGCCTTGACGGCCTTGCATTCGCGCACGCGCCGGCTGGCGCAGGCCGCAACCGGCAGCAACAGAGCTGCGACCATGAGCGCGGGTCGCGTCATTTCGTTGGCTTCGCGGGGTAGGCGCAGCGGAAGCCCTGATCCAGGCTCTCCGACACCCTACCGTCCTGGAACCCGAAATCGCGAAACTGCGAGCGGAAGAACTCCGGGGACTCTGACGCGCTGGCGCTGCTATCTGCTCCACGGGACACGTGCGAGTACGGCCAGCTTCCGCTGTCGGGCCCCCAGGGACTCGCAGGGCACCCGTAGCACGGGTCCTTGCACTCCCCAGGGCAGTTCGCATAGGCGTCTTTCCAGAACAGATCCGCCGTGTACTCGCTGGCGTTTCCGGCCATATCGTAGATGCCTTCCGGGTTCGCGCTCTTCGTCCCGACCTGTTGGACCCGGTGCAGGACGCCTCCGTCGAAGCAGTCGCGCATTACCTCCTGGACACAAGTTGGCGGATCATCGCCATCCGGGTACGGGCGCTGGTGATCGCCGAGCCCCGCTGCCGCGCGCTCCCACTGCGCCTCGCTCGGCAGCCAGCCTCCCACCCACTTGCAGAACTTCTCCCCGTCCTGGGCGCTACCCGCCACGAACGGCCGGTCCAGCATGTCCGGCGTCGAGTGCGCCGGCTTGTCCCAGGGCTTGTCCGTGACCGGATCCGGATCGACCGTGCAGATGCCCGCGTCGATGCAGGCGATGTAGCGGCGGTTGGTGACCTCGTACGCGCCCAGGTAGTACGGTGAAACGAAAACGTGATGCACGGGCACGCTAACGTAATCGTCGTCCTTCGCATCCGGGTCCGTCTGCCCCATCCCCATCCAGAACCACCCGCCCTTCAAGCACACCCGTCCGCATACGGCATCGAAGGCTTGGGCGGCGGATCGCGGCAGTCGCAGGCGTCGTTCTCGTCGGCCGTACCGTCGCAGTCGTTGTCATCGCCGTCGCAGATGTCGGGCGCGCCGGGGTAGATGTCCTGGCGCGTGTCGTCGCAGTCCTTGCCGCCGCAGGCTATGCTCAGATAGCCGTCGCCGTCCTGGTCGCAGCTCGGCGCGCCGTCGCCGGCGTCGGGCTCGGCAGCGGCGTCGCACGGCTGGTCGACCGCGCCGCGGCTGCCGCAGCCGGGTGCCTCCCCGAGCGCCGCAGCAACGGGCAGCGCCAGCAGCAGGCAGAGCAAGCGGGTCATCATCGAATACGCGCGCATCGCCGACACGACATCACTTCGGGGTCAGCTTCATGATACCTTCGTAGGCCGTCCAGTAGACGCTCGTCGCGTCGACCGCGACGTGCAGTGGGTGCGTGGCCGGAGCGAGCGTGACCGGCGTACCGCCGGACAGCGGGAGCTTCATCACGGCTGATTCCGTCGTCCAGTAGATGCTCGTATCGTCGACAGCGAGACCGAAGACGGAGCGTTGACCCGAGGCGAGCGTGGTCGGCGTGCCACCGCCGATGGGGACCTTCACCACGGTACCGTTGGGGGCGCCAACACCGGTGTCGGTCGTGATGAAGTAGACATCTGTCGCGTTGACCGCGATCTCGCGTGGCACGGTCGGCGCCGAGGCCAGCACATCCGGCGAGCCGCCCCCGATGGGCATCTCCAGCACGTCGCCATCGTTTTCCGACCAGTAGATCCGCGACGCATCCAGCGCGATGGCGAACGTTCCCGACGTTTCGGCGGCCAGTGTTACCGGAGAGCCGCCGGCAAGCGGAAGCTCGCTCACCGTACCAACAGGCCCGCCGCTGTCGTTCGACTCGGTCCAGTACAGGTGTGTCGAGTCCACAGCAACGTTCCAGAACCAGATAGGTCCCGGCGAGGAGGATTCGAGCACGACCGGACTACCGCCATTACCAGGCACCTTCGCCAGCGCGGCGGTGAGCGAGCTCGCGTTCGACTCCGGCCAGTACACGCTGCCCCCGCCCACGGCCAGGCCCTTGATGTCCGGCTTTCGCGAAGCGAGGATGACCGGCTCGCCGCCCGCGAGCGGCACTTTCATCACACGGTCGGGGAAATTGCTGTTGTGGACGGTGAAATACGCGGTCGTGGAATCGACGACGATGCGATCGGGGAGGTTCTGGTACATCGCCAACGTAACGAGGCAACGCGGCAGCGGGCCTGGAAGACACTTGCCTGCACAGCCGCCGCCGCAGTCGCTGGCGCTGCCCGCGTCTCCGCTACCGTGGCCCCCGCTGCCCGCGAGTCCGCCCGAGTCGCCGTCCAGGCCGGCGTCGCTGGCCCCGCCTGCGCCCGCTGCACCCGCGTCGTGACCGACGCCAGCGGGTCCGCCGCTACCGCATCCTGTCAGTGCGACCGCTGCCAGGATAGCCCAGCTCACCGCCTGTCTGATGCTCGCCTTCTCCACCCTCATCTCACTTCCCCACGCCCTTGTGTTGCCTTGGCGAGCTTGTGCGCCGCGCGAGCCGCGGCGTCGGCATTCTTGGCGTAGTCGTCGAGCTCAGGACGGAACTCCGGATCGTCCGCGTCGATGTCGCGGATATCGCGCGCGAGCTGGGCGTAGCGCTTCGCGATGACGGCCGGTGCGGGATCGGCGCTGGCGCTCGCGGCCGGGAAGGCGCGGGCCACGGCCGTCTTCACGGCCTTGCACGCGCGGGCGCGGCGGCTGGCGCAGGCCGCAACCGGCAGCAACAGAGCTGCGAACACGAGCGCGGGCCGTGTCATTTCTTCGGCTTCGCGGGGTAGGCGCAGCGGAAGCCTTGATCATCCAGCTCCACGCCTCGTCCGCCGCCGCCGAAATATCGCAACTGCGAGCGGAACGCATCGGGCGTGAGCTGGACCGACACCCCAGCGCTGCCGCCGCGAGCCGTGTTGGTATACAGAGCCGAGGCTCCTCCGTCCTGCCCCCACTGGCTGCCTGGACACCCGAAGCAAGGATTCTTGCACTCTGCCGGGCAGGTTGCGTACGCGTCGGGCGACCAGATGTCCTCGGTCCATTCCATGGCGTTGCCTGCCAGATCATAGATGCCCTCTGGGTTCGGCTTCTTCGTTCCAACCCGCTGGACAAGCGGAAGAACCGGCGCACCAGCGTCGTTCGTCGCCGGGAAGCAGTCAGCGGTGACCTCCTGCTGGCAGGTCGGCGGGTCCGACGGATACGGCGGATCCGAGCCGTCCGGATACGGCCGCGGATGGTCGCCGAGCCCCGCCGCCGCGCGCTCCCACTGCGCTTCGCTCGGCAGCCAACCGCCTGCCCACTTGCAGAACTTCTCGCCGTCGAGCACGCCTCCGGCGATGAACGGTCGATCGAGCGTATCGGGCGTGGAGTGCGCTAGCTTGTCCCAGGGCTTGCCCGTCGCCGGATCCGGATCGACCGTGCACACTCCCGCGTCGATGCAGGCGATGTAGCGGCGGTTGGTGACCTCGTAGGCGTCCAGGTAGTACGGCGAGACGAAGACGTGGTGGATCGGGGTGCTGGTGTAGCCGAAGACATACGCATCCGGGTCCGTCTGCCCCATCCCCATCCAGAACCACCCCCCCTTCAAGCACACCTCGTCCGCGTACGGCAGCGAGGGCTTGGGCGGCGGGTCCTTGCAGTCGCAGGCGTCGTTCTCGTCGGCCTTGCCGTTGCAGTCGTTGTCGTCGCCGTCGCACACGTCGGGCGCGCCGGGGTGGATGTCGTTGCGCGTGTCGTCGCAGTCGTCACCACCGCAAGTGACCGCCAGGTACCCGTCGCCGTCCTGGTCGCAGCTCGGCGCGCCGTCGCCGGCGTCGGGCTGGGCGGCATCGCAGGGCTTGGCGGAGGAACCGCGCGCTCCGCACCCCGACGCCTCCACGAGCGCGCCGGCGAGCGGCAGTGCGACCAATAACAACAGGGCCCGCTTCATAACGGATACGAGTATACGACGTGTGTCGTCAGTTTCACCGGGCTTGTGATTCCGGCGGCCGCGAGATCCGCCTTCCGGACGAAGAGTTGGAGCGGTCCCATGAGGGAGCGCCCATCGACGAACGCGTGTCCGGAGGCTTCGATGCCGCTGAGCTCGCAGGAGGCGTAGTTGCCGGTGAGCGTGCTGTTGGGTGTCAGCGCGTTGCACGCGAAGGCCTCGCGGTTATACGACGAGGTGTCGCGCAGGAGCTCGTACAGCGGGTCGCTTGGCGCCTTGTTCGCGCCCACCGCCAGGTCGAAGTTCTCGAACAGGGGTGCCCCGGTGCCGTCGTAGCCGATCAGATAGCGGTCGGAGCTGGTCGAGGGTCGGTTCACCAGCAGCGCCACGGTTTCGGCAGTGGGATTGTCGGACTGGAGGAAGAACCACACATCGTGGAGCTTCTGCCTGAGCTGGCCGTACTGCAGGCCCTGCTGGGCGAGCGCCAGGTTGATCAGCAGATCGACGCGGTAAGCCGGGACGGGATTCTTGCCCGGAGTCGTGGTGTCCGTCCAGTCGGAGAAGGGGACATCCACGTCGAAGTGGGAGTACTTCCAGTTCGTCACCTGGTTCTCCTGGAGCTTCAGGAAGCCGTTGATGCGGTCCCTGAAGCACTGGAGCGTCGTGAAGTCGATGTCGAGCGAGGCTGCGGTCACGCCTGCGCCCGTGCAGTTGGCGTCGCTATTGATGTACTTTGTCTCGTCGGCTGTGAGCGTGCTCGTTCCGGTCGCAGGGTCGAGCGGCACCAGATCCCGCTCCACGCCTCGGCGCAACAGGAAGAATGTCTCGCCGGCGTGCTCCACGTCCTGGGCCGCGGCCTGGAACGCGGCGTTGGCGAGCTGGTACTGGACCTCTTCCGGGGGGAAGTTGGTCGTGCCGTTCTTCACGCTCGTGAGGGCGTATTGGTCCTGGTCGATCCGGGCGATGCGATGGATGGCTGCCCGCACCTTCTGCTGCGCCTCCCGGCGCGCGACCATGTCCTGTGTGAGCTGTACCGAGGCCTTGAAGATCTCAGTGGTCAGCTGATCGATGCCGACGTCCAGGATCTTCGTATCGCCGCTGCTCTGGGCCTCGTGCAAGAAGGTGAGGAACATGCCCTCCAGATCCTTCTTGGCCTGGTCGCTCTTGAAGGTGGCGTCGTACCAGTCCTTGCTGTTCTTGCCGAAGTCGTAGCTGGAGTCGCTCGCGCTTTGGTTGATCGGCAGGTGCATGCCCTTGCCGGCCTGCGGCCAACCGGTAACGCCGTTCTTCTGACCGGTCTCCCACAAGGTGGTGACGGCCAGCGCCGCGGCCGGACCGCCGTAGTATTCGGCGGCCGCAATCAGGGCGACCTCGGCGAGATCCCCGAGGTAGGCGTCGAACGTCTTGCCGCTTGCATCCTGGAGCTTCACCTTCTCGGTCTGCAGCGCGGCCACCTGCTGGCGAAGCTCCAGGATGATGGAAATATCGTCGGCCAGGTGCGTGTTGGCGTCGTCGTAGGCCGAGGACAGCTCGCCGCCGGGGTTGATGGCGTCCTGGAGAGGGGTGCGCTGGGCGTCGATCAGGTTGATCGCTTGTCCGGCCTCCAGCCGCTCGTTTCCTTTGAGCACGGCTGCATACGTCAGCCAGAACTTCAGGTTCGTCTGCGCATCGTCCACGTCGTTGGTCGCCAGCCCGATCAGATCATACGGCACCAGCGGGTCGAACGTGCGCGCGCTGGTCGGGGGGACGTAGTTGGGCGGGTAGCCGTAGTAGTTCTGCCCTGCGGCGAGGTTTCCGAGCTTGTCCGTGATCTCGCTGTCGATGTTGCAGACGCGCTGGAGATCGTCCGGGAGCTTCTCCAGATCCCCAAGGTTGTCGGGGCAGGTGAAGGAGCAATTGGCTCCTGGCGAGCAGTACGGCGTGTTCACGAACTCGTTGGACGCGAGGATGCCCTGGGTGGAACGGTAGCGCGCGATGGCCGCGACCAGGTCGCCGCGCTTGAACCTGGTGTTGGCGACGCCGCGGCGGCGCATCGTCTCCAGCGGGTGCAGCTTGCGCAGGGCGATGTTCCACAGCGCTCGCGGCCAGGTGTGGAGCGTCGAGGGCGGCAGTGTCGGGACCGGGTACGGGTCGTACGCGGTGCCTTCCGGGCCGTCGGGCAGGGTGCAGTCCACGCCGCCGGGGCCCGTCACCGTATAGGGGCAGAGCTCCTCGTCGAGAACCGTGTCGCCGCTCGTCAACCGCGGCGGAAGAGGCTGGCGGAGAAAGCCGGAGGGACAATGGCCGCTTGCGTCGGGATACTCCGTGGTAAGCTTGCAGTCGCTCAGCAGGCTCTGGCACGCATCGCTCACCTCCGTGCAGCCGCCGGGGTTCGCCTGCTTGACACAGATGGCCTTGTAGGTCGGGTACCAGGTCGGACAGCGCTTGTCCGCCGCGGCTTTGCCACCTGGACCGGGCTGTCCATTCCTCCCCGCCCCCGTCGTGTACAGAACCTCCAACGGATCCTGGCACAGGTGCTTCACCCCTGGGCTCAAGCCCGGCTTGAAGACCGCGCCGTCCAGGCCCGACGTGAGCACCACGTCCACGCCGCTGTACCCGGAGTCGCTGCTGCTGCCGGACGGCGACCCGGAGGTCAGCGTGATGATGGGAGGGCTTCCCGTGTCCGCCAGCTCGGCGCTGGCGATGCGCCGGAAGTCGGGCTGGGCCGCGACCCAGGCGATGGTGTCTACCGCAATTGGCCTCAGCTGCTGGCACGCGTGTTTCCGGCAGCGCTGCGGCAGCTGCGGGTTGGCATCGACAAGGGCGCTCCGCACCTCGTGGGCCCAGATGTGCCAGAGCCGGAGTTGGTGGGAGAAGAACGTCCGGCCGATGCGGAAGTGGCCGGAATCGTTCCGCTCGTGGCCCGGCTGTTCCGTGTCGCTGGAGGACGGGCCCGGCAGCAGCTCGGGTCCGGGCAGGATGCCGATGTCGCTCGTGAACACGTACGCCGGCAGAGTCAGCGACTCCTGGGGCGCCCAGCCGGGTGGCTGGAGCATGGCATCCACCTGGACCACTCCGGGCTGATCCATGGACGGCGCCCTGAGCACCAGGTAGGCGCCGCCTCCGATGGGCAGCAACTCTTGACTGGTGCTCGCGTCCAGCGGCCCGGCAGGCTGCACGATCGGATCGAACAGCGCCAATGCCGACGCCTGGTCCGACGATGCGTGTTGGTAGAGGTACTTGGAGAAATCTATCGCCTGCTTGTAGCCGGCATAGGTCGGGGGCTCCAGGCCGACGCCCTGCCCGATGTTGCAAACGGTCACATTGGGATCGCTCTTGCACGCAGGCGCATCGCAGTCGACCAGCGTGTCGCTACCGTCATCGGCGATGCCGTTCGAGCAGCGCTCGTCGAGCGCCTGCACCTTTGCTGGATCGCCCAGGTTGCTTTCGCTGAAATCCGAAATCTGGTCGCAGGCATCGATGGCCGTGACCGCAGCGATGCGGATGATGCCGCCTGGCCCGCCAGGTCCGGCCTCGCCACCCTGCCAGCCTCGCGCACTGTCCGGCCCGCACACCACGGTGCAGTCGCCAACGTCCTGGCCGTTCTGCTCGGCGGTGTCCTTGTCGGCCTGGTAGTTGAAACTGCAGCCCGGCGCGCAGCCTGTGCACTGGCAGACGTGTGGCTGATTGAAATCGGGCGTGCCGCAGTCGATCGTGCCGTTGGCAAGCACGTTGCACGACTGGCACTCAGGCGCGGCGCCGTCGGGCGAGCCGCACGACACGTCCGTCACGTGGTCGCACCCGGCTCCGCCGTGACCTCCAGGCTGGCCCAGCGAGCGGGCGGCGATCCCGGTCGTCCTGTAGGCGAGCCCGAACCACGTGCCCCCGGGGCAGGCCGGCCAGGCCGCGCTTGTCGCGTTGCTTGTAGCAGGTGTCCTGGTCGAGGTCGGTGGACTTCTCGTTGCCGGCGGGCCGGCACGGATCGCTCTCGTCCCAGTCGTGCGGGTTCAGAGCGATCGATTGCTGGAGCTGCCAGTCCAGATCTGCCAGGTCATGGGTCCCGGCCTGGTCGTTGTACTCGAACGTCCACGGGTTGTCCGGACCCGGAGGCAGCCCGGCGTCCGGTCGGGACGCGAGGTCATCGATGCAGGTGGTAAACTCGGTTGAACCGACCTGACCCTGGAAGACGTTGTAGTTCGGCGTGCCCTCGCCGGTCCCGTTGCGCCCGCACTGGCCTGTGCTGCACGTGCCCAGCGTCGGCGCGGGATCCTGGCGTGCCGAGAGGTCCAGCAGATCCTCTCCCGGGCGCGTGTACAGGTTCTCGCTCATCGTGACGAGGTTCAAGCCTCCGGTATGGTTCTGGCCACGGATGATGATGGTGCGCGCGGCCAGGAAGACACCCGTTACATCGCGATTGAAGCGATGGTCGCGGTGGATGGAGATGCAGCGCGCGGCTGGTTTGGTCGGATCGCTGGTGTCGAGGGAGTCGCACTGGGCGTCGACGTCGAACTGGCTGATGTCGACCGGATCCTCGGGATGCTTTGGATCCGGCAACAGAATGAAGCTCCGGTAGATGTACACGGGCTGATCGGTCCAGACCCGCACGATGCGGACCTTCTGGCGACCCTCGGGCGTCCGCGCGTCGAGCGCGGCGCGGATGGTGTTCCAGTCGTCCTTCGTCTGGCCGGCGTACTGGATGGCGTCATCCATATCGCTCTCGAACTTGTCGAGCGTCACCTTGCGGTCATCCACGGCCAGCGGGAAGCCGGTGCGTGACTCGTAGTCGAAGGAGAGCGGTTGGTTCGCGTCGTCGGCTCGCGAGGTGCCCGGGCAGAAGGCCAGGAGCGC